>Ga0302314_10004057_pt1 | contig 26975 bp, 25 predicted proteins | sample III_Palsa_N2_3_FD_200533 | JGI IMG/M metagenome (GOLD analysis project Ga0302314, IMG submission 200533) | Peat permafrost microbial communities from Stordalen Mire near Abisko, Sweden - III_Palsa_N2_3 | ecosystem: Environmental > Terrestrial > Soil > Palsa > Peat permafrost | place: Sweden...
GCCGTGCATCCGGAACCCTGCAGTCCTACAGCCTCTCGAGCGACGGCAGCCTGGTGGGCTCCTACAGCAACGGCGCTACCGTCACCCTCGCGCAGCTCGCGCTCGCGGACTTCTCGAACCCCGACGGCCTCGCCAAGGTCGGTTCGTCGGACTACACGCCGACCATCGCCTCCGGTGAGGCCCAGCTGGGCGTCGCCGGCACGAACGGCCTCGGTTCGATCGTCAGCGGCTCGCTCGAGATGTCGAACGTCGACCTGACCCAGGAATTCTCGAACCTGATCGTCGCGCAGCGCGGCTTCGAAGCCAACGCCCGCATCATCACCACGTCGGACCAGATCCTGCAGGACCTCAACCAGATGCAGCACTAGCAGTTCTCGCCGGTCGTGATTGGCGCCGCGTGCTAACGCGCGGCGCCAATCGACCGACAGTGTCACCTGAAGCCATTGAAGGCGCATTTACAGGGCAAGGAAAGCCACCATGATCATCCTTACGAGGCTGAATAACAGCCGTTTTGCAGTGAATCCCGACCTCGTCGAGCGCATTCACAGCAATCCAGACACCACGCTGACCCTCGTCGACGGCACCACGTACATCGTGACCGAGTCGATGACCGAGGTCATCGACCTCATGGCCGAGTACCGGGCCAAGGTCATCTCACTCGCGCGATTCCATGAGGTCGGCGATCGGCACAAGGCTGGCCCGGGGGAACTCGTGCAGTTCCCCGAGCCGGCGAAGACTGCGAGTTCGGCGAAGCGTCCGAGGACGCTCTGATGGATCCCGCGACCATAATCGGCCTGATCGTCGCGTTCGGCTCCATCGGCTCGATGATCTTTCTCGAGGGTTCGAGCCCCTCGTCGCTCCTGCTTCCCGCACCGATGATCCTGGTGTTCGGCGCTACCATCGCCGTCGGCATCGCCAGCGGCACGATCCCCGACATGATCCGGGCGGCGAAGTCGCTGCCCACCGCCTTCAAGGGCAAGCTGGCCCAGCCGGCCGGCCTCATCGACCAGGTGGTCGCGATCGCCGACAAGGCCAGGAAGGAGGGCCTGCTGGCCCTCGAGTCCGAAGCCCAGGCGGTCAAGGACCCGTTCCTGAAGTCGGCACTGCAGAACATCGCCGACGGTATGGATGCCGAGGAGCTGCGCGGCCTGCTCGAGGAGCAGGTGGCAACCGAGGAACGGGAGCAGCGCGCTGCGGCGAAATTCTTCAATGGCCTGGGCGGGTACGCCCCGACGATCGGCATCATCGGAACCGTTATCTCGCTGACCCACGTGCTCGAGCACCTGTCGAACCCGGCGACGCTGGGCCCGTCGATTGCCGGCGCGTTCGTCGCGACACTGTGGGGCGTGCTGTCGGCCAACGTCATCTGGCTGCCGCTCGGCGCTCGCCTCAGCCGTCTCGCCGACCTCAACATCGAGCGCATGCACGTGCTGCTCGAGGGAGTCCTGGCAGTGCAGGAAGGCAGCCAGCCGCGAGTCGTCGACGAGCGACTGCGCGCCATGATCACTGTCACCGAGTCGAAGGGCAAGGGCGGCAAAGAGCCCAAGGAGTCCAAAGACAAGAGCAAGCCCCTTAAGGAAGCGGCATGAGCCGGCGACGCAAGCCCTCGCACGGCGGCGAGCACGAAGAGGGCAGCTCCGAGCGCTGGACCACCTCCTACATGGACATGGTCACCGTGCTGATGTGCCTGTTCATCGTGCTCTACGCCATGTCGACGGTCGACAAGGACAAATTCGAGAAGCTGCGCCTCGCGCTCTCCACCGGTTTTGGCACCACGAAGACCGAGAAGATCGACACGGCCAGGGGAATCGTCGTGCCCAAGGCGGATGTCGGCAAGGACGGCGTCGACACGACCGCGTTCAACGCGGCCAAGGCCGAGGTCGACAAGCTGCAGAATGTCGAGAAGAACATCTCGACTGCGCTGCAGGCCCAGGGTCTCGCCTCCGACGTGACCTTCCAGGTGACCAGCGACGGCCTGACCATCAGCCTGGTCGGAGCGGCGTCGTTCTTCTCCGGCAACAGCGCGATCCTCCAGCCCGACACCGATCGAATCCTGAATGTGATCGGGCCGGCGATCACCGGCATCCCCAACCAGGACGCGGTCGAGGGTCACGCCGACGGCCACTCGAACCCGTACCCGTACCCGACCGACTGGGACCTTGCGGCGGCCAGATCGACGGCCGTCCTGAAATACCTGCTCGGCACCGGTGTGCCCCAGGCGCAGATCTACTCCTCGTCGTACGGAGCGGCCCGACCGCTGTCGCCCACCATGACGCCCGACCAGTATCCGCTCAATCGCCGGGTCGACGTCGTGGTTTTGTCGCAGGCGACCGACAGCGTGAAGCTGTTGATGGCGAAGGTGCTCGCCGCAGAGCACTCATAGGTTAACCCCCAGTTCGCGGGGGTGCAGCTAACCGTCCCGGAGCCCGAGTCGATAGTGCTCGGCATGACGGTTCAGGTTTCGGGTGACACAGCTGTGCGCCCAGCAGCGACGCCGACGCTGGAGGTCTACGACTTCCAGCGCCCGACGACGCTCGGCCGCGAATCGTTGCGCGCGCTCGGGCTCGCCTTCGAGAATTTCTCGCGGCAGTGGGCCACGCAGCTCACCGCCATGACGCACGCCGTCGCCCATGTCGAGCTCGAATCGGTCGAGGTCGAACGCTACGGCGAATACGCCGACGCACTTCCCGAGCAGACCGCCCTGGTGCTGCTCAAAGTCGCCGACCTGGCCAGCCGAGCCGTGCTGCAGGTCGACCAGGACATCGCGCTCGGCTGGGTGGGGCGGATGCTCGGCGGCAACGCCAGCCTGCAGGCGCCCTCTCGCGCGTTCACGCCGATCGAAAGCGCAATTCTCGGCCGCCTCATCGGCTACCTGCTCGAAGACCTCGCCTACTCGCTGGGCCCGCTCATCGATGGCCCCCTCAGCATCGACAACATCCAGTACAGCGCGCAGATGGCGCAGGCCGCCCACACCGGCGAGTTCGTGCTCGTCGCGCGGTTCGCCGTCGCCATCGGCGAGACGATCGCGCCGACCACCATCGCCATCCCGCTCGACGGCCTGGGCGACCCCGACGGCCCGGCGATCTCCAAAGCCTCCGCGGGGTCCAACCGCACGAAAGTCCAGCTCGCACCGGTGCCTGTCTCGCTGTCGCTCCAGCTGCTCCCGGCCACGGTTGGACCCGCGGACATACTCGGCCTCGCCGAAGGCGACCTCATCCGGTTGCCGCATCCCCAGCACCGCCCCCTCGATGTCGCAGTAGATGGCGTCACCGTGGCCGGAGCCGCCGTCGGCGCGAACGGTTCGCGCCTAGCCTGCGTCGTCGTTTCTTTGGAGGAACAATCGTGAGAACCGCACTTCAGACCAGTGAGCAGCAGCTCGCCGTCGATGCCCTGATCAAGCACATGCCGGGCACCGCGAACCTCTCGTCGGCGGCAATCGAGTCGCCGTTGCCGGTACCCGCCGCCGCGGCATCCGCGATTCTCGCGAGCTGGGTGGGGGAGACGTCGGCAGACCTCGCCCTCGTGCTGGTGGACTCGTCGTTCCTCGCCGAGGCTTCGGGCTCGCAGACGCTGGTCAAGCCCACCGACGTGATCGTGCCCGCCCTGCAGGAGAGCGCCGGCGTACTCGGCACGGGTGTACTCAGCGATGCGGTCGAAGGGGACGCGGCGACACTGTTCGCCGACCCCGAGGCCCAGGTCTTCGAGTTGCTCGCCGCGGGCGTCGTGATTGGCTGGTACCTCATCCGGCTCCGCAGCGAACTTGCTCCCGTCGCCTCGGCCCGCTCGATCGAGGGTCGGCTCAGCCGCCTCAACGAGGTCGAGATGACGCTGACGGTCGAGATCGGCCGCACCCGGATGCCCATCCGCAACGTACTCGGCCTCGAGGTCGGAACCGTGGTCGAACTCGACCGGGCAGTCGGGGCGCCGGCCGACGTGCTGCTCAACGGGCGACTGATCGCGCACGGCGAAGTCGTCGTCGTCGACCAGGAGTTCGCAGTTCGGATCACGCGCATCCTCGACGGCGCGGACACGGCGGCCCGCTAAGTGGACACTTTTCTTCTCGCGCTGCGCGTCGTCGTCTCACTCGGCGTCGTCATCGGTGCGATCTGGTTCGTGCAGCGTCGCGTTTCGCGCAGCGGTGGCGGATCGAAGACGAAGCGCGCAGGCAAGCCCATGTCGGTGATCGCCCGGCAGAACCTCGGCCCGAAGGCGAGCGTCGCCGTGGTCGACTTCGGCGGCAAGCGATTCCTGCTCGGCGTCACTGAGCACGGCATCGCCGTGCTCGACGGCACAGAGGCGGAGGCCGATGAGCCTGTCGTCGTGGCGGAACCGGCCGCGATCGCAGCCCCCGTCGAGCGCGCTGCCCCGGTCGCAATCACACGCCGCGCCTCGAGCAAGCAGAACTCGCGCGATTTCGCGCTCGCGCTCGGCCAGGCGGCCGTCGAGGCTCCAACGCCCGCCGCCGCCACTGCGCCCGCTACTTCTCTCGCCACCGCCGCGCCCCGGCCGGCGGGCGTACGGCTCGCCAAACCCGAGCAGTTCAACGGGATGTTCCCGCAGGGCTCGTCGAAGATGGCCGGATCGATCCTCTCCGCGACGACCTGGAAGCAGGCGTGGATCGCGGTCCGCGGGCGCAGCTGATGCGCCGAACGCCCATCGTCAGCGAGAAGGCCGGCCGTCGGGTCGCCATCGCCTCGGCAGCCGCCACGATCGTCGGCATCGGGTTCGTCATCCTCGGCCCGGCGCTGTCCGCCTCGGCCGTGACCACTCCGACCCCGGCGCCCACGCCGACGGCGCCCGACATCAACGGGCTGATCCAGACGACCCTGAACGGGCCGAACGGCACACCGTCTGACAGCATCCTGGTGATCATCGGCATCACACTGCTGTCGATCGCCCCGTCGCTCATCCTCATGGTCTCGTCGTTCACCAAGATCTTCGTCGTGCTCGCAATGACGCGAAACGCGCTCGGCCTGCAGACCATCCCGCCGAACCAGGTGCTCGCGGGGCTCGCACTCTTCCTCTCGATCTTCATCATGTGGCCCGTGATCTCCCACATCAACGTCGTCGCCCTGCAGCCCTACCTGCACGGCTCCATAGACCTTCAGCACGCGGTAACAGCGGCTGAAGCCCCCCTGCGGCATTTCATGGTCGCAAACACACGCCAGGAAGACCTGGCACTGATGACGCGGGCGGCGGGCCGGCCCAATCCGAGCTCGCCGTCCCACGTTCCACTGGCGACGCTGATCCCCGCGTTCATGATCTCCCAGCTGCGCTCGGCCTTCATCATCGGCTTCGTGATCTTCATCCCGTTCCTGATCGTCGACATCGTGGTCTCGTCGTCGCTCATGGCAATGGGCATGATGATGCTGCCGCCCGTGATGGTCTCGCTGCCGTTCAAGATCCTGCTGTTCATCCTCGTCGACGGCTGGGGACTCCTGGTCACGACGCTCGTCGGAAGCTACGGGGGCACCTGATGAATCCGTCCAGCATCATCGACATCGGTGTCTCCTCGCTCATGACGGCCGGCGAACTCGCCGCGCCGATCCTCGTCACCGCACTCGTCGTCGGGTTCGCCATCTCGGTCTTCCAGTCGATCACCCAGATCCAGGAGACCAGCCTCTCGTTCGTGCCGAAGGCCGTGGCCGTCTCCATCGCGCTGATCATCTGCGGCCAGTGGATGATCTCGGTCATCGTGAGCTTCACCACCAACCTGTTTGCCCAGATTCCCACGCTGGTGGGCCACTGACATGTCGCTCGACGATTTCGGCTGGCTCGAGACGGTGCTGCTCGCTGGGGTGCGAATCGTCGCGTTCCTCATCGTCGCGCCGCCGTTCTCGTACGGGGCCTTCCAGAATCGCATCCGGGTCATGATCGCGCTGGGGCTCGCGGTCGCGGTCGCGCCCACCCTGACCTCGAGCAGCCAGCCGCTCGACACCGGCCCGTTCATCGAGACCCTGGTCATGCAGGTCGTCGTCGGCCTCGGACTGGGCTTCCTCATCCAGCTGGCCTTCGCCGCGATCCAGTCCGCCGGCGGGCTCATCGACCTGTTCGGCGGATTCCAGCTCGCCCAGGGCTACGACCCGATGGCACTCGTTGACGGAGCTCAGTTCACGCGCCTGTTCCAGATCACTGCGATCGCGCTGCTGTTCACGACGGACGGCTACCAGATGGTAGTCGCCGGAATAACCCGCTCGTTCTCGGCCATCCCGGTCAGCGGCATGCCGAACTTCTCGATCACAGCGCAGGCGCTCGTGACCGGCTTCAGCCAGATGTTCCTGGCCGGCGTGCAGATCGCTGGGCCACTCATTCTGGTGCTGTTCCTTGCGGATGCCGGCCTCGGCCTGCTCACCCGGGTCGCCCCTGCACTCAACGCCTTCTCGCTCGGCTATCCGCTGAAAATCCTGATCACCATCTCATTCGCGGGCGTCATTTTCGTGCTTCTGCCGGGCGTGGTCTCCACGGTCATGGAGTCCGGGCTCACCCTGCTGGGGAGGGCCGGCTGATGGCGGACTCCCAGGAGCGCACCGAACAGGCCACCGAGAAGCGCATGAAGGATGTTCGCCGCAAGGGCGAGCTCTCCACCTCGAAAGACCTCAGCGCGTGGCTCTCGGTTGCGGCAGCGACTGCCTCGATTCCGGCCATGATCGGCGTGGTCGAATCCAACGCGCAGCACCAGTTCGCCCTCGTGCAGACCGTCATCATGAACCCGACCCCGGCGGCCGCCATCGAAGCGTTGAATGAGGGAGTCTCCGGCATCCTTCCCGCCCTCGCACCGATGTTCGTGGCGGTCATCGCCGCCATCATCGCGGGCGCTGCTTTGCAAGGCGGCCTGCACTTCAAGCAGTTCTCGTTCTCGTTCAAACACTTCGACATCCTCGCTGGGATCAAGCGCATCTTCGGAACGCAGGCGCTCTGGGAGGGCGCGAAGGCGCTGCTCAAGACACTCGTGGTCGGGCTCGTACTGCTCACGGTCATCCAGTCGGTGGTGCCGAAGCTCGTCGGCTCCGGCTTCCTGCCGCTCGACCAGGTCGTCTCGGCCGCCCAGTCGAGCGTCGCGGTGCTCATCGAGACGGCCGTTGCCGCCGGCCTCGTGGTTGCCGCTGCGGACGTCTGGGTCATCATGCGACGCAACCTCAAGAAGACGCGAATGTCGAAGCGCGAGGTCAAAGACGAGAACAAGAGCTCAGACGGCGACCCGCTGATCAAGGGGCAGCGCCGGCAGCGCGCGTTCGCGATGAGCCGCCGTCGCATGATGGATGCCGTTCGAACGGCCGACGTCGTGCTGCTGAACCCCACCCACATCGCCGTCGCGCTCAAGTACGAGGCCGGCAAGTCGGCTCCCCGCGTCGTCGCGAAGGGCGCGGACGAGGTCGCGGCGCGAATCCGTGAGAACGCGACCGAGCACCGCATCCCGATGGTTCACGACATCCCGCTCGCGCGCGCCCTGCACAAGTCCTGCGAGGTCGGCGACGAGATCCCCGCCGACCTCTACAACGCGGTGGCGCGCATCCTCGCCTTCGTCTACGCGCTCAAGTCCCGCGGCGCGGGCCAGGGCGTGCACAAGCTCGCATCATCGACCGTCCTCGTCTAACGCTAAGGAAGCTGCAATGAGAAAGAAGTTGCCAACATACGCTGTCCCGGTGGGAGTGGTGGGCATCGTGCTGCTGCTCGTGGTGCCCATTCCGGCGTGGCTGCTCGACATCCTCATCGTGGTCAACATCATGTTCGCGCTGATCATCCTGCTGACGACGATGTTCGTGAAGAAACCGCTCGACTTCTCGGTCTTCCCGTCGCTGCTGCTGGTGGCGACGCTCTTCCGGCTCGGCCTGAATGTGGCATCCACTCGGCTCGTGCTGAGCACGGGCTACGCCGGCCAGGTGATCGCGTCGCTCGGCCAGGTCGCGGTGAGCGGGTCGCTCATCATCGGCGCCGTCATCTTCCTGATCCTCGTCGTCATCCAGTTCGTCGTCGTCACCAAGGGTGCTGAGCGTGTCGCCGAGGTCGGCGCGCGCTTCACCCTCGACGCCATGCCCGGCAAGCAGATGGCCATCGACGCCGACCTCAACGCCGGCACCATCACCGAGGCCGAGGCACGCCGGCGCCGGGCCGAGGTGTCTGCGGAAGCCGACTTCTACGGCTCGATGGACGGAGCATCGAAGTTCGTCAAAGGCGACGCGATCGCCGGAATCGTCATCATCGTCATCAACATCATCGGTGGCATCGCAATCGGCATGATCCAGAACGGCATGTCGATCGGCGACGCCGTCAACAAATACTCGCTGCTGACCATCGGCGACGGACTTGTCAGCCAGATCCCCGCGCTGCTCATGGCCGTCTCCACCGGCATGATCGTGACGCGCTCGAACGTCGACGCCGACATGGGTTCGATGACGGCCGCCCAGCTGTCGCAGTCCCGTATCGCCGTGCTGATCGCCGGATGCGCGGCCATCGCGCTCGCCCTCATCCCGGGCATGCCGATCGTGCCGTTCCTGGTGATCGGCGTCAGCCTGATCATCGGATCGCGGCGCATCGGGGCCCGCCAGAAGCGCGAAGAGATCGCCGCGCAGGTCGGAGGCCAGGCGCCCAAGTCGAATACCGGCGACAGCACCGAAGACCTCATCGAGCAGATGCGCGTGCACGCCCTCGAGGTGCAGCTCGCGCCAGACCTCGTCGAGCTCGCATCCGGGGCGACCGACGACCTGCTCTCGCGGGTACGGGCGCTGCGTCGACGCCTGGCCATCGAGCTCGGCATCGTCGTACCGCCGGTTCGCACGCGCGACAGCATCGACCTGCCGCCGTCGACCTACGTCATCAAGGTGGCCGGCACCGAGGCGGGCCGCGGCGTCGCCCCTCCCGGCAAGGTGCTCGCACTCGGCGACGCGCTCGAAGCGCTGCCCGGCGTCTCCACCGTCGACCCGGTGTTCGGGCTCGCGGGCAAGTGGATTCCCGCCGAGCTGCGGCACGGCGCAGAACTCGGCGGAGCGACGGTCATCGACCGGGCATCCGTCATCATCACCCACCTGTCGTCGGTCATCACGAACAATGCGGCTCGCCTGCTCTCCCGCGAAGACGTGCGGGTGCTGACCGACGGTGTCAAGTCGGTCAACCCGTCCGCGGTCGACGAACTCATCCCGTCGCTGCTCTCGCTCGCCGAGGTGCAGCGCGTGCTGCAGGGCCTGCTCGCCGAGGGTGTGCCGATCAACGACCTCTCGCGGATCTACGAGGCGCTCGCGCTCCGTGCCCGAGTGTCGACCGACGCGGACGGACTGGTCGAGGCCGCTCGCGCCGCACTCGGTCCCGTGATCGTCACCCGCCATCTCAAAGACTCGACCCTGCGAGTGATCATGATCGAGCCGCTGCTCGAGCAGTCGATGCTCGAGGGCGCGCGTCCGTCCGAGGTCGGCCCGCAGATCATCCTTGACACCGAGAAACTGCACGCCGTGATGACCTCACTCACCCAGGCCAGGGTCGCCGCCGAGGCCGGGGGAGACCCCGTCGTGATCGCGTGCGCCCCCGCGCTGCGGTCCGCGGTGCGGCGCCTGCTGGCGCCCAACCCCGGCGACCTCCCGGTGCTGTCGTACCTCGAGGTCACCTCCGCCCACCCCACCATCGAGACGGTTGGAGTCGTTCGTGCCCTCGATCAGATTCCGGTTTGACGAAGTCTCGCGCGAGGCGCTGGCCGCGCGCGTGCGCTCCGAATTCGGGGCGTCGGCTCGGATCATCTCCGCGTCGGAGGTTCGCGTCGGCGGCGTCGGCGGCTTTTTCGCCCGCCGGTATGTCGACGTGGTCGTCGATGTGCCGAATGCCCCCAACCCCGCGACCCGCGGTCGCAGTGGAGCGGTCGGCCTCGCGGCCCTGCTCGAGGAGGCCGAGCGCGCCGAGAGCGCGGGACTGCCGCCCAGGACCGCGCCACTGGTTCCCACGGTCTCCACCCAGAGCCCCGATTTCGAGATGCTGATGTCGGACCTCAAGTCGTATGCCGACCTCCCACCCAAGTCGGGCCTGCTCGAGGCGGGCGGCGCGCCCAGGCTCTACGACGAACCTGGCGGACTCGTGCTGTTCGTCGGCCTCGGCGACGACGCGATGGTCGTCGCGCGATCGCTCGCGCGCAGCGTGCGCTGGTCGGACGTGCGGATGGGCGGCCGGATTCTCGGTGACGCGTTGCCGCGCGTGGATGATCGACGGGCCGCCTCCGAATACCGGGCACGCTGCATCGCCTCGGGCTCCGTCGGCCTCCTCGCCTGGGGTGTCGGTATCGGAGCCTCCGGAGTACAGGCCAGTGCCGCATCCCTTCGCGCGGTCGACGCCGACCAGATCTGGATCGTCGTCGACGCCGCCAGGAAGGCCGACGACACCGCCGCGTGGGTCGGGATGCTCCGCTCAACCGTCAACGCGTCCGCGATCGCGGTGCTGCACAGCGTCGAAACGGCCACACCGGATTCTGTGGGCGCGCTGGGCCTGCCCATCGGTTGGTCAGACACGGTGGGATAGGCTGGCCGCGTGCTGGTCCTGACGCGTAAACGTGGCGAGCGCATCCTTATCGGCGATGAAATCGTCATCACCATCCTCGATATCAAGGGTGACGCGATCCGCATCGGAGTCGACGCGCCATCCGGCGTGCGCATTCAGCGCCACGAGGTCATCGCGGCGATCGCCGAAGCGAACAAGGCCGCCGCTGAGGCGGATGCCTCCGCCGGCGACACCCTGGCCGCGATGCTGACCGAGACTCTGCAGCCGGCGCCGCCCGAAGAGCCCGCCTCCTGACCCGTCATCGGGTCGTCCGGAATCGACTTGTCGCCGTCGATGTGGGTCGATTCAGGGAAACTCGTCGCGCGTGCCGGGTGCATGCGCCCAGAGCGAACGGCTGACACACGCCGTGCCGTGCGGCTCACAATTGCGGCATGGACGACAACGAGATCCTCGACGCCTACTCCCGCACGGTCGTGGAGGTGGCGGAGTCGGTGCTGCCCAGCGTGGCGAGCATCAGCGTGCGAACCTCGCGCGGCGGCGGTTCGGGCAGCGCAAGCGTCATCACCGCCGACGGTTACCTGCTGACCAGCGCGCACGTAGTCGTGGGCGCCCGGTCGGCCGAGGCATCCTTCAGCGACGGGTCCACCGTCGGCGTCGATGTTGTCGGACGCGACCCGCTGTCCGATCTCGCCGTGCTGCACGCGCGCGGCGATGTTCCGGCGCCCGTCGAGCTGGGGGACGCGGCGAAGCTGCGGGTCGGCCAGTTGGTCGTCGCGCTCGGCAACCCGCTGGGCCTTGCAGGAAGCGTCACCGCCGGTATCGTCTCGGCACTCGGACGCTCCTTGCCCACGGGGTCGGGCCGGGTCATCGACGAGGTGATCCAGACGGATGCGGCGCTAAACCCCGGTAACAGCGGGGGAGTGCTCTCCGACAGCAGCGGACGCATGGTCGGCGTGAATACGGCGGTCGCCGGAGTTGGCGTCGGTCTGGCGGTTCCGATCAACTCGACGACGCGAGGCATCATCACCGCTCTCATGACCAAGGGCAAGGTGCGCCGGGCCTGGCTCGGCATCTCCGGTGCCCAGATCACCCTCGCCCCCGAACTCGCGAAACGCATCGGCTCGCCGACCGGCCTGCAGGTCGCCGGGGTCTCGACGGGAAGCGCCGCCGACGAGGCCGGGCTGCGTCGGGGAGACGTCGTCGTCGAACTCGCCGGTCGCCGCGTGGTGTCGACCACCGCCGTTCAGCAGTTGATGGTCGAGGACGCCATCGACAAACCGATCGAGATCACGGTCTGGCGCAACGGCGCTCTCGTCGACGTGATCGCCGTTCCGAGAGAACTCGACGAGTAACCGCGCCCCCGATATCGGCCGCGTGGTCGGACTCGATCTCAGTCCGGCGATCCCTATCGGATGCGCTCGAACCGGAGCGAGAACCGGGTCGCGGTCGGCCGCAGCACGTACTGCGGGAGCGCGCCCGGCCCGCACGCCGCCGATCCCACGCCGTTCTGCGCCAGGTCGAGGTCGAGCCAGACCCGATCCCGCCTCACCAGTTCGGCCGTGTGCTTCGCCGCGTCGAGATCGGCCGTCGTCCACCGCCGAGCCGTGAAGGCGAAGCTGCCCGAAATGCGCAGCCCACCCCCCTCGTCGTCGGTGAGGCTCACCCATCGCGTGTCGATTCGGCTTCCGTTCTCCTGGGGGTAGACGTAGGGAGTCTGGAGGTCGTCGACGCTGGAAGAGAATCGTCCCACTCGCGCGGCACGCCGGGTGTCCGGATACGCTTCGCCGGGTCCCCGACCGAACCAATCGACGGTTCCTAACTGCTCGGGCACGGACATCCGGAGCCCGAGGCGGGGAAGGATGACATCGTTCCACTGGCCCACCGGAGTGATGGCGACGGCGAGGTCGAGCCCGGTCGAATCGGCCGTCCAGCGATAGGTCGTCTCGATGCCGGACTCGCTCGCGGCAGCTGCGACACGAGTGCGCACAACGAGGCAATCGTCCTCCATCGCCACCCGGCTGACCCTCGAATGGAGCCGGTCGAGCCCGAGTTCCCGCCAACTGGGTTCCAGCGGTTCCCAACTGAACGGACGGTCATTGTCGATGGGCGCGCGCCACAGTTCGAGCAGGGGAGACTCGACCTCGAGGCCGTCGAGGTGGTGCAGCGCTCCCGTCGACGAATCGAACCGGGTACCGCCGAAAGCGATGGTTGTCCCGTCTCGAGTGGGCGCGACGACCGGGGACGCTCGCCGCGGCGGGGCAGACCCCCGTTGCACCTGCCCCCACGCGATCTCATGACCCGCCCGGGCCCATGGTGTCGCCTCGCCCAGGACCGCGCGAACGGTCAGCCAGGTTTCCGCGTCCGTCGGAGGCAGAAGCGGCAGTGGAACGACGATCGACTCACCGGATGCCACCGACGGTACCTCAAGGCTGCCCGTCGCCACCGGGATGCCCTCGGCCTCCAGGATCCACTCGAACCTCAGGTGGGCGAGATCGCGTACGTCGTGCAGATTGCTGATGTGAACGCTCGTCGCGGACGGCAGGATCCGTACCGGCTCGACGACCTTCTTGAACTCGATGAGCCCAGGCGATGGGGTGCGGTCGGGAAACAACAGGCCGTCGGCGACGAAGTTGCCGTCATGCAGTTCCTCACCGAAGTCCCCGCCGTACGCGAAGATCTCCCGCCCTTCCGCATCCGTCGTGCGGATACCGTGGTCGATCCACTCCCAGACGAATCCACCCTGGCAGCGCGGATACTGCTCGAACAGCTCCTGGTACTCGGTCAGGCCACCCGGCCCGTTTCCCATCGCGTGGGCGTACTCGCACACGATGAAGGGCAGTTGCCGCCGGTGGGCGTCGAGAATCGGGTCGTCGAGGGGCTCCTCCTGGTGCCTGCCGATGAGCTCGACCTCAGCATGGGTGAGGTACATGCGGCTGTAGATGTCGACATGCTCGGCGGTGAAGTCGCGTTCGTAGTGGATCAGTCGCGACGAATCGCGAGCGCGAGTCCACTCGACCATCGCGCGCAGGTTGTCGCCCGGACCGCACTCGTTGCCGAGGGACCAGATGATGACGCTCGGATGATTCTTGTCGCGCTCGACCATGCGACGCATCCGATCGACCAGTGCCGACTGCCAGCGTGGATCTCGAACCGGGTTCAGCGGATTCGGAACCGGGTCGTCGGGCGAGAAGCCGTGGGTCTCCAGATCGCACTCGTCGATCACCCACAACCCGTACTCGTCACACAGCTCGAGAAACCGCGGGTGGGGTGGATAGTGGCTCGTGCGCACCGCGTTGATGTTGTGCTGCTTCATCAGCACCACGTCTCGCACCATGGTTTGTTCATCGAGTGTGCGGCCGGTATCGGGGTCGAATTCGTGGCGATTCACTCCCCGGAACAGCACGCGGCGCCCGTTTGCGGTGATTATGCCGTCGTCGACCACGACGGTGCGAAAACCGATTCGAAGCGGAATTCGCTCGCTCGACCCGACGAGTTCTCCGTCGTAGAGGCGAGGCAGCTCCGCCGACCACGGTTCCACAGGCACCGTCACCGACCGACCGTCGGGAATGTCGATGCCCAGCTCCGGGATGACGACACGCGCCGGCGTCGAGGTGTCGACCAGGAGTGTGCCCATACCGGTTGCGTGGTCGTAGCCCGCGTGAACGAAGTAGTCGTCGATCGACCCGGCAGGGCGCAGCAGCAGGGTGACATCGCGGAAGATGCCGGACATCCACCACATGTCCTGGTCCTCGAGGTAGGTCCCCGCCGACCACTGGTGAACCCGCACCGACAGCAGGTTGGGGGCATCCGCGCGAACCCTGGCCGTGACATCGAACTCGGTGGGAAGCCTGCTGCCTGCGGTGAGGCCCAGTTCGTGGCCGTTCAGCCAGACCCTGGCAATCGAATCGACTCCCTCGAACCGCAGCAGGATTCGTTCGCCGGCCCACCCCTTCGGCAAGTCGAACTCGCGACGGTAGTCGCCTGTCGGATTCTCATCGGGAACGTGCGGCGGATCAAGCGGAATCGGATAGCGCACGTTGGTGTACGCCGGCGCTCCGTATCCGTGGAGTTGCCAGTGCGACGGTACCGGGAGCTGGTCCCAGCCCGAGTCGTCCAGGTCGACATCGGCGACATCCGCCTCGATCCGCGCGGTCGGCGACAGCCGAAAACGCCAGGAGCCGTTGAGGCTCAGCCGGGGGGCATCCGAGATCACCCACGCTCGCGGCTCCCTGGTACCGCAGGTCGGGTCGAACTGCTCCCAATAGGGGCGCGGTTCCTGGGCCGTTTCTGCTTCGCGCGCGCTCATCCTTTGACGCTCCCCGCTGAGAGTCCCGATTGCCAGTAGCGCTGCAGATAGAGGAATGAGAGAACCAGCGGGATGATCGACACGAACGATCCCGTGATGACCGTTGAGAACAGCACTCGGGCACCGCCTCCCGCGTTGCTCGAAGCAGCCCACTGGGCAAGGCCGACAGTGATGGGGTAGAGCGACGACTGGTTGAGCATGATGAGCGGAAGGAAGTAGTTGTTCCACGCCCCGACCAGGGCAAGCAGGAACACCGTCACTATCGCCGGGCCGAGCAGGCGGCACGAGATCTGCCAGAAGATGCGGAACTCCCCCGCGCCGTCGATGCGGGCTGCCTCGATGAGATTGTCGTCCACGGCCTCGATCGCGTACACGCGGATCAGGTAGAGCGCGAACGGGTTGACGACCGAGGGCAGGATGACCGCCCACGGCGTATTCGTGATGTTGATGTTCGCGAACAGCAGGTAGGTGGGCAGCGCGAGCGCGGTCGACGGGATCATGATCGACCCGAGCACCACACTGAAGATGCCTCGCGAACCCTTGAATCGGTACTTCGCGAATGCGTACCCCGCAAGAGTCGACAGGATGACCGCCCCCAGCGCACTCGCTATCGCGTAGAAGGCCGAGTTGAGCAGCCACCCGCCGAACGACCCGTTCTCGTAGGTGAAGACCGTGCCGAGGTTGGTGAACAGGGCGATCGTCTTGCCGAACCACAGTCCGAACGTCGTGAAGAGATCACTGTCGTTTTTCGTCGAGGCGAGGATGAGCCAGACAAAGGGAAGCAGGAAGTACAGCGCGCACGCCCACATGGCGATCGTCAGCACCACGCTCTTGCGGTCCCGAGGATTCTTGTGCGGTCGCGGGGCGGCCGGGAGCACCCTCGTGGTTTGCATCGTGCTCATGAGTTGCGCGCCCTTGCCTGGGCCGTGAGTTGCACGACGTACGACACGATCATGATCGCGAAGCCGAGGGTGAACGCGATGGCGGCCGCGTAGCTCGGCTCCTCGTTCACGAATGCGAGGTTGTAGGCGTAGAACGTCGGCGTGAACGCGTTGTCGATCGTCGTCGGTGCGAGCGGCTGCAGCAGGCTCGGCTCCGTGAAGATCTGGAACGATCCGATGACCGAGAAGATGAGGCACAGGATGAGCGCCGGTCGGATGGCCGGAAGCTTGACGCTCCATGCGATGCGCCATTGCCCCGCGCCGTCCACCTCGGCCGCGTCGTACAGCTCGTGCGGGATCGAGCGGAGCGCGGCGTAGATGATGATCATGTTGTAGCCGACGAACGCCCAGGTCGAGATGTTCATCATCGAACCGAGGATGTTCTGGCTGGACAGCAGGTTGGGGGGAACGAGTCCGAGGGCGCGGAACAGCTGCGCGATCAGGCCGAAGTTGTTGCCGTAGAAGTAGCCCCACATCAGCGTCGCAATGACGCCCGGAATTGCATACGGCACGAAGATGGCGAGCCGCACGAACTTGCCGCCCCTGACTCGACCGCTGTCGATCGCGAAGGCGAAGAACACCGCGAGAACGAGCATCAGCGGAACCTGGATCACCAGGTAGAGCATGATGCGGAACAGGCCCGCATAGAGTTGCGGATCGGTGAAGGCCTGCAGGTAGTTGGCGAGGCCGACGAAGGTGGAGCCGCCGATGATCTGGGTCTTGAACAGGCTCAGGTAGAGCGCGTAGCCGATGGGAACCAGCAGCATGGCGACGAATGCGATGAGGAAGGGCGTAATGAACGCGTACGCGGTGGCGCGCAGCTTGCGCCGCTGCGCAGACTGCGATGGCGTCGGCGTATTCGAACGCCCGAGGGATAGTGCAGTCACGATGGGACCCGGTTTCTGTCAGGGATGACGGTGGGGGCGGGAGGCGGCCAGTCACGGCCGCCTCCCGGCTCTGCCTTGGTGGACTCGACCGGCTACGAGGTCTTGACCGTGAATCCCTGCTGCTTGCCGTAGGCGACCAACAGCTTCTGCCAGGCGCCGAAGGCGGTATAGAGGTCGGTTTTCGCCGTGATCGCCTTGCCGACGGTGTCGTTGTATTCCGTGCTCGCGTAGTTCATGTACGGGAGGTATCCGAAATCGGGGTTGACCGTCTTCGCAATGTTCGCGAAGACCTGGTTGGCTTTCTGGCCACCCAGGAAGGCGATGCTCTGATCAGAGAAAGCCGAGGATGTCAGCACCGACGTGCGAGTCGGGAACAGCGCCGACTTGGGGTTGAGGGTCAGCTGGGACGCCGAAGCGTTGCTGTCGTTGAGGAATTTCACGAACTCGTACGAGGCGATCGGGTTCTTGCTCGACTTCATCACGGCGTCCGACGATCCACCCCAGTCGCCGCCGGCGTTGGCGCCGGCCGTCCACTGCGGCAGCGGCGCAACCGTCCACTTGCCCGACGTGCTCGCAACGGAGCCGAGCAGGTCGTCGGGACCCCAGGCCCCCACCAGCCACGACGCGTAGTTGCCCTTTGCGAAGCCCTGGTACCAGTCGTTGGTGAAGTCGGGATCGATCGAGATGTTGCCGGAGGCGACCAGCTTCGTGAGGTAGTCCGCGACCTGCTTGACCTGCGGCGTCTGCAGGCTGACGGTCACCGTCTTCTTGCCGTCGTACTGGAACGGGTTGGCCCCCGCCTCCTGGAGCAGGCCGAGCACCTCGGCGGAGTCGTCGGGAGCGAGGTCGATGAGGGAGGCGCCCGTCTTCGACTTGACCGTGGCAGCGGCCGTCGCGAAGTCCGCCCACGTCGTGGGAGCCTTCACCCCGGCTGCAGCCAGGATGTCGTTGCGGTACATGAACGTCATCGGGCCGGCATCCTGCGGGATCGCCTGCACCTCACCGTTGTTGGTGACCGCCGCGAACGGCCCGGGGGAGAAGTCGCTCTTGAGGCTCTGTGCGCCATACGGGTTCAGGTTGAGCAGTGAGTTCGAGACTTCGAACGAGGGCAGTTCGGAGTATTCGAGCTGGACGACATCCGGTGCACCCTTGTGCGCGTCTACAGCCGATTGCAGCTTGGTGTATTCGGCGCCGCCCTGGCCGGCATTGACGAGATCGACCTTGATCTTGGGGTATTTCTTCTCGAAGGACGCAATCTCAGGAGCGATTCCGGGAACCCACGTCCAGAAGGTGATGGTGGTCGGCGTCGACATCGCCTTGGAGATGTCGGACGCCGAGACGGTCCCGCCGCCGCCGCTGGTGGTGGTGGCCGAGCAACCGGAAAGCAGAAGGGCGCTGGCCGCGATACCCGCGCCGAGCATCAGTGCTGTATTTCGCTTCATGGAACTGTTCCTTTTCTCGTGACGCCATGCGGTCGTCCCTGACCGATGGCTGTTCGACACGGCGCAAGAGCGTTCACACTGCGACCGCGGCGAGGGGGTGACGGATGGAAGAGGAGCCAGCGGCCCGCGGGCGTCGGCCGTCGCGGAGCGCAGAGTTCGTGCAGAAAGAACGGGTGAGTTCATCTACGGCTCCATTGCCCTCGCGGCCGTCGAAACGACGGGTTATCGCTAACTTGCGTGCTGGAGCACCTTATAACGCCCGTTTTAGCGCTAACAAGGACTAATTCTGACTACCCGGCTTTCGTTACGGATTCGTTACGCGCGCGGAGGAGGCGCAGAGGACGCGCGCACGATGATCGTCGGCGGGCTGGGCGCGATCTGCGAGACCGGGCCGTCGCCCCCGATCCTCGCGAGCAGCCGGTCGACCGCTGTTCTGCCCTGTTGCGCGAAATCGAATCGCACCGTGGTGAGCGCCGGTCGAAAGAACCGGGACTCCGGGATATCGTCGAAACCCACCACGCTGATGTCGCCCGGTACGCTGACGCCGCGTTCGTGCAGGGCCGCCAGCGCACCCAGGGCCATCTGGTCGTTGGCCGCGACGAGAGCGGTCACGCCGAGATCGAGCGGCAGCCGGTGAGCGGCGTCGTAGCCCGACCGGGCAGACCAGTTGCCCGCCGTCTGGCCCATCGACCTCACACCTCGAGCCTCGACGGCGCGGTCGTATGCCTGCGCACGGCCGCGTGCGGCGAGCCACCCCTCCGGCCCGCTGATGTGGAAGAAGCGCTCGTGACCGAGTTCGGTGAGGTGCTGCACCATGAGATCGACACCGGCGGCGCCCATTGTCTCCGATGGGTCGTCGGTCCAGTCGTTGGCTTCGGATTCGAGGCTGATCGGCACGAGAAACGACGAGTGCTTCAGGGCCTCGACGACCCGGTCGGTCGGAGTGAACGCGATGAGCCCCGCGAGCTCGGTCTGGTTGATCAGCGATATGGCCTGGGCGATGCCGCCGTCGTCTTCGGGGTCGAGGCTCACGATGTCGAGCAGGTAGCCGGCCTCCCGCGCCCGCTTGCTGGCGCTCTCCATGACCTTGCTCGGCCCGGACTCCAGAAGCTCGTATACGAGGGCGCCGATGCGGTGCGACCGGCTGGTCGCGAGCGATCGCGCGAGCAGGTTGGGTTTGTAGTTGAGCTGGATGATGGCGGCGTCGACACGCTCGCGAATCTCCGGCCCGATGTTCGTGTGCCCCTTGACGACGCGCGACACGGTCTGGTGCGAAACGCCCGCGACCTTCGCCACGTCGTACAGGGTTGGCGCCTTGAGCACAGGCCGATCCGCGGCACCGGTCATGATTTTCGCTTACCCGTCTGGTCTGGACACGGTCGTCAGATCAGATTAGCGCTATCACCACGGGCCGATAGTCGTGCCAAGCCGGGAAGGTCGGCACCGTCTGCTCGGCACGGTTCGGAAGCCAGGCCCAGTTCTGAAGCCAGGCCCAGTTCGGAAGCTAGGCGCGAACTCGGCCGCTCAGCATGTCGTGGGCGACGACGGCCGCCTCGCGGGCCGGCAGCGGCTCGGCACTGGGGGCGCCGAGCCGAAGTGCTGTGACCGCGGGCTCCAGGTCGGCCGGTGCGGGCCGGTTGCCGTGTTCGCGCACCGCCGCGGCGGATGCCAGAACAGTCGCGATCGCCGCTTCGTCGGCGCCGACCGCCCGACCGACCAGGGCCGCGGTCTCCAGGCAGATTGCGAACGGCGCATCCAGGCTCATTGCGGCCGCCGCCGCGAACGCCGATTCGACGGCGACGGAAGCGCCGCTCGCGTCTCCGGTTTCCAGTAGCCCGCGGGCCAGGATGCAACGGGCCAGGGGCAGTTCGCGTTCGACCCCGAGGTCGGTCCCCAGGGTGTTGGCCGAGGTCGCGAGCCGCACCGAATCCGTGGCATCCCCGTCTGCGAGCGCGAGCCCCGCCATCGCGGTGACGAGTACCACGCGCGCAATTCGCGGGTCCTCCTGCAGGAGCGACTGCGCATCCCGCGCGAAGTCGCGAGCGGCTGCGAAATTGCCGACCTGCCAGGCGATCATGGCCGCCGTGGGAAGAGTGATGAGCAACTGCTCCGGTGTGCCGTGCTCGCGGCACAGCGCGATGGCCTCGGTCGCGAAGTCGACGGCTGCCGGGTCCCCGCGCTCGCCGAGCAGCGAGCCGACTCCAATGACCGCGCCAACGCGCAGGTTGTGCTCGTCGATTTCCTCGCCGATGCGAATCGCCTCGCGCACGAACTCCAGGCCCTCGTCGCCGCGATCCAGGTCGTCGGCGATGCCGCCGAGGAAGATGAGCGCCCGTCCCGCATAGGAGTCCTCGACTCCGCGCAGCAGCCTGGCCGCGGTGGCCAGCGATTCGAACGCCGCCTCGCCGTCGCCGGCCCAGTAACTGAGATAGCCGAGGGCGAACGTTGCAAGACCGGTCCACGGCGTCGGCTGCTGCGAGGCGAGCAGGCGCGCCAACCAGAACCGGCCCTCGGACACACTGGATGCCGCGTAGTAGCGGTGCAGGCGAAACGCGAGCTCCTGGGCATCCGCAAGGCTCGCCCGGTCGTCGAGGGCGGCGCCGAACAGTGATCGGATGCTCGGAAGCGCGTCGGTGATCGCGGTCGCGAACGAGCCCGGCCCGGCCCGCGCGTCGGTCGGCAGCATGCCCCGGAAGGTGGCCGCCAGAAGGGCGAAGGTGTCGCGTTCCTCACCGCTCGCGAGCAGCAGGCCGCGTGCATACTCGCGCACGTCGTCGTGCTGTTCGTAGCGCCAGCGCGGTCCCGAACGGTCGACGCGCAGCAAGCCGCGCGCGCTCAGTTCACCAAGCAGTCGGGCAACGCGGGTCGACGGGATATCGGCGGACACCACCAGCCCGCGCAGCAGGCCGAGCGACACGGCACCGTCGAGCACGGAGCTGCGGCGGAAGACGGCCGCCTCGTCCGGCGTCAGGCCGCCGTAGCCGTAGTCCAGGATCGAGCGCACCTGGTCGACCGGCTCGACCGGCTCCCCGACATCGTCGAGCAGGTCGTCGAGCGAGATCTCGCGCAACTGGGCGGCCAGCAGTTCGAGAGCGAGGGGAATGCCGTGGCCCCGCCGGGCGAGCCGTTCGATGGCGGCGGGGCCGACCTCGCCGTCGACCGCGTCGATGCCGAGATCGCGGATGCGCTGCGCCAGCAGCACTGCGCCATCCCCGGGACTTGTCTCGGTTCCGGTCGCCAGCGGCTGCACCGCGAGCACGCGCTCGGTTGTGGAGTGCAGGGGTGCGCGGCTGGTGCAGAGGATGACCAGTTCCGGGCATCCGCCGATCAGGCTCGTCGTCAGCGTGGCGACGCCGTCGGAGACCTCATCGCAGCCGTCCAGAACGAGAAGGGTGCGACCGCGCGGCGCAATCGCGCCGAGCAGCGCGGCGACCGGGTCGGGTTCGGGGAAGGCGCCCAGCCCGCGGGCGACATCTGCGGCGACCAGCTCATCGCTTGTGCTCGAGCCGAGCTGCACCCACAGCGTCTCGCCGTCCCGTGCTGTCGAGGCGTGCGCCAGCGCGAGCCGGGATTTGCCGATGCCTCCGCGACCGGTGAGGGTGACCAGTCGTGACTGCGTGAACGCCTCCGCGATCGCTTCGAGCTCCCGGGCTCGGCCGACGAACGTCGACTCCGGGTCGGGAAGCCGGCCCACGGTGACGGGAGCGGACGAGCGCAGCGCCGCGAGATAGACGGCCACCGTCTCGCCGCTGGGGTCGATGCCGAGCTGGTCGGCGAGGGTGGTTCGGCAGTATTCATAGGCCTGCACCGCGCCGACCCGGTCGCCGTCGCGGTCGAGTGCGCGAATGAGGATGCGGTGCGCGCCCTCGTCGGTGGGATCGTCCGCCACCAGTTCCCGGGCGATGCGGACCGCGCGACGGTTGTCACCCGTGAGTCCCGCGGCCGTGACCAGTGTCTCGCGCGCGGACCGCCGCAGTTCGGCGAGCGTCCGCCGTTCCTCGTCGACCCACTCGAGGTCTTCCGACGGCAGGAAGAGGTCTGGTGACAGCTCGGCCGCGGCCATCAGCAGCCCGAGCGCCGCATCCGGTCGGCCGTTCTCGAGGCGTTCGAGCGCCGTCTCGAATGCCGCGGCCGCCTCGTGCACGTCGACCGCGACGCCGGGCGCCAGGGCGTAGCCGGCCGGCGCCGTGATGACCAGCTGGCTATCGCCGACACCGATCGCCGCAACGGTGGCGCGGATGCTGCGGATGATGCCTCGCAACGCCGGTTTCCAGCTCGACGGCAGTTCGTCGCCCCAGATCATGACGCCCAACCGCTCGCTGGGTACGGGACCGCTGGCGAGCGCCAGCACAACAATGGCGAGTCTTGCTCGCCTACCGCCGAGGGCGTGGCCCGACAACTCGCCGCCGCTCGCAGCGACGGACACTGAGCCCAGCACGCTCACCCGCACACTCGCGAGTCTAGTTAGGCCTTGCCTCGGCGAGGGGTCGGGAGCATCATCGGTGCATATCAACCAGTTCTACCGAGAAGGGATCGAGAGCAATGGCACAGTTCATGGATGTTCACGACGGATTCGTCGGAGTTACGGAGGAACAACTCGCCGAGGCCCATGCGGCCGACCTCGCCATCGAGGGCGAAGAGGGTGTGCACTTCGAGCGCGCGTGGCTCGACCCCGAGTCGGGCAAGGTCTTCTGCCTCTCCACGGGTCCCTCGGCCGAGGCGATCAAACGGATCCACGAGCGCGCGGGCCACCCCACCGACCAGGTGTTCGAACTCGCCGTCGAGGTCTAACCCCCCCGAGGTCTACAACCCCCCGAGGTCTAAAACCCCCCCCGAGGTCTAAAACCGCCCGAGAGGTCGCCATCAACCCTTCCACAGTCGTCAGGAAGGGTCGGTTGCGACCTTTCGCGGATTCTTGCCGAGTGTTCACCCCGGCGACACGGGGGCTTAGCGCTGCTCATTTAGCCTGACAGGCATGGTTTCGGGGATCGCGGCCGTGCTGCTCGCCATCGGCCACACGCCGTGGGCGTACCTGGTGATGGCGGGCATCCTGGTGATCGATGGATTCTTTCCCTTCGTGCCCGGCGAGACGGCAGTGGTGACGCTGTCGACCGTGGTCGCGGCCGGAGGGGGAGCGCAACTGTGGCTGGTGCTCGCAGTGGCGATCGCGGCGACCATGGCCGGCGACGCGGTCTCCTTCTTCATAGGGCGCCGCATCGGACTCGGGCGGTGGCGGTGGATGCGCGGACCGCGGATGGCCGCGGTCTTCGCGCGAGCGGCCGTCGGACTCGAACGACGCCCGGGCATCTATCTCGTCGGGGCCAAGTTCGTGCCATTCGTGCGCGTCGCGGTGACGATGACCGCAGGGGCGAGCGGACTGGCCGTTCGTCGCTACCTGCCGCGGTCGTTCGTCGCATCCACCCTCTACACGCTGTACCACGTCGCGGTGGGAGCGGCGGCGGGATTCTGGTTCGCGGTGAATCCGCTGCTGGCCGCCCTGGTCGCCATCGCGACAGTGTTCGCGGTCGGTTTCGTGATCGACCGTGTTTCGCGGCGCCGGCGGCTCGCGCCCTAACTCCGCCGCGAGACCCGGGTTGTGGCGCTTCCCGGGCTCCGGGAAGCACCACAACTCCCGACTCGGCGGCACGGCAATAGGCTTGAACCATGAAATTTCGTAACCTCGGCAACTCGGGCCTCCGCATCTCGGAAATCACCTACGGAAACTGGCTGACCCACGGCTCACAGGTCGAGAACGATGTCGCATCGCAGTGCGTCCATGCCGCTCTCGACAACGGCATCACGACGTTCGATACCGCAGACGTGTACGCGAACACGGCCGCCGAGACCGTGCTCGGCGAGGCGCTCAAGGGCCAGCGCCGGGAGTCGCTCGAGATCTTCACCAAGGTGTTCTGGCCCACCGGCCCCAAGGGCCCCAACGATTCCGGCCTGTCGCGCAAGCACATCCTCGAGGCCATCGACGGCTCGCTCACCCGGCTGCAGACCGACTACGTCGACCTCTACCAGGCCCACCGTTTCGACCACAACACTCCGCTCGAAGAAACCATGCAGGCATTCGCCGACGTCGTGCGGTCGGGCAAAGCGCTCTATATCGGCGTCAGCGAGTGGACCGCCGACCAGCTGCGAGCCGGGGCCGCCCTGGCGAAGGAGCTGAACATCCAGCTGATCTCGAACCAGCCGCAATACTCGGCGCTCTGGCGCGTGATCGAAGACGAAGTCGTTCCGGCCTCGAAGGAGCTCGGCATCTCGCAGATCGTCTGGTCGCCCATCGCGCAGGGCGTGCTCACCGGCAAATACAAGCCGGGTGCGCCGCTGCCCGAAGGAACGCGGGCGACGGATGCCTCGGGCGGTGCCGACAACATCGCGCGCTGGCTGCAGGACGACCTGCTCGCCCGCGTGCAGGAGCTGGTTCCGATCGCGCAGCAGCTCGACCTGTCGATGGCGCAGCTTGCCGTCGCCTGGGTGCTGCAGAACGACAACGTTGCCGCCGCGATCATCGGGGCGTCACGACCCGAGCAGGTCGCCGAGAACGTCAAGGCCTCCGGTGTGGTGCTTCCCCCCGAGGTGCTCGCGACGATCGACTCGGTGCTCGGCGACTCCGTTCTGCGGGACCCCGAGCTGACGGCAAAGAACTCGCCGCCGAAGCGCTAGTTTTCGAGTATCGCGAGTATCGCGAGTATCGCGAGTATCGCGAAGAGCCGCGCGCCGCGTGGTTGGCCGGCGCGCCCTGCGCGGCCGGTTAATCAGCCTGCGGACTGACGCGCCCCGGCGCGCGATCGGATTGGCTTGTTGCAATCCGGTGAGTACTGGACATGTACCTCAAGAACCTGCGAAAGGGGACACATGGCTATCCAGACCGAAGCCGAATTCACCGAAATCTATCGCGCCAATTTCGGCGACCTGCTGCGCTTCGTGCGCCGGCGCGCGCATCCACTGAATGTCGACGACATCGTGGGCGAGACGTTCCTCGCCGCCTGGCGTCGACGGGGTGAGCTGCCCGACGACGCGCGCCCGTGGCTGTTCCGCACGGCGCGAAACGCGATGCTGAACTCCGCACGCGGTGCCAACCGGCAGACGGCGCTGGCCGTGCGCATCGGGCAGGCCGACGATCTGCCGGACACCGGGATGCACCTGGTCGACACACGTCTCGACCTGGTCGCCGCGTGGCGAGAGCTTTCGGTGGCCGACCAGGAGGTGCTCGCACTTTCGGTGTGGGAAGACCTCAGCACTAAGGATGCGGCGGCCACACTCGGCTGCACCCGCGCCGCGTATGCGATGCGCCTGACCAGAGCCAGGCGCTCGCTCGCGGAACTCCTCACCACGCCCGTCACCGGGCCCATCTCACTCGTCCCCACTGCCTGATTGGAACAACCATGAACACCACCGAACTTCTGCGCCAACTGGATTTCGTCCCGACGGCGACGCTCACCGCCGCCGAGTCCGCGCGCAGCGACGAACTGCTGCGGTCCGTGCTCGCCGACCGCGAGCCCGAGCCCGCCGCCGCATCACGCCCAACCCGGCAGCGCGTGCCTTTCGCGACTCGCGGCTGGGTTCTGGCCGGGTCTGGTGCGCTGGCGATCGCGATCGTCGCGACGGCACTCGTGGCCGGCCATCACGCCTACGCGCCGACCGATTCGACAGCGAGCGCCGTGCTGCCCGCCGTGGCGCTGGCGTCGTGGACGAGCACTCCGACGTCGGTCGCCGCGGATGCCGCATCCGTGCAGCCGGCAGAGAGGTGGTGCCTGGATTCGATGCAGTCGGGCCCCGGGGCATCCAGTGTCGGAGCCATCACCAACCTGGACCAGCGCGGAGCGGTCACCTCGATGCTCGTCACGCGCGGGGGTTACGTCATGCTCTGCATCGCCGGCCCGGACTCGACCGGATTCTGGGAGCTGGACGGCCAGCCGGGCGACGTGCAGCCGACGCTGGCGCCGACCCAGCTGACCGTCGCGTCCGCCGGCGGGCACGGTGACGGGGCGACCGGATTCGATTACGTCGAGGGTCGCGCCGGAGCGGATGTCGCATCCATTTCACTCACCGAATCGGGTCGTACCTTCACCGCCGCGGTGTCGAACGGCCGATGGACGGCATGGTGGCCGACCGCCGATCCGACAGGCGAACTGACCGGATCGCTGACCGTCACCGCGACGGACGGCTCGAGGTCGAGCGTGCCCGCCGAATCCCTTCAGAAGTAAGAAGCCACCCCCGCAGAGTCGGTGCCTGGTGTGGCACTACGCCCGGCGGCCCGATTCGCCGCCGTGTCGCACCAGACGCCGACCTCGCGGGTAGAAGGAGTCGGAGCAGTGGCTCGTACTCCTGCAGGATGATCTTCCTGAGAATGCCAGCCAACGGGCAGCAATCGGGCGTACTTTCAAGGCAGAAGCAATCAGCAGGGAAGGTAGTACCGAAATGTCCAAGGCATGGCTCAGGTGGACTCCGGCGGCGGTGGCGGTCATCGTCGTGGCCGGGGTGGCGGTCGCGATACCGGCGGCGGCGAATGCGTCCGTCAGCCTGCCGACCAGGACTGCGGCCCAAGTGCTTGCGCTGGTGGCGTCGAGCAAGGTGACAGCACTCTCCGGAACCGTCGATGAGACGTCCGACCTCGGGCTGCCGTCCCTGCCTTCGGGTGCCGGGGCACCCTCGACGGGCTCGAGCGGAACTGCCGCTGACCTCGCACTTCTCACTGGCACCAACAGCCTGCGCATCTACGTCGACGGGCGCACCAAGCTTCGCGTGCAGGATCTCGAGTCGCTTGCCGAGCGCGATGTGATCCGCAACGGCACGGATGTCTGGACCTACGACTCCGCGACCAACTCGGTCGAGCACGCCACGCTGTCGGCCACCGCCCATCACCCCATGCATTCCGGTGCAACGACCCAGGCGCCCAGCACCGACCCGGCGGAGCTCA
>Ga0302314_10004058_pt1 | contig 26966 bp, 26 predicted proteins | sample III_Palsa_N2_3_FD_200533 | JGI IMG/M metagenome (GOLD analysis project Ga0302314, IMG submission 200533) | Peat permafrost microbial communities from Stordalen Mire near Abisko, Sweden - III_Palsa_N2_3 | ecosystem: Environmental > Terrestrial > Soil > Palsa > Peat permafrost | place: Sweden...
ATTTCATCCGCCTCGCCGCGCAGCAGATGGCGCGGCAGACCGCCAACGAGGAAGGCGAGCGCGGCGTGCTCATCAACACCGCCTCCATCGCCGCCTATGACGGCCAGATCGGCCAGGCCGCCTATGCGGCTTCCAAGGCCGCGGTGGTGGGCATGACCCTGCCCATCGCGCGCGAGCTGGCGCGCAGCGGCATCCGCTGCGTCACCATCGCCCCCGGCCTGTTCGAGACGCCGATGATGAGCGGCCTGCCGCAGGACGTGCAGGAGTCGCTGGGCCGCAGCGTGCCCTTCCCCTCGCGCCTGGGCCGCGCCACCGAATATGCCGCGCTGGTGCAGCACGTGATCGAGAATCCGATGCTCAACGGCGAGACCATCCGCCTGGATGGCGCGCTGCGCATGGCGCCGAAGTAAGGCGACAGGCCTGAACTTCCATCTCCGGCACAGGGGCGGGCGAATGAGCCTTGAGGAAAGCGCAGCGAAGGAACCGGGCCTGGTCCTGCGGTACTGGTTCTGGTTCGCCCCCATCGTCCTGCTCCTGCTTGCACTGGACAATCGCTGGGGAGGACCGTATTTCGCGGAAAAAACCGGGGCCGGGCGCTTTGAACGCAACCCGGACGCGCTGCTGCTTTTTGCCTTGACGGCGGCTTGCGCGTTCTGGCTGTCCTCCTCCCGCCGGCACAGCCGATGGCAGCGGGTCGCCTTCAAGCTGTTCTGCTTCGGGGCGTTTGCACTGGACCAGTGGTACGCCACCTCGACTTTCGGCTGGAGCATGTTCGTGCTGGCCATGTCCACCATTGACCTGCACGGCATCGCACCGGCCAAACGGAAGTCGCGGCAAACCTCGTAGACCGAGCAGCGTAGGGCGGCCTCTGGCCGCCGTGGTTCCATTCAGCAGCGGTACCGGCGGCCACAGGCCGCCCTACGCCGGCTTCTATGTTCGTTGGCGTACGGCAGCAATCGCGCAACGGTGTGCAGCCCGCATGTCACGTTTCCCTTCCCTGATTCGTCTTGATGGCAAGCCGGCGAAAAGCGCCGGCACTCCATCATCAAACAGGACGAACCACATGGAAGCCCGACTCGATTTAACCAAGACCGTTCCCGAAGCCTACAACGCCATGCTCGCGCTGCAGGGCACGGTCAATAAAAGCGGCCTGGAGCACGCAGTGCTGGAACTGGTGAAGCTGCGCGCCTCGCAGCTCAACGGCTGCGCCTTCTGCATCGCCATGCATACGCGCGACGCGCTCAGGCACGGCATCAGCCAGGAGCGCATGCATCTGCTCAACGCCTGGCGCGAAACTCCGCTGTACAGCGAGCGCGAGCGCGCCGCGCTGGCCTGGACCGAGGCGCTGACCTTCATCACCCAGGGTCATGCGCCGGACGAGGTATACCAGCAGGTACGGCAGCAGTTCAGCGAAAAGGAACTGGCCTGGCTGACTTTCGCCATCGCCACCATCAACACCTGGAACCGGCTTGCCATCGGCATGCGCACGCCGCCGCAGCTGGACGCGGCCTGAGCGAAAACGTGGCCGCGCTCTCAGGCACTAGCGATGCCTGCCGCCACCGCCGTGTGAAGCCGGCGCACTGCGCCCGCCTCCGCCGCCACCTCCGCCGTGAAAGGCGGGTGCGGCGGAACGGAAACTCTGCTGCGGCGCCGCACGGAATTGCTGTTGTGGCGCCGGGCGATATTGCGGCTGCGGTGCGCGGTATTGTTGGGCTGGCGCGCTGTAGGCGGAACGGTACTGTCCGTAGCTGGGCTGAGCCGGGCGCGGCACGCCCTGCCAGCCGCGATTCTGCGGCGCGGGGGCTGGAGCGGGCGCCTGGCCGCGCCAGCCGGGACCGCCGCCGTCGCCGAAGCTGCGCGGCGCCGCATGGACGGCCGCGCCATTGCCGCCCTCGCGGAAGGCCGCGCCGCCAGCGGGGTTGCCGCCACCGCGCCAGCCGCCACCACCGCCGGGGGTGCCGCGCCAGCCGCCGCCATTCCAGCCGGGGCCATGGCCGTAGTAGTTGTTGACCACCACGCGCGGCGGCGAGAACCAAGGGTGGTAGTTGGAGTAGAAGAAGCCGAAGCTGAAGAACGGGACGAACGGCACCCAGGGACCGAAATCCACCACCGGGTAGGGCGTGTAGTAATAAACCGGGGGCGGATAGTCGTAGACGACCTGCGGCGGCGCGTCGTAGACCGCCGGCGGGCCGTCCTGCACCGCCACCGGCGCGGGGTCGCTGGCGAGCGCGCCGTACTGGGTCTGATCGTCCCAGCCGCCGTTGACCGGATCGCCGGCCGCGTCGGCCACTTGCGGCGCCTGCTGCGGCAGCGGCAACTGCTGCTGCACCGCCTGCTGCGCCGCGGCGTTGTCGTCGCAGGACACCTGCGCGCTGCCGGCGGCGCCGCTGGACGCGCCGCCCACCTGGACCAGCATGCGGCGCTCGATGTGCTGGCCGGTGCTGCCATTGGCGACGATGTCCACCGTGTTGCTGCCGGGATGCAGGCCCTTGCTCAGGGTCACGGTAGGCCAGTGCTCGTCGATGGCGTCCTGCGGCACACCCTTGCCGTCCAGGTAAAGGCTGATCTGCGAGACCTGGAACGGCGGGTTGGCGAACTGGAAATACACGCTGGTGGCGGCCGCGGCGGCATCGCAGCCCATGCCGGCCGGCGGCGGATTGAGGCTGGCGACGATCGGCTGGTCGGTGGACTGGGACTGGGCCAGGCTGGCCGGGCTGGTCGCGGCCAGCAGCGGCGCCAGCGCCAGGGCAGCCAGCAGCGCGGTGCGGGGCCGGAAGGCGGCCTTCCATGCGGACTTGGCGGGCTGGACTGACTGGGCGTTCATAAGGCCTCCTTCGGCCGATAGCAGTTTTATAGCAAAAACAAACTTGCTGCCGGCTGAATGAAGCTAGTGGTTAGTGGTTAGTGGTCAGTGAAAAGCCGCAAGAGCGGCGCTTTTGCTTTTACTAATCACTAACCACTAATCACTAACCACTGCCGCCTATATGGAAAATTTACGCCGGAAGGCGGATTTCGCCATGCCGCCTTTCGATTTTTGCCACGGCGCCGCTCTCGATTTCCAACGGGCGGCGGCGATCTAATGCCGCAGCCGATCAACCGTCGGCGCCGCATGGGAACATTCATGTCCGTCGGGTCCCTGTCCGCCGCGTCGCTGTTCGACGCGCAGCTGTTCGTACTGGCCGGTTCCGAATCGGGGCCGGATTCCAGCATCGCCGAGCGCTTCCTGCGCGGGCGGCTGGAAAGCCTGCCGCGCAGCTACCGGGTGGCTTTCGCCGCCGCCTGCGCCGAGCGCCAGGCCGCGCGGATGCATGCGGCGATGAGCGCCGGCGACCGCGAAGAGTTGGGCATCGGCCTCGACCTGGTGTGGGAATCGGCGCTGCACCAGAGCCTCGACCACCGCCGGCTGGCCAGCCTGCTGCGCCCCTGCGCCGAGCTGTTCCGGCACCAGACTCCGGGCAAGGCGGGCGCCACCCGCGCCCTGCTGGCCTGCCTGGAAGCCGCGCAAACCGGCGCCTGCGAACCGGTGGTGCGGGTCAGCCGGTACGCCGTGCATTTGCTGGAGATGCAAGGCTCCGACCAGGCGAAGAGTCGCAAGGCGTTTGAGCGCTCACCCCGCTCGAATCCGCGGGTTCGCCGCGAGCGCGAACGCCAGTACCGCGACCTGGGCGAGCTGCGCAAGACCGCCGCGGCGCCCTCGGTGAACCTGGTGCGGCGGCTGCGCGATCGCGCCGCCATGGAAGCGCGCCTGCCGCTGGACGAGGACACCCCGCTGTCGCAACTGCCGGACCGCCCTGCCGCAATCCGCTGAGCCGCTGCCCTCGCAGCGCCAGCCGGCCGCAACCGGACCGGCTGCACGCGGCAATCCGCCGCATACCTTTCCAATTCCAAGATGAACGCCCTGCGCTATCGCTTCGCAACCTCCGATGATGCCGCCCTGCTGGCGCGCCTCAACGCGCAACTGGTCAAGGAAGGCGCCGACTTCGGCCCGACCGATCCGGCCTGGCTGGAGCAGCGCATGCGCGGCTGGCTCGACAGCGGCCACGACCGCGCGGTGCTGTTCGAGGACCGGCGCGGGCAACTGGTTGCCTATGCGCTGTATGAGGAGCAGGCGCAGGAAATCTACCTGCGCCAGTTCCTGGTGCGGGATCTGGCGCGCCACAGCGGCGTCGGCCGGCAGGCGTTCGAACTGCTGCGCGGCAAGATCTGGAGCGCGCACAAGCGCCTGACCCTGGAAGTGCTGGCGTCGAACCGCGCCGCGTACCGCTTCTGGCGCTCGCTTGGCTACCGCAATTGCGCCGTGACGCTGGAGATTCCGGCGCCGTCGGCAGCCCCTGCCCAAGCTTCGGCCCTGCCGCAGCGCTGGATGCAAAGCCTGAGCGAGCTGGCCGCGGGCGCGGCGCGGAAGGTCAGCCGTTTCGCCGGCATGCTGGCCCTGGTCAGCTTGGTCTCGATGCCGGTGGCCGCGGCGGCCCCGCTGGCGGATGATGCGGTGATTCCCGCCGCCGCGCCGCCGCCGGCCGCTGTTGAACCCGGCGCCATCAGCGATGCCGAGCTGCGCGCGCTGCGCTCCAGCGGCGGGCATTGCCCGGCCTCGATCTACCGCACCGCCTGGTCTGTCGCCAGGACCTACCAGATGGAGCCGGCCTGGATTGTCGCGGTGATCGAAGCCGAATCGTCCTGCCGCTCCAACGCGGTCTCCAAGGCCGGCGCCATGGGCCTGATGCAGCTGGTGCCGGGCAGCGGGGCGCGCGATGCCTACCGCCTGGCCTATGGCCGGGACGAGCCGCCGAGCCAGGCCGTGCTGCGCGATCCGCAGGCGAATATCCGCATGGGCGTGGCCTACCTGCACGGGCTGCACCAGCATTTCATCAATATCGGCGAGGCGGAAACCCGCCTGCTGCTGGCCACCGCGTCCTACAACTGCGGCACCGACCTGTTCGACGAACAGCTGCCCATCGCTTCCGCGCATTGGGATTCCGCCGAGGCCGGACGCTGGATCGGGAAGCACGCGCCGCGGGAAACGCGCAGCTACGTGTTGCAGGTGCAGTCCCGGGCGTTGCGCTACGCCCTGGCCATCGCCGCCGCGCACGCGCTGCCGGCAGCCGCCACCGGCAAGGCAGTGCTGGCCCCATGAACCCGGACTGCGGCACCGCAGTAATGCCCGGCACGGCCGGGCTGGAAATCCTGCGCACCATCGCCGCCGGCGCGGACCCGTTCACGGGCTGCCATGCCAACGGCGATTTCGGGAAATGCCTGCAAACGCTGGCCGAGTTGCGGCGCGGCGGTCTGATTGACCGCTCGCGGCAGCTGACCGAAGCCGGGCGAGCGGTGCTGGCGGCTTGCCGCGCCTAGAAACCGCAAAGCAGATTGCCGGTTTCGCTGCAATTCCGCCCCCGGAGTGCACCAATAACATGCATATCCCGCTTTCTTTATACGTTTTTTATTCCACCCCACCCGGTCCGCTCTCGAATTCCTACGGGCATCCGGCGCCTAATAGCCGCGCTGGCAGACCCCGGTTTGTGCAGCCTCGGGCTACCGTCCGCAGTGATAACCAACGGAGTCTTACTCACATGACTATTTTGCTGCTCTTGCTCGGTGTAGGCCTGTTCGGCGCCCTCGCCGGCTACGTGATTTTCTGCGACCGCGTCTGACCGCGGCGCACACGCTCCTTAGAAGGACACACCATGACTTTCGACTACGTCCTCGGCGGCCTCGCCGTCGTCTTCATGCTGGGTTATCTGACCTACGCCCTGATCCGCCCGGAAAAATTCTGAGCATCCCATCATGACCATCAACGGCTGGGTACAGATCCTCATCTACTTCGCGCTGCTCACGGTGCTGACGCGCCCGCTGGGCGGCTACATGTACCGCGTGTTCGAGGGGCAGAGCACCTGGCTCGGCCGCGTGCTCGGGCCGCTGGAGCGCGGCTTCTACAAACTGGCCGGCGTCGACGCCAAGGCTGAGCAGCACTGGACCAGCTATGCGCTGGCCATGCTGGTGTTCAACCTGGTGTGCTTCGTCACCCTGTTCTTCCTGCAGCTGTGGCAGAACCATCTGCCGCTGAATCCGCAGGGCATGTCCGGCCTGACGCCGGACCTGGCCTTCAACACGGCGATCTCCTTCGTCACCAACACCAACTGGCAGGCTTATGGCGGCGAGTCCACCATGAGCTACCTGACACAGATGCTCGGCCTGACGGTGCACAACTTCGTCTCCGCCGCCACCGGCATCGCCCTGGCCATGGCCCTGGTGCGCGGCTTCGCCCGCCGCTCGACCAAGACCCTGGGCAATTTCTGGGTCGACCTGACGCGCTGCACCCTGTATGTGCTGCTGCCGATCTCGATCGTCGCCGCGTTGTTCCTGATCTGGCAGGGCATGCCGCAGAACCTGTCGGCCTATACCGACGTGGCCACGCTGGAAGGCGCCAAGCAGACCATCGCGCAGGGCCCGGTGGCCTCGCAGGTCGCCATCAAGATGCTCGGCACCAACGGCGGCGGCTTCTTCAACGCCAACGCGGCGCACCCGTTCGAGAACCCCACGGCCCTTTCCGACTTCGCGCAGATCATCCTGATCTTCCTGATTCCGGCGGCGCTGACCAATGTGTTCGGCCGCATGGTGAAGAGCCAGCTGCAGGGCTGGGCCATCTACTCGGCGATGGCGGTGCTGTTCTTCGCCGGCGTCACCGCCTGCTACTGGGCGGAAAGCCAGGGCAATCCGCAGTTCGCCGCGCTGGGCATCGACCAGCAGGCGAGCAGCCAGCAGGCCGGCGGCAACATGGAAGGCAAGGAAGCGCGCTTCGGCATCGCCCGCAGCACCCTGTTCGCCACCGTCACCACCGACGCCTCCTGCGGCGCGGTCAACAGCATGCATGACAGCTACACGCCGCTGGGCGGCATGATTCCGCTGATCAACATCCAGCTCGGCGAAGTGGTATTCGGCGGCGTCGGCTCGGGTCTCTACGGCATGCTGCTGTTCGCCATCATCGCGGTGTTCATCGCCGGCCTGATGGTGGGCAGGACGCCGGAGTACCTGGGCAAGAAGATCGAAGCCAAGGAAGTGAAGATGACGATGCTCGCCGTCCTCTGCCTGCCGCTGTCGATCCTCGGCTTCACCGCGCTCGCCGCAGTGGTGCCGCAGGGCCTGGCGGGGCTGGCCAACAACGGCCCGCACGGCTTCTCCGAGCTGCTTTACGCCTACACCTCGGCCACCGGCAACAACGGCAGCGCCTTCGCCGGTCTCAGCGCCAATACGAAGTTCTTCAACATCACCCTGGCGCTGGCCATGATGATCGGCCGCTTCGCCATGATCGTGCCGATGCTGGCGGTGGCCGGCTCGCTGGCGGCGAAGAAGTACACGCCGCCTTCCGCCGGCACCTTCCCCACCAACGGCGGCCTGTTCATCGCGCTGCTGGTCGGCGTGGTGCTGATCGTCGGCGGCCTGACCTACTTCCCCGCGCTGGCCCTGGGCCCGATCGTCGAGCACTTCTCGATGACCGCCGGAAATTTGTATTAAGGAATCCTGTCTCCCATGACTACTCAAAAATCCGCCCCCGCCCTGTTCGACCGCGCCCTGGTCGGCCCGGCGATCAAGGATTCCTTCCGCAAGCTGGACCCGCGCTCGCTGGCGCGCAATCCGGTGATCTTCATCACCGCCCTGGTGTCTCTGCTGGCGACGGTGCTGTTCCTGCGCAGCCTGTTCACCCACGGCGAGCACCTGCTGTTCTCGGCCCAGGTGATCGTGTGGCTGTGGTTCACCGTACTGTTCGCCAACTTCGCCGAGGCCATCGCCGAAGGCCGCGGCAAGGCGCAGGCGGCGAGCTTGCGCAAGACCAAGACCGAGACGGTGGCCAAGAAGCTGAAGTCCTCGGACGTCAAGGCCGTCAGCAAGGACTACGCGCAGGTGCCCGCGCCCCAGCTCAAGCCGGGCGACCTGGTGCTGGTCGAGACCAATGACATCATCCCCGGCGATGGCGAGGTGGTGCAGGGCGTGGCCACGGTGGACGAGTCGGCCATCACCGGCGAGTCGGCCCCGGTGATCCGCGAGTCCGGCGGCGACCGCTCCGCCGTCACCGGCGGCACCCGCGTGCTGTCCGACCAGATCGTGGTACGCATCACCGCCGCCTCCGGCTCCAGCTTCATCGACCGCATGATCGCCCTGGTGGAAGGCGCCTCGCGGCAGAAGACGCCGAACGAGATCGCCCTCAACATCCTGCTGGCCGGCATGTCGCTGATCTTCGTCTTCGCCGTCGCAACCATCCCCAGCTTCGCCACCTATGCCGGCGGCAGCATCAGCGTCATCGTGCTGGTGGCGCTGTTCGTCACCCTGATCCCCACCACCATCGGCGCCCTGCTCTCCGCCATCGGCATCGCCGGCATGAACCGCCTGGTGCGCTTCAACGTGCTGGCCATGTCCGGCCGCGCGGTGGAAGCGGCCGGCGACGTCGACACCCTGCTGCTGGACAAGACCGGCACCATCACCCTGGGCAACCGCCAGGCGGCCGAGTTCATCCCGCTGCAGAACGTCACCGACAAGGAGCTGGCCGATGCCGCACAGCTTGCCAGCCTCTCCGACGAAACGCCGGAAGGCCGCTCGGTGGTGGTGCTGGCCAAGGAGAAGTACGGCCTGCGCGGCCGCGAAGTAGCCGGGCTCAATGCCCACTTCATCGCCTTCTCGGCGCAGACCCGCATGTCCGGCGTGGACCTGGACGGCCACGTCATCCGCAAGGGCGCGGTCGAGGCCATCGTCAACTACGTGCAGAGCAACGGCGGTGACGGCCCGCATGGCGTGCAGTTCGACAGCATCGCCCACCGCGCCGTGCTGAAGGAGCTGAAGGATGCGGCGGACAAGATCTCCCGCGCCGGCGGCACGCCGCTGGCGGTGGCCAAGGACGGCCGCGTGCTCGGCCTCATCTACCTCAAGGACATCGTCAAGGGCGGCATCCGTGAACGCTTCGCCGAGCTGCGCCGCATGGGCATCCGCACCGTGATGATCACCGGCGACAACCCGCTCACCGCCGCGGCCATCGCCGCCGAGGCCGGCGTCGACGACTTCCTGGCCCAGGCTACGCCGGAGGACAAGCTGGCGCTGATCCGCAAGGAGCAGGCCGAGGGCAAGCTGGTGGCGATGTGCGGCGACGGCACCAACGACGCCCCGGCGCTGGCCCAGGCCGACGTCGGCGTGGCGATGCAGACCGGCACGGTGGCGGCGCGCGAGGCCGGCAACATGGTCGACCTCGATTCCGACCCGACCAAGCTGATCGAGATCGTCGGCATCGGCAAGCAGCTGCTGATGACGCGCGGCGCGCTCACCACGTTTTCCATCAGCAACGACGTGGCCAAGTACTTCGCCATCATCCCGGCGATGTTCGCGGCGATCTACCCGCCGCTGAACAAGCTCAACGTGATGCACCTGGCGACGCCGCAGAGCGCGATCCTCTCGGCCATCATCTTCAACGCCCTGATCATCATCGCCCTGATCCCGCTGGCCCTGCGCGGCGTCAAGTACCGCCCCATCGGCGCCGGCCCGCTGCTGACCCGCAACCTGCTGGTCTACGGCCTCGGCGGCATCATCGTGCCCTTCATCGGCATCAAGGCCATCGACCTGTTCGTCAGCAGCGTCGGCCTGGTGTGAGAAACAGCTAGTGGTTAGTGGTTAGTGGTTAGTGGTTAGTGGTTAGTGGTTAGTGGTTAGTGGTTAGTGGTTAGTGGTTAGTGGTTAGTGGTTAGTGGTTAGTGGTTAGTGGTTAGTGGTTAGTGGTTAGTGGTTAGTGGTTAGTTCAACTTGAAAACGCTTTGCCCTTTTTTGCTTTTACTGGCCACTAATCACTAATCACTGGCCACTGCTTTTAGGAGACTCCCATGCTCAACCATTTCCGCCCCGCCATCGTCCTGTTCGTGCTGTTCACCGCCCTGACCGGCGTGGCCTACCCGCTGGCCATGACCGGCATCGCGCAGAAGCTGTTTCCGCGCCAGGCCAACGGTAGCCTGATCGAGCAGAACGGCAAGGTCATCGGCTCCAGCCTGATCGGCCAGAACTTCACCGCCGAGCAGTACTTCCACGGCCGCCCCTCCGCCACCACCGACACCGATCCGAACGACTCCACCAAGACCGTGCCGGCGCCCTATAACGCCGCCAACTCCTCCGGCTCCAACGCCGGGCCGACGGCGAAGTCGCTGATCGACCGCGTCAAGGACGATACCGCCAAGCTAAAAGCCGAGAACCCCAACGCCCCGGTGCCGGTGGACTTGGTCACCACCTCCGGCAGCGGCCTCGACCCGCACATCTCCCCCGCCGCCGCCGAGTTCCAGGTGCCGCGCGTGGCCAAGGCGCGCGGCCTGCAGGAAGAGGCGGTGCGCCAGCTGGTCGCCGAGCATACCGAGGGGCGCACGCTCGGCTTCCTCGGCGAGCCGGTGGTCAACGTGCTGGCGCTGAACCTGGCGCTGGACGCGCAGGCCCCGGTGAAAGCCGCGCCGGCAGCCGCCGACGCAGGGCACTGAGATGCGCGTCGTCGTGGTTCCAGTGGAACGGCCCGCCTCGCGCGGCTTCCGCTGGTCGCCGCTGAAAGTGCTGCTGATCGCCTGCGCCTACGCCGCGCCCTTCGCACTGCTGTGCCTCAAGCTGCATGCGGAAATGCAAGAGGGCACGCTATCGCTGGACAGCAGCGCGGTGCTGATGCGCTTCATCGTGGTGGGCCTGTTCGCCCTGCTGTTGAGCCGCTGGTGCATGCACTGGATGAAGGGCGGGCGCTAGGCCTGCCCTACCGGCCGGGCGCGGCAGCTGGTGTACAAGGGCGCAATAAGCGAAGCGCATTGCGCCCTCGCTCAAGGTGTCGGCATAAGTTGTGACGCAGATCGCAGTTGGCTGCGTGACTGCATCACGGACCCTACGGTACGCTAGAGCCAGGGAAAGCGCATCGCGACGTCAGCAGTAGTAAAGCTGTCCGCGTGCGCCTCGGCGGCGGTTCAATCAGGGTTCAGGGGGATTCCGATGTCGTTCCTGCAAGCTGCGGGTCTGGCGGTGCGGCTGTTCTCGCTGTGGCTATTGCTCTATTCGTTCCAGGCGCTGATCGTGGCGTACAACCTGAGCAGTCATGCCCAGTCCGGAGCAGTTTCGCCGCTGGATGCCTTGGCGCTGCTGTCGCCAGGCATCATTTCGCTGCTGCTCGGCATCTTTCTCTGGCGGTTCCCGCTGGCGGTGGCGCGGCTGCTGGTGCCGAGAACTTCCGACACGGCCACCACCATCACCTTGCAGGAGAGCTGGCGGCTGGGCAGCGTCATGGTGGGCTTGCTGGTGCTGGCGCATGCGGGGCCGCTGTTGCTACGGGCTCTCGCCTTCGCCTATTACGGCGCGGGACATGACTTCGGCGGGCCGCTGCCGGAGCAGCGGGCAACGCTGGTGGAGGCGGCGGCGAAAACCCTGTTCGGCCTGTTCCTGGTGTTCGGCAATCGCGTGATCTACCGGCGCTTCGGTGCGGCTGGCTGAAGCGGCGAGCGGCCAATCCGCTTCTTTGAAATCGCCCATACGCCGATGCAGGGGCGCCGCCATGGCATTCCCGCCCTCTACCAGGTGAACGTGGTCCAGGTGCCGACGTAATCGACATTGCCGCCGCCCGCGGCCTTGACCGAGTCGCTGGCAAACAGGTGCACGTAGGACAGGGTGCAGACGAGGTGGCGGCCGGCTTTCCACTCCAGTGCGGTTTCGGCGGTGTTGCCGATGTAGCGCGAGCCCGCTATGGGCTTCAGCTCGATATTGCCGGGCGGCGCGTAGACGCCGTCCTTGATGCTCTGGCGCCACAGCAGGTCGGTGGCGACGGTGGCGGTGAGCGATTGCAGCGGCACCAGCTGCAGCGAGGGATGCAGGTCGGCGACATTGGTCGGTCGGATGATGCTGGCGTCGTTGAAGTAGCCGGACTTGAAGTACAGCGGGTTGAAGCCGCCGAAGCGTCCGTTCGGAGCGCCGGAATCGCCGCTGGCGATATCCGCCTTGAAGCCCAGGCGCGGCCGCCAGGGTGTCGCCGCGAAGGTGTAGCCGGTGTCCGTGGCCATGGTCCAGGCGAGGATCTCGCGCTGGGCGAACTTGCCGATCTGCAACACCGGCTCCCAGTCGTAATCCCAGCCGCCGGCGTGGCCGAACCAGCGCGTGCCGAAGCTGTGGCGCAGCTCGGTGCCGGCGCCGCTGGTGTAACGGGCGGCGACGTTGCGATAGCCGAGGTAATACAGGTCCATGTTGGCCGGCAGGCCCCAGCCCAGCGGCGTGGTGCTATAGACGCCCCAGAAAGCCTGGCCGCCGTTCTCGGTGTCGAGGTGGTATTTGTTCTCCATTCCCGGATGGGTGACGAAGGCGTAGATGCGCGCCGGCCCTGCCCCGCCAATCAGTTGCACGCCATCGAACTTGAACGGGATGTTGGGCGCGGCGCGGGTGGCGATCAGGCGCCCCGAGCCGTAGCTCATTTCGAAACGGCCGACGCGCGTGGTCAGGCGCGGGCCCTGCGGCGAGGGATCGCCCAGGATGTAGTCGACGAAGCCCTGCTCGATGTCGAGCGGGTTCTGGTCGACCGGCGGCGCGGTCTGCTGCTGCCCGAACTGCAGGCCGGAGATGCCCTGGGTGAAAAAGCGCAGGCGCTGGTTGACATGCAGGTCCGCATCCAGGGTGACGCGCTGCAGCAGATAGGACTGGCTGGCCGGCGCCGGCCCGGTGCCGAGCCCGGCGTTGTGGTAGTTCTCGTAGCGCTCGCGCAGCTCGCCGCCCAGGCTCAGGTAGCTTTGCTGGTCGCCGCTGTTGAGCGGGATGTATTTCACCGGATCGAAGAAATCATGGCGGTTCTTCGGATCGGCCAGGTAGTCGTAACGCTCGTTGTAGCGCAGCAAGGTATACGGCGGCGGGTTGGGATCGGGCGCGGCTTCCGGCACGTATTCCGACAGGATCGATTCGGCAGGATCGACTGTCGGCACCGTCAGGTCCGCGGGCGCCGCCAAGGCGGCGAACGCCGGCAGCAGGAGTATCGGGCCGATGCCGCCGGCGAGCCGTTTCATGCGCGGCGAGGTCCTTGTCATTGGCTTGCTGAAAGTGGACAGGGATTAGTGCGCCTTCACATCGTGGATTTCAGCGATATAGCCGCCGGGGAACTGCACCATGGCGGTATCGCGGTCGCCCGCGTCGTAGGGCGGCACCAGCACGGTGGCGCCGGCGGCCTTGGCCTTGTCCAGCGTCTCGCCAAGGCTCTTGACTTCGTTGCCGGTCAGCTCGTGGCCGTAGGGATACGGGATATGGCCGTCGGTCACCAGCACCTGCATCTTGCCGAAGCCGGACTCGATGCGGATGCGCCGGTAGGTTTCGCCGGCGCGGCCGATCTCGCCGGCGTCGGCCTTCCGGTTATCGGAGGTGATCTTGCCGCGGGAGAAGCGCAGGAATGCATGCACGAAGGCGTCGGCGCGATCCTGCGAAACGTAGACGCGGTTGTCCGGCACCGTTTCCAGGGCGCCGTAGGAAGGCGCGGTGGTATGCCAGTAGAGCTGCATCTTCACCCCGCCCGGCCACTGGATCACCGAGTCGAGGCCGATGGGGTCCTTGAATGTATCGACGATGACTTCGGCGCCGGCCGCGCGCGCGGCCTTGAGCGCCTGGTCCATGTCGGTGACCAGGTAGCCGGTGCGCTCCTCGCCGAAGGGATAGGGGATCGGTGTCTGGAAGGCGAAGGTCGACAGGTTGCCGACCGGCGTCCACACGTATTGCGCCTGGGTGCTGCTCGGCACCGGCATGATGTTGGCGGTGATGCGCGGCGAGGGCTTGCCGCCGAAGGTGGCGATGATGCTGTTGACGAAGGCATCGTAGTCGGCTGTGGCGATGTAGACATGCGTCGTGTCGTACTGCGGGGCGACCGCCACGCCCGCGGCGTGCGCGGCGTCCTTGGCCTGGGCCGGCGCCGCGCCCAGGAGCAGCAGGGCGGCGGCGAGCATGGCGCGGCCGCGAAATGAAATGGGACGCGAAGGGCTGGACATGGCAACACTCCTGTTGACGTGGTTGTGATCAGGCAAGGCAAAAACTCCGGACATCATTCATGACGGCAGCCGCAGCGACGCGGCATCGGCGCGGACGGCGCTGCCCATTTCCGCCAGCGCGACCAGCACGAAACCGCCGACCAGGCCGAAGTGTTCGAGGAAGGAATTGAGATCGGCGAAGCGCTGGTCGCCGCTCTCGCTCCAGAACGGATGGCCGACGAAGGTCGCGGCAAGCGTGAAGCCCGCCAGCCCCAGCGCGCCGAGTGCGGCGGCGCGGCCGCGTGCGAACAGCATCAGCGCTGAGCCTCCAAGTTGCGTGGCGATGGTGGCGGCGGCGAACAGGGCCGGCGGCGACAGGCCGAAGTGCGCCTGCTCGGCAATGGCACCGTGGAAGTCGAACAGCTTGGAGACACCGCTGTAGACATAGGCCAGGCACAGGCCGGCGCGAGCCAGCCAGTACAGCGTCGCGGCCGCGGGCTTCATGCGCCCAGCTCCGGCGCCTGGCGCAGCCACAGCAGCCCGCACAGCGCGGTGACCGGCACCAGCAGGGCGCTGAAACCGCAGGCGTGATACAGCAAAGCGCCGGCGGCGGCTCCGGCGGCGAAGCACAGCACCGGCGGCGCCAACCGGACGACGCGGCCGCGCACCATCGCGGCGTCGGCGGCCAGGGGCCGGCGCAGCAGGTGCGTCACGTCCACCGCGAACTGGGTGACGTTGCCGGTCATGACGGTGGTCGGCGGCAGGTCCGCCAGCAGCAGGCGCGCACTGGCGTTCTGCACACCCATGGCGCAGACGCCGAGCAGGCCGGCCAGCACCGCCAGCGGCGCGTCAGCATCGGTCACCGGCGAAGCGGCGATGCCGGCCAGGCTGAAGCCGGCGAGCAGCAGCATCTGCATCAGGGTCAGCACGGCCAGCGCCGGCCGGCGCTGGCGCTCGCAGGTGCGCACGTACATGGTGGAGGCCGACACCGCAGCGATGAATACCGGCAAGGCCAAAAACTTCGCCAGCAAGCCGTTATGCGAACGGATCAGGGCCGCGCCAAGCAGCACGAAGTTGCCGGTGACGTGAGCCGTGAACAAACCAAACAGGGCGACGAAGCCGACCGTATCGGTGAAGCCGGCGACGAAACTGAGCAACGCGGCCGCCAAGGCGGAACGCTGCGCAGGGATTTCCGCCGCGAGCGCGGCCGCGCCGGTCACGGCCTATGCCGCCCAGCAGGCGCAGCCCAGCGCGCCCCAGAAGCCGCCCTGCGCGCTGTCGGCCACTGCCGCCGCATGGGCGCGGCCATGCGCGTGGCCGTGCACGGTGCAGGCTTTGGCGCAACCGCAGGCACTGGCGGCGACGGCGTGCATCGCCGCGGCGTTGCCATCCGCCTTCCAGTAGCGGCTGCCGAAGTTGGCCGGCGACCAGTCCGGCAGGGGCGGCGGCGGCGGCGTGTCGAGCGACTTGTAGGCGCCGTCGGCGTAGACCACCTTGCCGTTGACCACGGTGAGCAGGGAAACGATCTGGCGGATGCGCTCCTCGGGCACGCTGAAGTAGTCGTCCGACAGCACCACGAAGTCCGCGAGCTGGCCGGTCTTGATCTGGCCCTTGAGGCCGATCTCGTTGGAGAACCAGCCGTTGGCGCGGGTGTACAGCTCCAGCGCGGTCGCGCGGTCTACAGTATTGCCGCTGGGATACAGGCGCATGCCGCCCAGCGTCTTGCCGGTGCTGAGCCAGTGCAGCGCGTTCCAGGGATCGTAGCTGGCGACGCGGGTGGCGTCGGTGCCGGCGCCCACGTTGATGCCCATCTCCAGCATGCGCTTGAACGGCGGCGTGCGCTCGGCCGCTTTGGCGCCGTAGCGTTCGACGAAGTACTCACCCTGGTAGGCCATGCGGTGCTGCACTGCGATGCCGCCGCCGAGTTTGGCGATGCGCTCCAGGTTGCGGTCGCTCACCGTCTCGGCGTGATCGAAGAACCAGTGGATGCCGGCCAGCGGAATGTCGCGGTTCACTTTCTCGAACACGTCGAGCGCCCGGCCGATCGATTCGTCATAGGTGGCATGCAGGCGCCAGGGCCAGCGCTTGGCCGCCAGCACCCGCACCACCTGCTCCAGCTCGTCCTCCATGCCGGCCGGCAGCTCCGGCCGCGCCTGGCGGAAGTCCTCGAAGTCGGCGGCGGAGAACACCAGCATCTCGCCGGCGCCGTTGAGCTTGTAGAAATCGTCGCCCTGCTGGTAGCGGTTGCTGCTGGTCCAGCGCACGAAGTCGGCGACTTCCTCCTTCGGCTTCTGCGTGAACAGGTTGTAGGCGATTCGCAGGGTCAATTGGCCCGCGGCGCGCAGATCCTCGATCACCTTGTAGTCGTCCGGGTAATTCTGGAAGCCGCCGCCGGCATCGATGACGCTGGTCACGCCGAGGCGGTTCAGCTCGCGCATGAACTGGCGCGTGGAATTGACCTGGTATTCGTAAGGCAGCTTGGGGCCTTTAGCCAGCGCCGAGTACAGCAGCATGGCATTGGGCTTGGCCAGCAGCAGGCCGGTGGGCTCGCCGGCGGCGTCCTTGACGATCTCGCCGCCCGGCGGATTGGGCGTGTCACGAGTGTAGCCGGCGGCGCGCAGGGCGGCGCCGTTGAGCAGGGCGCGGTCGTACAGGTGCAGGATGAACACTGGCGTATGCGGCGCTACCGCGTTCAGTTCGTCCAGCGTCGGCAGGCGCTTCTCGGCGAACTGCAATTCGGTGAAGCCACCGACCACGCACACCCATTGCGGCGCCGGCGTGCGCGCCACCTGTTCCTTGAGCATGCGCATGGCGTCGGCCAGGGAGGGCACGCCGTCCCAGCGCAGCTCCATGTTGTAGTTGAGGCCGCCGCGGATGACATGCAGGTGTGAGTCGATCAGGCCCGGAATGACGCAGCGGCCGGCGGCGTCGATCACCTTCGTAGCCGGCCCGGCCAGGGCCATCACCTCGGCGTCCGCGCCCACCGCAACGAAGCGCCCGCCGGATACGGCGAGCGCCTGGGCCTGCGGCTGGCTGCGGTCGACGGTGGCGATGCGGGCGTTGCGCAGGATCAGTTCGGGTGCGGCGCTCATTGCGGTTCTCCGGGCTCGGACTTGGCGGGAGGCGGCGGTGCGGATGGCTCAGCGGACGGTTGGGACGGACTGGCGGCCGTGGTCACCGGCGGCGGCCCGAGCAGGCGCTTGGCCACCGGCACCAGCTGCTCGCCGATGAGGATGCCGAGCAGACCCACCAGGGCAACCACCGGCGGCGCCGGCGAGCGCACCTTGAGCAGGGCGTAGACCACGCCGACCAGGATGCCGGCGCCGAGCGAAACCAGGTAGGGCCGCATGGAGCGCTACTTGGCCTGGATGAAGGACAGCAACTCGGCGTTGACCTGGTCCTTGTGCGTGGTGCACAGGCCATGCGGGGCGCCCTTGATCACCTCCAGCTTGCTGTTCTTCACCAGCTTGGCGGAGAGCAGGGCGGAATCCGCGATCGGCACGATCTGGTCGTCGTCGCCGTGCAGGATCAGGGTGGGCACGTCGATCTTCTTCAGGTCTTCGGTGAAGTCGGTTTCGGAGAAGGCCTTGATGCAGTCGATCAGGCCCTTGAAGCCGCCCAGCATGCCCTGCAGCCAGAACGAATCGCGCACGCCTTCGGAAACCTTGGCGCCTGGCCGGTTGTAACCGTAGAACGGCAGGGTCAGGTCCTTGAAGAACTGCGAGCGGTCTGCGATCACGCCGGCGCGGATGCCGTCGAACACTTCCAGCGGCAGGCCGCCGGGGTTGGCCGCGGTCTTCAGCATCAGCGGCGGCACCGCGCCGATCAGCACCGCCTTGGCCGCACGCTTGGTGCCGTGGCGGCCGAGGTAGCGCGCCACTTCGCCGCCGCCAGTGGAATGGCCGACATGGATGGCGTCCTTCAGGTCCAGCGCCGTCACCAACGCCGCCAGGTCGTCGGCGTAGGTATTCATCTCGTTGCCGTTCCAGGGTTGGCTGGAGCGGCCATGGCCGCGGCGATCGTGGGCGATGCAGCGGTAGCCGCGCGAGGCCAGGAATACCATCTGGTCCTCCCAGGCATCGGCGCTGAGCGGCCAGCCGTGGCTGAAGACGATGGGCTGCCCGCTGCCCCAGTCCTTGTAATAGATGCTGGTGCCGTCCTTGGTGGTGATGGTGCTGGCCATGATCGAATCTCCGTGCCCTGCCCGATGGGCGGGGTGTTGCTGGAAGGTCTGGCACGCGCCGTGCGCCCAGCGCCGATGACATCTGCAGCCGGCGCTTTGAAGGAGCGCCGGCTATAGCTTACTGGTGCGGCGCGGGAACCACGTACTCCGGATACCTGGTCGGCGGCGCGCCGTGCACCATGGTGTAGGCGTACTCGACGCCGACACCGTAGGCACCGCAATGCGTCTTGGCCAGCTCCATCACGGCGTCGTAGGTGTCGCGGTGGGCCCAATCGCGCTGCCATTCCAGTGTCACCGACAGGGCGGTGACGGGTTTGGCGCCGGCCTGGATGACGCGCTTCATGGCATTGTCGTGGGATAGCGCGCTGACATCGCCGCAGCAGTCCTCGACCACGTAGACCTCGTAGCCGTCGTGGATCGCCTGCACCGTCGGCAGGGCCACGCAGGTTTCGGTCCACAGGCCGGCGAGCACGATCTTCTTCTTGCCGGTCTTCTGGATCGCGGCGACGAAATTGGCGTCGTCCCAGGAGTTCATCGAGGAGCGCTCGATCGGCGCGGCGCCCGGGATGGCGGCCAGCAGCTGCGGCCAGGTGTTGCCGCTGAAGGCCTTGCTCTCGACCGTCGACAGCACCAGCGGGATGCCGAAGATTTTCGCGGCCTTGGCCAGCAGGATGTTGTTGTTGATCACGGTCTGGCGGTCGAAGTTCGACACACCAAACAGCATCTGGGGCTGAAGATCGATCATGGCGACCACACAGTTATCCGGTGTGAGCAGACCTTTCTCGCTACGCTTTGCCAGGCTGGACTTCTGGGGCATGGGACTCTCCTTCAGTAAGGTGTTGGCCGCTTGATCTTAGGAAGCAAATCGATGCAGGGCACGTTAGTCGTTGTTAGATTGTGTTGGCGCTGGACCATGACGGGGAATGCTTCTTAAAGGAGAAACTGGCCGGTGGTGCAAGGCAACAAGACCTCCGGGCCTGATCCTCGGCGCTTTCCGCGGTGGGCGCTTGTAGGATCGTGCCGCTATTTGTAACGACCTGCTGTTTTGTCGGGCCGGACCGAGCACCGCGTGGCGGCCAGGCCTAGCGGTGCGCCCGTCGGAACGCGCTGGGCGAGATGCCGGTGATGCGGGCGAAGCACTTGGCGAAGTGGCTCTGGTCGGCGAAGCCGGCGGCCTGCGCGATCTCCGACAGCTTCAGGTCGGTGTCCCTGAGCAGGCGCTTCGCCTTCTCGATGCGCTGGCGCACGGCGTACTGCTGCGGCGCGACGCCGAGGCCGCGCTTGAAGGCGCGCGAGAAGTGCGGCGTGGACAGGCCGGCGATTCGGGCCAGGTCGGTGACGCGGATCTTCTGGTCGAGATGGGCGTCGATGTGCTCGCGCACGCGGCGCAGGGCGCCCGGCGGCAGGCCGCCGCCGGAAAAGGTCTGCTGCTCCTGGTGGCGCAGGCCGGAAAGCAGGGCGATGCGCGGCCGGGTGTGCAACTGCGAGGAGACCAGGCTGCGCCACACGGCGCCGCTGGTTTCCGGCGGCGTGGCCAGGCCCTGCCACTGCCCGGCGCCGCCGTGCCGCGCCAGGCGCAGCGGCACATCATCCCAGCCCGAGCTTTTGAGCAGCGCGGGATTGAAGTCGAACAGATCGCGCAGGCTGATTGCGGTGCGGATGCCTTCGTTGTCGAGCGCGAGCGCGCGGCGCGCGTTGCGGTCAGCGGCGGCGATGCGCAGGTCGGTATCCAGCGCCAGCAATAAGGCCGCACCGCCCAGATCAGCCGGCTCCAGCGCGAGCACCCAGCGCGCGCGGTTCAGCTCGCGAAATTCGCGTTCCTCGATGGTACGCGCAGCATTAACCGCCACGGCCAACGCCAGGGCATAGGAGTGATCGGACAGGGCCGGGGCGTAACTGGCCAGCGTCAGCACCGCGCTGAGACGTCCGTGTACATCGAAGATCGGCGCGCCGGAGCAGCTCAGCTCGGCGTAGCGCTGGCGGAAGTGCTGCTGCCGGTGCACGCTCAGCGGGCGCTGCTCGACGATGCAGCTGCCGATGCCGTTGGTGCCCTCGGCCCGCTCGGCCCAGCGCGCGCCGGGATAGGTGCCGAAGCGGGCGAAGGCCTCCGCATCGGCGGCGCCGCAATAACGCTCGATGATGACTCCGCCGGGATCGGCCAGCATGGTGGCGTAACCGATCGGCCAGACCATGGCGTGCAGGCGCTCCAGCGCTTCCTGCGCTGCGGCGATGGTGCGCTCCAGCGGCGCCCGCAGCAGCCGGGTCTCGGCCGCGCAAAGAATCTCCGGCCCCTGGCCACCGAGCGGGTTGAGCCGGTACAGACGGGCACAGCGGTCCCAGGAGACGCTGAGATCCTCGGCTGCGGCGCCGGGCGCTGTACCCGCGGACGGAAAGTCCCGCAAGGGTGCGGCCGGTGGTGCAATGTCGTCGTGCATCTGTCGATCCCCATATTCAACTTTGCGCATCGCCGGGGCCGCGGGCCGCCCGGACTGTGGGCGACCCGCAGCTCCACCTGCCTGCCCGCTCCCCGGGCTACTGCTGCGGCAGGTCGAACACCAGCACTTCGGCGTTGCGGCCCTGCCCGAGCTTGAGCACGGCGGTGTCGCTCAGCTTCAGCGCATCGCCGGCGCCCAAGGCGACGCCGTTGGCTTCAATCGCGCCGCGCGCGACGTGGACATAGAGACGGCGACCCGGAGCGGCTTCGAACGAGGCCTGCTCGGCGCCGTCGAAAAGTCCGGCATAAAGCCGCGCGTCCTGGTGGATCAGCACCGAGCCCTCGGCGCCATCGGCCGAGGCGATGAGCCGCAGGCGGCCGCGCTTGTCGGCTTCGGCGAAATGCTTCTCCTCATAGCTCGGCGTGATGCCGTGCACATCGGGCTGGATCCAGATCTGCAGGAAGTGCACCGGCTGGCTAGTCGAGGGATTGAACTCGCTGTGGCGGATGCCGGAACCGGCGCTCATGCGCTGCACGTCGCCGGGACGGATCACCGAGCCATTGCCGATGGAATCCTTGTGCGCCAGCTCGCCGGACAGGACGTAGCTGATGATCTCCATGTCGCGGTGGCCGTGGGTGCCGAAGCCGCGGTCGGGCTGCACGCGGTCTTCGTTGATGACGCGCAGGGGCCCGAATTCGACATGCTGCGGATCGAAATAATCGGCGAAGGAAAAGCTGTGGAAGGACTTGAGCCAGCCGTGGTCGGCCTGCCCGCGTTCGTTGCTGCGTCTGACTTCGTTCATGGTGATCTCCTGTTGTGGCAACCAAGATATGCTCGAATTATCGAATAAAAAAGCGCAAAATTCGGATCTAATCAATTCACAAATCGAATGGGTTGACCATGCAACTGGCAAGAACTTCCCTGGAACAGTGGGCCGTATTGGCGGCGGTGGTCGACCAGGGCGGCTTCGCCCAGGCCGCGGCGGCGCTGCACAAGAGCCAGTCGGCGGTGAGTTATGCGGTGGCGCGGCTGCAGGAGGCGCTGGACATGCCGCTGCTGGAAGTGGAGGGGCGCCGGGCGGTGCTGACTCCGCACGGCCAAACCCTGCTGAAGCGGGCGCGGCCGCTGCTGCGCGACCTGGAAACGCTGGAACTGCTGGCGCAGAAGCTGAAGCAGGGCTGGGAGGTGCAGCTGCGCCTGGTGGTGGACGTGGCGTTTCCGCGCCAGCGCCTGCTCAGCATCGTGGCCGAGTTGCAGCAGCTGTGTCCGAACACGCAGATGCAGCTGTCGGACGCGGTGCTGTCCGGCGCCGAGGAGGCGATCACCGACAACAGTGCCGACGTGGTGGTGACCTCACGCCTGCCGCCGGGCGTGCTGGGCGAGTTCCTGGTCAGCATCAACTTCATCGCCGTGGCCAGCCCCGGCCATCCGCTGCTGCAACTGGAACGCGAGCTGAACATCGAAGACCTGGTGCGCCATGTCCAGGTGGTGGTGCGCGACTCCGGCATGAAGAGTCCGCGCAACGACGGCTGGCTCGGCGCCGAGCGCCGCTGCACCGTGAGCAGCATGGAAGCCTCGCTGGCCACGGTGAAGGCAGGCCTGGGCTTCGCCTGGCTGCCCGAACATATCAGCGCCGAGGGCCTGCGTAGCGGCGAGCTGCTGCCCCTGCCCCTCTCCGCCGGCGGCACCCGCAGCGTGCCGCTGCACCTGGTGCAGGTACGCCCGGAGCTGGCCGGGCCCGCCGCGCGCACCGCGGTGGAGTGCTTCCAGCGGCATGTGCCGCGCGGCCGGGAAGCTTCGCGGGGGTAAGGACTGCCCTTCTCGATATTACGGAGTTGCTGCAGGCGCCCGCTTCTTCCGGCCACACATCGGACCTATGATGCAGGCCAGGATGCGGGCAACGTCGCCATCGGATAAGGCAGGCACCATGACTCTCCACTTCGATGCAATGGTGATCGGCACCGGCCAGGCCGGGCCGGCCCTGGCGGCGCGGCTCGATGCCGCGGGCATGCGGGTGGCGGTGATCGAGCGCCAGCGCTTCGGTGGCACCTGCGTCAACACCGGCTGCATGCCGACCAAGACCATGGTGGCCAGTGCCTATGCCGCGCAGCTGGCGCGGCGCGCGGCGGACTACGGCGTGACGATCGGCGGCGGGATCACGGTGGACATGCGGCGCGTGCATGAGCGGGCGCAGGCGGTGGCATCCACTTCCAGCGGCAATGTCGAGCGCTGGATGCGCGGACTGAAGCATGGGCAGGTTTTCCAGGGCCACGGCCGTTTCGTCTCGGCGGATACGGTGGCGGTGGGCGCGGAGCAGCTGAGCGCGCCGCGCATCTTCATCGATGTGGGCGGGCGCGCCATGGTGCCGCCGCTGCCGGGGCTGGAGCGCGTGCCCTACCTGACCAACAGCAGCCTGATGGCGGTGGACTACCTGCCCGCGCATCTGCTGATCGTGGGCGGCAGTTATGTCGGGCTGGAGTTTGCGCAGATGTTCCGCCGCTTCGGCTCGCAGGTGACGGTGATCGAGCGCGGCACCCGCCTGCTGCCGCGGGAGGACCCGGAGGTGGCGCAGGCAGTGCAGGAAATTCTGGCCGCCGAGGGCGTGCGGATCGAGACCGGGGCCGACTGCCTCAGTGTCGAGGGCGAGGCGGGGCATGTAGCGGTCAGCGCCGCCTGCGGCGAGAGCAAGCGCCGCTTCGAGGGCTCGCAGCTGCTGCTGGCCATGGGGCGCCAGCCGAACACCGACGACCTGGGCCTCGAACTGGCCGGGGTGCTGCACGACAAGCGCGGCTTCATCCAGGTCGACGAGCAGTGCCGGACCAATGTGCCGGGCATCTGGGCGCTGGGGGAGTGCAACGGCCGCGGCGCCTTCACCCACACCGCCTACAACGATTACGAGATCGTGGCGGCAAGCCTGCTGGATGAGCCGCCACGCAGCCTGTCCGACCGCATCCCCTGCTACGCCCTGTTCATCGATCCGCCGCTGGCACGCATCGGCCTGACTGAAACGGAAGCGCGCAAGCAAGGCCACCGGCTGCTGATCGGCACCCGGCCGATGACGCGCGTGGGCCGCGCGGTGGAGCGCGGCGAGACGCTGGGCTTCATCAAGATCGTGGTGGACGCGGACAGCGACAAGATACTCGGCGCCTCGATCCTGGGCGTGAGCGGCGACGAGGCGATTCACTGCCTGCTCGACATCATGTACGCCGGGGTCTCCTACAAGACCGTCGCGCGCGCGGTGCATATCCATCCGACCGTGGCGGAGTTGCTGCCGACAGTGTTGCAGGACCTGCATTCGGCCTGAAGCGCAAGGCAAACTGGATCCCCGCCTGCGCGGGGATGACGGCGGCGATTTGGTCGGCGGACTTCTTGCCCAGGCCGCTAGCGTCCCTTGAACACCGCCTGGCGGCGCTCGGCAAACGCGGCAACGGCTTCGCGCGCGTCCTCGCTGTGCATGATCGGCTGCAGGTCGGGATAGAGCCGGGCCAGCGCGGCGCGGTCGCCTTCGACGCGGGCTATGCGCGAGGAGGCCAGCGAGGCCTGCACGCCGAGCGGCGCGGCGGCAGCGACCCGCTCGGCAATTTCGATGGCGCGCGGCAAGGCCTGGCCCGGCTCGGTCAGCTCCTGCACCAGGCCCATGCGGTGCGCCTCGCTGCCGCTGAATTCGTCGCCGGTCAGCAGGTAGCGCTGGGCATTGCCCCAGCCGATCTCCTGCACCAGGCGGATGGTGGCGCCGCCGCAGGCGTAGAAGCCGCGCTTCACTTCGAGCTGGGCGAAGCGCGCGCTGGTGGAGGCGACGCGGATGTCCGCCGCCAGCATCAGCTCCACCGCCACGGTGAAGGAGATGCCTTCGGCGGCGACCACCAGAGGCTTGCGCAAACGGTGCGACTCGTCGAGGCCGAACGGCTCGATCGAACCCTCCGCCAGGTCGGCCAGCTTGCCCTGCGCCAGTTGCGGCGCCCACTGGGTCAGGTCGAGGCCGGCGGTGAAATGCTCGCCGTGGCCGAAGACCACGCCGCAGCGCAGCTCCGGGTCGCGGTGCAACTCGCCATAAGCCTCGGCCAAGCGGTGATAGGTATCGAGGCCGAAGGCATTGCGCTTGGCGGGGCGGTTGAAGCCCATCAGCAGCAGGTGGCCGCGCCGTTCGATGGTGAGGGGAGAGTCACTCATTTCATTAATCCTGTCGTTATATTGAAACCGGTCTGTACCACCCTCGCCGCCCGGCATCCGGACCGGCACCGGGCGGCAGGCCGAGGGGTCGCCGGCCTTTGCCGATTTGCTATTCTGGCCGAAACCAACCACAACCATTTCTCCATGCCCATTTCCAAGCTGCGCGCCGCGCTGTGCCTGTTCCTGTGCCTGTCTGGCGCGATCGGGATGTCCCCCGCCATGGCAGGGGACACGCCGCCGGCGGGGGACAACGATGCAGCGCAGGCCGCCGGCAGCGAGGCGGTGCCGGACAACGTCGAGCGCTCGGTGGTGAAGGTCTTCACCACGGTGCGCTACCCCGACCCGTTCCGGCCGTGGACCAAGCAGGCGCCGCAGGAGATCAGCGGCTCCGGCGTGGTCATCGACGGCAAGCGCATCCTCACCAATGCGCACGTGGTGCTGTATGCGAGCCAGGTGCAGATCCAGGCCAACCAGGGCGGGGACAAGATCTCGGCCACGGTGGAGGCCATCGCGCCGGGGATCGACCTAGCGGTGCTGAAGCTCGACGACCCCTCGTTCTTCGACAAGCATGCGCCGCTGGCGCGTGCCAGCAAGCTGCCGGCGATCAAGGACGCGGTGCTGGCCTACGGCTTCCCCACCGGCGGCACCTCGCTGTCGATCACCAAGGGCATCGTCTCGCGCATCGAGTTCGTCTCCTACAACATGCCGGTCACCGGCCTGCGCATCCAGATCGACGCGGCCATCAACCCGGGCAATAGCGGCGGCCCGGCGGTGGCCGGCGACAAGATGATCGGCCTGGCCTTCAGCAAACTCGGCGGCGATTCGCAGAACATCGGCTACATCATTCCCAACGAGGAGATCGAACTGTTCCTCAAGGACATCGCCGACGGCCATTACGACGGCAAGCCGGCCATGTACGACTACCTGCAGACGCTGGAGAATCCCGCGCTGCGCAGCTTCCTCAAGCTGGACAAGTCGGTGGAGGGCATCGTGGTGCACCAGCCGTTCCACGACGATGCCGCCTACCCGCTGAAGGAATGGGACGTCATCACCCGCATCGGCGACACCCCGGTGGACGACCAGGGCAAGATCGCGCTGGGCCCGGACCTGCGGGTGAATTTCCAGTACCTGGTGCAGAAGGAGGCGAAGGACGGCAAGCTGCCGCTGACCATCATCCGCGGCGGCAAGACGCTGCAGGTGCAGCTGCCGGTGTCGGCCGAGCGGCCAATGCTGATCACGGACCTGCATGGCAGCTATCCGCCCTACTTCATCTACGGACCACTGGTGTTCTCCAAGGCCAGCTACCAGTTCCTGTCCTTCGTCAACAGCAAGGAGATGATCACCGGCCTGAGCTTCATCCACAGCCCGCTGGTGACCCAGATCGGCGACGCGCCCGACGCCAGCCGCGAGGAGCTGGTGGTGGTCGCCTCGCCGTACTTCCCGCACAAGCTCACCACCGGCTACAGCAACGAGACCGGCGCGGTGATCCGCTCGGTCAACGGCGTGCCGGTGCGCAGCCTGCGCCACCTGGTGGCGCTGCTGCGCGACCTCAAGGACGAGTTCGTCACCTTCGAGTTCGACAACCGCAGCGGCGAAGCGCTGACCTTCCCGCGCGCCGAGATGGTGGCGGCCACCGACGGCATCCTCACCGACAACGGCGTGCGCGCGCAGGGCTCGCCCGACATGATGGCGGTATGGCAGGGCAAGCCGGGCGAATGAGCCGGCCCTGATCCGGGCACGGCCTCGGGCGGCCGGGCCGACAGTGGATTGGGACTAACGTTGTCATCCGGCTGCGCGGCAGCCGGATGATTTTGCGCCGGCCTCTCGCCGACGCCGGCGTCAGGTGGTGCAGCGCAGGACCTTTGCACCCGATCGCCAGCATTCAAGCTACTTCTCATGAAATCGACGCAGGCCGTTGATTCCATGCGAGGGCCCGCGGGATTCGCTCGTCCCATGGCGCAAGCAGTCCGGACCAGTACGCTTTGTAAAGTTCCGGAAGCCGTTTGACAACGTTGTCATAGGCCCCGATACTCGGCCGCAATAACGATAAGCGACATCTTGCAAGGAAGCGGGAGTTGGGTGGCGGCGCCTGCCTGGGCCTTGCCTCCGGTCGCGTCTCGGCCAGGGGCATCGCCGCGGTGGAAGCCGCCCGGCGATTCAAACCTCTGGAGGGATCCTATGTCTGCGAAACAACCGGCCGAA
>Ga0302314_10004063_pt1 | contig 26946 bp, 16 predicted proteins | sample III_Palsa_N2_3_FD_200533 | JGI IMG/M metagenome (GOLD analysis project Ga0302314, IMG submission 200533) | Peat permafrost microbial communities from Stordalen Mire near Abisko, Sweden - III_Palsa_N2_3 | ecosystem: Environmental > Terrestrial > Soil > Palsa > Peat permafrost | place: Sweden...
CTCGGTGAACCAGTATTGGCTCCACTACCGCCTGCTCGCGAACTGGGGTCTAAACACTCTCGCCAAGAAGTGGCGCGTCGAAATCCATTGAGGAAATGCAACACGCCGACCGCCTGATCGAGCGCATAATCTTCCTCGACGGCATGCCGAACATGCAGACTCTCGAGCACCTCCACATCGGCCGCACCGTGAAAGAGATCGTCGAAAACGACCTCCAGATCGAGCTCACCGCCCGCGCTCTCTACGCCGAAGGTGCCGCTCACTGCCTATCCGTAAGCGATCTCGTCTCCAAAGATCTGTTCGAAATTCTGATGAAGGACGAGGAGCAGCACATCGACTACCTCGAAACCCAGCTCAGCCTGATCACTCGTCTCGGCCCCGAACTATACTCCCAGCGTCAAATTGGCGACTCCGAATCCCACTAACTCTAACACTCTGTCGCAGGGTTTTTCGCGTTTCATAGCACTCTGTGTTACAGCGCGCCGTGTTTTACACCCCCTGAATTACCCTATATTCCCTTCTGATGTTCGCAGCAGAGTCCCTCTCAGTCATCCGCGCCGACCGTCTCCTATTCGAGGCCGTATCTTTCTCCCTGGCACCCGGCGCCGCGTTATTACTAAAAGGCCGCAACGGCGCCGGAAAATCCACCCTCTTACGTGTCCTGGCCGGCCTCCGCCGCCCCGACCACGGCGACACAAACTGGAACAACGTCAACATCCTGCAAGATCGCGAGGCTCACGCCGCCCGCATCGGCTGGCTCTCCCACCACGATGCCATCAAGCCCGCCCTAACCGCTCGCGAGAACCTCCTTTTCCCCGCCCGCGTCCAAGGCGGCGACATCGATACGGCTCTACAACGAATGGGTCTGGCCGACCTCTCCGACCTACCCGCCCGCATGTTATCCGCCGGCCAAAAGCGTCGTCTGGCCCTCGCACGTGCAATGCTCGGCGACCGTCCATTATGGCTGTTGGATGAACCACTTAACGGCCTGGACACCCCCTCCATAACCCTCCTCACCGCGGCTCTCGCCGCCCATCGCGCCCGCGGCGGCATCGTAATCGCCGCCACTCATCAGGGCCAACCCCTCCCCGGCGCAGCCCTATTACAACTGGCTCCGGAATGAACGCCTTCTTCCCTCTGATCGCCCGCGAAATCCGCCTCGCGCTCCGCCACGGTTCCGACACCACGGCGGCATTACTCTTCTTCCTGGTAGTTACCGCCCTGTTTCCATTAGCCATTGGCCCCGAGCCCGCAGCCCTGGCTCGCCTCGCGCCCGGCATAATCTGGGTCGGCGCCCTCCTCGCCGCCCTGCTCCCCTTGGAGCGTCTATTCGGCGCCGACTACGAAGACGGCGCGCTCGATCTGCTCCTCCTTTCCGGCCTCCCTCCTTCGCTAATAGGTCTAGCCAAAGCAATCTCTCACTGGCTCACCACCGGCTTACCCTTGCTCGCAATCGCCGCCCCGCTCGCGATCATGCTGCACCTACCGGCAAACTCCCTAACCCCACTTCTGATCGGCCTACTTCCCGGCACCCTCACTCTATCCCTGCTAGGCACCGCCGGTTCCGCGATCGTCCTGGGCGCCCGCCGCGGTGCCGTTCTGCTACCGATTTTAGTCCTTCCTCTAGCCGTTCCGGTGGTGATATTCGGCGCCGGCGCCGCGGATCCGGCCCAATCCCCCGCCGGCCGCACTCAATCTCTATTGTTGGAAGCAGCATTCTTCATGTTCTGCCTCCCGATCTGCCCACTTGCCGCCGGCGCCGGCCTCCGCGCGGCAGGCGAGTAGAACACACCAGCCACGGCGTGAGATTGCTTGATCTTTAGCCCCTGCTTGCGGCAAAAGGCTGCTACACGACTGTTTTCAACCACCACAGGAGAGTTCCCCATAGCCCGAGGACCAATGCCCGCCCCGCCAAAGAACGACGGGCCACGCGTGAACGAGGAAATTAGAGCCCCCCAAGTACGTTTGATCGACCAAGACGGCGAGATGCAAGGCGTAATGAGCGCCCGCGATGCCGTCGCCAGGGCCTTCGCCGTAGGCCTAGATCTGCTCGAGATCAGCCCCAATGCCGAGCCCCCGGTGGTCAAGATCCTGGACTACGGGAAGTACAAGTACGAGCTTCAGAAGAAGAAAAACGAAGCCAAGAAGAAGCAAAAAGTCATAGAAATCAAGGAAGTCAAAGTTCGTCCCAACATCGACGAAAACGACTACCAGGTCAAAATGCGTCAGATGAAATCCTTCATCGAGGAAGGCGACAAGGTCAAAGTCACCCTCCGCTTCCGTGGCCGCGAAATGGCCCACCAGGACCTCGGTGTGAAGCTGCTCGACCGCATTCGCGTCGATCTCGAGGGCGAGACCAAGATGGAGCAATCCCCCAAGCTCGAGAACCGGCAGATGGTCATGGTCTTGGCGGCCAAGTAGGTTAAGGCACCAAGGAAGAAGTCTTCTTTTTTTCAAAAAAGATGCTTTCTTTCCTTCGCTAACCTATTGATTTCTCCCTGAGGGCAACGACACCATGGACTTGAAGGACCACATTCGCGGCATCCCGGATTTCCCCAAGCCCGGCATATTATTCTACGACGTCTCGACCCTGCTCCGTCACCCCGACGCATGGGCCGTGGCTTTGGGCCGCATGGCGCGCCTGGTGCAGCAGTGGCATCCGGACACGCTCGCCGGGATCGAAAGCCGCGGATTCCTGTTCGCCGCCCCGCTCGCGCAGCAACTTGGCTGTGGCTTCAGCATGTTGCGCAAACCCGGCAAGCTCCCCGGCAAGACCATCGGCCTCGACTACGGGCTGGAATACGGCACCGACCGCATCGAGATCCAGGCCGACGCCGTCACTCCAGGCGAACGCGTTGTGATCATTGACGATCTACTCGCCACCGGCGGCACCATGGCGGCGGGTATAGCGTTGCTCCGCCAGGCGGGCGCGGTGGTCCCGGGGGCCGCCGCGCTGATCGAACTGACCTTCCTCGCAGGGCGCGAAAAGCTTGACGTTCCATTCGGATCGGTGATTCAATACGACGACTAAGAGTAGTTCTTGCACCTACCGCTGTTGAAATCGTTCGGAACATCCGCGCCGGTCGACGCGGGATTTACGTAACAATTGACACAGTCCGGTAACAACGCTTTGTTGTTGTGCAGCCGCGCTAAGCGGCACTAGGAGGAAGTCATTGGCCGAACGTGCCGCGGGAAGACTCGGTCGTCGCCGCGTGATCGGAAGCCTGGGTGCACTGGCAGCGGCACCGTGGGCGATGATGCCCTGGTGCCGTGCCCACGCGATGACCCAGGCGATGGCTGCCGAAGTCGCCACCAGCAATGACCTGCTTCTGGTCGCCGGACCCGCGAACGGCCGTCTCGGCCAATGGGCCAATCTGCTTTGTCCCCTGATCGGACCCGCCCTGGCCGCCGGCGGCGTGCTCAGCTGGACCCCGGTAGGTGCCGCCGACGGCGTGACCGCCGCCAATCAATTCGACGCCGAAGTCTCGCCTGATGGCGACACGGCGATGTTGTTACCTGGTACCGCGGCGCTGGCACAGTTGATCGGCGACCCGCGCGCTCGTTTCGATGCCGGCGCCTGGGTCGCGGGCTTCGCGGGCGTATCCTCGACCGTGGTAATGGGCCGGGCGCCGCTCGCCGAATTATACACCAGCCCGCAAGTTGTGGTGTTGGCAGCGGATCCCGCCGGCGCCGATCTGCCGACCCTGCTCGGCCTCAGTCTGCTCGGCTTCAATGTCAAACCGGTGCGGCCGGAGTCGATCTCCGCAGACATCGGCGCCGCGCTCGCAAAAGGCACCATCGACGTCGCCACCCTGTCCGAGGCCGCGGTCAGCAACGTACCGCGGTGGCAACAAGCCGGCATCGCCACGTTGTTCACCCTCGGCACCATCGGCGAATCCGGCGCTTTTGGCGTCGATCCCGCGTTCCCCGCGGTGCCGACGCTTCAAAATTTGCTGCTTGCAAAGGGCACCGATACCACCCGCCCTCTGCCCACCGCCTGGCGCGCGCTAGCGGCCGCCAAACAACTCACCCTCGGGCTGGTGCTGCCGCAACTCACTCCCGCAAGCCGCGTCGCCCAATGGCGGCTGGCCTGCGCCTCCAGTATCGCATCGCTCACCATCCAAGCCATCGCCGCCGCCGAGTCCCTGAGACTCGCAACACAACCAACCGCGGCAATGATCGTGGCGGCAGTCACAGCACCGGCCGAGGCGCAATTGGAACTGCACCAGTGGCTTGCCAACCGCCTGGGATGGCGGCCGAGTTAGAACAAACCAGCAAGCATCTTTTTTGGAAAAAAGAAGCAAAAAACTTTTATAACTTTGGTGGTTCCACACGTGAACGGGGGAATTGCACCATTGACGGACGAACTTGAAGGCATAGCTGTAGACTCGCTTGGGGGATGGTTGCGGTTCCGGCACAAGAAGGAACATTCAACACCGATCGGATCGCCGTGCGCCAATTGCGGCGAAGCCATGCAAGGCCCCTGGTGCCACGCCTGCGGACAGTCGGGCGAAGACTTTCATCGCTCCATCCGGCTCCTGGCAGGCGAGGTCTTCGAAAACCTGTTCCACTTCGACGGCCGGCTGTGGCGAACCCTGCCCGACCTGACGCTGCGACCCGACCGCCTGACCAAGAATTACCTCGCCGGGCACCGGGTGCCACAGATCCCACCGCTACGCCTGTTTTTGGTGGCGCTGCTCCTGGTGTTCATCACCGGCTCGATCTCGGGCAACGTGTATGTCGTGGCCAAAATCGATAACAAGGGCCGGATCGTCACCAGCCAACCGCTGGATAAGGAGACCACCGCCGAGTTGGCGGATGCGACCCAGCAGATCCAATCGCAGCTACCCATGCAAGCCATCCGCGCGTTCGAAGCGTCGAAAGGTTGGCTGGCCGTCCGCATGAAAGCCGCATTCGGCGACCCGGAGCGCTTCTTGTTGATCCTGGAAAGCTGGGGCGAGCGCTTCGCGTTTCTGTCTCTGCCCTTGGCGACGCTGCTGCTCAGCCTGTTGTTCGCGACGGAGCGCAAATTCTATATGTTTGACCACGCAATTTTCTCGTTGCACTCGCTCTCCGCGCTGGGATTGCTGCTGAGCCTGGTGTTCGTGCTCGATCGCGTAACGGGGGGCAACGGCGGGTGGCTCCTGTTGGCGGCCCCGATCCATTTATTCCGGCACATGCGTGGGGTATATGGAACCACCGTCAGCGGCACGCTGGTCCGGATGGGATTGCTGTTCGCGGGTTCGGTAGTAGGCTTCGGCCTGATCGTTACCGCATTGCTGGCGGTGGGCCTGTACGGCATGGGATAATCGGACAGGACCTACCGAAGCGCACCGCATCTGGTATGGTTCAATTTCAACCAAGGAGAACAAGACGATGAAGCTGATGGGAATGGCGGGAATGGCGGCGATTGCACTGATGGCGGGCGCCGGCGCGCGGGCGCAGACGCCAAGCCAGAATACAGTGGTGGTGCGGGCGTTTCTCGACATGGTGTTCAATCAGCACAAAGTGGCGCAGGCGTTCGCCGACTATGTCGGTCCGACCTACACACAGCATAATCCCTATGTGCCGGATGGCATCGCGGGCGCGATCAAGGGCTTGGGTGGCATGGTCGCGAAGAACCCCGAGATGCACATCTACATCAAGCGCACCATCGCCGAGGGTGACCTGGTGGTCGATCACAACTTGACCACCGCGAAGCCGGGCGATCGCGGCAACGCGATCATCGACATATTCCGGCTTGCGAACGGCAAAATCGTCGAACACTGGGACGTCGTGCAAGCAGTGCCGGCGACGCACGCGAATAATAATACGATGTTCTAGGCGTGCGGGCGAAAGACCAATCGCGTAAGGTTAAGGCAAGAATCTTCTTTTTGTGAACAAAAAGAAGCAAAAAAACTTTGTCAATTAAGGTTTGGGATGCGCCGTCGGTCGATTGTGCGTTCCGATCCTACAGAACAAAAGTTTTTTGCTTCTTTTTTTCAAAAAAGATGCTTCTTTCTTCGGTTCTGCTTGCGCCCTTCACGCACTAGCGCGCGCTCACTTTTCCCCTCGACAAACTGGGCATCGCAGCTAAGCTGCCGGTAACATAATATCTGGAAACAGCTCATGCGAGTTTCTGAAGCCGCCCTACTGTTGTCCGGCTATCTTTGTTTCGGCAATATCGCATTAGCCGACAACGCCGAGCTTCACTCGGCCTGGGCAGCCGCGAGCAAGGCCGCGATCCTTGGCCCCGTCGAGATCAAACTCCTCGACCAGGCAAAGCTGCAACTTCCGGCTGATGAGGCCTTCATCCCCGCCAAGGAAGCCGACGCCGTTCTGCAAGCGTCCGGAAATGGAACGGATTCTTCCACTTATGGACTGATCCTCAGCCGGAATCCGCAAGCGCACTGGGATATCATCGTACGCTGGGTGAAAGAAGGATACGTCCGCGACGGCGACGCCAAGGATTGGCAACCGGATGCGCTGCTTCAAAGCCTGCGCTCGGGCAACGACCAGACCAATCTCGATCGCGCCAAGCGGGGGCTGCCCGAATTCGACATCATCGGCTGGATTGCGCCGCCTATATACGACAACAAAACCCACCGTCTGGTATGGTCTTTGTCTGGCCGCGACCGGGATGATCCCGCCAACGAGCCGCAGACGATCAACTACAATACTTATGCGCTCGGCCGGGAAGGATATTTCAGCCTCAATCTGGTGACCGGCTCGGACACCATAGATACCGACAAATCGGCTGTCCGGCAGTTACTCGGGACTCTTACCTACGACCAGGGCAAACGCTACGAGGATTTCGACCAATCCACCGACAAAGTGGCAGCGTATGGATTGGCCGCTCTGATCGGAGTGGTCGCAGTAAAGAAGTTGGGACTTCTCGCGGTCGCGAGTCTGTTTCTCCTGAAGATATGGAAAGTCGGGTTGTTGGCGCTTGCGGGCATCGCTTCCATGGCCAAGCGCATGTTCAACCGCCAAGGCCGTCCCCGCGGACCTTCGTAGACGATGATAAAGCGCTTCGTTCTGTTGCTGGAGGCCCTGAAATTCGGCAAAGTCGGAGGCACCGTTCTAACGATGCTCGTTTCGCTGGCGATTTACGCCGGCATTTTCGGTTGGCGTTACGCCGCGGGTTTCATTGGTCTGCTATTCATCCACGAAATGGGACACTTCGTCGCGGCCCGGGAACGCGGACTGGCCGTCGGGGCTCCGACCTTCATTCCCTTTGTCGGCGCCTGGATCCAGTTGAAGGATCAGCCGATCAACGCCGAAACTGAAGCTTACGTTGCGGCGGCCGGCCCGCTCGTCGCCGCGACGTTCCAACCGATGGATTTGTTGTTCCTGGCGATTGCCGTTTACGAGGGTTACAAGTTCTCGTTCCGGGCGCGTTTGAAAGGGTAAGGGCAGAAAGCATCTTTTTTGAAAAAAAGCAGCAAAAAACTTTTGATCGTTCGGGTCGCAGCCCACAGGCCTTAGATCCGTAAACTTCCTAATTGACAAAGTTTTTTTGCTTCTTTTTGTTCACAAAAAGAAGATTCCTTTCTTGATTCCTCAACGGCTTCCCCGTCGCCGGTGTATGCGCAATCCGCGCCAGGGCCGGCCCGGTCCGGATCAGTTGGTCGAATTGCTCCCGCTCCCGCTCCAGGCCGCCGACGTTCGAGTAATGAGCAAGAAACTTCAGGAAGGGAGCGGCCTCGCGCTGTTTCTGAGGAAGCGGGCGCTGCCGGAATTTTACGTGCTACATCTTGCCATATAGCAGCCCTTCCCCGCCATGCGTTGCATGGCTAGAACTCCTCCACCGGCATTGCCTGCGCGAACGAGCCGCCCGATTTCACCGCGGTCAGCAGCGCCGCCGCTTTGGGCAGAATTTGCTCGGCGTAGAAAGCGGCGGTGGTGATCCTGGCCTGATAGAACGCATCGTCGGAATAGCCCACCGCCGCCAGCGCAGCACGAGCGAGCTGCCACCCGCCGCAGACATAGCCCCCCAGCATCATGTAATTGACCGAACCCGCCATCGCCGCCGGCGGATCGCTGGCAAGCAGACGCACCAGCCAGTCGCTGGCCTGTTCGAAAGCGTCGACCCCTGCCACGAGGTTGCGGCCGATCGCGGTAAACTGGGGGCCGCCTGCCTCGCGCACCGCCGTGACCACGCCGCGCATTTCGGCAATCAGTGCTTCGATCGCGGCGCCCTGCTGCATCGGCAGTTTGCGCCCCACCAAGTCGGCGGCCTGAATGCCGGTGGTGCCTTCATAAATCGTGGCAATGCGGGCGTCGCGCAGATATTGCGCCGCGCCGGTCTCTTCGATGAAGCCCATGCCGCCATGCACCTGGACTCCCATCGCGGCGATCTCTACCCCGAGTTCGCTGCACCAGCCCTTGAGCACGGGCGTGAGCAATTCCACCCGCGCCTGGTGGCGGGCGCGTTCTTCCGCGTCGGGGTGGCGCCCGGCGAAGTCGACGTCGGCCGACAGTGCGTAGCCCAGGCCGCGCATGGCCTCGATCTGCGACTTCATACTCAGCAGCATCCGGCGCACATCGGGATGATGGATGATGGCCAGCCGTTCGCCCGATTTTTGGCCCACCACCCGCCCCTGAACGCGCTCCTTGGCGAAATCGCGGGCGGCCTGGTAGGCGCGGTCGGCGATCGCGAGCCCTTGCAGTCCCACCTTCTGCCGCGCCTCATTCATCATGGTGAACATGTGCGAGAGGCCGCAATTGACATCGCCAACCAGGTAACCGATCGCCCCCCCGGCATCGCCGAAGCTCATGACGCAGGTCGGGCTGGCGTGGATGCCGAGCTTGTGCTCGAGCGACGTGCAGTAGACGTCGTTGCGTGCGCCAAGGCTGCCATCCGGCTTCACCAGGAACTTCGGCACCAGGAACAACGAAATACCGCGGGTACCCTCGGGGGCGCCGGGCAGCCGGGCGAGCACCAGATGCACGACGTTCTCCGTCATGTCATGATCGCCCCAGGTGATGAAAATCTTCTGCCCGAAGATGCGGTAATGATCACCCTTCGGAGTCGCCCGGGTGCGCACCGCGGCGAGGTCGGAACCGGCCTGCGGCTCGGTCAAGTTCATCGTGCCGGTCCACCTGCCGCTGATCATGTTGGGCAGATAGATCGCCTTCAATTCATCCGAACCGTGAGCGCGGATCGCTTCCATCGCGCCCCCCGTCAGCATCGGGCACAGTGCGAACGACATGTTCGCCGCGTTCCACATCTCGGAGGTCGCCGCCGCCACCAACCCGGGCAATCCTTGGCCGCCAAATTCAGGATCGCCACTGACCCCGCACCAGCCATTCTCGACAAAACGCGCGTAAGCCTCTTTGAACCCGGCCGCCGCCACCACACCGCTGCCGTCGAGCTTGGCGCCCTCCCGATCGCCGACCTTGTTCAGCGGCGACAGCACGCCGCCGGCGAATTTTGCCGCCTCTTCCAGCACCGCGTCGACCAATTCGGCCGAGCTCTCTTCATACCCCGGCAGCGCCATCACGCGGTCGAGACCCGCGAGGTGTTTGAGAGCGAAATGGATGTCACGCAACGGTGCAATATAGTCGGTCATATCAAGCTTCCTAGGCGGGAACGGAGGTCCGGTACGCGGCAATTGAATTCGATCCGGTCAGGCACAGCGCATGCGGAGATGCTGGTATGGCAGAGGATGTTCGGTCTCAGCCCGCAAAAACATCCCCTACACGGGGGATCGGTGCTCCCGACAGCGGGGGATATTGGGCGCGTCGGCCCAACGCGAGCCCTTGCCTTCATGCAACGCTTCTGGCCGTATCCAGGGCGGGAGAACGGATTTGGCCCGCGAAACCGAAAAGGAAAGAAGCCTCCTTTTTGAAAAAAAGAAGCAGAAAACTTCTCTTCGAAATGGGATCGGAGCACTCAGTCTTCAGTCCCGTGCATCCCCATTCCTGATTGACAAAAGTTTTTTGCTTCTTTTTTTCAAAAAAGAGGCTTCTCGCCTGCCTTCCTGTTTTACCGCTTTTTGGCTTCCCGTGAGATGAACAACGAGTTGCCAGCACAATTTCTAACCACCAAAACCAGACGGCCAAGCCGGCCGCCGGGCATGATCGAGCGTCCACGTTTGCTCGGGCTCCTGGAACAAGGGCCTGCCCGGCGCCTCACTGTCATCAAGGGCGCCGCCGGTTTCGGCAAAACCAGCCTCGCCGTCGCCTGGGCCGAACGGTTGGAGGAGCAAGGTCATGCCGTCGCATGGCTGTCGCTGGACGTGGAAGATGAGGAGCCGATCCGCTTCCTGTTCTATGTCGCTCATGTGCTGCGCGAGGCTGCCGGTGGCGTCGGCAAGCCCGCGATCGACCTGATCGACGAGATCAAGCTGATCCGCCCGCAGACCATCGTGCGCGCGCTGATCAACAGCCTGGCGGAGGTCGAGGGCGACGTTTTCCTGTTCCTCGACGATTATCACGTCTTGACCCACCCGGACATCCACGAGAGCGTCGCCTATCTGCTGCGGCATGCGCCATCGAACCTGCATCTGGTGCTCGCGGCTCGCACCGAACCCGCCCTGCCGCTCGGCCGCTGGCGGGCGCAGAACGAGCTGCTGGAGATCGACAGCGCCGCATTGCGCTTCGATCTGGATGAAACCAGACAATTCCTGGAGCAGGAGGTCACCGCCCGGCTGGATCAGGCGCAGGCCAGATCTCTGCACGACAAGACCGAAGGCTGGCCCGCGATGATGCGCATCGTTGCCACCACATCCGTACAATCCGGCCAGGAATTCGGCGAGTATGTGCGCCGCCTATCGAGCAAGATGCGACCGATCCGCAGCTACATCACCGAAATGTTCGATGGGCTGCCCGACGAGATGGTGGGGTTCCTGCTGCGGGTGTCGCTGCTCGACCGGCTCTGCGCCCCCCTGTGTCAGGCGGTCACCGGCAACGCCCACAGCCAGGAGTTGCTCGAAGGCATCGCCATGCGCCGATTGCTGCTGATCCCGCTCGACCCCGAGGGCATCTGGTTTCGCTGTCACCCGCTGTTGCGGGATTTCCTGACGCAGCGGCTGGCGGCCGAATGCGCGCTCGAAATCCCCGAATTGCACCGGCGCGCCTACGCCTGGTTCGCCCAAGCCGAAGCGTGGACCGAAGCGATCCAGCATGCCATCGCGGTAGGCGACAACGCCCAAGCGATCGATTGGATCGAAAAATGCGCGATGGTGCTGCTCAAACGCGGCGAACTCATGGCGTTGCTGGCCTGGGAACGGCTGATACCGGCCGATTTGATGAAGCGCCAGATCAAGGTGCGGCTGGCGATTGCCTGGGGCATGGCGCTGGCGATGCGGTTTGACGAAGCGCTGAAACTCACCACCGAGTTGGAACAGCAACTCAGCGCCGCCGAGCCCAAGGCCGGCCCCCAAACCGTGGAAGCGTTGGGGTGCGAATGCCAGACCATCCGCGCGGTCGCCTTTTTACTGAGCGACGACACCGACCACGCCCTGAGGCTGGCCGAAGAGAGCCTGCGCCGCCACAGCAGCGGCCCGTGGACCAGCAATGTCGCAGCCAACGTGGCATTGATGGGCTACCGGAAACAGGGCGATCTGGCCCGCTGCTATGGGTTGCACTGGATATCATTTCCTGGCGACGACGGCGGGCGCAACGTGGTGGCAACGGTCTACCGGCTCTGCCTGCAAGGGCTGGTGGAATACGATCAGCTGCATACGGCAACGGCCGCGCGGTATTTTGATGAAGCAATGCGGGTCGCGGTGGAGCATGCCGGTCCGGATTCGGTCGCCGCCGCCATGCCGGCAAGCCTGCTTGCCCAATTGCGTTACGACCAAGGTTTGCCCGACGAAGCCGAATCGCTGGTAATCGACCGCATGACCGCCATCGACGCGGCCTGTATGCTCGACTGCGTGCTGCGCGCCTATCTCGTGCTGGTTCGAGTGGCGATGCACCGCGGCAACCGTGAGCGCGCGTATGCGTTGCTGGAGCAGGCCGAGAATTTGGGCCACGCGCGGCGCTGGGATAGGCTCGCGGCCCGGATGATCCTGGAGCGAGTGCGGATCAATCTCGCCGAGCACCGGATCACCCAGGCCGAACAGGGCGTGACGCAAATGCTTCGGCTTGCCCAAGCCAATCCTGCCCCGGTCCGCTGCGCCCGGTCTGAAATCCACGACTTCGCCGCCATGGCCGAAGCCGCGCTGCTATCGTCGCGCGAAAGCCACGCTGAGAGTGCCGCGATCCTTCGCCGGCTGCTGCAGGAGGCGCGGACGATCCGGTGCGATGAGCTGGCGCTGGAGCTTGCGATAAGGCTCACTGTCGAATTGTATCGCGGTCATGAGGTGGAAGAAGCATTCGCACTCTGCCGAGGGGCATTGACTGCTGCGGCGGCAAGCGGCTTGTGCCAGCCTGTCCTCGATGCCCCCGCAGAAGTCGATCAAGCGCTGCTACGCCTGCAAGCTGAGCTGCAGCGCGCGAATGAAGGCGGAGATATCGTGAAGTTTGTGACCAAGCTGTTGACGCGCCGTGGCGTGTCGGATCAGCCGAAGCTCGCCCAGGCAAAGAGCCGAATTGATTCCGACTTGCTGAGCACCCGCGAGCATGGGGTATTGGAACAACTGGTCGCGGGTCACTCGAACAAGGACATCGCCAGGGCGCTTGCCATCACCCCCGAGACGGTGAAGACCCATGTAAAGAACATCTTCATCAAACTTGGTGTCGCCAATCGAGCGCAAGCTGCCTCGCGCGCGCTCAGTCTTGGCCTCGCCGGCAGGCGCTGACTCTGGCACACTCGACCGCCGCCGTCATCACGGGCAACCGGCAGTTCGCGCGTGCGCCGGCCGAAATAACGTCGCCGTTGCGAAGCTGAAGTAGGCATTCCGCCGCTGGAGCCGTATAATCCGCCCCGACGTGGACTTCCTCCCAGGCAGGAGACTTTCATGACCGCTCCCCGTCCCTACAAGACCCACATCGGCGACCACGCTTTGCATCCGGAAACCCAGATGCTGAATTACGGCTATGACCCGCTGTTGTCCGAAGGCGCGGTCAAGCCGCCGGTGTTTCTGACCTCCACCTTCGTCTTCAAGACGGCGGAGGAAGGCCGCGATTTCTTCGATTTCGTCTCCGGCCGCCGCGAACCGCCCGCCGGCACGGAGGCCGGACTGGTCTACTCCAGGTTCAATCACCCCAATAGCGAGATCGTCGAGGACCGCCTTGCGGTCTACGAGCGCGCTGAAAGCGGCGTGTTGTTCTCGTCCGGCATGTCGGCGATCGCCACCACGCTGCTCACGTTCGTGCGCCCGGGAGACGTCATCTTGCACTCGCAGCCGCTCTATGGCGGCACCGAAACCCTACTATCAAAAACCTTCTTCAACATGGGCGTCGCTGCCATCGGCTTCAGCGACGGCGTGGACGAAGGTTCCGTCCAGGCTGCCGCGGACGAGGCCATCAAGAAAGGCCGGGTCTCGATAATCCTGATCGAAACCCCGGCCAACCCGACCAACGGCCTGGTGGATGTGGCGATGATCCGCCGGGTCGCCGGTGCAATCCACGAAAAGCAGGGCCATTTGCCGATTGTCGCGTGCGACAACACGTTGCTCGGCCCGGTCTTCCAGCGCCCGATCGAAAACGGCGCCGATATCTCGCTCTATTCGCTGACCAAGTACGTCGGCGGTCACTCCGACTTGATCGCCGGTGCTGCATTGGGATCGAAGGCCCTGATGCGACAAGTCAAATCGCTTCGCAGCGCCATCGGCACGCAGCTCGATCCCCACTCGTGCTGGATGCTCGGGCGCTCGCTCGAAACGCTCGGCATCCGCATGGAAAAAGCCAACGCCAACGCGCTGGCGATCGCGAATTTCCTGCACGCCCATCCCAAGGTCGAGAAAATCCACTACCTGCCCTATCACGAAAAATCCTCGCCCTCCGCTCGCGTTTTCGCGGCGCAATGCTCCGGCGCCGGTTCGACCTTCTCGTTCGATATTCGCGGCGGGCAACCGGCGGCCTTCAAATTCCTCAACGCGCTGCAGATCCTGAAACTGGCGGTGAGCCTCGGAGGCACGGAATCCCTCGCCAGCCATCCGGCAACCATGACCCATTCCGGAGTGCCCGTCGAAGTCCGGAACCGGATCGGCGTTCTGGATTCGACGATCCGGCTGTCGATCGGCATCGAACACCCCGACGATCTCATCGCAGATCTCGCGCAGGCGTTAGAGGCGGCTTAGGTGCAGGGAAGGAAGAAGCATCTTTTTTGAAAAAAAGAAGCAAAAAACTTGGTAGTGGGTCCGTTTGAGGTCTGTACCGTACAGACTTCAAACGAACCCACTACCAAAAACTTTTGATACTTTGGAGTCCCCTGGCGACGGATCGGTGCACCCCTCATTGACAAAGTTTTTTTGCTTCTCTTTGTTCGCAAAAAGAAGATTCTTCCTGCTGCAACTTTCGTTACTGAACTATTACTTCAATCGGCTTCGATCGTGTCTCATCAAAGGGTCGTGCTACCTCGAAAACATGGCGGCCCGGCGTCGCCGGCCAATCTACCGTGTCGGTTGAATTCGCCACCTGAAAGGCGCGGCCGTCGACATACCATTCCACCTGCGTAACGCCAGCCGCGGCACTTACGCGCAACGGCAATACCGCAAGACCAGGAGGGGTGTCGGGATTTAATATGAAGTCGGAATGGTTGAGCGGCGCGACAATCCGTAACGGCGCCAGTGCGCGCGGCCTTGGAGCGACGGAGGGCACGACGCCGCCGGGGAGATACTCGACCAATTGCTGCGCGCAACGCTCCGCGGCGGGCTGGCCGGTGGTTGCACATAACTCGACCGGACGGGTGCCCTGGGGCGCGGGGAAATTTCCGTCGTCGAAGCCGTCGGTCTCGGTCCGGTAGAGATCCAACAATATGTCGCGACCGATCAAGGCGGCGCTGGAGGCGCCGCCGAGGCCGTCCATCGGACTGCCGTCCGGGCGCCCGATCCACACCCCGATTACATACTTGTCGGTGAATTCCAAGACCCAGGCGTCGCGATAGCCCTGACTAGTGCCGGTCTTGACCGCAACCGGGAACGGGAACTCGGTCGAGCCCATGCGGGCGAAACTGGGCAGCCGCGCCATCGGATCGGACAGGAATAACGCGACCATCCGCGCGGTTTCGACCGAAATGACGCGCTTGCCATCCACGTTAGGCTGCTCGTCATACCAGCGGAGCGGACGGAGTTCGCCCTCGTTCGCCAACGCGCCGTAGGCGGTGACCAGGCGGGAGAGCTCAGTGGGAAGACCCCCGATCGAAAGGGTCAGCCCGTAACGCTCGGCGGGGCGCACATCGTCGTGCAGGCCGAGGACCGCGAGGAACCAGTGGCTACGGTCGAGACCATCGAGGCGCACCAACGACGCAGCCGGCACGTTGCGCGAATTGGCCAGGGCCTGCGCGGGGAGCAACGGGCCCAGAAAGCGACGATCCGCGTTGTCTACCCCGGTGCCGCTGTCGGGCGCGTCGAGCAGCACGGTGTTGGGCGCGATCGCACCGAGATCGAGCGCCTGGGCAAAAATAAACGGCTTGAGCGTGCTGCCGGGCGAACGCCAGCGCAGCGCATAATCCACCTTGCCGTCGTCCGCCATGCCGTAACGTCCCGAACCGACCAGCGCCAGAACACTCATGGTCGCACGATCCGCCACGATCACCGCGACCTGCCGGGCGCCTTGGGCCCTAAGCTCGCTCAGCCGCCGGCGGGCGATCCCGGTCACCTGCCGCTCGAACGCGAGGTCGATGGTGCTGTGGATCTGCTCGACCGGCGGACCGGCGGCCGCGAGTGCCTCGGTCTCTAAGATCGCGTGCAGCGCATCCCGCTGGCGATCAGGATACTGTCGCGGGCTGAGTTGCGCGAGATCGAGCAGAGCCTCGGCGTAGGTCGGCGCGTCGATCACCCGTTGCGCGCGAAGCCGGTCGAGCGCGAGTTTGGCCCGTGCCTTGGCACGCAGCAGCCCCGCCGGATGGTCAGGATTGTAGAGGCCCGGCGATTGCGGGATCGCGGACAGAAAGGCGATCTCCGCCCAGCTCAAATCGGCGACAGGTTTGTCGAAATACCACCGCGCCGCGTGGGCGATGCCGTGGCTATCCTGCCCGAACGGCACCAGCAAAAGATACTGTTTGAGCACCGCCAGGCGGCCATAGCGGGCGGTCATCACCATGGCGGTCGCCGCTTCCATCACCTTTGCGCCAATCCAGCGCGATTCCGGATGCTGCATGCGCGCCACCTGCATCGCGAGCGTCGAGGCACCGCTGATCCGGCGGACGTGAAGCAGGTCGGTGCGGAACGCTCGCAGTACTGCGAGGGGGTCGACGCCGGGGTGGGTCCAGAAGCGGCGGTCCTCGAGCGCCAGGATGGCGGCGGCGACGCGGTCGGGGACCTGGTCTACGGGCCAGTAACCGTAACCTTGGGTGCCGGCGCCGAGCTGCGCCATGAACACGCCGTTGCGGTCGGTCATGATCGAGGTAGGACGCGGTGCGCTGAAGGTAGAGCGCTGCCAAACGTCGGCGGCGAACGCAAGGAGGAGGGCGCAGGCTCCAATGTACAAAAGTTTTCTGCTTCTATTATTTAAGAAGAAAGGCCTTCTTTTTTGAAAAAAAGAAGCAAAAAACTTTTGGACGTTAGTGGTCACTTCGCAGCTAAGCACGGCGGTAAGCCCCTGCCAGAAGATCACACACGACAGCATCGAGAACAGGGTCGATCTCTTCGGGCTGTTTCGGGCTTCGATCCTCGGAAAGGACCGTTTCCTTTGACTGACCGTCTAGCCAATGTGCAAGCTGCTTGACGATTGAGGCAGTCATCACGGCACCACGACATTTGTAGCTGGAGGCATTTCGGTGATGGCCGAACGCGGGCCAAGGATACTGTTAGCACAATAAAGATTCGCGGTCGGATGTGCTGCAATGAAAGTCGAGCGCTACCAGACGTTGGCGGCAAACGCCCAGAGCAGGGCGCAGACACCAATGTCCAAAAGTTTTTTGCTTCTTTTTTTCAAAAAAGAAGACCTTCCCTTCACTTTGCTGCCTCCGCTGCGGCGCTCACTACCAGCACTGCGCCTGCACCGCCGCCGCTTACCGAGTCATGATACATCATTACGACTTGAGCTGCGGGCTGGATGAAACGACCGGGGACCATCGCCTTGGTGCGGAAATAGAAGTCGTAAGTGCCCTTCGGCAAACTGTCGTAGTAGTAACTTACGCGGTCATCGAGAAAAGCTACATACGACGGCGTAAGTGTGGGCTCTGCGGAGGGAGTCGCCTCGGGTGGAGCGGTCGCTAGCGTGGGATCCAGTGGCTCCATGCCGGCAGCTAACGGAATGGTGATCGCAACGTAATTGCGGTCTTCGGGGTTCACCACCTCGATGCTGTCTTCCACTACGTCGCCGACCGTATAGTTGAGCGTTACGCCGGCGCGATCGAGCTTCACCCTTGTTGCCGGCGCGCCGGTGGGATCGAGGCTATCGCTCTCGCGCGTTATCACGAAACCGTTTGCGGCGGGGGCCACCTTGCTGCCGTCGGCGACCGGTAGCCAGGTCAGGTCGTCCTGGACCGAAACCGGGGTCGCCGCTGCGGCGTTTGGTGCTGTGATAGTCACTGCGCCGCCGTCGGATGACACAATGCGTTGGAGGGGCTGAGTGCCGGAGAGTTGGATCTTTTGGGCGCCTCCCGGCAGCGTCAGATCGATCTCCTGCGGCGGGGCGCTGGTGCCGCTCTTGAGATAATCGGTGAGAGCGAACAATGCCTCGGCGTCAGCGTTGGTGTCGCCCCAGCCGTCGCCGCCACCCAATGTCACCAGCGCATCCACGATCAGACGGCGCCGCGGATCGTGGCTCCACGTGGTGGCGCGGAGCATCTCGGCCAGGGTTCGGGTTTCGGACGGGAAGATTTCCGGGTAGTCGGCGGAGGTGTCGTAGCCTTCCTGTAGGCCGCCGTAGACCTGCTTGCCGTCGCGCTGCTTGATCACGATGCCATTCCACAACGCGTCCTGCAGCGGTTTCAGGGTGGGAGCATCGGTGACGCCGCCGGTTTGCAGCGCGAAGCTGACCTCGGCGATCCCCTCCAGTGATAGCTGATCGAGTTGACGGGCGAGTTCGTCGGCGTAGTCGCGATCGAGATCGCCGGCGTAGGCCAAGGCGGATAATGCCCAGGCGCGCTCGATGTAGTCCGCGCCGGAGACGAAATTGGGGTAATCGGACCGCAGCGCCTGCTGGAGCGCATGGGTCAGCGTCGCAAGTTGTGTAGGGTCGACCGTGAAGCCGGCCTTTTGCGCGTCGACCATAAACTCGACCGACCAGGCGGTGAGCGCTACCACGCCGTGATCGCCGGGCCAGAATGCCACCAGTCCATTATTGTCGGTCGCGGTCGAAATCCATTGCAGGGTCTGGTTCACGTCCCGGGTGGTGCGGTCGTCATTACCGCCGTCGAGCAGCGCTCCGAATTCGCGCGCGGCCAACTCGGCGCGGGCGAGACTTACCCGTTGTTCGGTGCAGCCGTAAGGATACTCACGCAGATAATCCAGACCCGCGTAGAGCCGCACCAGTTCAGGCTCGGACGACAGCAGCAGTTGGCGCCGTATCGTGCCAGGGCGCGCGGCGCCTAAGATTGCGGGGAGGTTGAAAGGGCTCTTGGACGTCAGATCCACCAGCACGCGCTGATGAACTGGGTCGCGATCCGGCTCGATCGGCAAATCCACCGAGAAGGCGTCCATCGCCTTATCGCTGTCGCGGATCACCGCCATTGTTACCTTGGCGCTGGTGCGGGCCAGCGTTCCCTGCGGGGTATAGCCGGGACTCGGCACGGTCACCGGATAGGCGAAATGCTGCGAGGCGCCGGGTTGCCAGCTGAACGCCGTCGTGGTCGGCCCGCTGATGGTAAGACCGTCGAGCTTCACCTGGGCATGGCCAGCGCCGCCGGCGCCCTCAACGATGCGGCCGATGCCGGCGAGCGAGAAGCTGTCGCCGGGCCGGACAAAACGCGGCAGGTTCGGTTCCACGATCACCGGCAGCCGCACCGCGACCTGCCCCACGGCAAAGCCGAACCGATCGGGCCCGCTCACCGCAACGGCTCGGATGCGGAAGATGGTGAGATCATCAGGAAGCTTGATCTGCACCGTGACTGTGCCCGAGGGCCCGACCTCAAGCGCCGGATTGTAGTACGGCATCGGCTGGAAATTCTTGCGGATGGTCACCCGGTTCAGCAGGTTCTGGTCGCCGGCGCCGACGTCGCCACCGGGTTCCTCGTCGAGCGGCAGCAGACCGAACGGCCAGTTGCGCGTGTCGGAAAAGGCCAGCCTGCTACCGCGATCGCGGATGAAATCCGGCAACGGGTCAAGCGGGGCTTCCTGCGCCAGGGCGAGCACCGCCTGGTCGATCAGCCATAGGGTCACTTCGCCCGCGACCGGCTTACCGGTGTCGTCGGCGAGCTTCACCGTGAGACTGATGGTGGTGCCGGGCAGCACCTCGGCCGGCGCGGTGATGGCGACGGAAACGATGTTTTTGGCGGGCGTGACCTTGATCCAGGCGGTGGCGGCGATGGTTTGCGGCCGGCGCAGATCGAGCAACCCGGCGGTGGTGTCGGCGCCAGGCAGCCGGCCGCGCATCAGCGCAAAATGCACCGGAACCCGCGGCATGTAGGATTCGTCGATCGGAAGATCGTAGACACCGTAGCCGTTGGTGATGTCGACCCAGTCGTATTGGTTCACGCCGTCGGGCTTTTCGACGATCGCGAGCGCGCGGGCGGTTTGGAACGGGCTCTCCAGGATCAGTTTGGCGGTCTCGCCGGGCGCGTAGGCGGACTTGTCCGGCGTGACCTTGAACACCGTCGCCGGCGGGCGGGACCAGCTTACCGGGTTGGTGCCGCCGGCGAACAGATCGAGGCTGACGGTTTGCAGGCGCCCGAGGGCGTCCGCGGCCTCGATCTGGACGATATAGACCCCGGCCTGGTCGATCGGGAGGTTGAGTGCGACCGCGTCCGCGCCGCTGGTGACGGTGCGCTCGATCAGCTTTTCGTCGACCACTTCGGTGCGGTATTTGGCCTTGCCGTCGCTGAAGTCGCTCGCCTGCAGGATCGAACTCCATTGGCGTCGCAGCAGGCGCAGCGTGATCGGCCGCCCGGCGAGCGGCCGGCCTTGCGCGTCGACCATCAATATTTGGGCCGGGATCGCGTCCGCGCGGGCGATGTAGCGCGGGGCCTGCAACCCGAGCACGAAGCTGGGTAGTGCGAGCACGTCCTGGGTGTTGGTCACGGTCTTGCCGTCGTCGCCGGTGACGGTCGCCTCGACCACGTAGCGGCGGGGCTGGTTGCTGACTTCCTGGGTCGGATCGAGGGTGAGTGACGCGCGGCCCTCAGCGTCGGTCTTGTCTTCGCGCTCGATCGCGGCGGTGGATTCGAAGCCGAAGCTCGCCTGATAGCGCGCGTCGGTGGCGTATACGAAACCGGGGCGGGCGGCGGGCGAAAAGTCGTAGGGGAACTCGGTGACACGCCAGCGCACCGGCCGATCACCGGCGGGGCCGCCGGCGTAGTAGGTCGCGGTCATCCCGACGCTTGCGGCCTTGTCGAGCGGGATGGATCTGGGGCCGTCCATCCGGATCTGGAACCGCGGCAAGCGGTAGGCGTCTTTTTTGAAGCTGGCGCTGGCGCAATCGACGCCGTCGATTTCGATGTGAGCGCCGTACACACCGGTGGCGGTGGTCTTGTCGTCGAACAGATAATGCAGGTTGCCGTTGGCGTCTGGAGTGACCGGGTAGCGCCACTCCGAGCCCTGATCCGGGCCGAACACGACCAGTTCGACCTTTTTCCCTAAGCCCCCAGGCATGAGCAGGCCGTCGGCCAGTTGCCGAATGTAGGCCTTGATGTGGACCGGGTCCTCGGGGCGGTAGATCGGGCGCTCCGTGAAGACGTGGCAGAGCGTCTGCGGCGCCGGATGGCGGTAGGCGAGGTCGCCCGCGGTCCAGTTGAGCCAACCGTATTCCCCGGAGGACCAGCCGTCAGCGGTGTAGCGGTCGGGCGGTTGCGCGGGGTCTACCACCAGCACGTCGCCGTCCTTCGAGGCCACGATCCGGGCGGGGCCGCCTTGGCTGCCGTCGCCCCCCGCGACGTCCCAGACATACTCGCCATCGGCGCCGGTGGTGCCGGTGGTGAGGCTGGACCAATCACCGTTCTCCAACCCGTCGACTTCGATATTGGCGCCCGCGACCGGGCGGCCGGTGCTGAGCGCGGTGACGAAGAAGCGGACCGATTTCTCCTCCTCCACCGTGGTAAGGCTGAGGTCGGTTACCTGAACCCGCATCCAGGCGCGATTCCCGGGCTGATCGAGGGCACGCACGCCAATGAGATAGGTTCCCGGACTGTTGGCGCCCGAAATCCGCGCGAAGGCGTCCTTGAGATCGAGGCCGAAACGGGCGCTGGGTCCGAGCGGCGTCAGCGGCAAGGCCGCCAGCGTGGAAACGCCAGGGGAGCCGAGGCGTACGATCTGGCTTCGCAGACCGCCCGCGTCGATCGGATTGGAGTCGGTGTAGGGCGACGCTTGCTCACCTGGAGCCGGCGGGCGGTCGTTGTCGTTGGTCGTAACCGGCATGGTGGGAAACGGCCAGAACGAGCGGTCGAGCGGATTGATGGCATGGATCCGCACGTCGGCCTGCGCATAGCCGCGGCCGCGCAGCGGAATCATCTGCGGACCGTAGCGCTCGACCACGCCGTTGCCGATCGAGAGGTTGAGGAAATTCGGCTCGGCGGGCCAGTAGAGCCAGGTCGCGCTGGGGCCGATCATCGCGAGCGCGCGGCCGGCGGTATCCTGCAACGGCGTGGGCTCCAGCGCGATCTGGTAGAGGGTGCCGGTCTTGAAGTTCGCCGATACGCGGAGCTGGTCGCCCACGAGCGAGGTCTGGACGCCGTCGACCGAAGGCGTGATGCGGACGAAATTGCGCGCGGCGATGGCGTCGATCGCGGCGGGAGTGGCGGAGAATTCGACTACCACCTCGCGCGGCGCAGGTGGCGTTTCGGTCGTCGTCGCCGTTGGTTGGGCGGCGCCGACGGCAGGTTGCTGGGCACTCGCGGTCGGAAGTGAAGTGGCGGGGGTGGTTTGGGTCTGGTCGCTGTTGTCGCTGTCGTTGCCGGTGTTGTCTTGCGTCTGCTGATCGGAGCCGCCGTCGTTGGCGGCTTGCTGATCCTCGGTGGAGCAGGCCAGGGCGGAGGACTTATCGTAGATCGTGCCGGCGGCACTTAAGGGGACGCGCTGATCGCTGCAACCCAGCAGGGTGGGGCGGAACGCCTCGGCGGTGGAGAAGGAAAGTTGTTCGACGGTGCCCTCCAGGCCGGGGAACGGCGACAGGCCGATCGAAACGGCGACGCGCATGCCGTCGGGGATGGGCTGGTGGAACTCGACGACGTAGATCGCGTCGGCGCTGCGGGCGGTGCGTTCCATCGTCTTAATGTCGAAATCGCGCGGCGTGAGGTGCTGCGCCTGGGCAGCATCAAGCCCCGGCAGCGGCGAGATCGCGATGTCGAGCATTTGCGCCAGCGCTCTGGCATCGAGCGGTTCGGAAAATTCCAGTGTGAGGCTGGTCATTTGCTGGAGTGAAGTGGCGCCGTTTTCGGGATCGGTGCGCACTGTCGGGTCGAGCAGTCGGGATAGTTCGACCTGCTGGCCGCCGATATGCCAGGTGAAGCGGCTGAGAGGCGGCCATGGTTCGGCCGGGCGGAATTGCAGGGTGCGTGGATTGAGCCACGTCCAGGCGCCGGGCTGGTCAGGGCTGATGCTGGCGAAGCGGGCGGGGGAGTCTTCAGGGGTGCCGGCGGCCTTGCCGAGGTCGCGCTCGAAGAAGATGGTTACGGGGTCCCAGCGGCGCAGGAAGCGATCAGGCACGATGATAGTGCCCGCCGGCTGGGTGACGACCGGTTGTGAAATGGTATCGTCGGCCAGCGCGGGTGCCAAGGCGAGCGCCAGGGCCAGGGCCAAGCACCAATTCACAAAAGTATTTTGCTTCTTTTTTTCAAAAAAGAAGACCTTCTTCTTCACCTTAATCTCCTGCGGCGGTGGGGAGGTATTCAGCTTTGACGTCATCGGGCGGGCCGTTGTCGGGCAACGTCATACCCACCAGCGCAGGTTGGATATCGGTGGCGGCGCCGCTCGCGGGCACGTCGACGGCGAGGAAGTAGGTTCCGGGTGGCAGGTCGTGCATATGGACGACGCCGCGGCCGAGTTCGGTGCCGTCGGACGCCAGCAGGCGGGTCGAGGCGTTATCGACCGAGCCGCGGACGCCGACGCCGATGGTACGGGGCTGAGATAGGGAGAAGGTAAAGAGGCGGGACTCTCCGGGTGCCACTCGCAGCCGGGGGCCCAAGCCGTCGGAGATCGGCGTCGCGCTGATGGCTTCGAAGCGCGCGGTTCCGGTCAGCGCCTGATCGCCGACGGCCTCGATGTCGAGGTTCAGGGCGCGGCCTTTAGGTTGGAACAGGTTGAGCTCGGCGCCGCTGGCGAAGAGCTCGGGGACGGCGGTGGACTGGTCGCGCAGGATGACTGGGGCGTCGGTTTCGATGTGGATCAAGCGCGCGTCGGCGGGGGCAAGGGTCAGGATCATGCGTTTGCCCGCGAGGGGGACGACGCCGGGCGCGGTGACCGGAAGCGACGGCGGTTCGGATCGGGCGCGGCCGTCGATCGACACCACCGCGAGGCCGGGTTCCATGGTGATTTGGGCGACACTGCCGGCGCCGGCGCGGGCGGCTGTGCCGGTGGTGACGTGGCCGCCAGCGTCGATCGCGGTGAGGTCGGTGGCGGCGCCCGCGATCCGGAGCTGGGTGACGGCGCCGCCGGTTATGGGCACGTGGAGGATCGCCGGGGTCGCGCTGTAATGGGTGAGCAGGCCGCCTTGAGCCAACCTCAACCCGGAGCCGTTCGGCAGCGGCTCGATCGACACGCTGAACGACGCCGGGGCGGGGTTGGGGTTGAGCAATAATAGCGTGCCGGCGTCGGTTTCGATTACGTCGGGGGTGGTGCCATTGCCGGCAATCAGACTTTGGGTCTGGCCCCCGCGCGAGAGAACGGCGGCCATTCCCGCCGGAAGGTTCAACGAGATCCGGTTCCAGCCGGCGGGTAAGCCCGCCTGTAGCGCCTGGACGGCGTCGATCTGGCCGTCATTGTCGCCGATGCTCGCGCTGAAACGGTCGGGAGCCGGGAAAGCGATCCGCTGCACCGTTACGGGTAGGGCGTCCAGCGCAAGTCCAGCTTGCCATAGCCGTAGTGTGGGGTTCTGAAGGTTCGGCTGCTGGAATGCGAGCGCTCGTTCGAGCGCGCCGGTGCTGCCCGCCAATGCCATCTTGATTGGCGAATTACTGCCGGATTGGCCTATCGAGATGCCGGGCTGGGCGCCCTGCCCCGACACTTGCCACAACGCGACTTCTCCGCTGGTCTGCGACGCCGCCAAGGGCAATTCTAGCTCGCCGGCGCCCAGCGTAAGACGCGCGGCTTCGCTCAGCAGATCGACCTGGCGCGCGGTGATGGCGTGGGGAACCGCATCCACCAGCCAGAGGTAATTCGCGGTCGCGACGATGGTGCCGGTGGGATCGCGCGCTACCGGAACATCGGCCGCGCTGCTCCACTCCAGGGTGTCTTCCGCGCCCACGATCTGGAGCACCATCGGGTGGTCGACGCTTACGTAACGCACGCCGAGTTGGCGGCGGCCGAAGGTGACCGGCAGCAGGTCGATCCCGCTCGCGAGCGGCGTTTGGTGGGTGGCAACCGGAGCGATGCTGGTTACCGCGACGTCGATCGGCGTGCCGCCGTGATCCACCGACCAGACGCGCAGGCGGTAGGCGCTGCTGCCCGCGGGTACCGCGAGGTACGGATTTATGGCACTGCTCGAACTCACGTTGCGCCAGGTCCCCTCGGAATTGCGCGCCTCCAGCGCCAGGCCCGCGGGCACCGGGGCGGTTGCGGCCATCATCATCAGCGACCCTGGAGCAACCGCAGGCAGTGCCATGACGTGAACCTGGCCGTCGGCGATGCGGGCGGAGGTTCCGAGCCTCAGCGGCGGGTCATCGATTTCGGCGGGAGAAGCAAGCGAGACCTCGGTTTGGGCGCTATCGGTGCCAACCGGATCGACGTGGAGCGTATACTGGCCCGCAGGATAACGGCCGGAGATGAGGAAATTCCAGTCGTCGTCGCGATCGTCGTTGGCGGCAATCAAGTGCCCGCCGGCGTCGTAGAGCGACGCGCGCACGTCCTGATCACCGAACGAGGAAATCTCGTACTGCTGGTCGGCGCCAAAGGAGAGCGGAATCACGGTCGGAGCGGTCACGTCGCGACTCTGGCCGGCTACCAGTTCCGCGACATCGACGTGGAGAAGATAATCCACGCGGTTGTTTGGCGCGGCGCTGGTGGCCTCGATCGTATAGTCCCCGCCGGGGAGCTTGCCGGTCCAGGGCGCGTTGGTCAGCGCCACACGGCCCGCGGCGGATGCGGGTCCCAGAACCACGGCGCGCATCCCACTGTCGATCGAGACCGTGATCGTCGCGGGCGCCGGCAGAATGAAATGCCAGCGGTCGGGCGTGCGGGGCTGGCCTTTTGAAGGCTCGTTCCAGCGGTTGGCGAGGTCCTCGCCGAAGGCTACCTCGAATGGTCCGTGGCCCTGGCGGGTCACAGGTTCCGTGATCTGATGCAGCACCGTGACCGCGCGGCTCTCGACGGTTTGCGGCAGCAGGATCATCCGATAGTCGCCCGGAGCGAAATCAAGCTGCGCGTCCGCCGGGCCACCTGGCGCGAGCAGCGGCCAACCGTCGCTGTCTTCCAGCCGCATTGTGAACCCGTGGCCGAGACCTAGCGTGTAGATATGATACGTGCCCTGAGCCGGGATATGAAACCTATAGGCGGCGGCGTCACCCGGCTCCAAGGTAATCCGGCCGGGCAGGTCGGGCGCGAGCGTGCCTTCGTCGATGAGCGGAGTTTCCGTCACCGCGATGCCGAGATGTCCCGTGGTCTGGCCGACCGGGTGCACCGCGAGCTGATAGTCGCCCTCGCGAAGATATTGCTGCAACAGGAAGTTACGGCCGACACCGTTGCCGTCGGCCTCGGCGAGGGACGGGTTGATGCGCGTCCGGATCGCACCGTCGGTTTCCAGCAGTCCGGTGGTTTCGAACCGGTAGAGCGCTGCGTGATCGACCGGGACGGCGAAGGTGACGAGCTGGTTTTGGTCCAGATCCATATAGCTGGGCTGCCCCGGCACCTGTTGCGGCAGAACCGGCGGGGTGATTTGCGCGCTGGGGAGGACAGGTAGAGGGGTCGCAGCCAACAGCCTCGTCGGTGTGTCGGTGAGAGTGACGACGTGGTCGCCGATGCCCGGACCGGTTAGATCGATTGTATGTTCGCCGGCCGGGAGTTCTGCGGTGCCATTGGCGGCATCGCCGTCGATGGTGAAGGCGAGTCCGGCGCCGGATTCGTCGCTAATGGCGAGCTGCCCGTCCTCCGCGGTAATGATCGGAATGCTCGCGGCCTCGCCGCTGGCGAGCTCGAATGAGAGCGGTTGGTCGAGGGCGGCCGGCAGCGACAAACGGCGCAGCCCGAAATTCGCGTTGTCGCCCAGGCTGGAATAGAGCGTGTAGGAGTTGGGCTGGTTGAGCTCGACCGATTGGAACAACGCCGCCGGCAAGCGCGGACTATCGGCGGTGGGCGGCGGCGTATTATTCGCGTAGAGCGACATGGTGAGAATCCCGAGCCCGCCTGGCTTCGGGATCACGCTCAGCACGTAGTAGCCGGGCGTAAGAGTCCACACCCCACCGGAGGATTTCGGCAGCGGGACGACGCGGTCGTAGGGGGCATTCACCAGGAAGCGATCCACCAGGAATTCGGCGTTCGCCGCTCCGGAGCCATCGATCTTGAGGTCGATCGATTTGATTGCGTAGAGATAGGTCTGGACCTCGCCGATCAGATTAAAATGACGCCGCCACGGCAAGGCATGCGCGAGATCGATCGCGGACGA
>Ga0302314_10004066_pt1 | contig 26937 bp, 20 predicted proteins | sample III_Palsa_N2_3_FD_200533 | JGI IMG/M metagenome (GOLD analysis project Ga0302314, IMG submission 200533) | Peat permafrost microbial communities from Stordalen Mire near Abisko, Sweden - III_Palsa_N2_3 | ecosystem: Environmental > Terrestrial > Soil > Palsa > Peat permafrost | place: Sweden...
CGACCAGCGTCAGCCAGCGCTTGAGGCCGGCGTCGCTCGACATGATTTCATCGTGGCTTAACGTAGGAAATTCGCCGTGCAGCGATGCGCGATCCCACAGACGCCGCGGCGGAGCCGTGTCGCGGCCATCGCTGCGGGCGATCTGCCACAGGAAGGTGGCGGGCAGGGTGCTGGCGCTGGCGTCGTGGCGCCACACGATCCGCAGGTTGCGGCCGCCGTCGGCGATCTCGAGCTTGGCCGGCGCAATGTCCTCGGGAATCGAGAAGGTGTCGACCTGGCGCTGCAGGGTTTCGGCGTTGAGGCTGTGCTGCGCATGGCAGTGATCGCGCAGCCACAGCGGCGAGAAGCGGCCCGCGGGCGCGCCATTCTCCCAGCAGACTTCCACTTCACCGTCGACGACTTTTACTGCGCTCAATACCGGCTCGCCGGCCGGATTCCGATTTGCAATGGACTCAGGCATGTGACTCCCCCTGGCCGTATTATTGAACGAGTGTATAATAGTAGCGAGGATCAGGTCAATTTCGGCTAGTTGATGCCGACGCGTGCGCTGCGGCGCTCGAGCGACAGCACGTCGCGCCATCGGCCGGCAAGCGGCCCATGGCGCATCTTGCCAAGCCGGCGGCGAACCCCAACCGTCTCGAACCCCAAGGCCTTGTGCAGAGCAAGGCTGGCCAGATTCTCAGGAAAAATCCCGGCCTGCAGGGTCCAAATGTTCCTGGCCTCGGAGCGCTCGATCAATGCGGCCAGCAATTGCCGGCCAACGCCCCGCCCTTGAGCCTGCGGCGCGACGTAGACGCTCACTTCGGCGACGCCTGCGTACACGCAACGGTCCGAGGTGGGTGCGAGGGAAGCCCACCCCAGCACAACGTCACCGTCGAGAGCCACGAGGTTCGAGTCATCGAAGCGATGTTGCCGCCAGGTATCCCAAGTCGCCGGTGCGGAGGATTCAAAGGTCGCATGGCCGGTATCGATGCCGGCCTGGTAGATCGTGTTCACCGAGGTCCAGTGATCCCCCGTCATTGAACAAATCGTCACTGCCTTGTTCACCGCCACGGCTTGCGCGAGTCCGGAATGCTGCCTAGCCTTTTCCAGCCATCAGCTCATTGTAGTCGGCGCGGTCGCGCAGTCTCACGATATCCGGATCGTGCTTCATCCAGGCGAAATTCGCGTACCCGATTCCGATGGCCTGCCTCAAGGTCTCGACGGCGCGCGGATACTCCCCCAGGCGCGAGTACAGGCAGCACAAATTGTAGAGCATCACGGGGTCGTCCGGGCTCAGTTCGTGCGCATGGGCGCCCTCACGCAGGGCGTCATCCTTGCGGCCCGCCTCGGCGAGAACCACAGCGTAGTAACCGCGCGCGCGTGCGTCATCCGGGTTCGGCAACAGATAGGTCGGCAGCCGCTCCAGCAGTTCGTCGCGAACGGCAAGGGCTTCCTCTGTATGGCCTAAGCCTTCGTAGCACTGTTTCACGTCGAAGCGGGCGATGAGAAAGCCGGGCTTTAGCTCGATGACGCGCTTGAACAGCTCCAGCGCCTTGTCGAGTTCGCCATGCGTAAAATGAATCCGCCCTAAGGTCCAATGCGCGATGAAATCGTCGGGATCGAGTTCGATGGCCTTGCGGCTCGCCGCGCGCGATTCGTCGAGCTTGTCGCCGAGGAAATAGGACAGCCCCATGGCGGTGTAGGCCGCAGCCAGGTTGTTGTCGTACATCAGCGCCTTGAAACTCAGCTCCTGCGCCCGCTCGCGATATTTCATGTCGCGCGAGAACAGCCAGTACATTTGCCCGTAGGCGCTCGAGCAGCCGGCGTAGGCGGCCGCATAGCGCGGATCGAGCTCGATGGCCTTCTCGAACAGCTGGATGGCGTGCTCGACGCTGCGCTTGGTCAGCCGGTACAAATAATCCTGGCCGCGCAAATACAGATCGTAGGCCTGCGCATTCACGGTCTGACGCTTGGTCAGCGTGACCTTTTCCGAGAACGTGAGCTTGAGCTTCAGCGCTTCAACGATCTGCTGCGCCACCTGCTCCTGGATGTCGAAAATGTCGTCGAGCTTGCCCTTGTAGGTATCGCCCCAAATCTGCCGGTTGGTCTGCACGTCGACCAGCTGAACCGTGATCCGAACCGAATCCTGGAAGCGGCGCACGCTGCCGCCGACGATGTAGCGGGCGCCGAGCTCGTTACCGATCGCGCGAATGTCGTGCTTGCGATCCTTGAGCTGCATGGATGCCCAGCGCGAGATCAGATCGATATCGCTGATGATGGACAGCCGCGCGATCAGTTCCTCGGTCAGCCCGTTGCTGAAGTAGTCCGTTTCCTGGTCGGGGCTGATGTTGTCGAAGGGCAGTACGGCCAGCGCGCCGCGCTCCACCGCCGCTCCGGGCTGGCTGGCCGGCGCGGGGCGAGGATCCGGTGCTGCTGGTGCTGCAATCTTGACTCCAATGCGTTCGAGCGCGCGCAGGATGGCCTTCAGGCCCTCGCCGGCATCGCCGCCGGCGTAGTATTCGATGTGCTGGATGCCGGCCAATTGATATTTCAAGCTGGGAGGAATCTGCGTCGGCTCGAGATGCACGGGCAGGATGTGGCCCTTGCGCTCGCTGATCAGCACGACCTCCTTGGCGACATTTTGCGAGTGAACGGCCGACTCGGTGACCATCAACAGCAGCACCTTGGCGCCTTCCAGTGCGTTGACGATCTGCTCGCCCCACATGGTGGCGCCGTCGATGCCGCTCTGGTCCACCCACACGGAGACTCCGGCCGAGCGCAGCTTCGCCGCCAGCTCGAGCACGCGATCCTTGTCGCTGCGCGAGTAGCTGACGAATACCTCTGCCGGCTGGACCACTGGGATGCCTATTTGTCTTTATTTACCAGAATAGCGACGCGCGGCGCGCCATACGCCCGGCCAAAAATCCTAGCATAAACCTGGCGTTTCGAGGGGCATCACAGACGGCCGGAGGCCAAATTGGCTAGAATGAATGCCTCCTGATGCCCACCGACATTCGCAGCGACCTGAACGAGCAGGGGATCGAACACGTCAAGATCGGCGTCTTCGATACCGACGGCATCCTGCGCGGCAAATACCTCAGCCGCGACAAGTTCCTGTCGGGGATCGACAAGAATCTCGGCTTCTGCGATGTGATCCTCGGCTGGGATTCGAACGACCAGTTATATGACAACACGAAGTTCACCGGCTGGCACACCGCCTACCCCGATGCCACGGTGCGCGTGCTGCCGGCGACGCGGCGCGAAATCCCGTTCGAGCCGAAAACCGCGCTGTTCCTGGGGGAGTTTGCCGGCCGCGCGGAAGCGGTGTGCCCGCGCGGGACCTTGAGGCGGGTGCTCAAGCGCGCTGCGAGCATGGGCTACGAGGTGAGCGCCGCCGCTGAATTCGAATTCTTCATGTTCGAGGAGACGCCGCAGTCGGTGCGCGACAAGGGCTACCGGCAACTGAAGACCATGACCCCGGGTTCCTTTGGCTATTCGGTGCTGCGCAGTTCGGTGCAATCCGATCTGTACCAGGAGCTGCTGGATTTGGGTCAAGCCATGCGCTTTCCGATCGAGGGCTTGCACACCGAGACCGGACCCGGTGTACTCGAGGCGGCCCTGACGTACTGCGAGGCACTGGAGGCGGCCGACAGGGCCGCGCTGTTCAAGACCTTCACCAAGGTGCTGGCGCAGCGCCATGGCCTGATGGCGACGTTCATGGCCAAGTGGTCCAACAGCGTGCCTGGCCAGAGCGGCCACCTGCACATCTCGCTGCGCACGAGCGACGGCGCGACGGTATTCCACGATCCATCGAAGCCGCATGAGATGTCGGACGCGATGCGCTGGTTCGTCGGCGGCCAGCAGGCGCTGATGCCGGAACTGCTGGCGATGATCGCCTGCACGGTCAACAGCTACTCGCGCCTGGTGCCGGGGTACTGGGCGCCGACCTCGGCGACTTGGGGAATCGAGAACCGCACCACGGCGCTGCGCGTGATTCGCGGCGGCCCGTCCAGCCAGCGGGTCGAGTACCGGATCGCGGCCGCGGACATCAATCCCTACATTGCGCTCGCAGCGGCGATCGGTTCGGGGCTGTGGGGCATCGAGCAGCGGATCGAACCGGACGCGGCGCTTGAGGGCAATGCCTACGAGCGCGAGCACCCGCCGCATCGGCGCCTGCCTGCGACGCTGTACGAAGCGGCTCAGCGTCTGCTGGACTCGAAGGTGGCGCGCGCCCTGTTTGGCGATGACTTCGTCGAGCACTTCGCTGCGACCCGCCAATGGGAGGAGCGAGAATTCCGCAAGGCGATCACCGACTGGGAACTCGCCCGCTACTTCGAGATCATCTAGAGTTCCGCATGACCGACACACTCAAGACCATCAGCCCGGTGGATGGCCGGATCTACGTCGAACGGCCGCTGGCGGATGCCGCCGGCATCGATCGCGCCCTCGCCGCCGCGCGCGGCGCGCAGCCCCGCTGGGGTTCGCGCGCGCTTGGCGATCGCTGCGAGCTGTTGGCCCGTGCGGTTGATGCCTTCGTCGCGAAGGGCTCCGACATCGCCGCCGAGATCACCTGGCAGATGGGACGCCCCACTGCCCATGCGCCCGGCGAGATCCGCGGCTTCGAGGAGCGCGCGCGCTACATGCTGAAGCTGGCGCCGGAGGCCTTGGCTCCGATCAGGCCCGCCGAGGACAAGGCCGGCTTTCGACGCCAGATCAAGCGTGTGCCCTTAGGGGTGGTGGCGGTGGTGGCGCCCTGGAATTATCCGTATTTGACGGCGGTCAACGCCGTGCTGCCGGCGCTGATCGCGGGCAACACGGTCATCCTCAAGCATTCGCACCAGACGCCGCTGTGCGCCGAGCGCTTTCTCGAGGCGTTCGCGAGCGCCGGCGTGCCGGCGGGCGTGTTTCAATTCTTGCATCTGTCGCACGCTGACACCGCGCGCCTCATGGGCGACTCGCGCATCGCCAGCGTCTGCTTCACGGGCTCCGTGGCGGGCGGCCGCGCCGTCGTGGCGGCGACCTCGCTCGGATTCGCGACCTCCGGCCTGGAACTGGGCGGCAAGGATCCTGCGTATGTGCGTGTGGATGCGAACCTTGCGCAGGCGATCGAGATGCTGACCGACGGGGCCTTTTTCAATGCCGGCCAGTCCTGCTGCGGCATCAAGCGCATCTATGTCGCGGCGGCGCGCTATCAGGAATTTGTCGCCGGCGTGGTCGATCTCGCCGAGAAATACCGCTTGGGCTCGCCCTTGGATCCGCAAACCACGTTGGGGCCGATGGTGCGCACCGCGGCCGCCGAGGCGGTGCGCGCGCAGGTGCGCGAGGCAGTCGCCAGCGGCGGCCGCCAGCTCATCGACGAACGGCGCTTCGCGGCCTCCGCCCCCGGCACACCCTACTTGGCGCCGCAGGTGCTGGTCGATGTCGACCATTCGATGGCGATCATGCGCGAGGAGACCTTTGGTCCCGCGGTGGGCATCATGAAAGTCGCTTCCGACCAGGAAGCCGTGCGGCTCATGAACGACAGCGAATTCGGCCTGACGGCCGCGATCTTCTCCACGGATGCGGCGCGCGCCGAAACCCTGGGCGATCAGCTCGAGACCGGCACGGTGTTCTTGAACCGCTGCGATTATCTCGATCCGGCGCTTGCCTGGACCGGGGTGAAGAACTCCGGGCGCGGCTGCACCTTGTCGCGCGTCGGCTTCGAGCAGCTGACGCGGCCCAAGTCCTATCATTTCAAGGTGCTGCCATGAATCTGGCGTTACGCGGCAATTGGAATTATCCGACCACGATCTGGGCCGGCCCGGGCCGCATTGCGGAACTCGGCGCCGCCTGCGCCGCGGCCGGCATCAGGCGCCCGCTGCTGGTCACCGATGGGGGGCTGGTGGGCACGCCGATGATTAAGACCGCGCTCGGCACGCTCGGCGCCTTGAAGGGTGCGGCGCTGTTCGGCGCGGTGCGCGGCAATCCAGCCAGCAGCCACGTCGAGGCGGGACTGCGTGCTTATCGCGACGGCGGCCACGACGGCGTCGTGGCCTTCGGCGGCGGCTCCGCGCTCGACGTCGGCAAGGTCGTGGCTTTCATGTCGGGACAGACTCGGCCGCTGTGGGATTTCGAGGATGTGGGCGACTGGTGGACGCGCGCGGATCCCGCCGGCATCGCGCCGGTGGTCGCCGTGCCCACCACCGCCGGAACCGGCTCGGAGGTGGGCCGGGCGGGGGTCATCCTCAACGAGCAGACTCACCAGAAGAAGATCATCTTTCACCCCAAGATGATGCCGCGGATCGTCATTCTGGATGCGCAACTGACCGTGGGCCTGCCGCCGGGCGTGACCGCGGCCACCGGCCTCGACGCCTTCGTCCACTGCTTCGAGGCGTTCTGCGCGCCCGGCTTCCATCCGCTCGCGGACGGCGTCGCGCTGGAGGGTCTGCGCCTCATCAACCGCTACCTGCCGCGCGCCTGCGCGAACGGCGGGGACATCGAGGCGCGCGCGCACATGCTCGCCGCCGCCTCGATGGGCGCCACCGCCTTCCAGAAGGGCTTGGGGGGGGTGCATGCCATCGCCCATCCGGTCGGTTCGTGGTTCAACACACATCATGGACTGACGAACGCGGTTATTCTTCCCTACGTGATGACGTTCAACCGCCATGCGATCGCCGAGAAGACCGAGGTCATCGCGCGCGTGCTGGGATTGCCCGAGCGCAGCTTCGAGGGCTTGCTCGCGCGCGTGCTGGAGTTGCGCCGCGAACTGGGGATACCGCACTCGCTCAGCAAGATCAATGTCAGCGCCGATCAGGCCGCAATCATCGGCCGCGAGGCGGCACTCGACCCGTCCGCGGGCGGTAATCCGATCCCGGTCGATGCCGCGGTCCTGGAGCGGATCTTCCGGGCCGCGGTGGCCGGCGAGCTCGACGCCGCGGCGCGCGACGCATGAACAGCGCTCGCATTCTGGTCATCGACGGCAACGTGGCCGAGATCCGGGCACGGCTGACGGTGGCGCTGGGATATGACTCGGGAGAGGGCTACGCGCGGGTATTGCGACGCATCGATCCCACGCTTCGCATCGACATCGTGACCTCCGCGGACGGCACCGAGCTTCCCGCCGGAGCCGGCCTGGAGAATTATCATGGCGTGACCATGACCGGATCGGCGCTCAACATCTACAACGGCGGCGCGCCGGTGACACGCCAGATCGAACTGGCCAAGGCCGTGTTCGCCGCCGGGGTGCCGTTCTTCGGCAGCTGCTGGGGGCTGCAGGTGGCGGTCACGGCCGCGGGCGGGGAGGTGCGGGCGAACCCGCGCGGCCGGGAGTTCGGATTCGCGCGCCGAATTACTTTAAGCGAGCCGGGCAAGCAGCACCGGCTGTTCGCCGGCAAGCCGGCCGTGTTCGAGGCGCCCAGCGTGCATCGCGACGAGATCGCCTCGCTGCCCGCGGGCGCGGCCACCTTGGCGAGCAATGACTTTGGAGTCCAAGCCGCGTCATTCACCCACGGACGCGGTACCTTCTGGGGTGTGCAGTACCATCCCGAATACGACTATGCCGACATCGCCGCGGTTGCCGAGCGCTACGGCCAGATCCTGGTGACCGAGGGGATGTTTCGCGATCTCCCGGCGCTCGCCGCGTTTGCCGCGGAGCTGCGCAGCTTGCAGGCGAACCCGGGTGATGCACCGCTGCTGTGGAAGCACGGGCTCGGATCCGCCATGCGCAGCGAGGCCCTGCGCTTGGCCGAGATCCGCAATTGGCTGGAGGCCGAAGTGCGGCCGCGCGCCGGGAGCGCCAAATGCTGACCACCCATGGCCGCGGTGCCAAGCCTGCGTGGATCGATCTACTCAATCCCAGCGCGGATGAGATCGCACGCGTGGCGGCCGACACCGGCATTCGCGTGCCCGCGCGAGAAGCGTTGCAGGAAATCGAGACTTCCAGCCGGCTGCGCGCGGAAGGCCAGGTGCTGTATTTGAGCATGCCGCTGGCCTTACAGGACGAGGCATCGGGCTTCATGCCGATCCCACTCGGATTCATCCTCTCGCCGCCGCTACTGATCACCGTGCGCTATTCCGAAGTGCACGCATTTACTCACCTGCAGGAAACCTGCAAGTCCGGAACGGCAATCGGCAGCACAGAGATATTCGTCGCGCTGATCGAGGGCATCGTGGATTTCGCCGCCGACAAGCTCGAAAAGCTGAGCAGCGAGCTGGCGCATGTGTCCGCGCGTGCATTCGATCCGAACATGTCTTCGCTCAAAGTGGCCAAACCCGCCTCACGCGAGCTGCGCAAGAGCTTGACCGACGTCGGCGCGGCGGGCGATCACCTGTCGCGTATCCGCGAAAGCGTGCTGGGCCTGCAGCGAGTTATCGCCTATGTCTCGAAGGCGGCCGTGGATTGGCTGGGACCGGAGTTGAAGGCTCGCTTGGGAACGGCGCAGCAGGACTTGAGCTCGCTGGTGGATTTCGAAGCGCATCTGTCGGGCAAGACGCAATTTCTGCTGGATGCAATCCTCGGGTTCATCAACACCGAGCAGAACGAGATATTCAAGGTGCTCACCATCGTGTCCGTGGTCGGCATCCCGCCCACCCTGATTGCCAGCATGTACGGCATGAATTTTCACGACATGCCGGAGCTGAGCTGGCGATACGGGTACCCTTACGGACTGGCGCTGATTGGCCTGAGCATCGTGCTGCCGGTGCTCTGGTTCAAGCGCCGCGGCTGGTGGTAAGCATGAACACGCGGGAATCCACGCCGGAAAAGTCGCAGCGCTCGGCGATGCAGGTCGGCCATGTGTCGCCGATGAAGATGCTGGTGGTGGGGGCGCTGGGACTGTTGCTGTACGTGGCGCATGTGGCTTTCATTCCGATCGCCCTGGCGCTTTTGGCCGGACTGATTCTGTCCGGGCCGGTCGAAGCGCTGCACAAATTGCGCATTCCGCGCAGCATCAGCGCGATCATCATTCTGGTCGTCGCGCTCGGAGCCGGCACCGAGGCCGTGAATCTAATGTGGGGTCCCGCACAGCAGTGGTACGCCGCCGCTCCGCAGACCATGAAGGTCATCAAGCGCAAGCTGAACCCCGCGATCAAGTTCCTGACTCATGTAGAGGAACTGCGCAGCTCGGCGGGGAACCTTGGGACCGCCGCGCAGCCGGCGGCAGCCGTGGTTGTCGCGCCGGTGCCGGCGGACAAGGAGAGCGCCCCTGAGTTGATCTTCGAAACCACCCGGGAAGTCATGGTCAGCACGCTCACCTTCGTGATCATCACGTTGTTTCTGCTCACCGGCGGGCCACCCATGCTCGCGCGCATGACGGCGGCCTTCGTCGATGACCTGAATTCCGCTCACGTGCTCGACATCATCGAGAAGGTGCGAGGCGAGGTAGGGCGCTTCTACGTCACCTCGGCAGTCATCAATTTTGGCTTGGGGTGCGCAACCGCCGGCGCCATGGCCATGTGCGGGATGCCCACGCCGTATCTTTGGGGACTCATGGCGGCGGCATTCAATTTCATTCCCTACGCCGGGTCCGCCGCTACCTTCGCACTGCTGACCCTCGTCGCCTTCGTGACTTTCGACAGCGTGGGCCGCGTGCTCGCGGTGTCAGGGAGCTACCTGGTGCTGGCGGTGTTGGAGGGACAGATCGTGCAGCCCTTGTTCGTGGGCCGGCGTTTGCGCATCAATCCGCTGCTGATTTTTCTGGGCCTGTGGTTCGGCGGCCTGTTTTGGGGAATCGCCGGAGTGATTCTGGCGACGCCGGCGCTGCTCACCTTGAAGGTGGTCGCGGAAAATGCGAGGCGGGGAAAGTCGGTGATGGAATTCCTCGGTCCCAACAACCAGGTCACGGAAGGCAATAAGATACTGAAAAAGCTGCGCCGTCCCGCCGCCCGCAGCTAAAGGTTCAGGCCCAGGTCGAACGCATCGAAATTGCGCCAGTGGCGGACCTCGGATTTCCGGCGTAGCCGCCGATTGATGAGCAGCGGCACTTTCTGCTCCGAGGTGCCACCGTGCGAGCGCAGCGGCACATCGAGAGCGGAGAGGTCGTGGTGTTCCCGGCTGCCACCGATGACCGTGTCGAGCTGCGCAACCACCACAAGATCGCCGATCCGGTCCGCGGGCAGCTCGAAATGCGCTGCCGCTTCGGCCCGCGGCAACACCGATTCGATGCCGGCAAGGGTGCGCAGGTGTCGGGCCGCGCCGGGGATGTCCGCTTCGGGTAAATACACCAGGGCGAACGAGCCTAGTGCGCCGTGATTCACCACATCGGGATCCGTAAACGGCAAAATGACCCGTGCCTTATCCTTGCCAATCCAGGCATCGAGCGCGTCCTGCAGGTAAATGACATTGGGCTCGCCGTCGGCATCGTGCTTGGCGCTCATGCCGTGATCGGCGGTGAGGACGATGGTGACGCCGAGCGCATCGAGGCGCGCGAGTTGGCGGTCCAGCATGGCGTAAAAATCGTTGGCCGCCGGCGTGCCCGGCGCCGCCTCGTGCTGAACGTCGTCGGTGGTGCAGAGGTACATCAGGTCGGGGCGCTCGCGTTCCATCAGCTTGACGGCCGCGACCAGGCTGAACTCGGATAGCTGGGCGCTGTGCACCGGCGGCACCGGCATGCCGACGTGGCCGAGCAGGTTCTCGATGCCGTTCCCGGCCAGGGTGGCCTGATGCGCCCTCTCCGTGGAGAAGCAGACTCCGCTCATCTGGTGGCCGACGAGCTTGCGCAGCTTGTCCCTGGCGGTGATGACGGCCACTCTGGCACCGGCTTGGGAAAACGCCGCGAGAATCGTCCCCACCCGCAGCTGCTTGGGGTCGTCATCGAAGCAGTAGTTGCCGCAGATGCCGTGCACCGACGGCGGAACGCCGGTGACGATGGACAGGTTGTTCGGATGGGTGAGGCTCGGCATGACGCCGTCGGCGATGAAGCAGGTGCCGGCGCCGGCGAGCAGTCGCCCGAGAAACGGCGCGGCGCCGGCGGCGATGGCCGCGGCGATGTATTCAAACTGGCAGCCGCCTACGCAGACCACGACCAGCGGCCGGTCCATCCAGCGATAGCTTCGGCCGTTGACGGTGATGTCGGTCGCCACGAGCCCAAGGCTAGCATTCGAGGGCGATGTGCGACACTACGGGTCAGGCACAGGAGTTTCGAGTGACCGCCCATTTGCGCCGAATGCTCGAGCGAGCGAGCCCGCTCGTGTTCACCTGCGTCGCCGGGCTCGCGGGGTTTTCGGCATATTTTTCGTTCTACGCCTTCCGCAAGCCATTCTCCGCCGCGACCTTCGGCGTGGTGCCCGGGTGGACATTCGCGCTGGACTACAAGATCGCCCTGGTGATCGCGCAGATGGCGGGATATGCGCTGTCGAAGATGATCGGCATCAAGGTGATCTCGGAACTCGACCCCGCCAAGCGCGCAGGCGCGATCATCGTGCTGATCGTGATGGCCTGGGCGGCGCTGCTGGCCTTCGCGCTGATTCCGGCGCCGTGGAATGTCGCGGCCATGTTTCTGAACGGCCTGCCGCTCGGCATGATCTGGGGGCTGGTGTTCGGCTACATGGAGGGCCGTCGCACCACCGAGGTGTTGGGCGCCGTGGTCTGCGCAAGCTTCATCGTTTCCTCGGGGGCGGTAAAATCCGTCGGCAAGCTGTTGATCACGCATTGGCATGTCAGTGCCTTCTGGATGCCCGCGGCGGCCGGCGCACTGTTCTTTCCGCTGCTGTTCGTATCCGTCTTCGTGCTCTCCGCGCTGCCGCCCCCGGATGCGCAGGACGAGGCCGCGCGGGTGCGGCGCGCGCCGATGTACGCGCCGGCGCGGCTTGCGTTTCTCGCGCAATATGGCGTCGGGCTTGGGCTGCTGGTCTTGGCCTACGTGCTGATCACTGCGATTCGCGACTTTCGCGACAACTTCGCCGCGGAGCTTTGGTATGGCCTCGGCTACGGCAACGGCGCCGCGATGTTCACGGAAAGCGAGATTCCGGTGGCGGTGCTGGCGCTGGCGGCACTCGGACTGATCATGCGGGTGAGGGATAACACGCGGGCGTTGATCGTGATTCACGGCGTGGTCATTGCCGGATTCGCGCTGCTCGGCGGCTCGACGCTGGCGTTCCAGCAGGGTTGGCTCGGCCCAATCCCCTGGATGATCTTGAGCGGCGCCGGCACCTACATTGCCTACACCCCGTTCAACGCCATGCTGTTCGACCGCCTGATTGCAGTCAGCGGCCGGATCGGCACGGCCGGGTTCCTGATCTACGTGGCCGATGCATCCGGCTACGTGGGGAGCTGCGCACTGTTGATCTGGCGCGACTTCGGACTGATGCAGCTGAACTGGCAGCAGGTCTTTACGGCAAGCGCTTACGCCGCCAGTCTCATCGGCTCATCGCTGGTGGCGCTGTCGGCCGTATATTTTCTGCGCAAGGCGCGGCGCTCCTCAGGAGTCGGCGGGAAGCTCGAGCAGGCGCTCGAGCGGACCTAGGAATTCCCGGTAGTTTCTCCAGCGCCCCACCGATGATGCGTAGATTTTTTGGCGCACCTGCCACTTGCTGGAGGTGATGACCACGCGATCGGTTCGATGAAACTCCAGACAAGCGTCATCCCACGGCAGCCCCACGAATTCCAGCATTCGCCGGGTCCAGCCCTCCTGATCCTCGATCAGCGCCTCGTAGGGAATTTCCAGCAGCGCCGTTGCGGGCAGCACGGCACGCCAGTGCGCAGTGACGCGCAGGTAGTGCTGATAGTACTGGGCCAGATGCTCCAGATCGTTGGCATACGGGCCGACGTTGAAAAAATTCTGAAAGTAGATCGACAGGCAGGTGTCGAGCGGATGGCGTTGCATGTGGATGATGCGGGCGCGGGGAAACGCAGCATGGATCAGCCCCGCATACATGAAATTGCCGGGCATCTTGTCCACCGCGCGCAGCGCGCCGGGGGACAGCGCGGCCAGGCGCCGAAGATAGTCGCGCGCCAATCCTGGGATGAGATCCGCGCCGGAGTGGTTCTGGATCTGCGCCTGACGATACGCCGCGAACGCACGGTTCCAAAAGGTCAGCTCGCCGGCTCCGAACACGGCGGGGTGAGAGGCGAGGATCTGCTCGAGCAGCGAAGTGCCCGACCTCGGCATGCCGACGATGAATACCGGCAGCTCCGACTCGGATGCCTCGATCATGGGCTGACGCACGAACGCTGCATTGAAGTCGCGGATGATGGAGTCGATTCGCGCGGCCAGCTTCGCCGCCTCGAAAGTCGCGCCGCGGCGCTTGCTCAGTTCGTTTGCGCGCACGCAGTGCTCGAAGGCTTCGCGGTACCGACCCACGTCGTCGAAGTACTTGCCGAGCGCGTAGTGCAGGCTGATCTCATTGGCCAGCGGCAGAGGCCTGGCGAGCGAGGCTTCGACCCCCTTGAGCCATAGGGCGTCGCTGCTGGTCATGCGGCGGTGGGTGGCGATGCTCAAGTAGGCAAAGGAGAAATCAGCATCGGCGGCGATCGCCTGCTGAAACAGCGTCTCCGCCTCGGCGAATCGACCCCGATCGGCGCGCAGCTCGCCGAGCAAGGACAGTGCCTGCGCATGATCCGGGTCGATGGCAAGCGCCGTCTGACAGTTCGCTTCCGCATCGGCGCTCCGGTGCTTGAGGCGCAGCGCCGTGGCGAGGCTTAGATGGGTCAGGGGCTGCTCCGGCTCGAGCGTGAGCGCTTGGCGAAAGGCGGCTTCCGCCTCGTCCAGGCGCCGCAGGTCGACCAGCGCGTTGCCAAAGTTGCAATGGCTCTCGGCGCGCAACGGATCAAGCTCGATGGCGCGCGCGTACACTGCCGCGGCCTCACGCCGCGATCCGAGCTCGCGCAGTACATTTCCCAGGTTGTTCAGGACCTCGACATCGTTTGGATTCAGCGTCAACGCCTGCCGATAACACGCCAGGGCGTCCTCGCGCCGTCCCTGCGCGGCAAGAATCAGGCCCAGGTTGTTATGGCCCATCGGCAATTTGGGATCGAGTGCGATTGCCTGGCGGCTGGCGGCAAGCGCTTCCTCGACATGGCCGAGCTGTCGCAGGGCATTCCCCAGATTGCTGAGGACTTGCGCGTCATTCGGCTTGATCTGCAGGGCGAGCCGGTAGCAGCCGGCGGCATCGGCGTATTGCCCCAGTTCCAAGAAGGCGTTCCCCAGATGGTTTTGCGCCTCGGCGTGTTGCGGCATGAGCCGCAGAACCCGGTAGTACAGGGAAATGGCTTCGCGAACGCGGCCGAGGCCCCGCATGCAGTTGGCGGCTTCGATGAGCGCATCGATGTTGCTGGGCTGCAGCTCGAGCGCCTTGTTCAGGCTCGGCAACGCCTCCGCCCAACGTCCCTGATCGTGCAGGGCCGCCCCCAGATTGCGGTGCGCCTCGGAATCCTGCGGCATCAGGTCCCGGGTCCTGCGCAGCGCCGGCAGGGCGTCCTTGCGTTGCCGCCTGAGCGCGACACCCAGGATTTTCCACAGCCTGCCATCGTCGGGATGCATGGCCAGCAGCTCGCGGGCGCGCTGCTCCGCCTCGGCCAAGCGGTCTTGGCTGAGCAGCAACACCAGGGTGCCGAGCTCGCGCGCGCTCGCCGGATTCAGTCGCGATTCACTCATGGGCGCATTTACTCACGGGCGCGACCGAGCGCATCGCCAAGCGCATCCCTGAGGGGCCCAAGCCGGGATTCGAAGTTCCTCCACTGGTCGAGTCCTGCGCGAAACAGAGGCTGGCGAACCTGCTCGGAGCTTGCGCTGCGCACATTGCGCACCGTCTTGTGGAACTCGATGCACTGGGATTGGAACTCGAGGCCGCAAAAATCCAGCATGCGCCGCACAGTGCCGTCGAGATCGTCGACCAGATCCTCATGCTGGATGCGCAGAATCCATCCGGGCAGAACCTGATCCCAGTGGCGCATCAGTTGCAGATAGGTGCGGTAGTAACGCGCGATATCCTCGAAGCTGTAGGTGAATTCCTGCCCGTTGGCAAACAACTGCTTGAAATTTCCGAAACAGCAGGCCATCGGTTCGCGCCGCGCATCGATGATCTTGGCGTTCGGCAGCATCAGCCGGATCAACCCCAGATGGCGGAAGTTATTCGGCATCTTGTCGATGAACATCGGCTTGCCGGAGCGGTAGATTTGCGCGGCGGCGAGATACTGCGCGCCCAACGTGCGGAATTCCCCGGGCTGCATCTGCTCGAGGATGCGCGGATAGCGCGGATTATTCAGATCCGGATCGCGGCCGCGCAGGTTGCCGACGATCTGCTGGACGATGGCAAGCTCCTGCGTGCCCTCGACGCAGGTGTGCGAAGCGAGTATTTGCTCGATCAGGGTCGAACCGGAGCGCGGCAGCCCGACGATGAAGATGGGATCCGGATTCGGCACGCCGTAGCCCAAACGGCTTGCGAAAAACCCGGGCGTGCAGACCTCGATCTGCTGCTGCGTGTTGTTCTCGATGACTTCGGCGCGATACCTGCTTTCGGCGCGCTTCAGCGCATTGCCCATCTGGTAGTACTCGAAGGACTCCGCATAGGCTTGCCGATCCTCCAGCGCCTTGGCCAAAGCAAAGCACAGATGGTAGCGGTCGACCTGATCGCTGGTGGGCGTCGCCAGGGCGGCACGCATGCCTGCCAGTTCCTCATCGGTGAAGCGGTAGATCTTGAGATTGGCGAGGCTCCAATAGGCATCGCCAAACGACGGCCGGCACGCCGCCGCCCTGCGATAGGATTCGACCGCCTCCGCATGCTGCCCGAGAGTCTTCAGCGCATGAGCGATGGAAAGATGCAGGTCGGCATCCTGCGGCGTCCCGCGCAGAAGCTCGCGGTACAATTCGATGGCTGCTGCGTGCTCCCCGAGTCCCACCGAGATGGTTGCGAGCAGCGTCCTGTACACGCGGTTGCCGGGCTCGTCCCGCAGCAGCAGTTCGATGTGCCGGCGCGCCTCCTGATATCGATGCAGCGCGATGAGCGCCTCGACATACTCCTTGCGCGCGACCCGGTAGCCGGGAGCAAGTTCGAGGACCGCCCGCAGCAGCAGTTCCGCATCGTCATACACCTTGCGCGCGAGTCCAATGTCGGCGAGCAGGCGCATGGCTTCCACCTGGTTGCCATGCTCGAGAAGATAGGCACGCACCATCGATTCGGCCACATCCAGATCGCCATCCACGAACAGGCCGGTTGCCGTGACCACCTCGGGAGGGACCTTGTGCAGGGCAGCCACCTGACTTTCCGCGGTGGCGCGATCCCTTTCCTGCCCGATCATGCGGTACAGGCCTTCGAGCATGCGCCAGCTATTGGGCAGCGCATGATTGAGGTTCACGGCCTTGAGAAAGGCGTCGATGGCCTCGGGCGCCTGCTTCATGATCACGAAACAGTGTCCGCGCTCCTCATGCAGCCGGCTGAAGCGCGGATGGTGTCGCTCGAGTTGCGCCAGGGTCTGCAGTGCATCGGGGATGCGCGCGAGGTATCGCTGCGCGATGGCCACGAACAGCAGCGCATCCCGCTGGCCGGGAGCCGCCGTGAGCAGCGTCTCGCCTGCGCCCAATGCTGCGGTGAATTCCTGGTGCCTGAGCAACGCCCGTATGCGCGCAATCTCGGAGGCAATCGCAGGCGCTGCCGTCTCGCTAGAATCCATTAGGGGTCCATGAAAAAAGCCGTTCAACGATCGCCCTTGATTCTACTGGAAGCTGCCCGAAGCCGTTGACGGTGCCGGCAAACCTTGTCAAGGTACGCCGCGAATGAAGCAGATTGCCGAAGCTGCCCGCAACCTGGACGTCGTGCTGGAGACCGATGTGCTGGTGGTCGGCAGCGGTCCCGGTGGCCTCGCCGCGGCGCTGGCGGCGGCGCGTACCGGTGTGCGCACCGCACTGATCGATCGCAATGGCTGCTTCGGCGGCAACATCACCCAGGTGGGAGTCGAGGGTTTCGCCTGGTACCGCCACGAGGGCACGGTGGACTGCGAAGGCATCGGGATCGAGCTCGAGCAACGCGCAAAAGCCATGGGTGCGACCAGCCCCGAGCCGCAGTCCTTGAGCCAGGCGCTCGATGCCGAGATGTTCAAGTGGGTGGCCGATGTGCTGGTGCAGGAGGCGGGCATCACGCCGCTGCTGCACCGCCTGTGCGTGGCGCCCATCATGGACGGAGCGATGATTCGGGGCGTCATCATAGAGAGCAAGGCGGGTCGCGAAGCCATCCTGGCCAAGCGAGTGATCGATGCGAGCGGCGATGCCGACATTGCCACGCGCGCCGGCGCGCCGGTGCGCAAGAGCCCCAAGCAGGAGATGATGGCGGTGTCGGTGATGTTCTCCATGAGCGGCGTCAACAAGCGCCGCTTCATCGAGGCGGTCAAGGCCGATCCGCAGACCTACGCCGACTGGTCGGGTAACGGCGAATGGGACTACGAAACCACAGGCAAGGAGGACAAGCTGTTTTCGCCCTTTCTGCGCAAGCCGTTCAAGCAGGCTCTGGCCGCCGGCATCATCCCGCCGAGCCTGCAGACCATCGCCGGCACCTGGGGCAGCGTGACGGATCAGGGGGATCTGACCTACTTAAACCTCGTGCACGTGCCGGAGATCGACGGCACCGACCCGAATGACTTGACCATCGGCGAGATGCGCGGGCGGCGCGAGGCGATCTACGCGGTGCAGGCTCTGCGCGGCTACATGCCCGGCTGCGAGGATGCCAAACTGCGCAACTTCGGCATGACGCTCGGCATCCGCGACACGCGCAAGATCGATGCGCTGTATAACCTGACGGGCACCGATGTGCGGGAACAAGCGCGATTCGACGATGCCATCGGCATTTTTCCCGAGTTCATCGACGGCTTCGGCGTGCTGATCCTGCCGACCACCGGCCGTTACTGGCATGTGCCATACCGGGCCCTGGTGCCGAAGGGAGTCGGCAACCTGTTGGTCGCCGGGCGCTGCATCGGCGGCGATCGGATTTCGCACGCCTCCGCCCGCAACATGATGTGCTGCGCGGTGAGCGGTCAAGGCGCCGGTGTGGCGGCGGCCGTATCACTGCAGCGCGACGAGGCGCTGGACCGGTTGGACATCGGGGCAGTGCACAAGGAACTGGCCAGGCAAGGCGCCCGCTTCCGCTAAGTTCGGCTACTGCGCCGGTGCGTCGGGTGGTTTCACATCGCCGCAATCGGGCCCGATGAAGTGCATTTCCATTTCGCTGTGGATGACTTGGGTCTTGCCGTTCGCATTCGCGTTGCTCGTGGTCATGTCGACCTCGGTCGTGATGACATCCCCGGCGACTGTGCGGGTGCCCTTGCCGACGGCCGTGACCCCGTTGGAAGTGCAGTTCATTTCGAAGCTGGACTGATTTCCGTTGTGCGTCAGCTTCGCGGGCTGACAGTGTGCGTCCTTGTCGATCACCGGGGTGTCGCGTTTTGCCATCGCGGGGCTGATGCAGATTCTGAAGCGGCCATCGCTGACTTGAGGCATGCCGTTCGATTTGAACATAGCCTCAACGCGGGCGCGTTGATCGGGCGGCAGAGCGGCCATCATCTGATCGCGCTTGGCCATGATCTCCGCCATTTGGTCAGCCATGTCCTTGCCGTCGATGACCATCTTGAGAACCTTGTTCTCCCACAGTCCGGGCTTCAGCCCGATGTCGGCGGCCTGCGCGGTGAGCGGCGGCGCTGCCAGCATCGCAACGAGAGTGAAGGCGGCGAAGGAGAATCTCTGCATGGCTTTATCCTTTTATTGCTGGGGTGGCTTGGAGTCTGGCTTGGGATCCGGCTTGTGGTCAGGCTTCACCGCGGCCTTGGTTTTCTCGGCGGTGCTCTTGGCAGCCCCGGCAACCTGTTGCGCTCCTTCCTTGGCGGCGGCGCTGACCTCATGCGCCACTTCCTTGGCTGCAACGGCGACCTGTTTGGCGCCCTCGGTCGCCGCCCCCGCGATCGCCTTGGCGTCCTGCTTGACCGCCTCGCCGACCTCCTTGGCCTGATCGGAAACGGATGCGGGCGCACTGGCCGGCTGATCGTCTGCCAATGCCGCAACCCCCGGCCCAAGCGTCAGTACCAGAACCGCAACTAGCGATTTAACGCTCATGTGCATCAACTCCCATCGCGGACCACCCGACTGATTTTACGCCAAATCCACGCGGCATCTGGTTTGCGGTGCTGAAGGCCACCTCGCCGCAGGTCTTGGCCTCCATTCAGCACGATCTGGAGGGCTAGCGGCGCTCGCTCCTAGCCTTCTTCGTCTCCGATCGGCATGCCGGGAGGCGCTTCGACCGGCTTCGCCGGTACGAATTTCCCCGGATCGCGCTGGTATTCCTCGATGCGCCGGATCAGGTACGCGTCGAGCGCCGACTTCGCGTCGGCCTGTCCCTTAAGCTTGTTCAATTCCGCGCCGCACACCGCCTGAACCGCAGCGGAGGATTGCGGATTGGCGGCCAGCCTGAGCAGCGCCTCGACGCTGCGCACGTAGACGGCTGACTGAACCAGCGAGGTGAGCGAACCGGGTTCTCCGGCCGCGCTGCGATCGGACGGGCGGGTCGCGGACAGCGTCGCCTCGATGACATCCACGGCCAGCGACGGATTCTGCGCGTTTCGTGCGCGATATTCGAGCAGGCGCGCGGCGCGCTGCGGATTGAAAAGAACCGACAAGGTCAGGTCGGCAGCGGATTCCGCCGCGGCGACCGGGTCGAACGTGAGACCGGTGGCGGAGGGCAGTGATTCGCGCGTGCGTTCCAGGCCGGGTGGGCGGGGCGGAAACAGCTTCAGCAGCGGTTCGGGCAGGGTGAGAAATTCCGGCGACAGGGTCTTGAGCACGGCGGCGAGAGCTTTGCGCTGCTCGCCGGCTGCCACGATGCTGGGATTCATTTGACCGTCGCCACGCAGCTGGTAGCGGTAGTCGAGGCCGCCGATTTCCTTGGTTGCGGCTTCCGCTTGATAACGGTGCAATAAATAGAGCGGCACCAGAGTGTCTTCGAGCTGCGCCATGGGAGCGCCGGCATGGATGGCGTTCTCGCCGAAGCGCGCCAGCGCGGCCGCGCGGATGGTCATGATGCGCGTCAATTCGTCGGCAGCGTCCGGACCGTTATCCCACAGGTGCGCATGCGGATGCGCGCCTCCCGGCGGCCTGGCATCTTCGTCGGTGATGAAGATCAGGCCTGTCTTGGCGGATCGCGAGAGTATGTTGTCGAGTTCCACCGACTCGGTGGCGCCGGCCGGGAACTGCCGGTAGCCGAAGTCGATCGCCACTTTGTCCCACTGACCGATGTTGACTGCATAGGCTTGAGACAGGTCCGGCGCCCCGTTCTTGTCCAAGGTAATCCACGGGTGTGGGTAATCCATGACCGAGACCGACTGTGCCGGCGCATGGGGAAAGGAACTGGCCGCGAAATTATGCGCAAGACCCAGCGTGTGTCCGGTCTCATGCGCCGCGAGCTGGCGGAGTCGCGCGAGCACCATTTTTTGCATGGGATCGTCGTTCGCCGCGAAGCTGCGACCGCTGACGTAGGGCGAGAGCAGCGCCTCTGCAATCAAATAGTCCTGCCGGCCGCGCAGGGAACCCAAGGTGACGTTGCCCTTGATGATTTCGCCAGTGCGCGGGTCGATGATCGGCAATCCGTATGACCATCCGCGGGTGTATCGGTGCACCCATTGAATGATGTTGTAGCGCACGTCCATGGGGTCGGCGTTGTCCGGCAGTGCGTCCACCTTGAAGGTTCCCGGAGCCCAACCCGCAGCCTGAAAGGCCTGGTCCCACCACCGCGCGCCCTCCATGAGCGCCGATCGAATCGGCTCGGGCGCGCCACGGTCGACGTAGTACTGGATCGGTTGCTCCGCGACACAGGCGGTCTCGCAGGCCGGGTCCTTCTTGACCAGCCGGTGGCGCATGATGAACTTCTGCTCGAGCGGCGCTCCTAGCGGCGCCGCATAGTCGCGATAGTCGTTGTCGAAATAGCCGGCGCGCGGGTCGAAGCGCCTGGGCGCGAATCCAGGGCGCGGCAGCTCGAGAAACGACTGATGCTCGCGCACGCTGAGGGCATGCGCATCCGGCGTGACGTCGCGCACGAATTCGCCCTCCGCCGCGCCCTCGGCAGCGAATGTCAGAATGGCCTCGACTTCCGTGTTCTTCGGGAAGCCGCGAGTGCGATCGAGCGCAATGGTCGAGCGCGCCGCATCGACCTTGTATCCACCTTGATGATTCTTGGTGAGCGCCTCAGCTACACCATGCACATCGCGCAGGAAAAAATCGGTGGCGTCGATGAGCACCGCGGCATCCTTGCCGGCTTGCGCGGCGCCCTCCGCCTCCACCTTGAAACCGGCGAGAACCGACTCCGGGAAGGACTGGCGGACGGCGAGCTGCTCAGCCGGGTTGCTCGATGAGCTGCGGAACGCCTCGTTCGGCTCGACCAAGAGAACCTTCGGCCCCGTGCGCTCAAAGCGCACGATTCTGCTCTCCGACATCTGGCCGCGGTCCAAGCCGAGATCATTCGACCCCACTCCGTAGGGCAGCGAGTCGAGGTAGAGCAAATCCTCATTGAGATGCGGAATTTCGAGATAGAGCTTGCCGGATTTGGCATCCCAGTACAGCGGCAACAGCCCAGGCATGTGCTGCATGGACGAAGTCTTTGCGGCGATGCTCGGCAGGGCATCGTCGGATTTCGCAGCGGCCGCCTGTGCGCCAGCCGGATGCCAAGCCAGGAACATTAGCGCTGCCAGGAGCCCGGGATTCACCGTACGTGTGGACATGCGCAACGTTCTCCCTTGTTGGGGAAACGTTAGAGTCCCGGCATCGAAACGTCAAGAACGCGGGCTAGCGAAACTCTCCCCGCTCGCTTCCCTGTGGAGCGGGGGCCGGCGGATCATGCGGAGCCTGGGGTGGCTCCATCGGGCCTGGCGGCGAAGCAGGAACGGATTCCTCAGCCACGCCGGCGCCGCTTAATTTGTGGTCGCGACATAACGGAAATGGTGTAGCCGATCGCGAGACCGGCGAGCGCCACCAAGCCGGCGGTGCGCCATGGGCTGGTTCGAACATACTGATCGGTGCTTCTGGCGATGCCCTGGGCCCGGTCGGCCCAATCGGCCACCACGTCGGTTACGGCGTCCGTCAATGACGCCACAGAGGCAGCGCCTTGACTGCCGACTTCGCGGACGTAGTCTCCCGCATCACTGATAGTTCGGTCGGCGGCTTTGATCATTGAGGTTCTCCTGGTTCGAAACGTTAGGCTTCGTTTAATGGCCCCACTATGCGTCGTCTGGAGCGCGGCCGCGGTCGGCGTACGACGGCCAATCCTGTAGGATTAATCAGACGCGCGTGGCAACGGATCAACCGGCGAGATACGGCCACTGTGCCGGGGCCTCGGCAGGAGAGCGGTCGGCCGCATTCAAGGCTGTAGCCTGCGAATTGCGCGCAATCGCCAGCGGCTCCAGGGCAATCGCCGCTCTTTCCGCCGCATCGACCAGCCTTTTCACTTCAAGCTGCGAACGCCCAAGAGAGTCGCTCAAATCGGGCGACCAAGTCAGGGCACGGGCATCGGCCAGCTCGCGTGAAATCAACCGCAGGTTTGCCCGCAATTCCCCTAGCATGTCGCCCTGGCTGCCGTTTCTTGCAACGAGCAAGCGCGCGACTGCGTCGTACCATAGAGAGGCGAAGGCGCCGGCATCCCGTTGATAACGCAGATGAGGATGAGATCTTAGGCGCCCGGTAATGGTGCGGGCGATTCGCCAGCAACTACAGGCGGTGCGGGAGAACATGGCATGGTCGTTCGACGCACCGACGGCAAGCGCCCGTGCGAACGCCCGAACGCGAAGCGCCGTAGCTCTCAGCCGACGCAGTCGCAACACTTCATCTTCCATAGCGATCCCTTGGAGTTACGCTGGAAATGCTCGCGCTCAGGCCGGGTATTTTCTGTAGGACTGCGCCGCGTGTCAGTGCAAGCGAACTCCGTCAGCATTATGTCGGGCTAGGAGTTTCCATAGCGCAATCATGGTGCTACACGGGTTTCGGCAGCTCCCGCGAAGACCCGGGGAGCGGCGCTAATTCCTGGACGAAGCGCGGGAACGATGCGACGCTGCGCGACCTTGGCGTAGCCATTGATCTTCGCGTAAACCAAAGGAACGGCAACGCGTTATATGTTTGTTACTCGGACGCCCCGAAATCACACGGATTTGTCGCAATAGGGAGACGTTAGTCATATGAATTCGATCCATCGTAGTGGCCTCTGGTTATCGCTGGTAGCCATCACATTGTCGGCCTGCGGCGGCGGCGGGGGCGGTGCTGCGGCGCCCGTTTCCTCAACGTTGGTGTCCATTGCGCTGTCGCCCCTTACCGCATCATTGGCTCCCGGTGGCAGCGCGCAATTAACGGTCACGGGCACTTATAGCGACTCAGCCGTTCAGTCGCTCACCTCGGGTGTAACCTTCGTGTCATCGGATACGACCACGGCCACGGTGAGCGCAACCGGCCTGGTAACTGTAGCGGCGGGAGCGGCGGTCGGTGCGACCACAACCATCACCGCCACCGACACGGCATCCGGTGAGAAGACATCTGCCTCGACGTCGACGCTCGTGACCGTCGTGGCCGCCGGCGCCGGACCGCCGACTCCGACCAGTATTTCCGCGGCGCAAAGCACGGCGGCCAACACCGCGAATTGCAATCTGATTTCGCCGTTCTACTGGGAGATCGGCGATAAATCCGGCGCTTTGGCCAGCGGCAGCATTGGTATCGACTCCTCGACAGGCAATCCTGTCACTGCGACCAGCAATGTATCGATCGCTTCGGCGTCCAAGTGGATTTACGGAATGTATGTGGTGCAAAAGCGCGGCGGAGTGGCCAACCTTACCGCACAGGACATCAACTTTCTGCACTTCACCAGCGGCTATACTTACATGGGCAGCGACACGACAACCTCCACGTGCCCGCCTCCCGCCTCGGGCCCCGATTCCATCGATGCATGCCTCACGCTGGTGAATTCGAGCGGAGAACCATTCGATGCGCAGAATCCGGCGACAGAAGGTATTTTCTACTATGACTCCGGTCATGAGGAAAATCATGCGGGTCAGTTCCAACCGGAGATTGCCACTCTGGACACCGCGGACCTTGGCCCGGCGATCGTCACCGAACTACTGGGGCCCAATAGCAGCGTAAGCTTGAAATACGAGCAACCGTTGTTGGCCGGAGGCATCTACGGTAATGCAGCCTCCTATACGACAGTTCTGCGCGCTGTGCTGAGCGGTCAATTAGGAATGCTGGACGCATTGGGCACCAGTCCGGTGTGCGCATGGGTCGGAGCCGGGTGCAACGCGGCGTTCAGTCCCGTGTTCACGACGCATTGGCACTACTCGATCGCTCACTGGGTGGAGGATGAACCGACGATCGGCGACGGCGCTTTCAGCAGCCCAGGGGCGTTTGGCTTCTATCCGTGGATAGAGGCCAACAAGCTTTATTACGGCGTGATTTCTAGATACTCGCCCACGGGCGACGGCCTCCAAAACGGCGTTGCCTCGGCAATGTGCGGTTATCAGATCCGGGCTGCGTGGGATTCCGGCATCGCTCCATAAGGCGCACTCCATAAGGCGTATTATGTCCGGCGCTGCCTTGACGCGTCGCGATGAAATGATGGAAGCTCATGGACACGGAATTCCGTGAGCGCCGCCGACGGATGTTCGACGGCAGGCCAAGTAAGGCAAGAAAAACATGCGCACAAAGTATTTGTCCCTTTTCGGAATATTGGGCGCGGCAGCGGTGAATCTGGCAATCGCGCAGCCCACTCCCACCAGCGCAAGCGCAACGCTTGCCACCGTCAGCGAAAACAAACTGTGCACCAAGGGCATCCTGCCGTTTTATTGGGAGATCGGTGACGGTACGGGCACGCTGTTGAGCGGCAGTCAGGGGCTGGACGCACAAGGCAACCCGGTCCTCGCCACGACGAAAATGAATGTCGCATCGTCGGCAAAGTGGCTTTACAGCGCGTATGTCGTGCAAACGCGCGGATCCGCCGCGAATATCACTGCCGAGGATGTTGATTTCCTGCACATGACCAGCGGGTATACCAACGTCGGCAACAACGAAGATCCAGCAGGAACATGCCCCGGCAAGGGCACGACGGATACGGTCAATGCGTGCTTGCTACGCGACAACCCCGCCGACGGACTGCCCTACAGCTATCAGAATCCAGCGACCATCGGTTTTTTTGACTACGACGGCGGTCATTTCGAGAATCATGCGAGCCTGTACACCACGCTCGGGAATACACCGGATGCAGACCTGGGGCCGATCATCATCGGCTTGCTGGCGCCAGGGTCGACCCCTTTCATCTACACTGAGCCGCTGATGGCGGGCGGCATCAATACCACCGGCGGCGTATTCGCTGTGATCCTGCAGCACATCGTCGATGGCTCGCTGTATATGAACCAGGCGCTCGGCATCGATCCGGTTTGTACCGAGGCCTCCGCCACGTGCCAGGCGCTGAACAGCCCCATTCCCGAAGCCTGGCACTATTCCATCGGACATTGGGTCGAGGACGATCCGAAGTACCACGGCGACGGTGCCTTCAGCGCGCCGGGCGGTGAAGGCTTCTATCCGTGGGTCGATCCCTCGAAAGCCTATTACGGGCTGATTGCCCGCGCGGAGACTGGCCCGCAAAAAGCGGGATTTCAGTCGGTGCAGTGCGGACGTCTGTTACGCGCCGCGTGGGACACCGGAGTCCAACAAACAGGCACTATTCCCAAGCTCGGCCCGGCAGGCGCAGAAACCGCCACCCGCTAGGGCGTGATGCACATTGGGTCGAATGCCAACAAATTGGTATTCAGGCCCTCGAGGGGCGAGGAGCCGACGCAGTCGCCGGTGGGCGCTCCGAGTTCCATATTGATGTACCACGTGCCCAGGTTTAGATACTTCTGTTTCTTGGTTTCGACGTTGATGAGGTTGTAGTACACCTGCGGACCGTTCTGCGTGGTGATGAAAAACTTCGGGTCCAAGCGCTGCTGCGCCGGCAACTGCTGGCCCGACACCAAAAGCTTGTTGATCGGCGCCGCGGGGTTGATGTTGGCCACCGCCAGCCCATTGGGAATGGTGATGCCGTTTTGCGAGCTGGAGGTCTTGCTCACCGAGTAGGCGAAGTAGGTCTGGCAAATCGGCGTGCAGTTGATGAACGGCTTCGGATCGAAGATGTAGGGTTCCTCAGCCTCCGGAGAGGAGATGGTATTGATGAGGGTCATGATCGGAGAGCCGTTCGCATTGGTGCCCGACTGGATATAGATGTAGACCGCTTCGTTCGCGGAAACCGCCAGCAGCACGTAGGGAAAGGCCGTGCCCATATTCGGGTTGAGCGGACTATTGAGGAGTTCCGGCGCCAGGAACATCAGCCCGCGCTGTTTTCCACTGGGCTCGGTGGTCAACTGTTGAACATGCCCTGTATCGAGGTCGTACCAGAACACCTGCTGATAGACATTGCCTTTGGCGTTGGGGGGCGCATTGCCCTGGAAGGTCAGCCAGCGAGTGCCGCCTACTGGAGAGTTGGCATCGTGCGCGCAGGGCACGAACCTCTCGCCGATGCCGTTGGCGTAGGCGCCGAACGGAGTCTCTGTGGGTTCGCCCGTGCCGCTGACCGCGTCGGTAAACATCTGCTGCGGCGTCGCGAGATTCTGGTACACGTTGTAGGCGACATTCGGATCCGTGAGGCACTGGCTGGCCTCGGGCAGTGCGGAATTGCCTGCACCGCCTGATTCCCCTGAGACGAAGGCGCCCGGCAGGAAATTTGGCACCCAAACACCATTGACCATGGTGGCCCAGGCCGCTCCGGACCAACCCGCTACCGCTTTCTCGCCCGGCTTAAAGCGCGAATAGACCAGGTCGGATTGGATTTGCCCGTTCACCGTCGAGAATGCCCATTCGGGGCCATTGCCCCACGCCGACCAAAAGAAAGCATAGATATCGGGCTGTTCGTTTTCCCCTTCGGGCGGTGTGAACACGCCGGTGACCGGGTCGATGTGCCCGACCCAAAGATTGTTAAGCCGATCGGTCCAGTTGAATCGATCGT
>Ga0302314_10004067_pt1 | contig 26932 bp, 23 predicted proteins | sample III_Palsa_N2_3_FD_200533 | JGI IMG/M metagenome (GOLD analysis project Ga0302314, IMG submission 200533) | Peat permafrost microbial communities from Stordalen Mire near Abisko, Sweden - III_Palsa_N2_3 | ecosystem: Environmental > Terrestrial > Soil > Palsa > Peat permafrost | place: Sweden...
CCCATGGAAGCCGTCGACCCCACCGTCTTTCGCCTGGCGATCTTCGTGCTGGCGATCTTCGTCGGCTACTATGTGGTCTGGAGCGTGACGCCGGCGCTGCACACGCCGCTGATGAGCGTCACCAACGCCGTCTCCTCGGTGATCATCGTCGGCGCGCTGCTGGCCGCCGCCGCGCACGTGGCGCCCGGCGATCACCGGGTCTGGATCTCCAAGGGCGCGGGCGCGGTGGCGGCGGGCCTGGCCTCGGTCAACATCTTCGGTGGCTTCCTGGTCACCCAGCGCATGCTGGCGATGTACCGCAAGAAGGACCGCGCCAAATGAGCCGCGACGCGCTGGGCTGGGCCGCGCTCGTCTTCGGCGTGGCGGCCCTCCTGATCTATTTCGTCGTGCTGGCGATGCGGCCGCGCGTGGTGCGCCTGCTCAACGGCTCGGGCCTGTTCTTCACCGGGCTGGGCCTGATCCAGGCCTCGATCTGGGTGCGTGACGCGGCGCCGGGCGGTGCCTGGTTCAACGCCGAACTCGCCATCGCCGCCCTCTGCCTCGCCGTGGTGGCGCAGAGCGTCTCGGCGCTGCGCAACCGCAAGGCCTGGGACGGCGTCGACCGCCGTGCGACCGCGATCGGAGAGGGCGCATGAACGCCAACGTCGCGGCGATCGCCTATCTGGTTTCCGGCGTCCTGTTCATCCTGACGCTGCGCGGGCTCTCCAGCCCGGTGACCAGCCGGCGCGGCAACATGCTGGGCATGATCGGCATGGCGCTCGCCATCGCCGTGACGCTGGGCACGCTCTTCGCCCAGGGTCTGCTCGATCCGGTGACCATCGGGCTGATGCTGGGCGGGGTGATCGTCGGCGGTTCGATCGGCGCGGTGATCGCGCGACGGGTGGCGATGACCTCCATGCCGCAGCTGGTGGCCTTCTTCCACTCGCTCGTTGGCCTCGCGGCGTGCCTGGTGGCGACCGCGGCGATCTACGCGCCCGCCGCCTACGGCATCGCCGAGGGCGACGGGATCAAGCTGGAGAGCCTGATCGAGCTGTCGCTGGGCGTGGCGATCGGCGCGATCACCTTCACCGGCTCGCTGATCGCCTTCGCCAAGCTCAACGGCAACATGTCCGGCGCATCGATCCTGTTGCCGGCGCGCCATCTGATCAACATCCTGATCGGGCTGGCCATCATCGCCCTGATCGTGGTGCTGGTGGTGAGCGGGGGCTCGGCGACCTGGGCGTTCTGGGCGGTTTTTGGCCTGGCGATGGTCGCCGGCGTCACCCTGATCATCCCGATCGGCGGCGCCGACATGCCGGTGGTGATCTCGATGCTGAACAGCTACTCGGGCTGGGCGGCGGCGGCGCTGGGCTTCACCCTGGCCAACACCACCCTGATCATCACCGGCGCGCTGGTCGGCTCGTCCGGCGCCATCCTCAGCTACATCATGTGCAAGGGGATGAACCGCAGCTTCATCTCGGTGATCCTGGGCGGCTTCGGCGGCGAGACCGCCGCGGTGGCCGGCCACGTCGAGACCCGGCCGGTGAAGCAGGGTTCGGCCGAGGACGCCGCCTTCATCATGAAGAACGCGTCGAAGGTGATCATCGTGCCCGGCTACGGCATGGCCGTCGCCCAGGCCCAGCACGCCCTGCGCGAGATGGCCGACCGGCTGAAGGCCGAGGGCGTCGAGATCAAATACGCGATCCACCCGGTGGCCGGCCGCATGCCGGGGCACATGAACGTGCTGCTGGCCGAGGCCAATGTGCCCTACGACGAGGTGTTCGAGCTCGACGACATCAACGCCGAGTTCCCCACCGCCGACGTCGCCTTCGTGATCGGCGCCAATGACGTCACCAACCCCGCCGCCAAGACCGACCCGCAGAGCCCGATCTTCGGCATGCCGATCCTCGACGTCGAGAAGGCGCGCACGGTGCTGTTCGTGAAGCGCGGCATGGGCTCGGGCTACGCCGGCGTCGAGAACGAACTCTTCTTCCGCGACAACACCATGATGCTGTTCGGCGACGCCAAGAAGATGGTGGAGAACATCCTCAAGTCGCTCTGAGGCCGCTCCGCGCCTAATTCCCCCCAAAATCGGTCATCGCCGGGCTTTGTCCCGGCGACCCAAGCTCTCGATTCCGGTTGTGGCCAGGCCAGAGCACGGCCACGCGCCACGGCGAGCAAGGGTGAGCGGCCGTGCTCTGGCGCGACCGCATCTTTCACGGTGTTCCTGGGTTGCCGGGACTTTCGCCCGGTCATGACCGAATTTTGGGGGGACCTGTGCGTGAGGACGTGATGCAGTATGCCAATCCCGTCACGCCGTGGCCCTTGTTGCGCCTCGACGCCCCCATACATCCTGCATTCATCCGCTCCGGCGCCAAGTCGGAGGCCTGGATTACGAGGGTCGTGGGCCGATGAGTACGGCTGAGGCGATGACGAGTCCGCGCGGGCGGATGGTGGAGATCGCGGACGGTCGGCGCCTGCGGGCGATCCCGGCCGGTCCCGACGCGTCGCAACGTCCGCTGGTGCTGCTGGAGGCCGGTTCGTTCGGGTTTTCGGCCGACTGGGCGGCGGTGCAGGCGCTGCTGGCGGCCGAGGGGCTGCGATCGCTCGCCTACGACCGCGCCGGCCTCGGCCACTCCGATCCCGGACCCGCGCCGCGTGACAGCGCCTCGATCGCCAGCGATCTGGAAGTCCTGCTGGCGGCCATGCGCGAGCCGGGGCCCTACATCCTCTGCGGCCACTCGATGGCCGGCCTGCACACGCGGCTGTTCGCCGGTCGCAACGCCGCCAAGGTGCGCGGCCTGGTGCTGGTGGACGCGGTGATGCCCGAGGCCATGGACCATCCGGTCGCCTCGCATCTGGTGGATCAGTTCAACAACCTCAGCAAGCTGGCCGCCTGGGGCGCCAGCGTCGGCCTGCAGCGGCCGCTGGCCGGCGCCCTCGGCGACGCCATCGGCCTGCCAGCGCCCGCCAAGGCGGAGAAGCAGGAAGCCTTCGCCCATGCGGCGCACAACCGCTGGGCCGCCGCCGAGGTCGACGCCTGGCACGTCAGCGCGGCCCAGGCGCGCGCCGCCCCGTTCGATCCCGACTGGCCGCTGGCGGTGGTGCTTGCCGGCGACGGGCGCGGGCCGGGCGCGCGCCACGCCCTGCAGACCGCTCCCGCCGAGGCCTCGCGCCACGGGACGGTGCTCTATGTGCCCGGCGCCAACCACGCCTCGCTGCTGGGCGAGCGGCATGCCGGCCACATCGTGCGCGCCGTGCTCTCGCTCGAGGCCGCGGCAAAGGCCTGATAAGGATTGGCGCCCTATGGAGGCGCCATGGATGTGGCGCTGAAGCTGGACGGGGTGACCAAGCGCTACGGCGCGTTCACCGCCGTTCGCGATCTTTCGTTCCAGGCCAAGGCCGGTTCGATCCTGGGATTCCTGGGGCCGAACGGCGCCGGCAAGACCACCACGATGCGGATGATCCTGGGGCTCGTCATGCCCACCGCGGGGCGGCTCGAGGTGCTGGGCGAGACCGACGGGCGGGCCCTGCGCGGCCGGCTCGGCTTCCTGCCCGAGGAACGCGGCCTCTATCGCCGCATGACCGCCACCGCCGCCATCGCCTTCTTCGCCCGGCTGAAGGGCGTCCCCGGCGGCGAGGCCAAGCGCCGGGCGCGCAAGCTCTTGGAAGACAACGGGCTCGGCGAGGCGGCCAATCGCCAGATCCGCGCGCTCTCCAAGGGCATGGCGCAGAAGGTGCAGCTGCTCTCGGCCATCGCCCATGAGCCGGAGCTGGTGATCCTCGACGAGCCGTTCTCCGGCCTCGATCCGGTCAACCAGCAGGGGCTCGAAGGCATCATCCGCGGCCTCGCCGCGCGCGGCTCGACGGTGATCTTCTCGACGCACGTGATGCAGCACGCCGAGCGGCTGTGCGACCACGTGGTGCTGGTCGCCGGCGGCCGGAAAATATTCGACGGCACGGTCGCGGAGGCCTGCGCCGCCGCGCCGCGCCGGCTGGTGGTCGAGGGGCCGTTCGGCGCCGACGCGCTGGCCTGCGCACCCGGCCTGGAGGCGATCACGGCCGAGCCTCTCGACGACGGCCGCATGCGGCTGACCGCGGCGCTGGCGACCGGCGCGCCGGTGCAGGCCGCGCTGAAGGCGGTGTTCGACCGCGACCTGAGCATCGGCCGCCTGGAACTGCAGGAGCCCCACCTGCACGACGCCTTCATCCTGTTGACCCAGAAGGCCAACGCCGCATGAGCCGCCTCCTCGCCATCGCCGTGCGCGAATACCTGGCCTTCGTCCGCACGGTCGGGTTCTGGCTGTCGATCTGCCTGATGCCGGCTGGATTGCTGATCGCCCTCTACGCCACCAGCATGACCGGCAAGGTCGCGCCGCCGCCCGAGGTCGCGGTGGTAGATATGAGCGGCGGCGGCTTCACGCCCGCCCTGGTCACGGCGCTGCGGACCCCCTCCGACGCCTCCCAGCGGCCGGCCGTGATCGTGGCGGCGCCCGGCGCGCCGTTCGCCAGCGCCGACGCGGCGGCCGCCGCCCTGAGGCCCTATCTGGCCGGCGAAACCCGGACGCCCAGCGGTGCGCGGCTGGACGCCGTCGTCATCGTCGGCGGGACGGCCGCCAATCCGGCGCTGAATCTCTGGACCCGCGACATCGTCGAGCCCGGCCTGAAGGCGCGGAGCACCGCGGCGCTCGGCGATGCGGTGCGCCACGCACGCCTCACGGCCTCCGGCCTCACGTCGGACCAGATCGCCGCCATCGACGCCTACCAGCCGCAGGTGGCGCAGTTTTCGCCCAAGAGCGAGGCCGGCCGCGTCTCGGCGCGCGACAACCTGCCGGCCTTCGTCGGCCTGGCGATGGGCTTCGTGCTCTATGCGCTCACCCTCACCGGCGCGGGCATCCTGCTCAACAGCGTGATCGAGGAGAAGGCGAACCGCATCCTCGAGGTGCTGCTCACCTCGGCCTCGGTGCCCGAGATCATCGGCGGCAAGATCCTGGGCGCGGCGGCGGTGACGGCCTCGGCGATGACGGTGTGGGCGCTGGTGGCCGGTTTCGGCTTCTTCGGCCGCGACCCACACATGCTGGGCGAGATCGCCGGCGTGCTGCTGCACAAGGGGCTGATCTTCTATTTCGCACTCTATTTCGTCGGCGGCTACCTGATGTACGCCACCCTGTTCACCACCATCGGGGCCTTCTGCGAGACACCGCGCGACGCCCAGACCCTGCTGGGTCCGCTGATGATCCTGCTCACGGTGCCGATCGTGTTCATGGGCCAGGCGGTCACCCACCCCGACGCGCCGATCCTCAGAATACTCTCGTGGATCCCGCCGTTCACCCCGTTCCTGATGGCCGCGCGCGCCGCCAGCGGGCCGCCGGCGTGGGAGATCGTCGGCACCGCGGCGATGATGTTCGCCGTCACCGCGCTGGAGCTCTGGGTCGCCGGCCGCGCCTTCCGCACCGGGGCCTTGGCGAGCGGCCGGTTCGATATTCGGCTCCTGGTGGCCGGCGCCATGGGGCGCGGCGAGCGCGCTTGACTTCCGGGCGTCCGCGCCCCGATGCTCGTCGCGTCCAAGACTCAATCGCATTTCCGGAGCCCGCCCATGGCCCAGGTCGCCAAGCTGGAACGCACGCGCGGCGACGGCGAAGCGGAGCTGCTGGAGATGATCCGCGCCCGATCCTTCCGGCTGGGCAAATTCACCCTCACGTCGGGCCGTGAGAGCGACCTCTTCTTCAATCTGAAGACCACGATGATGGACCCGCGCGGCGCCCACCTCTGCGCCAGGGCGTTCCTGGACCGCGTTCCGGCGGGAACCGACTACGTCGGTGGGCTGGAGATGGGCGCGGTGCCGGTGATCGCCGCCCTGGCGGCGGTCAGCGATGTCGCCGGCCGGCCGGTGAAGACCTTCTTTGTCCGCAAGGCCGCCAAGGGACACGGCACCAACGAGGTCGTCGAGGGCCTGGCGGTGGGGGAAACCCTCGCCGGCAAGCAGGTGCTGATCACCGACGATGTCGCCACCACCGGCGGCTCGGTGCTGCGGGCGATCGAGGCGGCCAGGGCGGCCGGGGCGATCGTCACCGAAGCCCTGGTGATCGTCGACCGCCAGGAAGGCGGCGCCGAGGCGCTGGCCGCCCAGGGCGTCAAGCTGGCCTCCGTCTTCGTGGGCGACGATTTCCGCTGACCGCGCCACGACGGCGCGGCCGACGCCGCTGAGCCGCTCGCCGCTGCGGGCGGTGGTGCTCGTCTGGCTGGGCTGGGCGGCGCTGCTGCTGGGCTACCAGGCCTTCGTCCAGGCCAGGTACGACCTCGTGCGGCCGGACCGGGTGCTCGACTGGACCGCGTCCTGGACCAACGCCGACGCCGCCAAGCGCCATCCCTATCTGCAGAGCCCGGTGATGAAGGGGCACGCGGCCTGGGACTCCGAATTCTACATCTCCATCGCCCTGCACGGCTACGAAGACCCGGCGATGCGCGCCGCCAGCCCGGCCTCGACCCCGGACGCCGAGGTGGCGGGCGCCAAGCAGGGCCATCCGACCTGGGTCTCGCTCAACCACGCCTTCTTCCCCGGCTATCCGTTCGCCATGGGCGTGGTCGCCCGTCCGCTGGAGGCGTTTGGCCTGGAGCCGGTGAGCGCGGCGACGCTGGCCGGGGTGATCGTCTCGCTGCTGGGGGCGCTGGGCGCGATGCTGGCCATCGCCGACCTGGCGCGCCGCGACGATGAGTCGGCGGCGGGCGATCCGCTGCGCGCGGCCTTTTATCTCGCCATCTGGCCGGCGGCGGTGTTTCTCGCCCAGGTCTACAGCGAGAGCCTGTTCCTGGGGCTCTCGTTCGGGGCCCTGGCGCTGCTGAAGCGCGGGGCGTGGCGATGGGCGGCGGCGCTGGCGGTGGGCGCCGTCTTTACCCGCGCCACCGGCGTGCTGCTGGTGATCCCGTTCGGCCTCGCCTGGCTGGCCGGCGGCGAGCGCCGCAACCTGGGCCGCGCGTTGCTCGCCGCCGCGCCGCTGCTCGCCTATCTGGTCTGGCGCCTGCTCCTGGGATCCGACTTCGATTTCGTCGAGACCAAATACTTCGGCCGCTGGCCCTTCGCCCTCGGCGCCTCCTGGGACGCCTGGAGCGACGCCTTCGACAGCCTGATGAACGGCGATCCGCCGACCCGGGCCTATGAACTGGTCGAGTTCGCCGGCGCGGCGATCGGCCTCGCCACCACGATCGCGCTCTGGCCGCGCGACAAAGCGCTCAGCCTCTATGGCCTGGCGACCTTCGCGGTGGTGCTGACCTCCGGCGCGGAACTCGGCATGCACCGCTATGTTCTGGCCATGCCGTCGCTGTTCCTGGTCCCGGCGGCGCTCGGGCGCTGGCCGGTGTTCGACCGGCTGTGGACCCTGGCGTCGTGCCTCGGCCTGGCGGCGCTGGCGCTGGCGTTCAGCTTCGGATTCTGGGCGGGATGACTTCGGCGCCCAGGTAGTGTCTCAGCTTGAAATCCGCCGCCGCTGACAAGCATGGCGCCGGACTGAGGTCGGGGGTATCTTCGGGCGGATGTTCGGACTGACGCGCCAGCAAATATCAGCAAGCCTCGCCGTTCTCGCGGCGGCGGCGGCTCTCATCGGACCGGCTCTGTGGCGCGCGCTGCACCCCACACCCCCGCCTGTTCTCGAAGCGATAGTTACGAATGCCCAAGGGTCCTAGAGGCTCGAAGCGCCCCGGCGACGTGGCCGGCGCGGACTGACACCACCCGCGTCCGACGCCGCTTGAAGGCGCAAATCGGCTCCCCTATAACCCCCCGCTCGCGATGGCTGGGTAGCTCAGTTGGTTAGAGCGGCGGATTCATAACCCGCAGGTCGGCGGTTCGAGCCCGCCTCCAGCTACCATCGCGGCACCGGAGTCTCGGGCCGGCCGTTTTCGGCGTGGAGGCGGGCCAGCATCCTAGACTACGCCGCCGCTTCGAGGGTGGGGATGTTGGCGAGCTGGTCGGCGAGCGCGACCTGCGCCCGCTCCATATCCCAGGCCTGCTGCAGATTGATCCAGAGCGACGGCCGCCAAGGGGCCCTGGCGGCCTTCCTGGCGTCGGGAAGGGCCATGGCGGAACGGGAGGTCGGTGAGGAAGGCTTCCGTCCCGCCGCGTGCCGCTATTCTTTCATCGCCGCAACAAAGTTAACTTACTGGTAGTTGAGTCTGTCGCTTCATGCAGCGGCGAAGTTGAAACAAGCTGGCCACGCTCGGCGTCCGCGCCATCGGCGGCGAATCGTTGCCAGTCGGGAGAGAGATGATCATGACTGCCGAAATGCGTGTCGTCAGGACAGTCTCGCCAACAAGTGGCGTCGGTCGCGCCAATTGACCCAGATCGGCGACCGCGCCGGGAGCGCCTATCCGGATTGGCCGCTGGTCGACGACCTGGAACTCGAGGTGCTGACGGGACCGATCCTGGCGATGGCCGACGCGGTGGCGAAGCTTTCGGCCGTGGCGCTGGCGTTCCACGACGGGCCGCGCGTGGACGGCGCCGACGCCATGGCGCTCGACCAGACGATCCACTGACTCAGCGGCGGCCGCTAGCGTCGGTTGGGTTAGCGCCGTTCGCCAAGGGCGCGGGGATGCAGAACCTCTCCTCGCGCGTGCCGATCCCGAACGGAACCTGCCAGGCCTGGGTGACCCCGCCCGCGGCGTCGCACGCGGCGCCCGGCGCCACCGCGTAGTGGATGATCCGCAGGGTGTAGGCGGGGCAGACGTCGCTGCACGGGAACTCGGCCACCACCGGCACGCCGCGATGCCGGCCAAGCTCGACCTGGCGCTCCATCATCGCGGCCTTGTCGAACGGCGCGGCGGCATAGGCCACGAGCGCGGCGTCGGTCAGGATGGTTTGGCTGGAACTCGGATCGGCCAGCGCCGCGGCGGGCGCGACGAGCGCGCAGACAAGGCCTGGGAGGCGTCGAGCGTCCATCGCCCGACGGTGGGGGTGGCCAGGGCTGGGGTCAAGGCTCAGGCCGCTGCGGCGCTGGATGGGGCGGCGTCGGAGGCGGCGCCGCGTTCGGCCAGCGCCATGTCGAGCGCCTCCATCAGGCGCTCGGGCTTGATCGGCTTCTCCACCACGCAGCGCATGCCGGCGGCGAGGTATTTGGTCACCTCGTCGGCGTCGGCGTTGGCGGTCAGGGCGATGATCGGCGTGCTACCGGCCGGCCCGGGGAGCTTGCGGATCTCGCGGGCGGCGGTGACGCCGTCCATGCGCGGCATCTTGATGTCCATCAGGATCACGTCGTAGCGGCCGCTCCTGGCCGCCTCGACCGCCTCGACGCCGTCGACCACCGACTCGGTGGAGCAGTCGAACATCTCGCACAGCGCCTCGACCACCATGCGGTTGGTGGCGTTGTCGTCGACCACCAGGATGTGGGCGGCCCTGGCCGGCGCGGCGGCGTCCGCGGGGGCGTCGGCGGCGCCCGCGCCGTCGGCGGCTTCGACCGCCAGCTCGAACGTGGCCGTGGCGCCGGAGCCGGCGTTGGCCTTGGCGTCGAGCACGCCGGCCATGGCGGCGATGGCGCGCTGGGCCAGCATCAGTTGCAGTTGCAGACCGGCCCCGCCGGCGACGTCGCCGCTGGAGACACCGCGGAACGCGGCCTCCAGGTCGCTCGGCGCATAGGCGGCGGCGTTGTCGCGCACCCGGCCGACAAGGCTGAAGCCGGACGGCGCCGGGCGCACCTGCAGGCTGGCCTCGATGACGCCGCGGCGCGCATGGGCCAGGGCGTGGCCGATCAGGGCGTCGAACACCTGACCCAGCCGGCCGGCGTCGATCATCGCCGCGCAGTCGGGCGCGCCGTCGTAGGACACCAGCAGGGTGACGCCGGCGGCCTCGGCCGGGGCGCGCCAGCGGGCCTCGATGCCGTCCATCAGCTCCTGCAGGCGGCGCGGCTCGGCGACGATCTGCAGCCGGCCGGCCTCGGCGCGCTGCAGCTCGACCGCGACGTCGAGCAGCGCCAGCGTGGCCTGGGCGGCCTCGGTGATGGTTTCCAGGTGCGCCGCGGCGTCGTCGGGCAGCCGCAGGCGCTGCAGGCCCTCGGCGGCGGCGAGCGCATGGGCGACCGGCGTGCGCACCTCGGCGCAGATGCGTTCCACCAGGCCGCCGCTGGCGCCGGCCCCGGTGAGCGCGGGCAGCAGCCGGCCAAGATCGCAGACGCCCGCATAGGCGTCGCCCTCGGTGACGATGAAGCCGCCCAGCATGGCCGCGGAGCGATAGGCCATGGCGCGTTCGGCGAAGGCGTGCGCCGGCTCGGCGGCGTCGGCGATCAGCGGATCGGGCTCCAGCGCCTCGCGGATCGAACGGTCGGCGGCGCCGGGCGCCTCCATCCGGGCCAGAAACGAGTCGCGATGCACGACGCCGATCGGCCGCTCGCCGTCGACGACGGCCAGGCAGCGGCAATCGAGATCATGGATGAAGGCGGCCAGGGCGGCGTCGCAGAGGCCGTCGGCGGACAGCGCCGGACGCCGGTCGATCATGTCGCCGAGAAGATGCATGGGGGCCATGGATGCCTAACTGGACGCACACCATGCCCAAGCGCGCTTGCGAAGAAGTTAAATCCGCCAGCGCGTACCACTTTTTGGGGTATCTGGCCCCGATCGGGTCGTTCAGCGGCCGGTCGGAATGTCCTTGAAGGCGACATCCTTGTCGACGCGGACGTCTTGAGGCAGCCCCAGCACGCGCTCGGCGATGATGTTGCGCATGATCTCGTCGGTGCCGCCGGCGATGCGCATGCCGGGCGCGCTCATCAGCGTCGCCTGGAACAGCGCCGACAGCGGCGCGTGGGCCGGGTCGGCGATGATGCCGAACTGGTCCTCCAGTTCGAGCGCGGTATTGGCCACGTCCTGCATCAGGGGCGCGGTGACCAGCTTGCCGATCGAGGCTTCCGGGCCCGGCGTCTGGCCGCGTGACAGAGCGGTCTGGGTGCGCAGGCGGGTGAGCCGCAGGCCCTCGGCGTGGACGTACCAGTCGGCCACCTTCTCGCGCAGCGCCGCGTCCTTGATGCCGGAGCCGGCCAGGGTGGCGACGCTGGCGGCGAGGTCCATCACCTGGCGGTGGTAGCTGACCCCGCCGCCGATGGCGTTGCGCTCGTTCATCAGGGTGACGATGGAGACGCGCCAGCCGTCGCCGACCGCGCCGACGCGCTGGCTGTCCTTGACCCTGAGGTCAGTGAAATAGACCTCGTTGAAGCCCGAGGCGCCGGACATCTGGTGGATCGGGCGCACATCGATGGCCGGGTCGTGCATGTCGACCCAGAACATGGTCAGGCCCTTGTGCTTGGGCGCGTCGGGGTCGGTGCGCGTGATCAGGATGCCGAAGTCGGAGAACTGGGCGCCGGAGGTCCAGACCTTCTGGCCGTTGATGATCCAGTCGCCGGAGCCGTCCGTGGCCCGCACGGCGCGAGTCCGCGCCGCCGCCACGTCCGACCCGCCGGACGGCTCGGAGAACAGCTGACACCAGATCTCCTCGCCGCGCATGGCGGGGCCGACGAAGCGCTGTTTGTCCACGTCATTGCCGGCGCTCATGATCGTCGGCACGCACATGCCGAGGCCGATCTGGAACGGGTTGCCGGGGGTCGGGAACCGGGCCTCCTCCTGGGTGAAAATCTGCGCCTGCCAGTTGGCGCCGCCGACGCCGCCCCACTCCTTCGGCCAGGTGATGCAGGAGTAGCCGGCGGCGGCCTTCTTGGTCTGCCAGGCCTTGGCCTCCTTCAGCCCGGCCGGGTCCTCGTCGTCGCGGACGCGGCCCTTGGGGGCGTTGGCCTGCAGCCAGGCGCGTGTCTCGGCGCGGTAGGCGGCTTCTTCGGGGGTGTCGTTGAAGTCCATGATGAGCCTCCTAAGCCGCGTTGCGACGTTCGAGCTGGCTGACCAGCCGCTCTTTCCAGGCCTTGGCGCCGCCGGCGACGAGGCCGAGCTGCTGGGCGCGGCGGTAGAACAGGTGGCAGTCCATCTGCCAGGTGAAGCCGATGCCGCCGTGGGTCTGCAAATTCTCCTTGGCGGCGTACCAATAGGCCTCGCAGGCCGAGACCCGGGCCGAGGCCGCCGCCAGCGGCAGCTCCGAGGCGCCGGTTTCCAGCGCCCAGGCGCCGTAGTAGGCGTTGGAGCGGGCCAGCTCGTTCTTGACGTACATGTCGGCCAGCTTGTGCTTGATCGCCTGGTAGCTGCCGATCGGCCGCCCGAAGGCGTAGCGCTCCATGGCGTAGCCCTTGGCCATTTCCAGCGCCCGGTCGGCGCCCCCCAGCTGTTCGAACGCCAGCAGCACGGCGGCATGCTCCAGCAGGGCCTCGGCGAGGCTGAGGCCTTCGCCGGCCTCGCCCAGCCGCTCGGCCGGCGCGCCAGCGAAGGTCAGCTTGGCGACGCCGCGGGTGGGATCGAGGGTCTGCAGCGTCTCGCGGGTGACGCCCTCGCCGCGCAGATCGACCAGGAAGAGCCCGAGCGGGCCGTTCTCGCGCGCCAGCACCACGGCCACGTCGGCGACATCGCCGTCGGTGACCGGCAGTTTGGTCCCGGTCAGCTTTCCATTCTCGACGCGGGCCTGGACCTGGGCCTCGGTCAGCGCGCCCGGCCGTTCCACCGAAGCGAAGCAGCCGATGACGGCGCCCTCGGCGATCTTCGGTAGCCACGCGGCCTTCTGGGCGTCCGAGCCCGCCATCAAGAGCGCCTCGGCGAGGAAATAGACGGTGGAGGCGAACGGGATCGGCGCCAGCGCGCGGCCGAGCTCTTCGGCGATCACGCACAGCTCCAGATGGCCCAAGCCCAGGCCGCCGTTCGCCTCCGGGATCGCCGCGCCCAGCCAGCCCTGGGCGGCGACCTCCCGCCAGAGGCCCGCGTCATAGGACTTGGCCGGGTCGTCGAGGATCGCGCGCACCTTCGAGGTGGGGCAGCGCCCCTCCAGGAATTTGCGCGCTTCGGTCTTGAGGAACTTCTGATCGTCGGAGAAATCGAAATTCATCGCACGCCGCCCTTCCAGGTTCGGATCACCATAACCGCCTTTCGCGGCGGCGAAAGATTGACTGCGCGTCAAGGATTTCAGGATTCTATGGCGCCCATCCGACGCTGAACCAGGACCGAGCTTCGATGGCCAAGGCCACATTCCAACGTAATCAGAAGGTCTGGGTCGAGAGCGTGGGCGCCTGGGCGGTCATCGAGAAGATCGATCCGGTGTGGGCCAAGGGGTTCGACGAGCCGGTGCGCGTCACCTACGATGTCGGGCTGGGCCGGCCGTTCCTGGCCCACGAGCTGCGGCCCGAAGACCCGATCGGCGGCGACGGCGGTGGCGCCGACGAGCCGCCCTGGCGGCTGATGCGGGCCCGCAACAAGTGGCAGACGCCCGAGGACTGCGCCCAGCATCCCTTCCCCGGCACCTATCCGGTGGTGGTCACCGACGCCACCGACTGGGGCGGCTGGCGGGTGCCCGGCGCCGAATACGACCGCGACCCGCGCCGCATCGAGCACCAGGCGCGGCTGATCGCCTGCACCCCGGCCCTGCGCGGCATCGTGCGCGAACTGCTGGAGCTGTTCAGCGAAGCCCCGGACGACGCCCCGCCGGCCGTGCGCGAACTGGCGCTCAAGGCCGTGGCGATCGAGAAGTTCATCTCCGAAGTCCCTGCCATGCCGGACCCCAGCGACCTGACACACGCGGCGGAGTAGGCGTCCGCGCGGTGCGTGCTATATTCGTCGCATGACCCACGAGCGCATCCATCGCGATCCAGGCATCATGGTCGGCAAACCGGTCATTCGAGGCACGCGGATCACGGTCGATCTGCTGGTGCGTGAGTGCGCAGCGGGTTTGTCGTTCGAAGAGATCATCGAGAACTATCCGCGCATCACTGAAGCCGACATCCGCGCGGCTCTCGCCTACTCGGTGGACGAGCGCTTGTAGCCAGCGCGCAGTGGCGCCGGAGGCCGCTCGCGGGTAAACCGCGCCCATGCGTACAGACACCCCCCAATCGATCCAACTCGCCGACTATCAGGCGCCCGATTACCTCGTCGACGAGATGCATCTCGACTTCGCCCTGGTTCCCGACGCGACGCGGGTGAAGGCGCGGATCGCGGTGCGGCGCAACGGCGATCACGAGCGGCCGCTCAAGTTCAACGGCGAGCGGGTGAAGCTGCTTGGCGTCGCGATCGACGGGGTGGCGCTGACGTCCGGCCAGTACGAGACCGACGAGGAGTGGCTGACCATCGCCGCGCCGCCGGCGGCCTTCACCCTGGAGACCGAGGTCGAGATCGATCCGGAGGGCAACCGGGCGCTGGAGGGGCTCTACACCTCGGCCGGGCGCTTCTGCACCCAGTGCGAGGCCGAGGGCTTCCGCAAGATCACCTACTTCCCCGACCGGCCCGACGTGCTGGCCCGCTTCACGGTGCGGATCGAGGGCGACAAGGCCGCTTATCCGCACCTGCTCTCCAACGGAAATCTCGTCGAGTCCGGCGATCTGCCGCGCGGGCGCCATTTCGCGGTCTGGAACGATCCCTTCCCCAAGCCCTGCTACCTGTTCGCCCTGGTGGCTGGCGTGCTCGACGTGCTGGCGGACGACTTCGTCACCATGAGCGGGCGCAAGGTGGATCTGCGCATCTATGTCGACACCGGCATGGCCGAACGCGCCCTCTACGCCATGGACAGTCTGAAGCGGGCGATGAAGTGGGATGAGGACACGTTCGGGCGCGAGTACGATCTCGACCTGTTCATGATCGTCGCGGTGCGCGATTTCAATTTTGGCGCGATGGAGAACAAGGGCCTCAACATCTTCAACTCCTCGCTGCTGCTGGCCGACGCGGCCACCGCGACGGACCTCGACTACGAGCGGATCGAGGGCGTGGTGGCGCACGAATATTTCCACAACTGGACCGGCGACCGGATCACCTGCCGCGACTGGTTCCAGCTCTGCCTGAAGGAGGGGCTGACCGTCTTCCGTGACCAGAGCTTCTCGGCCGACATGCGCGGCGAGGCGGTGCAGCGGATCAAGGAGGTCAAGCAGCTGCGGGCGCGGCAGTTCTCCGAAGACGCCGGCCCGCTGGCGCACCCGGTGCGGCCCAACAGCTACATCAAGATCGACAACTTCTACACCGCGACCATCTACGAGAAGGGCGCGGAGGTGATCCGTATGCTGAAGACCATGATCGGCGCGGAGACGTTCCGCGCCGGCATGGACCTCTATTTCGAGCGCTGGGACGGCCAGGCCACCACGATGGAGGCCTTCATTCAGTGCTTCGCCGAAACCTCGGGCCGGGACCTGAGCGCCTTCTTCGCCTGGTACGAGCAGGCCGGCACGCCACGGGTGACGCTGGAGGCGACCTATGACGCCGCCGCCAAGGCGCTCGACCTCAGCTTCGAGCAGACGACCGCGCCGACGCCGGGCCAGCCGGACAAGCGGGCGCTGCCGATCCCGATCGCCTTCGGCCTGATCGACGAGGACGGCCGGCCGCTGCGCGACACCGAGGTGATCGTGCTCGATGCGCCCTCGCGGCGGGTGCGGGTGGAGAATGTGGCCCGCGCGCCGGTGGTCTCGGCGCTGCGCGGCTTCTCGGCCCCGGTGAACCTCACCAGCGATGCGCCGGCCAAGGACGCCTATGTGCTGTTGGCCGCCGATCCGGACCTGTTCAACCGCTGGGAAGCCGGCCAAGGGCTGGCGCGCGGCCTGATCTTGGCTAGAGCCGCCGGCCGTCCCGATGAGGTCGGCGAGGAGCGCTACGCCGAGGCGCTCGAGCGGGCGCTGAAGGACCAGTCGGCCGATCCGGCGTTCAAGGCGCTGCTGCTCGCCCTGCCCAGCGAGCCGGACCTGGCGGTGATCGCCACGCCGGCCGACCCGGCGGCGATCCATGCGGCGCGCGCCGCCCTGCGGGTCCGCATGGCCGCCCACCTCGAAGCCGAACTGCTCGATCTGCATGCGCGGCTGCAGGAGCCCGAGCCGTTCTCGCCGGACGCCGACCAGGCGGGCCGCCGGGCGCTGCGCAACGCGGCGCTGGAGCTGATGGCGGCGCGCTCGACGCCGCTCAGCCGCGAGCGGGCCAGGGCGCACTACGACGGCGCCGGCAACATGACCGACGCCATGGGGGGCCTCGTCGCCCTGATGGAGCTCGGCGGCGAGGCGTTCGAGGCGGCGCTGGCCGATTTCTACGTGCGCTGGAAGCACGAGCCGCTGGTGATCGACAAATGGTTCGCGCTGCAGGGGCGCGACCCCGCCGAGGGCGCGCTCGGCCGGGTGCTGGGTCTCACCGCCCACCCGGCCTTCGAGGCGAAGAATCCCAACCGGCTCAGGGCGCTGGTGGCCACCTTCGCCAACTTCAACCAGGACCGCTTTCACGACCCGAGCGGCGCCGGCTACCGGTTCCTGGCCGACCAGGTGCTGGCGACCGACGGCTTCAACCCCAACATCGCCGCCCGGCTGATGGAGCCGCTGGGCCAGTGGGCGCGCTACAAGCCGGAGCTGGGGGCGCTGATGCGCGCCGAGCTGGAGCGCATCCGTAATTCCCCTGGCTTGTCCAAGAATGTGGTTGAGCTAGCGTCGAAGGCCTTGGCCTGAGGCGGCGAGGCCCGCGGGCCATGATGCCATCGGTCGCAACCGCTGAACGCTGAATCATGCTCTAGATTCAAATGTTTCGAGCGCAAACCAGGGTGCGGATCGCTGAATCCGAGCCTATCGCGCTCTGGAGGGCCGCATGGCCGTTTCACTCGAAAAGGTGCGGTTTCTCGTCGTCGACGACAATCTGCATATGCTGACCATCGTCAAGACCATCCTGCGCGGCTTCGGCGCGGTTTATGTGTTCGAGTCGAAATCCGCCGACGATGCGTTCGACCGCCTGCGGCGCGATTCCATCGATATCGTCGTGCTCGATTACCTGATGGGCGAGGATGATGGCGTGGCGTTCCTGCGTCGCCTGCGTCGCGACGCGAACAGCCCCACCCCATTCGTGCCGGTGATCATGCTCACCGCCCACTCCGAGAAAGCGCGGGTCGAGGCGGCCAGGGATGCGGGCGTCACCGAATTCTGCAGCAAACCGGTCACCGCCGCCGAGATGTTCCGCAAGATCGCCAATGTGGTCGACCACCCGCGCCTGTTTGTCCGCGCCGCGTCCTACTTCGGGCCGGACCGGCGGCGGCGACCCGACCCCGACTATCAGGGCAAGGAGCGCCGCACGGCGCCGAATGTCGAACATGCGATGGATGACGCGGCCGTTACCGCCCGGTAGGATTCGCCCTTCAGACTGACTCGCGCGCTCAGCTGAGTCGGCGGGGCGTAGGGCGGAGCGGACGTAAATTGGCGACAGCCAGGGGCCTCGGGGCGAAAGCCGGGCCCGCGCGGAGCGCGGGGTCGGGCTTCGGCGCGCGCGCGCCGCGCTGGGGCCGCGCCACCACCCTGGCCATCCTCATGTCGTTGATTTTGCTGGCGGTCGACACCGGCTTCGCCGCCATCCGGCTGCGCGATACGGCCGGCGTCTCCGCCACCGTGCTGTTCACCCCCATGGTCACCGCCGCGATCCTGGCCGTGCTGCTCGTGGTGCAGGGGCTGCGCGCCGACTCGGCGGCGCAGAAGCTGGCCGAATCAGAGGAGCGGTTCCGCCTGGCCGTCGAGGCCGCGCGCTGCGGCATCTGGGAGTGGGACCTGGTCTCCGGCGAGCTCTTCATGTCCGACATCACCGGGGTGATGCTGGGCTGGGGCGGCGGCGGCGTCGCGCCCACCGAGCACGTGCTGGAGCGGGTCGCGCCCGAGCACCGCGAACGGGTGCGCCAGGCGATCGTCGCGGCGATGACCCACGGCGCCTTCGACGTCTCGTTCCGGGTCTCGCGGCTGGAGGGCGCGGTGTGGATCGACGCCCGCGGCCAGGCGCTGGGCGAGCGCAGCGACGGGCGCTTCACCCGCCTGGTCGGGGTGGCGCTCGACGTCACCGAGGAGCGCATCGCCCAGGTCCGCGCCCAGGCGGCCGAGGCGCGGCTGCAGGGCGCCATCGAGAGCGTGCCGGAGGCCTTCGCGCTCTGGGACCGGCAGGGCCGCCTCGTGCTCTGCAACCAGAACTTCCGCCGCTTCTTCGGCCTCGAGCCGCGGCTCTTGAAGCCGGGCGTGCCGCGCCGGGCGGTGGAGCGGCTGATGCGCGCCGCCTTCCGCCAGGAGCCGCCGCTCTCGCCGGCCAGCGAGGCGTTCGAGGCCGAGCTGGTCGACGGCCGCTGGATCACCATCGCCGAGCGTCGCACCGCCGACGGCGGCTTCGTGGTCACCTGCGTCGACGTCACCGTGCTGAAGCACCAGGAAGAGGCGCGGCGGCTCAACGAGGAGCAGCTGCAGCGCCAGGCGGTCGGGCTGGAGCGCAGCCGCGAGGAAGCCGCCGAGCTGGCGCAGAAGTACGCCGCCGAGAAGGTGCGCGCCGAGAGCGCCAACCGCGCCAAGAGCGAATTCCTGGCCAATATGAGCCACGAGCTGCGCACGCCGCTCAACGCCATCAACGGCTTCTCCGAGATGATGCTGAGCGAGATGTTCGGCCAGCTCGGCGACCCCCGCTACAAGAGCTACGCCCAGGACATCCTCTCCTCCGGCCAGCACCTGCTGGCGCTGATCAACGACGTGCTCGACATGTCGAAGATCGAGGCCGGCAAGCTCAATCTGCGCTTCGAGCCGGTGCGCCTCGACGACCTCGCCGACGACGCCATGCGGCTGATCCGCAACCGCGCCGAGACCGCCGGCCTCAATGTGATGATCGACGTGCCGCCGCTGCCCGAGGTCGAGGGCGACTATCGAGCGCTGAAGCAGGTGCTGCTCAACCTGCTCTCCAATGCGGTGAAGTTCACCCCGCGCGGCGGCCGCATCATCCTGAAGGCCGAGGGCCGGCGCGACGGGGTCGGCGACCGGGTCAAGATCAGCGTCCGCGACACCGGCATCGGCATCGCCGCCCAGGACCTGGCCCGGCTGGCGCGCCCGTTCGAACAGATCGAGAGCCAGCAATCGAAGACCCAGCAGGGCACGGGCCTGGGCCTGGCGCTCTCCAAGTCGCTGGTGGAGATGCACGGCGGCGTGCTGGAGATCGAAAGCACGCCGGGGGTGGGCACCACGGTGAGCTTCCTGCTGCCGGTGCGGCAGGGGCGGGTGTACGGCGAGGAGCGGGGGGCGGCGGCGGCGTGAGGATCTGCCCGGTCTCGGCGTGCGGGCCGGGAACGCTGCGTGGGTGGACTGTCAGGCCGCTAATGCGGGGTCGTATTTCGCCAGAAGCGGAAGTCAGCGACGAGCCTAAGAGCGGACATTCCCGACGGGCGAGATGGGTCGAACCCTGGCATTGGCTTCGCCCCGGAAGGCAGACTTCCGACAATCATGAGAGCGGTCAGAACTCACGAGGAAGATTTTCGTTGGCGGACGTGGCTGCTAACGCGGACGCCATCCTGCGGCCGAAGCGTAAAGAAGCCGGGAATTCCCAGCAGCGGCACGACGCCAAGCGCGAAGAAGGCCTCGTGGAAATGCTGCGGGGTCAGCAAGTGGCGGGGGCCCGCGAACAGACCCAAGGCCGTCGCCGCCAGTGAAACGCCGAAGCTGACGCTGAGCTGTTGCAGCATGCCGCCGACGCTGGTCGCGCCGCTGAGTTTCTCCGGCGGCAGGTCGGCGTAGGCCAGGGTATTCGAGCTCATGAATTGCACCGACCGCAAGAGACCGAAGGCCATCACATAGCCGGCGATCAGCAAGTGCGGCGTCGCCGGACCCATCAGTCCAAAGCCGGCGGTTGCCGCGGCGCCGGCCGCCGCACTGCCGATCAGCAAACGGTCGAATCCGAGGCCGCGGAGCAGCCGCGTAAGCACTGGCCGGACCATCACGGCGCCCGCTGCGCCGACAAACGTCATCAGCCCCGACACCACCGGACTGACCCCAAACCCGACCTGCAGCATCAGCGGCAGCAGAAACGGGGTTCCGTTCATCCCCACGCGGCAAAGGCCCCCCGCCAGCGTGCCCACCCGAAAGGCCCGGTCGCGAAAGAGCCCGAGATCCACGGCCGGCAGGGCCGTTCGCCGGGCGTGGAACACGAACGCGACGAGCAGCCCGCCCGCCGCCGCCAGCATGGCGACGACGACCTGCGTGGGCGCGGCGCCCCGCCCGAAGGCCTCGAGCGCGAACTGCAGCAGGGCGATGCCAGCGCCGACCAGCAGGAAGCCGGTGAAGTCGAAGCGACGACGCGTCGCGTCCGAACTCTCGGTCACGAAGCGGAGTGCCAGAAACGCGCCGGCCAGGCCGAACGGCACGTTGATGAAGAAGGCCCAGCGCCAGGAGGCGTAGGTGGTTAGCGCCCCGCCCAGCAGTGGGCCGATGATAGGTCCGATGATCGCCGGCAGCGTCATGTAGGTCATCGCCGTGACCAGCTGTTCGCGCGGGAAACTTCGCAGCAGGATCAGCCGACCGACGGGCGTCATCATCGCGCCGCCCAGACCCTGCAAGGCCCGGGCGGCGATCAGCATTGGCAGGTCGAGCGCGAGACCGCACAGCACCGAGCCCGCGGTGAAGGTCAGCAGCGCGACCGCGAACACCCGGCGCGCGCTGAAGCGGTCGGCGAACCACCCGCTCACCGGGATGAAGACGGCCAGAACCAGCACGTAGGTGGTCACCGCCAGGCTCATCCCCAACGGCGTGGAGTGAAGCGACTTCGCCATCGCCGGGATGGCCGTGGTGATGATGGTGGTGTCGATCCCCTCCATGCCAAAGCCGATCGCCACGATCACCGGGATCAGCAGGCGGAGTTTGGGATCGCGCTCGATCGGGAACGTCGGGGCGTCCGACTCTGTAGGGGCCGCCATGATGGCGAGCCGTAGCGCTCAGGCTTGCAGGGAACAAGCAGCGCAGCGAGGTTGTCGGCAGGAAGCTGCGCCTCAACAGACGGTCGGCGATCAGTACGCGGCGAGTCGCATTCGAGGTCGCACAAGAACTCGACGACGCTTCGCCCGCGCCAGCTGAGACGCGCCACGAGCGGACAAGAAGCGGACCAACTGAAGGTCAGCTTGGAGCCAAAGTCAGCCCTCGAAACGGGCCCCCCGAGCCGCCGTGGCGAGGGTCGCGTCGCGGCTTAGGGCTTCTCCGGCGGATGCGCCCTGCCGCGCTTGCCACCCCCTGGTTTCGGGCCCGGCTTCCGGCCCTTGCCGGGGCGCCCATCGGCCGGCTTGGGGTGAGTGGGCCGCGCGTGCGCCGTGGCGCGGTCGGATGGCCGCGGTTTGCCGGTCGGGCCGCGCTGGGGTTTGCGGCCGAAGCCACCCCGGCCGCCTTGGATCGGGTCGTCCGCATCGGTCACCCGGGTGATCCGCAACCCGTCTTCCTGGGTCCCGGCCGTGGCGGCGTCGAAGCGTTCGGCGACGGTGCGGACGATCTGGAAGCGGGTTTCGGCGTCGAAGATGCGGATGGCGCCGATCTCGAACTTGGTGATGTGGCCGCGCCGGCAGATCAGCGGCAGCAGCCAGCGCGCCTCGGCGTTGCGGTTGCGGCCGATGTTGATCGCGTACCAGACCGTATCTTCGAAGCCCGGCCTGGGCCGCTCGCCCTCGACCGGCCGCGGCTCCGGCGCGGTCTCCGCCAGGTCTTCGGGCGCCGGTAGCTTGGCGCGCAAGGCGCGCAGCAGGGCGGCGACCACCACCTCGGGCGGGTCGCCCGAGAGCAGCACGCGCGCCACCGACAGGTCGTCCTCGGCGAGATCGCCGTCGGGGCGCAATTCCTCGATCAGCCGCTCCTGGTCCTTGCCCCGGATCTCGTCGGGCGTGGGCGCCGGCCGCCACTCGACGGAGATGCCCGCGGTTCGGAGCATGCCCTCGACGCGTCGGCGGCGCGGGTAGGGGACGAGGATCGCCGAGATCCCCTTGCGCCCGGCCCGGCCCGTGCGGCCCGAGCGGTGCTGCAGCGCCTGGGCGTCGTGCGGCAGGTCGGCATGGATCACCAGTTCGAGGTCGGGGATATCGAGGCCGCGGGCCGCCACGTCGGTGGCGATGCAGACCTGGGCGCGCCGATCGCGCAGGGCCTGCAGCGCGTTCGCCCGTTCGGTCTGGGTCAGTTCGCCCGAAAGCGCGACGGCGGCGAAGCCGCGTTCGGCCAGGTTGGCGTGCAACCGCCGCACGGCCTCGCGGGTCGAGCAGAAGACGAGGGCCGAGCCGGGCGCGAAGAAGCGCAGCAGGTTGACCGTCGCGTGCTCCACGTCGCCGGGCGCGATGGCGAAGGCGCGGTAATCGATGTCGACATGGCCCCGCTCGCTTGCGCCGATGGCGATGCTGAGGGCGTCGCGCTGATATCGCCGGGCCATCGCCAGGATCGGCTTGGGCAGGGTGGCGGAGAAGAGGAGGGTGCGCCGTTCGGCCGGCGCCGCGTCCAGCAGCGCTTCAAGCTCCTCGCGAAAGCCGAGGTCGAGCATCTCATCGGCTTCGTCCAGCACCACGACCTGTAAGGCGGAGAGGTCGAGCTGGCCGCGCTCCAGATGGTCGCGCAGCCGGCCCGGCGTGCCGACGACGATATGCGCGCCGCTCGCCAGCGCCCGCTGCTCGCGGCGCGGGTCCATGCCGCCGACGCACGAGACCACCTGCGCCTGGGCGCTGGCGTAGAGCCAGGCGAGCTCCCGCTGCACCTGCAGCGCCAGCTCGCGCGTCGGCGCGATGACCAGGGCCGCGGGCTCGGCGGCCCGGCCCAGCGCGCCCGTCTTGCCGAGCAGCGTCTCCGCCACGGCGAGGCCGTAGGCCACGGTCTTGCCCGAGCCGGTCTTGGAAGAGACCAGGAGGTCGCGGCCTAGCGCGGCCGGTCCGGCGACCGCGACCTGCACCGCGGTCAATTCGCTGTAGCCACGCGCCGCCAGGGCCTCGGCGAGCGTCGGGTAAAGTTCGGAAACGCGCATGAGCGAGGACCTAGGCGACCGCGAAGGCCGTGGCTATCCTACCTGGGGCGGAAAGCCGCGCCGCGTTTGCTGAGACGAAGGGCGCCCGGCGTTCCAGCGCACCGGCTTTCATGGCGCGCTCAACTACTACCGCGCGGTGCAACCGTTCTTCGACCTGTCGAGCGCCTACCTCGGGGCCAGGATCGCGCAGCCTTCGTACTTCATCTGGGGCAAGTCGGACGGCCTCTTTCCCATCTACCAGCTGACCGAAGCCAAGCTGCGCGAGCGTTGCCCCGGCCTCGCGGGCGGCCAGGGCGGGGTTCGAGATCGGCGATGACGCCCCGAGCGGCCGCCCCATCCCCTCGCCGAGGGGCACGATCCCGAGAGCCGGATCGTCGCGTCGCGCAGGTGAATAGGTATCGCCTTAAAGAAAAGCCCCAGGCGATTGGCGGGAGCGCGGGGCTTTCCTGTCAGCCGCTCTAGGGGCTTCCTGGGGAAGATCGCAGCCGACGATACAGCCGAGCGCGCTATAATCGTTCAGTGGAAATCAATTTAATGTGCAATCGGGAGTCGTGACTCCCCGCCGGATTCAGCAGATGGGGTGATCCATGGGGCTGCCTGAAAGGATAGTCAGTGATGGACGACGCGCTTACCGAACGGATGCACCACGATAACTTGCGGACATATCGGCGGGAACTTTTGCTCGCGCCGGCAGGCCTCAAGAGAGCAAAGTTGCTCACGCTAATCGCCCGCGCCAAGATCGATTCCGAAGACCACGGCTGGGGCAAAACCGTCGATTAGAGTTTGCGATCTTTGACGGCCAGACGCGAATAAGACCCAAACCACGCCATAATCGCCGACAGGGGCCGGCTCTCGGAACTCAGCACTCGCTCAATTACTTATGCAAGCGAGTGGAGGCCGCGAATGGACGTTCTGACCAAGATTCACGCACAGAAGGTCCTTCTGATCGTCGAAGATCAATTGCTTCTGGCCATGGGGCTCAAGGACGAACTCGAAGATTGCGGCTATCGCGTTCTGGAGTTGGCTGTTCGCAATCAGGAAGCAATGGGCCTCGCACGCGAGGTCCATCCCGACCTCGCCCTGGTGAACATCCAACTCGCGGATGGGGATGATGGCGTGGCGCTCGCAAGCGACCTGAAGGCGCTGGGCGTCCCAGTGCTGTTCATCAGCGGACAGCCGGAGCGCGCGAGGTCAGCCAGGGCGATGGGAGTCGGGTCGATCCCCAAGCCGTATACGCCGGGACAGATGGTCGCCGCCGTCGATTACGTCTTCCGCCATGAGCTGGGCGATGAGTCACAGCCAGGACCGTCCTGCCTGGAGATGTTCGACGCCGTTTCGCCGCACTGACCGCAGCGGCGATCGCAGGCAGCGTCGCCGACGGCTTTGGCTAGCGCTTCATAAGGCGGTGCTGACGGCAGATACCTGGAAGCGGACGTCCCCGACTTCAGCGAGTGATGTTGGCGACCAACGGCTAGGCGCTGCGCCCTTAGGGAACCTGCAATCGCTAGAGGTTCAGAATGGGCCCGATTCGGAGAGTGCCGTGTTCACCGTCCTCGCCTGCGTTCACCATGACCATGACTTGCGGCTGGTGCTGCTTGCGGCCGTGATCTGTGTCGTTTCGTCGGCAACAGCATTTCGTCTGCACGCCAGGAGCTTGCAAGCCGTGGGCGCCGTCCAGTGGGCGTGGTTCGCACTGACTGGCGTCGTCGCCGGCGGCGGCGTGTGGACAACACACTTCATCGCCATGGTCGCCTATGAGCCGCGAGTGCCGATCCAGTACGACTTCTGGGGCACGGCCGCTTCATTGACTCCCGCCGTCCTCGGCATGTTCGCCGGCTTCGTTGTCGCAGCGCGTGCGCGCTCCGCACTGGTCGCATGTATCGCAGGCGCGCTAGCGGGCCTCAGTGTCGTCACCATGCACTACATGGGCGTCGCCGCGATACGGGTCGCGATGCACCTCCTCTGGAACCCCACCTACGTGGTGGCGTCCGTCCTTGTGGCGGTGGCAGGCGGCGTTTCCGCGTTCCTCGCGGCGCAACGGCTCCGAGGCTGGCCGCAATGGATCTTTCCTCCTACACTCCTGGTGCTGGCGATCTGCGGTCTGCACTTCACCGCCATGACGGCGGTGACTCTCATCCCCGACCCGTCGATTGCCAGTCAGACCGAGCACCTCAGCCGCACCGCGCTGGCATTGATGGCTGGTGGCGTCACCATGCTGATCCTGCTCTCCGGCCTCAGTCTGATCGGGATGGAGGCTCAGGCGGGTCGGGTCGGGATGAAAAGGCTCAGGACCGCTTTCGAAGGGGTGCCGGCCGGCTTGGCGCTCTACGATCAGGCTCAACGTCTGGTGCTGTGGAACCAGGCCTATCGAGAGCTCGGCGCCGCGATGGGTGTTGAGCCTACGGTCGGCGCGGCCCGGCACGATCGCCTGGCGGCGGCCGCGGCTTCGGGTCAGGTCGACGCCGACGATGACCCCGCGGCGTGGACCGCGGCGATTGAGACGGCGGCGCAAGATGGCGGGGTCAGCGAGGCGCGGCTGGCAGACGGTCGGTGGCTCCGCATCGAGGCGCGCTCGCTTCAGGACGGCGGATTCGTGGTCGCGATCACCGACGTCTCCGTGCTCAAGCAAACGGCGGAGCTGATGAGCGAGGCGCGCGACCGGGCTGAGGCGGCCAATAGATCAAAGAGCGAGTTCCTGGCCAACATGAGCCACGAAATTCGCACGCCGCTTAACGGCGTGATCGCCGTGGCATCCATGCTGTCCCGCGCAGAATTAGGGGCGAAGGAGCGCGAAATGGTCGAGATCGTCCGTTCATCCGCGAACAGCCTCGAACACCTTCTCACGGACATCTTGGATCTGAGCCGGATCGAATCCGGCCAGATCTCTATCGAACATGCGCCATTCCATCTTGGCGACCTCCTGCGCTCTGTCGCGGCGGCGTCGAAGCTTCGGGCCTCGGAAAAGAGCGTCTCACTCGATTGCACAGTCGATCGCGAACTGGACGGGCCAGTCCTCGGCGATTCAAGCCGGCTGCGGCAAATCTTGAACAATCTGCTCAGCAACGCGGTCAAGTTCACGGAGCGCGGCCGGATCGGACTGAGCGCGGCTCGGAGTGCCGACGGTCAGGTTCGATTCGAAGTCGCTGACACCGGGATCGGTTTCGATGTCGCCGATAAGGACCGCATTCTCAGCCGCTTTCAGCAAGCTGACGGATCGATCACGCGTCGCTTTGGCGGCTCGGGCCTGGGACTGACAATCTCCCGCGACTTGGCCGAGTTAATGGGCGGAAAGTTGGACTGTGTCAGCGCGCCAGGCGCCGGCTCGACCTTCTGGCTGGACCTGCCGCTTGAGCCAGCACTAAGACTGGAGACAAGTCCGACGGTGCCGCTTTCCGGGTCGGCTGAGCCGCACGAACTGAGGATTTTGCTGGCGGATGACCACCCGATCAACCGCAAGGTCGTCGAACTGATACTAGCCGGCGTGGGTGCGAACCTGATGAGCGTGGAAAACGGCGAGGAGGCCGTGGCCGCCGTCGCCAACGAGCGGTTCGACGTTATACTAATGGACATGCAAATGCCGGTCATGGACGGTCTGACGGCGATCCGTCTTATCCGTCAGCATGAAAGCGAGAGCGGCACACCCCGCGTGCCGGTGATCATGCTGACGGCTAACGCCATGCCCGAGCACATCGCGGCCTCGCGAACGGCCGGCGCCGACCAGCATCTTGGCAAGCCCATCACGCCGGAGGGTCTTCTCTGCGCTATCGACCAGGTTCTGGCCGACGAAGCTGCCCCAGTCGATCGCATCGCAGTCTAGGTATTCGAATGACCATCTCACGCCATAACGTCGCTTCCTGGCCTCGCGAGCGGCAGGCCCAGCCGACTCGCCAGCCCCCACAATGCCAATGACGAATGCGCCCATCTGACGGCTGTTTTGGGTCGACAGCCCGCGTTGGTTCGGCGCCCGAAAGCGGACATCCTCAACTTCCGAGATGAGTCAAAGCCAGGCCTCCGCCGAGGCGATCCCACAAAACGCGCCCTGCTCTTGACGGCGGTGAAAACGGCAGGGCTCTGTGCCTCTCCGGCGTCGCCGCCGGGCGGTCTTTGACAATGTGAATCCAGTGAC
>Ga0302314_10004068_pt1 | contig 26929 bp, 24 predicted proteins | sample III_Palsa_N2_3_FD_200533 | JGI IMG/M metagenome (GOLD analysis project Ga0302314, IMG submission 200533) | Peat permafrost microbial communities from Stordalen Mire near Abisko, Sweden - III_Palsa_N2_3 | ecosystem: Environmental > Terrestrial > Soil > Palsa > Peat permafrost | place: Sweden...
GGCCCAGGCGACGGGGGAGCACGACGCCATCCCCGACGAGACGCCGGTGTGGCTGGCGGTCTACGACGATTTCATCCGCACGAAGAAGCAGTGCGGCGAGCCGACCGACGGCCTCTCGTACGAAAAATTCGCCAACACCCTCAAGAAGAACCGGGACGCGCTCATCCAGAAGCACGGCTGCAAACGGGTGAAGTTCAGCGTCTACGTCAAGGAGGGAAGAGCCTCCCTCAAGGCGACGCCGGTCAAGGACTAGCCCGCCGTCGCGCGCGTTTCGACGTGCTAACCATGAAACCATGAGCTCCGACGTCCGCAACGTCATCATCATCGGCTCGGGTCCGGCCGGGCATACGGCCGCCATCTACGCAGCGCGCGCCAACCTGAAGCCCCTCATGTTCGAGGGGCTGGCGCGCGGAGGCATCCCCGGCGGCCAGCTCATGATCACCAACGACGTCGAGAACTACCCCGGCTTCCCGGAGAAGATCACCGGCCCCGACCTCATGAAGGGATTCCGCGACCAGTCCATCGTCCAGGGCGTGGAGGTGGTGACCGACGACATCATCGAGGTCGACCTCTCGGTGCGCCCCTTCATGGTCCGCGCCGACGGCGACCGGTCCGAGCACCGGGCGCGCACGCTCATCGTGGCCACCGGGGCGCAGGCCAAGTGGCTGGGCCTGGAGAGCGAGGCCGCGCTGCAGGGCAAGGGCGTCAGCGCCTGCGCGGTGTGCGACGGCGCCTTCTTCCGCAACCAGGACGTCCTCGTCGTGGGGGGCGGCGACACCGCCATGGAGGAGTCGATGTACCTGTCCGGCCTCACCCGGACGGTGACGCTGGTGCACCGCGGCGAGGCCTTCCGCGCCAGCCGGACGATGCAAGACCGGGTCTTCAAGAACAAGAAGATCCGCGTTCTCTACAGCTCCGTGGTCGAGGAGATTCTCGACGTGTCGCGCGGCGAGGTGACCGGCGCGCGCATCAAGAACACCCGGACGAACGAGGCCATGGTGGTGCCGGCGACTGGCTTCTTCGTCGCCATCGGCCACACGCCCAACACGGACCTCTTCGTCGGAAAGCTGGACCTCCACGACAACGGGTACATCAAGACGCGACCCGGAAGCTCGTACACCAGCGTCCCCGGCGTCTTCGCCTGCGGCGACGTGCAGGACTTCACCTATCGCCAGGCGGTGACGGCGGCGGGAACCGGCTGCATGGCGGCGCTCGATGCCGAGCGCTGGATGGCTGTGCACGACCCGCACTGACGGGGGTGGGATCCTCGTCTCCACGGAGGGTCCGGGAGAGGGCCCCGTCCCGGAGTGGACCCTTGCCGCCGGCCCGTCGTACGCTCCGCGCCGACCGTGAGCTCCTCGTCCGTCCAGGCCCCTGCCCCGCCGCTGACCGAGCGAGAGGAGCAGCTCGCACGCGTGCCGTTCTTCGACGGCCTCACGCGCGAGGCCCTCACCCTCATCGCGCAGGCCACCACCGAGGAGTCGCACGCCACCGGCACCAAGCTCTTTCAGTTCGGCGATCCCGGCGACAAGCTCTTTATCATCCTCGAAGGCAAGGTGCGCATCTCGCGCGAGGTCGCGGGGATGGGCGAGGAGGCGCTGGCGGTGCTGGGCACGGGGGAGGTGTTCGGCGAGATGTCTCTCCTCGACGAGTCCTCCCGCTCCGCCGACGCGCGCGTGCACGAGCGCTGCCGCATGCTGGTCATCACCAAGGAAGCCTTCGACGACCTCCTCTTTCTCTACAAGGAGCTGGCCTACGAGGTGCTCTGGAACTGCGTGCGCATCCTCTCCACGCGGCTGCGCGAGACCAACGAGAAGCTGACCTTCCTCACCACGAGCGGGAAGTTCTGACGGTGGAGTTCGCGAAGAAGTGGTGGCACGGCGTGCTGGTCGCGGGTCTCGCCGCAGGGGCGGCCTGCGGGGGCGAAGCGGAGGTGGCGCCCCCAGCGCAGACGCCCGCCGGGGCGCCTTTGCCGGCCGCCTCCAGCGCCGCGCCTTCGGCCTCGGCGGTCCCGCCCGCGCCGCCCTCCAGCGCCACGCCTTCGACCGCGGCGCCGGCAACGGCGCACGTCGCCATGCGCGCTCCCGTGCCCAGCGCGCTGGGACCCGACCTCCAGGCCCTGGGGATCGACCCGCAGAACCTTCCACCCATGGAGAAGCTGGACCCCAAGGCTCTCCGCGGCGTGATGAAGCTCCTCGCCAGGTCGCTCGGCGCCCGGTGCGGCGACTGCCACAGCGAGGGGGACTTCGCCGCCACGACGCGCCGGAAGAAGATCGCCGCCCGGATGTGGGACGAGTTTGCCGCCAAGCTCACCACGGAGGACGGGTCTCCGGTCTTCTGCGACTCCTGCCACCAGGGCCGAATCGTTCAGCTGGATCGCACCGACAAGACGGCGCTCTCCAAATGGATGGACGCGAGCTTCGTCGACGGCCTCAAGCGCAAGGACGGTAAGGCCGAGGAGTGCGAGAGCTGCCACGTCGACATGGAGATGCACTTTCTCGCGCTATGGGGCCGGTGAACCCGTAGCGCACCTTGAACGCGCGCTCCCCTGGAGCGCCCCACTGGACAAGCTGTTCCCTGTTTGTTGACGATAGAACGCACGTTCAGTAGCCTTCCTCGCACGATGCAAGGCTTGACGCAGCGCCAGCAGATGGTCCTCGACTTCATCCGTCAGTCGATTCACGACCGCGGATACCCCCCGACGCTTCGCGAAATCGGCGCGCGCATGGGCATCCGCTCGACCAACGGAGTCAACGACCACCTCCGCGCCCTGGAGCGCAAGGGCTACCTGACGCGGGAGGACATGAAGTCCCGCGCCCTTCGGCCGACCACCCTCGCCAACCAGCAACTCGGCCAGCTGCCGCTGGAGGCCGTGGCCAACGACGTCGACATGGTCGAGGTCCCCATCCTCGGGCGCGTGGCCGCCGGGCTGCCGCTCCTCGCCGAGGAGCACGTCGTCGACACGGTGCGCATCGATCGCACGCTCCTCAAGGGCGGGCGCGAGGTCTTCGGTCTCAAGGTGCACGGCGACTCCATGATCGAGGCGGGCATCCTCAGCGGCGACTACATCTTCGTGAAGAAGCAGCTCACCGCGGCGCGCGGCGAGATCGTGGTGGCCCTCATCGGGGACGAGGCCACCGTGAAGTACTACTTCCCGGAGAAGGACCACGTCCGCTTCCAGCCCGCCAACAAGAACATGGCCCCCATCTACGTGCGCTCGGGGGACTTCAAGCCCACCATGCTGCTGGGGGTGGTGGTAGGGGTCTTCCGGCGCATCTAGCGGCGGGGCGGCTTGACCGTGCGCTCCGGCGCCCGGTACCGTCTTTCTCCCGGCGATGCGAAGGCTTCTCGTGCTTTGCGCGCTTGCCGGGACGGGATGCGGGGGCGTCCACTACGCCGTGGCCGTGAACTCCGCCGCCTCTCGCGTCGAGGAGGCCAAGGCCGTCGGCGCCGAGCAGCTCGCGCCGTACGAGTACTACTACGCCAAGGAGCACCTCGAGCAAGCCCAGGTCGAGGCCGCGGAGGCCAGCTACTCCGACGCGGCGAACCTCGCCGAGACGGCCGAGGAGTACGCGCAGAAAGCCATCGAGCTGGCGCAGAGCGCGCGCCGTACGCGTCCATGAGCGCGCGCCTTCCCTCGCTCGTGCTGGTCGCGCTGCTCGCCGGCGCGTGCGCCCAGGGAACGGTCATGCGCGGGCGCATCCGGGGGCTGAGCACGACCGTGGACGACGCCGAGAAGAACGGCGCGATGAGGTGCACGCCGCGCGAGCTGGCCATCGCGCGCAGCCAGCTGGAATTTGCCACCATCGACCTCGACCAGGGCGAGGAGTTGCTGGCCGAGGGGCACCTCGGCAAGGCCGAGCCCAACGCGCAGGCCGCCTTCCAGAACAGCCCTCCCGATCGCTGCACCTCGCGCGAGTTCGTCGAGGTCGCCGCCCTGACCGACAAGGACACCGACGGCGACGGCATCCCCGACTCCCGCGACCAGTGCACCAACGAGCCCGAGGACAAGGACGGCTACCTCGACGACGACGGCTGCCCCGATCCCGACAACGACGGCGACGGCATCCCCGACACTGCCGACAAATGCCCCAACGAGCCGGAGGACTTCGACGGCTGGCAGGACGAGGACGGCTGCCCCGATCCCGACAACGACGGCGACAAGGTGGCCGACGTCGACGACTTCTGCCCCGACACGCCCGGCGTCCCCGGCGGCGACCATCCCGGCTGTCCGAAGAAGAGCTCACTCGTCGTGGTGACGGAGAAAGAAATCCGCATCACGCAGCAGATCCAGTTCGAGTTCAACAAGGCTGTCATCCGCCCGGGGATCAGCTTTCGCATCCTCGACGAGGTCGCGGGGGTGATGAACGACTACCCCAAGATCGTCCTCGAGGTGCAGGGGCACACCGACAACGTGGGCAGCGACGGTTACAACATGAGCCTTTCGCAGAAGCGCGCTGACGCAGTGCGCGCTTATCTGGTTGCGCGAGGCGTCGACCCGGCACGTCTCGTTTCCAAGGGCTACGGCTTCCATCAACCGCTCGTCCCCAACAGCACCGCGTCGAACCGCGAGCTCAATCGGCGGGTGCAGTTCATTCGTACCGAATCCGGCAAGTAGGTCCGAAATCGGGAAATGCATCGCGCAAGACCGAGCGACCTGCTCTATGCTGCCGCCCGGCGGAGGAAGATTCGCGTGCAAGGCAACGTTGTCGTCGCGAGCGCGCGGCGTGTTCTCTTCTGGGTGTCCATCGTCGTCGTGAGCCTCGTCAGCGTCCCCGCGCTGGCAGCCGACCCGAGGCTCGAGAGAGAGGCGCTGGCGCTCCAGAAAAAGGCCATCGAGGAAGACTCTCTCAACGTCGACTACGCGTCGGCGGTGAAGAAGCTGCAATCGGCCGCCGCCAAGTGCGACGGCGACAAGTGCACGCCCGCCATCAAGGCCGCCGTCCTCCGGGATCTCGGCGCGATGCAGATCCTCGCGGGGAGCGACGGCGACGGCCGCTCGAGCTTCGCGCAGGCGCTGGCCATCGACGGGCACCTCGAGCTCGACGCGGCCTACAAGAACCCGCAGCTCGAAGGCGTCTGGAACGAGGTGAAGAAGAAGGGCCCCAGCGCCGGGGGGGGCGAGTCGTCCGCCTCCACCGGCTCGCAGCCCTCCGGCGACTTTGCCCATACCCCCGCGCCCGAGGCCCCGGTGCGTACGCCGCTTCCCGTCTTCGTCGAGTACTCCGGGGACGAGACGCTGGCCCGCGTCATCGCCAAGTACAAGGGCACCGGGATGACCGACTGGAAGCCCATCGAGCTGACCAAGAAAGGCACCGGCTACGGAGGCCTCATCCCCTGCAAGGACGTGACGCAGGGGACGATGAGCTACTACGTGCAGGGCTTCAACGCCGGCAACGACCCCATCGCCACCTCGGGCAGCCGGACCAAGCCTTACTCCGTCCCGGTCAAGAACGAGATCACCGGACCGGCGCCGGCATTCCCCGGCCAGGACCCGCCCAAGCAGTGCGGCGAGCTGGCCGGCGCCGAGTGCCCGCCGGACTTCCCCGGGTGCAACAGCAAGAAGAGCGCCGGCGAGGACTGCGACAAGGACCGGCAGTGCAGCAGCAACTCCTGCGTCGGCGGAAAATGCGCAGAGAAGAAGGCCGGCGGCGACGACTGCGAGAAGGACGACGAGTGCACCAGCGGCTCCTGCTCCGACAGCAAGTGCGCCGAGGCCAAGAAGAGCAGCGGCCAGGAGTGCGAGAGCGACGACGATTGCGACAGCGGCTCGTGCAAGGATAGCAAGTGCTCGAGCGGGGGCGGGGGAGGGAACTTCTCGCGATGGTGGGTGGGGGTCAGCGTATCTTTGGACCTTTACTCGATGCCGAGCGCGAAGAACGTCTGCTCGAAGAGCACCGGCGAGATCAACAGCGCCGGCTACGCCTGCGTCGACGGCACGGGCCACACGTTTCCCGCCACCTCGGGGGAGAACGGAAACATCGTCGCCAACGACGGCGACCAGGTGTCCGGCGGCTTCACGCACGGGCCGCTCGCGCTCATGGCAAGCCTGGACTACGCGCTGAGTCAGAACGTGCTCCTCGGCGCGCGTCTAGGCTACGAGCTCCTGACCGTTCCCACCGGTGCGGCCTTCGCTCCCGTCCACGCCGAAGCGCGCCTCACCTACCTGTTCGGAAAAGACGCGCTGACCTCCAAGCTGGCCCCGCTGGCGCTGGTGGGCGCAGGCGTCGGGGAGTTCGACGCCTTCGTGCCGGTCACGGTGTTCAGCAACGTCACCAACCCGCCGACGGGGCACGCCTTCAACGCGTGGCTCACGGCCGGTCCGGTCTTCGCCACCGCCGGCGGGGGAGCGCGCTTGCTCCTGGCGAAGAAGGTCGCCGCCACCGCGGCGCTCAAGCTCCAGGGAGCCTTCGGCGGGACGGCGGGCTTCCTCTTCGGTGTCGTGCCGGAGCTCGGGATCCAGTTCGGTTTCTAGCCCGGCGATCCAACCGCTACGGCCTCACCAGGGTGCACAGGTGCGTCTGCGAATCGCACCGGGGCACGCGGGGATCGCGCACCATGTACATGGGACAGATGGGCCGGGGCGACTTGGTGCATGGGTTCCCGTTCCGGTACGCATCGGCCTGCGAGACGGCGACGGCTTCTTTCCAGCCGTTGTGGCAGCACCCCGCGCGTGGGACGGCCACGCAGTCGGCGTCGGCGCGGCAGGCACGGAGCTGCGCGCTCACTCCGCCGTCCCCACCGCTGGCCCCTTCCCGCGCGCTCGCCGTGTCCGCCGGGGCGGCGGCGGCCGGCACGCTGGAAGGGGCCGGTGACGTTGGCGCCTGCACCGCGGGCTCGGCGGCGCTGCTGGCCGCGGGGGCGGCGCCGACACTGGCGAGCGGCGCCGTCGTGCCGGGGGGCTGCGAGGTCTGCGCGCAGGCGGTGGCAAGTAGCGCGACGAGCCCCCATGCGTTGGTGGATCGCCGCATATCGAGGATGCGGCGTATATAGCCGAAGATAGCGCCAAGTACGCGTCTCGGTCGGTCGGTCAGGGGATCGCGTAAAGGAGCAGCCGGCACTCGATGGGGCCGTTGTAGAGAATCCAGAAGCGCTCCGGCTCGCGGCGCATGGCCCGGGCGATGGCCGGTGTGCCCGCCAGGAGCGCCGCCGAATGGCCGTGCATGCCGCGGAGCGCCCGCGCGAGATCCTCGTAGAGGGTCGCGCCGGCGGCCAGTCGCTCGCCGTAAGGCGGGTTACTCACCACCGTGCCGGCCGGCTCCAGCGGCACCAGATCGCGCACGTCGCGCCGTTCGAAGACCACGCTCACCCCGGCGCTGCGTGCGTTCTCCCGCGCCAGCTCCAGGGAGCGCGCATCGACGTCGCCGGCCAGCACCGGCGGCCCCTCCCGCCGCATCGCCGCGCGCGCCTCCTCGCGCATCCCGCCCATCCACCGTCGCTCCGCGTCGTCGTGGCTGGCCCAGCGCTCGAACCCGAAGCGCGCCCTCGATAGCCCCGGCGCCATGCGCCGCGACCACGCCGCGGCCTCGATGGCCAGGGTTCCCGCCCCGCACATGGGATCCACCAGCGGGCGCTCGCGGTCCCACCCCGACAGGCGCAGCACCGCCGCCGCCAGCGTCTCGCGCAGCGGAGCCGCCCCCGCTCGCGCACGCCATCCCCTTTCGTGCAGCGAGGCGCCGCCCACGTCCAGGTAGAGCGTCGCCTGGTCCTTGGCGAGGTGCACCGCCAGGAGCACGTCGGGATCGTCCCGGTCCACCGAAGGGCGCTCGCCGAAGCGCTCGCGGAGGGCGTCCACCACCGCATCCTTGGTCTTCTGGGCGACGAACTGGGAGTGGGTGAGCTGGCTCGACCGGCACGTCGCCCGCACCGCCAGCGTCGTCCGTGGCGTCATCCAGGTCGACCAGTCCACCGCCCGCGCGCCTTCGTAGAGCGCCGCGCCGTCGCCCGCGCCGTAGCTCGACACCTCCAGCAGCACGCGCGCCGCGACACGCGACCACAGGCAGGCCCGCGCGCCGTCCGTCATCTCCCCCTCGAAGTGCACGCCGCCGCGATCCGCCCGCACCCGCCGCAGGCGCAGCTCGCGCAGCTCGTCCCTCAGCGCGGGCTCGGTCCCTTTGGCGGCGGTCGCGAAGAAGCGCATGGCGAGGCGGGACTTATACCTGGCGAGGACGCCTCTTGCGGCCTCAGCGCCATGGTAGGCGACGTGGTGAGCCTTCTCGAGCGCACCGCGGGGAGACCGCGCGCAGCGCTGCACTACGAGGTCTACGACTGACCCTCGTCTTGCCTTAAGCCCCCTCGCGGCGCGACCGTTCCAGGCGGGGATGAAGCTGAGCGTCCCGCGTTTCCAGCCGTCCGAGGACGGCGCCGACGACGCCGAGTCCCCGACCCGGCCGGTGGAGATCGGCGCCCCGGCGGCGCGTGATCGCGGCGTGCTGGTCGAGACGACGGGACTGTTCGCGGGGCGGCCGCATTCCATCCCTCGCGAAGGAGCCACCATCGGCCGGTCGATCGACTGCACCATTCGCGTCGATCACGAATCGCTCTCGCGGGAGCACGCCCGCGTCGTGCGTCTGGGGCAGGACTACCTGCTCGAGGACCTGGGGTCGCTCAACGGCTGCTTCGTCGCCGACAACCGCGTGTCGCGCGTGGCCTTGCGCGACGGCGATCGCGTCCGCCTGGGCTCGAGCATCGACCTACGCTTTCACCTGGTCTGCAACGAGGAGGAGCGCGCCATCGTGCGTCTCTACGAGGCCGGCCTGCGCGACCCGCTCACCGGGCTGGCCAACCGCAAGCAGCTCGACGAGACCCTGCGCTCCGAGCTGAGCTTCGCGCGCCGCCACGACGCCGATCTGGCCCTCATCATGTCCGACGTCGACCGGTTCAAGGCGGTGAACGACACCTACGGCCACCTGGTGGGCGACACCGTGCTCCGGCACGTCGCCCAGATCTTCGCCGCCACGGTGCGCACCGAGGACCTGGTGGCCCGCTTCGGCGGCGAAGAGTTCGTCGTGGTCGCCCGCAGCGTCTCGCTCCGCGGGGGCCAGCAGCTCGCCGAGCGATTGCGCCGGGCGCTGGAGAGCAGCCTGCTCACCGTGCGCGGCGACTCGCTCCAGGTCACGGCCAGCTTCGGGGTGTCGTCTCTGGCCACCACGCCCGATCCCACGCACGCCGCGCTGCTCACCAGCGCCGACGGACGCATGTACGAGGCCAAGTCGTTGGGCCGAAACCGCGTGGTGTGACCGCGTTCAAGGCCTCCCGAAGGTCGGCTAGGGCCTCCCGAAGGTCGGCTAGGAAACCTTCGCGGCCAGCGCGGCGTGAAACAGGCGCGTCCGCTCCACGATGCGCCCCAGCGACAGCGGGAAGGTCATGTGCCCTCCGGCGATCCACTCGATGGGCGGCTCGCCCCAGGCGTGCCACTGCCTCTCCACCAGCGGGGCGGCGATGTAGACGTCGTTGCGCGCCATGATCCAGAGCTGCCGCTCGGGGGCCAGGATCGGTCGCATCGCTGCGATGCCGAGGCGCCGGAAGATGTCCTCCCGCCGGGCGCGACCGACCCCGAAGCCCTCCAGGTCCGCCTTCATGCGCCACAGGATGGGCGCGTCCTCCACCGCCTCGGCGAGCTGCAGGTGGCTCACGATGGGCACGATGTAATCCGGCAGCGGCGCGACGCAGGCCAGCAGCATGGCGATGGATCCGCCCAGGCTGATGCCGGTCACCCCGACCTCGGCGTATCCCAGGGATCGCAGCCAGGCCACCAGCGTCCGCGCGTCGATGCAGGACTGACGCAGCGCCTCGATGGTGCGCACCAGGTCCCCGCTCCAGAAGAACTCCCCGTGGAAGTGGGCGCTGGTGGGGTTTCTCACCCCGTGAAAGGGGAGCTGCACGTGCAGCACGTCGACGTCGAGGGCGTGGTCGAGCCTGGGAAGGAGCACCGTCTCCTCGATCCACGGGCCCGGCTCGAGCCATCCGTGCACGTAGACCAGCGCGCGCGTCCGCGGCCCGGCCGGCGGGTACGTCCAGCGCGCCGTCACCGTCTGGTTTCGCGCGTACTCGCCGGCGTGGCGCGCGCGGTAGTGCGGACAGAGCGGGACGTGCTGGCTGTGCCAGGTCAGCGTCTCGAACGCACGGTCGCGTGAGCCCCGGAAGCGGGAGAGGTGCTGCGGGCGTCGCACCAGGTCGCGCGGCGTGACCGGCGCGGGGAAGAGCACCGCCGTGGGCGCGTCGAGGTAGGGGCCGAGATCGTCGACGGTGTTCTGGTCGGCGCCGCGGAGGCGAAAAAGGTGGGTCAGGCCGCCGACGAGGCGGTCGACACCTCGTCCGACGGAGGGCATGGGAAGGTGGAGACTACCGTCCCCTTACGCCTTCGCCACTTCGCGCGCGCGACGCGTCCCATCCCAGGATGGCGAGCCCCGCCGCTCCCGCCAGCGCTGCCGCCACCTCCAGCGCCGGACCCGGTCCCCAGGTGCGCCAGAGAAGGCCGGTCAACAGGCCGGCCGGAAGCGCCGTGATGCCCACCACGAAGTTGTACGCGCCGTAGGCGCGTCCTCGCTGCTCCGGACGCACCAGGTCTTTCAGCAGCGCCTTCTCCACCGGCTCGGTGAGCCCGTAGAAGACGCCGTAGACCACGAAGAGCGCCCACACCTGCCATGGCGCGGTGGCCTGCCCGAGCCCGAAGTAGACCGCCGCGTAGACCAGCCACCCCAGGGCGATGAGCCGCGCGCGCGGGATGCGGTCGGCCAGGTCTCCCCCGAGCCAGGCCCAGACCACCTTGGAGGCGTTGAGCACCGACCAGAGAACGGGGATCTCCGCGGTCGAGAGGCCCAGCGCGCGCGCACGCAGGAGCAGGAAGCCGTCGGACGAATTGCCGAGCGAGAAGAGGGCCAGGATGGCCAGGTACGAGGTGAGCGTGGGCGTGAGAACGCGCGTGGCGGCGGGCGCTCCGTCGAGCGGCGGGGAGGAGACGCGCGCGGGCTCGCGGATGGCGACGACGAGGGCGGTGGCGATGACGCCGGGAACGATGGCAACGGCGAAGACGTGGCGCAGGGGCATGTGCCAGGCGACCAGCGCCGTCGCCAGGAGCGGTCCCACCACGGCGCCCAGGTTGTCCATGGCCGCCTGGTAGCCGAAGGCGCGTCCAGCCCGGTCGCCCGCGGCGTCGGCGATGAGGGCGTCGCGCGGCGAGCCGCGGATCCCCTTTCCCACGCGGTCGGTCACGCGGACCGCCAGCACGTGCCACGGGCGCGTGGCGAGGGCGACGAAGGGACGGGCCGCGCTGGCCACGGCGTACCCGAAGAGCACCAGGGGCTTGCGCCGCGGCACGCGGTCGGCGACGACGCCCGAGGCCAGCTTCAGCAGGCTGGAGACGGTGTCGGCGGCTCCCTCGACCAGCCCGATGTACGCCGGTCCGGCCTTGAGTACTTCGGTGAGAAACACCGGGAGGAGCGGGAAGATCATCTCCGTCCCCACGTCGGTGAAGAGGCTCGTGAAGCCGAGCAGCAGGACCGCCGCCGGCAGGGAACTCCGGCGCTCGCCGGGGGGCATCGCGCGCATCTCCGGGCACTATACCGTCGTGCTATGAGCGTCCGGGTGTCCGTCGCCCTCTTCGTTCGCCACGGCAAGGCCTCCGGCTTCTGGTCCGCCGCCGACTACGACCAGCTCTCGCCGCCCGGGGTCGAGCAGAGCGAGCTCCTGGGGGCGTGGCTGGCCGACCAGCGCTTCGAGGCCGACGCGGCGTTCGTCGGACCGCGCAAGCGCCACGAGCAGACCTACGCCTGCGTGACGCGGGTGATGGCCACGCGAGGGCTGCGCATTCCGGAGCCGGTGGTCCTGCCCGAGCTCGACGAGCACGACGGCATCTCCCTGGTCTTCAAGATGCTCCCCGAGCTGGCCGCGGGCGATCCCGAACTCGCCGCCATCGTGCAGTCCATGGCTCGCGCCGGCAAGCCCACCGCCGACCACGTCCTCGCCGCTTTCAAGCGCATCACGCGCCGCTGGGTGCGGGGAGAGGTGTGCCACGACGAGGTGGAGTCCTGGGCGGCGTTTCGACTGCGCGTCGCCCGCGGGCTGGAGAAGATCGCGCTGCTCGGGCTCGACAAGGCGGCGCTGGTCTTCACCTCGGCGGGGACGGTGGCGGCGGCGACGGCGGAGACGCTAGGGGTGCGCGACGAGGAGCGCGTGCTCGACCTAAGCTGGTCGCTTTACAACGGCTCGGTCACGGAGCTCGACTTCACCGCCGAGCGCTGGGGTCTGCGCACCTTCAACGCCACGCCGCACCTTCGCGATCCGAGGCTGGTCACGTCGGTGTGATCGCTCAGGGGCTCGCCGGCACGCGAGGCAGCTCGATGCCGAAGACGCAGCCGACGCCGGGGATATCGCGCACGTGGAGCAGGCCTCCGTCCGCCTCCACGCTTCGCCGCGCGATGGAGAGCCCCAGACCCAGCCCGCTCCGGTTGGCGCTGCGCTGCTCGAAGGCGTGAAAGAGGGCCTCGACATCGCCGGGCGGAAGGCCGCCGCACTCGTCGGCCACCTCGATGAGAACGCGCTCCGCCGTGTAGGAGGTGACCAGCGAGACACTGCCGCTGGGGCGCGTGAACTTGAAGGCGTTCTGCAGCAGGTTTCCCACCGCCGCCGCAAGGAGCTGCCGGTCCACCACCAGCTCCACCCCGGGCTCGACGTGACCGACAGAGAGCCGGAGGCCCTGGGAGTTCGCCTCCATGGCCGCTGCCACCTCGATGTCCTCGACCAGCTCGCGCACCGAGACGCGCTCCGCCGCGCGCCTGCCCGACTCCAGGCGGACGTGAGCGATGGACGACTCGACCAGCGCGGACAGGCGCCTCAGGCTGCGATCGAGGAGGGAAGCCGTGCTTCCGCCGAGGCCCACGCTTCCCGCACGGAGCGTCTGAAAGGACAGCATCGCGGCCCCGAGGGCGTTGCGAAACTCGTGCGCCAGTGTTCCCAGCCGCTCGGTCTCCATGTCGGTGATGATTTGCTCGCGTCGGCGCGTGTACTCGGTGACCGCCTGGGCGATGGCCTCGTCGAGGCAGCGATGCAGCGTCTGGTATTCCGCGGTGGTGATCGGTGCCCTCGTCTCGTCGGCCAGCTCGGTGATGGCCGCGCAGACCGCCAGGTAGTCGTGGACCACCTGCGCTACCGTGAAGCCTCGCTCGAGAAGGGTTCGACCGTGCTCGCTGGCGCTCTCCACCATGGCCCGGATCGAAGCGTCGGAGTGGCGCAGCATGTCGGCGAGCTGGTCGAGGAAAAGCGGGCCGCCCACAGCGACCTCTTCCTCGCTGGCGCGCGGCGCATATCGCGCGGCGACCTTGGCTCTCGTTCGTTCGATGAGAGCGTCCCGGTTCGCTTCGAGAAAGTGGTGCAGCACGATTTCCGCCTACCCCCACGGGAATTAGCCTGACCGCTTTTGGCCGTCGAGCTAGCGGCGGCGAATGCCGTCCGCGTCCTGAATCGTCACGACGGAGTCCGTTGGGCTTTTGCCCGACGGGCTCCTAGGGCGCGCCGATCGTCGGCGCATTCCGCAACCGATTCGCGCTCTTCGTGCTCCTTGTAACGATGCGAAAGAAGGTCGGGCGAAGCGCGATAGCGTTTCGCGGGTTGCCCAGCGCTCTACGACCTCGTCCGCACCGTGACCGAATGATGACGCCCTGGCCTCGCTATTTGCCGCGGATCGGCGGCGAGTCCTCGAACGAGTGGTTAAGCTGGAAGAATCATGCACTCGCGCCTTCTCATCGTGGACGACGATCGCGAAATGCGCGAAGGGCTGGGGACCTTCTTTTCGAACGCGGGTCTCAGCTGCGAGCTCGTCGCGGACGCGGTCAGCGCCCTCGAGATCGTGGATGCCAGGACCTTCGACGTCGTCATCTGCGACATCCGCATGGACGGAATGAGCGGACTGGATCTGCTGGATCGCCTGCGGCGAACCCATCCTGCCCTGCCGTTCATCGTCATCACTGGCGCAGGCGCCATCCCCCAGGCCGTCGACGCCATCAAGCGGGGCGCCTTCGAGTACCTGGTCAAGCCCTGCGACGCCGACGAGCTCCAGCGGATCGTCACCGAGGCGCTCGATGGCCGGCGCCATCCGAGCGAGAGCATGCGGGTCGCGCTTCCGCCTCCGGTGTCGACGGCAGGGCAGCTGGAGCTGGTCGGCTCCGGCAGCGCCATGCGCGCTCTCCAGACCACCATCGACTTCGTCGCTCGGTCCAGCGCTCCGGTCCTCGTCGTGGGCGAGACGGGGGTGGGCAAGGAGCTCGTGGCCCGCGCCATCCACGCGCGAGGCGAGCGTCGCGATCACCCCTTCGTGGCGGTCAACACCTCGGCCATTCCTCACGAGCTCCTGGAGGGCGAGCTGTTCGGGCACGTGCGCGGTGGATTCACCGGCGCCTTCCAGGCGCGCAAGGGCCTGCTCACCGAGGCCAACGGCGGGACGTTGCTGCTCGACGAGATCGGCGACATGTCCTTCGGCTTGCAGGCCAAGCTGCTGCGGGTGCTGCAGTTCGGTGACGTCCGTCCGGTGGGCAGCGATCGCGTGCATCGCGTGGACGTGCGCGTGATCGCCTCGACGCACCGGGACCTCCCCGCGCTCGTCCAGGAAGGTCGCTTCCGCGAGGATCTCTATTTCCGGCTCAACGTCCTGCCGGTGTTCGTGCCGCCTCTCCGCGAGCGACGCGAGGACATCCCGGCGCTTGCCGCGCACTTCCTGGCCGAGGCGTGTCGGCGCGCTCCGGGGTCGCCGGTTCGATCGATCGGCCGAGACGCGCTGCGCGTCCTCACCGCGTCGTCGTGGCCGGGCAACGTGCGCGAGCTGGCCAGCTGCGTGGAGCGCGCGGTGGTCTTCGGCGTGGACGAGATGATCGACAGCCACCAGCTCCAGTCCGTCCCCGACGCCCCGTCGGCGCCGTCCTGGCCTTTCCCGCCGCATTCGCCGTGGACGCTCCGGCGCTTGAATCGCGCTTACATGGAGTGGGTGCTCGGCGAGACGGGCGGGAACAAGGAGCGCGCGGCCGAGATCCTGGGCATCGACCTGTCGACGCTTTACCGCTGGCAGCGCACACCCAAGGACTGAGACTGGAGAGGAAAGACTACGCTCGAGTCCGCTGCGACCGCTCAGCGGGGGCGACGGCGGGAGTCGTCGCGGTGGGGGGAGAGTTGGCACTTCACCGAGGATTGGTGAATTGCAACGCTGCGAGGCCGAGGGCACCCCCCGCGGCACTCCGCCGTGCCCCCAGAAATAGCCGCGGAGGGATGCGCTTCGCGCCGGCAGCGCGGCACAATCCGTGCGTTTCCGGGATGGTTGGAGCCGCACGAGTGCAAGATACCCCCACCCGCAAGAGCCACCTGGTGGCCCTCGACGGGGACCCGACCCCGGGGATCCCGATCGACCAGATGGACCAGGACGTGCAGATTACCGAGCGCCCGCTGGACCGCGACGTTCTCCCGCCCCGGGAAGGCGCGCCGCCCCGGCGCGACACGCCGCCGCTCCCCACCGCTTTGCCGCTCACCGGCGACGCGCGAGCTACGCTGACTCTCCTCACCGGGCTGCACGCCGGGCAGCTCATGGCGGTCGACGCGGTCACGGTGATCATCGGGCGCGCCTCCGACGCCGACCTGGTGGTCGACGAGATGGGCGTGAGCCGCCACCACGCGCGCATCGCGCGCACCCCGGCGGGCGGATTTTACGTCGAAGATCTCAAGTCCACCAACGGCACCTACGTCGGCGCCGCGCGTGTCGGGGTGGCGCTCCTCCATCGCGGCGACGTCCTCCAGCTCGGTCCGCACCTGCGGGTACGCTTCGCCATCGTCGACTCGGTCGAGGAGACGCTTTATCGCCAGCTCTACGAATCGTCGGTGCGCGACCCCCTGACCAACGCCTTCAATCGCAAGTACTTCGTGGCTCGTCTTCTGGCGGAGATCGCGCGTGCGCGGCGCGCCGAGGGCGACGTGGCCGTCCTGATGATCGACGTCGACTCGCTGAAGACCGTCAACGACTCCTTCGGCCACCTGGCCGGCGACAGGGCCCTCTGCGCGGTCGCCGCACGCATCCTGCGCGTGCTGCGCGTGGAGGACGTCCTGGCGCGCTACGGCGGCGACGAGTTCGTGGTCCTGGCGGCGGGAGCCGGCAACTTCGATGCGGAGCGCCTGGCCGAGCGCGTGCGGCGGGCCGTGGAAGGGCTGCACCTCAGCGCCCGCGGTCGCGAGGTGCGTATCACCACGAGCATCGGCGTGGCCTCGCTCTCCGAGCTCGACGCGAGCGAGGAGCCGGTGGGCACCCTGCTTTCCATGGCCGATTCGAGGATGTACGGCGCCAAGGGGTCCGGCAAGAACAAGGTTTGCGCGGCTTACATACCCCCCCCGGAAGAAGCGACCAATCCTGGCACGGCGCCTGGTACGGTGCCGCCCCCCCGATAGTCGGTCTCTCGCTTCCGTCCCCGCGCCCAAGGAATCCTGCCGGCCATGCTGTTCGAATTCATCGAGACCCATCGCGCAGCGCTCATCGCTCGCACGCGGGCCAAAGTCGCGTCGAGGTTCGCGCCCCGAGCGACCCAGCAGGAGCTGGAGTCCGGCGTTCCCCTCTTTCTGGACCAGCTGGTCGACACGCTGCGCGCCTCGCGGAGCACCAACGAGGACCTCACCCGCAGCGCCGGGGCGCATGGCCGCGCGCTCCTGCGATCGGGCTTCACCGTGGCGCAGGTCGTCCACGACTACGGCGACATCTGCCAGGCCGTCACCGAGCTGGCCGCCGAGACCGACGCGCCGATCACCGTCGACGAGTTTCGCACCCTCAATCGCTGCCTGGACGACGCCATCGCCCAGGCGGTGACCGAGTACACGGAGCAGCGCGAGCGATCGATCGCCGACCAAGGGACGGAGCGGCTGGGATCCCTGGTCGACGAGATCCGCACCCGCCTCTCCACGGCGAAGCTCTCGTTCGAGCTTCTCAAGCAGGGGCACGTGGGGGTCAGCGGTAGCACCGGCGCCATCCTGGGCCGCAACCTGCGGACGGTGTGCAAGCTCATCGATCGCTCCTTCGCCGAAGTGCGCCTGGCTTCGGGCAACCGGCGCCTGGAGCGCGTGCTGGTCTCGCACCTCTTCGAGCAGCTGGAGGTGGAAGGGTCGATCGAAGCCGTCTCGTGGGGTATGGCGCTGACCTTCAAGTCCGGCGAGCCGGGCCTCTACGTGAACGTGGATCGCCAGCTCATCATCGCGGCCCTCTCGCATCTTCTGCAGAACGCGTTCTCCTTCAGCCGGAAGGACGGGCGCATCTCCCTCGAGATGATCTCGAGCGCCGACCATATCGTCATCGAGATCGCCGACGAATGCGGGGGGCTGCCGGAGGGCCAGGCCGAGATCCTGCTTCTCCCGACCGAGGACGATGACGGGGTTCGGGTCGGCCTCGGGCTCGACATCGTCCGCCGGTCCGTAGAAGCCTGCGGCGGTAGGTTGCGCTTGCGCGATGTTCCGGGTAGCGGCTGCGTCTTCAGCATCGAGCTACCGCGGCAACCCGTCGCGGCGTAACGAAGGCCACCTCACCCGCGCCGGACGGTCACCAGGGCCGCGGCCCGTCCGTGCCCCAGGCCAGAAGCTGGCCGACCGGCCCCAGGTCGCCGGGCTGGATGACGAGGTGCGTGCGCGCCGCCCGGTAGACCTTGCCCCCCGGAACCTGCGCGTCGGCCTCCTCCTCGGCCCACGAGCCGAGGTTGATGTACGTCGAGGCGCCCTGGTTGAGCGCCACGCGCGCGGGCGTGTGGGTGTGCCCCATCACCACGAAGACCGCGGGAAAGAGGTTGCCCAGATGGGCCGCGCGCTCGAGCATCTGACTCTCGGGATCGGGGTTGCGCCGGCGCGTCAGGGTGCGATGGGTGAAGGCCCAGGCGACGAGGAGAAGCGGCGCGGCCATCCACGCGTGTCCGCCGCGCTCCAGCGACACCACGGTGACCGCCAGGAGGCCGAGCAGCGCCGCCAGCCCCAGCGCGGCGCGGTCGAGGAGGACGCTCCCGAGGAGGCCATGAAGGCTGCGCGTCACCGGCGCGATCTGCAGCGCGGCGAGCGCACGCAAGCGCTCCCCTCCGACGGGCGTGTCCGCGAGCAGGGCCATGCGCCGCTCGTTTTCCTGGCGCTGGCTGTGCGCCGCGAGAGAAAAGTAGGCGCGGCGCTGGCGAAAGAGCTCCCTCACGGCGCTGGCGAAGCTGGCCCCGAGCCTCCAGGTGCCCGCGAAGCCCAGCTGCGCGCCGAAGGCGAGATAGTGGGCGACGCCGTTGGCCTCGTGCCCGTACTCGCGCATGCCGCGCGTGCTGCGGACCACGAAGCGCAGGAGCACGTCGGAGACGCTCCGCGTGATGCGGCGTGGATCGGCGGGGGAGAGCGGCGCCATGACGTGGTCGCTGGCGCAGAAGGCATCGTACTGGTGCCCGTGCTCGATATACGCCAACCCCGGCATGTAGAGAAACCAGGGGTGGAAGGCGATCCGACGGCAGAACGCCGCGGCCTCGGGCGGCTCCCGCCCCTTGGCCCGCGCGCGCGCACACGCCAGCAGCGTTGACCTTAGCTCGTCCTTGACCGGGTCCCAGTGAAATTCCAGGTCGTGGTTACCATGCACGATGTCGAGGGTGTGTCCGTCTGCCACCAGGTCCGCCAGCGCGTCGAACACGTCGCCATGACGCTCGACCACCATGCGCAGCTTAGCCTCCACGTGATCGACGGCGTTTCCCAGTCCGTGCGCGCGCTCCTCGTCGCTTCGCTCGGTGGGCAGATCGGCGGCGTCGGCGTGCACGGTCATCCCCACGAAGTCGATGAGGTCCCCGGCGAAGACGAGGCGAAGGCGATCGCCGGGGGCCGTGGAGGCCCGGTAGTGCGCCAAGAGGTTGACCAGGTCTTGGTCGACGCCGCGCGAACGCCGGATGGGCGCGACGACGTGATTCAGGTCGCTACCGAGGTGCACGTCGGAGAGAACGACCAAGCGCTCCATGGCGCGGGGCTGGCAAGATGCGCGCCGTGCAAGCACGCTGCGATGGCCGGGCGGTTTTCGTATGCCTTCCGTGCGTTTCGCCACACCACCGGCGATTTGCGAAGTCCGGGCCCACCTGCCGGCCGGTGTGGCGCGGGATTCACACGCTTCGCCCGATAACGATGCTGATACGCGCCAGCGCGCCTCCCTGGCCGCCTGCGCCAGCAGCCAGAGCGACCGCGGGTACGTCGCTCAAAGGGCTCTCTGGATGGCCATGGCCATCCCCTCCAGCGGGAAGCTCCCGGCGCTGAGCCCGGCCTCGCTGACCGCGCGGGGCATTCCGTAGACCACGCAGGACGACTCCGCCTCGGTCAGCAGTCGCCCCCCGGCGGCGTGGATCTGGCGGGCCCCCTCCAGACCGTCCTCGCCCATGCCGGTCAGCACCACGCCCAGAACGCGCGCGCCGAATACCGTTGCGGCCGTGCCGAAGAGGACGTCGACGGCGGGTCGATGGGGCGTGATCACCGGCCCCAGGTCGAGGCGGACCCGCGCCGCGTTCGGCTCACCGCCGATCTTCATGTGCATCCCCGCCCGGCCCAGCACCACCAGCCCGGGGCGCAGAGCCTGCCCCTCGCGCGCCTCGACGACATCGAGCGCGCATCCCTGGTCGAGTCGCTCGGCCAGCGCCGCCGTGTAACCGGGCGGCATGTGCAGCACCATCGCCACCGGCACGGGGAAGTCACCGGGCAGCTCGGCGAGCAGGCGGGTCAATGCTTGCGGGCCGCCGGTCGAGGCGCCGATCACCAGGATTCCGACCGTGGCGCCGGAGGGTCTCGCGGAGCCCGGGAGGGTCGGCGGCGGGTCGGTGGTGCGACGCGGGGTCGCGCGCGCGGCGATCTTCACCTTCTGTACGAGCTCGGTGGAGAGCTCGTAGAGACGATCGGTGGCCAGCGCGGTCGGCTTGTGGACCAGCTCGACGGCGCCTGCCTGGAGCGCCTCCAGGGCCAGAGCGCTCTGCTCGTCGCTGGTGCTGACCACCACCACGCGCGGTCGCGCCTTGCCGGCGAGGGAATGGAGCAAGCCGATGCCGTCGAGGTTGGGCATGAGCAGATCGAGCGTCACCACGTCGGGGTCCAGCTCGCCGATCTTCTCCAGCGCGTCGAGACCGTCCCGGGCGATGCCCACCACCTCGATGTCCGAGTCGGCCGAGAGGACCTCGCGCACCACTTTGCGCGCGAAGGCCGAATCGTCGACCACGAGGACGCGGATGCGGACGCGGCTCATTCGAGAGCCTTTCGATAAAAGAACGAGGCGCCGCGCTCGTGGCACTTGAAGAGGGTACCGAAGCGGAGCAGCGACTCCGATGCGCCGACCAGCAGCCAGCCGTCGCGGGTCAGCGCGTCGCCGAGGTTCCGGGCGACCTGCGCGACGGTGCTATCGGCAAAGTAGATGAGCACGTTGCGACAGAGGATGACGTCGAAGAGGCCCAGCGCACTCACCGCAGCCGGGTCCACCAGGTTGACGCGCCGCCAGGCGACGCGGTGGCGCAGCTCGTCCTGCACGCGCACGCGCCCCGCGGTCTCCGGGAGGAGATGGCCCGGACGCGCGTGCTTCGGGACGATTCGCAAGGAGCGACCGCCGTAGACGCCGCTGCGTGCATGGGCCAGCGCCTTCTCGCTGATGTCCGAGGCGACGAGCTCGACCCGATCGAGCAGCCCGGCGTCCCCCAGCAGCATCCCGAGGGTGTACGGCTCCTCGCCGGTGGCGCATGCGGCCGACCAGATCCGCAGCCTGGGGCGCGCGCTCAGGAGCTGGGGCACGACGCTGTCGACGAGCACCCCCAGCGCCTCGAGCTCGCGAAAGAAATAGGTCTCGTGCACCACCAGCGTCTCGATCAGCGTGGAGAGCTCGGCGGCCCCCTTCTCATCGTAGCGCAGGAAATAATAGTAATCGAGGAGGGAGTCGAGACCGAGCTCGAGGGCTCTCTCCGACAGCCGGTCGGCGAGCAGATCGGTGTTCGCGAGCTCGTAATGAAGGCCCGCCCGCTCCTCGATCAAGCGGGCCGTGATGGCGAACACCTGCGGCGACAGCGGCAGGGCCATCAACCGCTCAGGACTGCGGCACAGATCTGTCGCACCTGCGCGTCGGGGTCGGCCGACGAGGCACGCTCGAGGAGCTTCCGCGCCGAAGGCGTGCGCAGGGCGGCGAGCGCGGGGGCGATGGCCCGCCGCGCCAGCTCGTTCTCGAAGCCGAAGGCGTCCTCCAGCGCCGCGCTGGCGTCGGACCGTCGAAGACGCGCCAGTGCCGAGACGACGAGCGGCGCCTGCTCCGCGGTGGCGGTCCGCAGCGCCGCCTTGAGCCCTTCGACGCGACCCTGCGTCCAGCTGGAGAGCGCCAGGAGAACGCCGGTCCTCTGCGCCAGGTGGTCGAGCCGCCCCACGAGAGCGGCGGTGGCTTCGACGCCGGCGCGCGCGCCGAGCAGCGCGACGGCCGCGTTGCGCACGCTCTCGTCGGCGTCCGACATGGCCGCAACCAGACCGCGGATCACCTCGGGGCCCACGAACTCCGCGAGCGCCGAGAGAGCCACCAGCCGGGTGGCGGCGTCCGGCGACGCACCCCCGCGGCGCACGATCTCCAGCGAGGCGGGGCTGCGCACACGCGCGATGCCGAGGAGGGCGGCGCGCTGCACGTCGCCGTCGGGGGACTGGGTGGCGGCGTGGAGTGCCTCGAGCGCGCGCTCCCCGCGGAGCTGCGCCAGGGCCTCGACGGCGGCGACCCGCACGTGGCCGGCGGGGTCGAGCAAGAGGGATCCCACCGTCTGCGCCGCGCCTTCGTCCTTCAGCTTGCTCACGGCCTGGCACGCGTAGTACCGGACCCACGGATCGGCGTCGGCCAGCGCCGCGCGCAAGCGGTCGCGGACCTGCGGCGCGTCGTGCGTCAGGCCGAGCGCCCTCACCGCCGCCGCCCGGGTTCGAGGCGCCGTATGCATGGAAGCCGCGAGGAGCGCATCCAGCGAGCGCGCGTCGTCGATGCCGGCCAGCCCGGCGGCCGCCACATCGCGCAGGCGTTCGTCGCTGTCCTCCAGGGCACTCAGAAAGACCTCGAGCGCGGACGGCCACCCGAAGTACGAGAGAATGCGCAGGGCCGAACGTCGCACGCGCCGGTCGTCGGAGCGGGCGGCCTGGAGCGCCCGCGCTTCCGTCTCGTCGCTCCCCAGCGACTGGATGGCCACCACCGCGGTCTGCGAGACGCGCGCGTCGGGATCGACCAGGCGCTCGAAGAGCGGGCCAATCGCCGAGGCGTCGCCGATCTTCCCCAGAGTGTCGCAGGTGATCGCCCGGACGCTGGCGTGCGCGTCGGTCAGGCACTCGAGGATCTCCGGCGCGGCGGTGCGCCCGCGCGCCAGGATAGGGAGAAGGAGGAGCCGCCGGTCCTCGGTGCTCTGCCGCAGAGCCGAGAAGAGGATGGGCTCGGCCTGGCGATCCAGACCGGCGATGGCCACCGCCGCCGCCTCGGCCGCGGAAGGCTCGGCGTCGAGCAGCTCGACCAGCGCCCGGGCCGCGTCGGATCCCCCCACCCAGCCCAGCACGCGGCACAGCGCGGTGCGCTCGGCCACGTCGGCCCCGACCAGCGAGTGGGTCAGCCGGCGGCTGGCCGCGCTCGAATCGAGGGTGGCCAGCGCGTCGAGCACCACGCGATGCGGCCCGAATTGCGTGGTGTAACGGTCGTGGACCTCCACCAGCGCCGCCGCGGCGACGCGCACCTGGGCGTCGTTGGGCCTGGTCAGGAGCGCCACCAGGGCCGGTGCCGCCGCGGGCTGTCCGGCGCGACCCAGCGCGCGCGTGGCCTCGATGGCGTAGTGAGGCTCGGTGAGGAGCTCGCAGAGGGGGCCCACGGCGCGCGGATCGCCGGTGCGGCCCAGCACGTCGATGGCGGGGAAGGCCCGGAAGAAGCTGCGGCTCTCCACCGCGCCGATCAGCAGATCGATCGCCGCCTCCCCGCCGATGCGGCCGACCGCCTCGATGGCGGCCAGCGCGACGTTCTCGTTGGATTCCTCGGCCAGGCGCGCGAGCGTGGGCATGGCCATGCTGGACCTGCGGCGCCCCAGGATCTGCGCGGCATCGCACACCACCGCGGCGTCGCTGGAATCCGCCAGCGCCACCACCGACGCGTCGACGTCGCCCAGCGAGCCCACCAGAGCGTCGACGGCCGCCGCGAGGCGGCCTTCGTCGTCGCGATGAAATCGCAGGACGTCGCAGAGCGGCCCCACCGCCGGGTCGCCGAGGCGGGCAAGCGCGGAGACGATGGCCCGGCGCACCGTCCAGCTCGGATCGGTGAGGCGGCCGATCAGCTCCCCCGTCGCCCGATCGCGCAGGAGCCGCTCGACCTCGAGAGCGCGCTCGCGCTCCCCGTCCGAGATCATGAGCGCCGTGGTCATGGCTGCTTGGCGGACTCCGCTGTGGAGGTGAGGACCGTCGCGATGGCGGACATCGAGGAGGTCTGCTCGCCGTTTGCCCGGGTGATCCGCGCCACCTGGGAGGCGACCTCCTCCACGTATTGCGCCACCGCCGCGGCGCGCCGGCCCTGCTGGGAAATGGCGCCCACGATGTCGCGCGCCCGACCGCGCATGTCCTCGGTGGCGCGGGCGATCTGCTCCACGGCCGCGGCCTGTTCGGCGGTGGCCTTGGCCACGGAGGCCAGGCTGGCGGTCGACCTGGTCACCGTCCCGGCGATGGACGCGATGGCGTCGTCCTGCTCCCCGATGGCGCGAGCGGTCTGCTTGGCCACGCGCCGCACCTGGTCGCCCGACTGCGCCAGCGAGGCGATGGCTTCGGCCTGCTCGGCCATGGCCTTGGTCACCTGGGCGGCGAGACGCGCGGTCTGACGAGCGGCCGCCTCGATCTGCTTGACCGCGCGCGCCTGCTCGGCCACCGCCTTGGCGGTCATGGTGGCCTGTTTGCGCGCGTCGTCCATGGTGCGCGCCACCTCGGCCGCCCCCCGGGCCTGTTCGGTGAGCGCGCCGAGCGTCCGCTGCACGGCGCCGGTGACCTCTTGCGCCTGGGTGCCGATGCCGTCGACGGCGCGGCTCTGCTCGGCCATCGCCGCCGAGGTCTGGTGGGTGACGCTGCGCATCTGCAGCACGCCCTTGGAGAGCTGCGCTGTCGCCACCGCTTGCTCCTGGCAGGCGCGCGAGACTTGCTCGGCACTGGTGGTCAGCTGGGCGTTGGAGCGTACCACGTCGCGCATGGCGCGCGCCTGCTCCGCCGTGGCCCCCATGGTCTGCTTGGCCATCTTGCGCATCTCGGCGCTGCCGTGGGCCAGCGACTGCACCGCCAGCGCCTGCTCGCTGGTGGACGCGCTGATGAGCCGCGCCTGCTCGCTCACCCGGGCCACGCCCTGCGCCACCGCCTGGCTGGCCTGCACCTGCTCGGCAGTGGCGCGCGAGACGTCGCGGATTGAGACGTTGGTCTCTTCGACCCCGGAGATGATGGACGTGAGCGCGCGCTCGGCGTCGTTCACCAGCCCGGTGCCTTCCTCGGCGACGCGCAGCCCCTCGGAGGAAGCCACCACCGCGTCGCGCGCCGAGGACTGGAGACCGCGCACGATCTTGGCAATCTCGGCGCTGGAGGCCGCGGCGCGATCGGACAGGGCACGGATCTCCTCGGCCACCACGGCGAATCCGCGTCCGTGCTCGCCGGCGCGGGCGGCCTCGATGCTGGCGTTGAGCGAGAGGAGGTTGGTGCGGTCGGCGATGAGGTTGATGGTCTGGACGATGTCGCCGATCTCCTCGGCGCGCTTGCCCATCTCCTTCATGACCGCGGCCGAATCGGACATGGCTTGCCGGATCTTGGTGAAGCCGGCGATGGATCGTCCGACCGTGCTGCCGCCTTCGCGCGCGACGGCGGTCACTCGCTCGCCGACGGCGCGTGCCCCCTCGCTCAGCTTGGCGATGTGACGCGTGCTGGTGTCGAGCTGGGCCGCCGCCCCGGCGCTCCCCGCCGCCGCCTGGCTGATGGCCTCGATGTTCTTGGACACTCCCTGAACCGCGCGCGTGACCTGCTCGATGGAGGCCGCCGTGCCGTCGATGGTGGCCGCGTTCTTCTCCGCGGTCGCGGCCACTTCTTCCACCGAGGCGGCCATCTCCGTGGCGCTCGAGGTGGTGGTCTGAGCGACCGATTCCAGCTGCTTGGCGTGCTCGGCCACGGCGCGAATGGACCGCACCAGCTCCTCGGTGGTGGCCGCCGTCTGTTCGACCGAGCTGGCCATCTCGGTGGCGCCTGCGGCCACGTTGCCCAGCGATTTCCCGATGGACAGCACCGAGCCGGCCACCGCTCCCATGCGCTCATTCACCGTCTGCGCGTCGGTCGCCAGCCGCGCGATGCCCTTGGACATCTCCTCGATGGTGGCGCCCACCTCCTGGATGGCGGCAGCGTTGGACTGCCCGCGATTGGCCATGTCGTCGGTGTTGGCGACCGACTCGGTGGTGGTGGCCAAGAGCTGCTCGCTGGCAGCGGCGAGATCCTCGGCGTTGGCGGCCACGCCCTTGACCGAGCGCACGATCTCCTCGAGCGTCGCCGCGGTGGAGTCGGCCGACGAGGCCAGCTCGGTCACGTCCTTGCGGATGGACGAGATCGTGGCGGAGAGCTCGGTGATGGAGCCCACCGTCGTCTCCGTTCCTTGCTGCAGCGACTTGGCGGTGTCGGCCACGGCGTGCTGGGAACGCGATAGCTCGGTGACCGACGCCCCGGTCTCCTCGATGCCGCTGGCCATGGAGTCCAGCGCCCCGCGGAGGTCCTCCGCGGCCTTGCGCTGCTCGCTGCCCCCGGCGTAGATGCGGCGCGCGCCCTCGTCGAGAGATGTCGCGAGCGTCGCCGTCTCGCGCATCGAGCGCAATACCGCTTCGACGCGCGCGCGGACCTCTTCGAGGGCGATTGTCCCGTTGCGACCATCAGCTGACATGGATCGAGTCCTCTCCGATGACCTTGACGAAGTCCACGAGCATCAGCATGCGCTGGCCCAGGTGAGCGACGGCCTTCACGAAGCTGTCCTCCCCGTCAGCGACCAGGCGGGGGGGCGCCTGGAGCTGCTCCGCGGTGAGCTTGATGACCTCGCGCGCGCTGTCGGCCAGGAGCCCCACCGTGCGGTCGCGGTACTGGACGACGACGATGCGGCTGTCGAGGGTGGGCTCCGCCGCCGGCAAACCGAAGCGCACGCGCAGATCGACGATGGGAACGACGCGCCCGCGGACCTGCACCACGCCGGCGACGTAAGGCAACGCGCCGGGGACGCGCGTCGCGCCCGCGTAGGACTCCATCTGAAGGACGTCGGCGGCGGCCACCACGTAGTCCGCGCCGGACACCTTGAAGACGACGTGAAGGATGCTCACGCGCGTCCTCCCGGGCCCCTGGCCGCCTGCGCCGGAAGAGCGGGAAGCGCGCCCGAGGCGAGGCCCTTGGAGCGTCGCTGACCGTAGGCCACGAGAGCGGACAGGTCGAGCACCAGGGTCGGTCGACCGTCGCCCAGGTCGGTGGCGGCGGAGACCCCGCTGACCCGAACCAGCGGATCGACCAGGGGCCGGATGACCGCCTCCTGCTGGCCGCGCACCCCGTCGAGCAAGAAGCCCACCGGCTCCCCGGCGCGGCGGATGACCAGGGCGCGCTGTCCCGGCCGGGCCTCGTAGGGCAAGCCCAGGAGCGTCGCCAGCGAGTACAGCGGCAGCGTCTCGCCGCGACGTTGCACCATGCCCACCGGACGCACCGCGGTGGCCATGCCCGGGCGCGGCGGGAAGACCAGCCGCTCGCCGCTGACGTCGAGGATCTCCTCGACCCCACCCACCGGAACGACGAAGCGCTCGCCGGCGCACTCGACGACGAAGGCATCGACGATGGCCACGCTGAGCGGGATCTTCAAGGTGAAGGTGGTCCCCCGGCCGGGGGTGGTCTGCATGCTCAGCTCGCCGCCGAGCTGGTCGAC
>Ga0302314_10004069_pt1 | contig 26928 bp, 18 predicted proteins | sample III_Palsa_N2_3_FD_200533 | JGI IMG/M metagenome (GOLD analysis project Ga0302314, IMG submission 200533) | Peat permafrost microbial communities from Stordalen Mire near Abisko, Sweden - III_Palsa_N2_3 | ecosystem: Environmental > Terrestrial > Soil > Palsa > Peat permafrost | place: Sweden...
CTTCGGAAGATTGGGGCTCGGCGCCGGAACCTGCGTCCCTGGCTCCACGGGCGTCGCTTGCGCGGCCGGATCCTCGGCCGGATCCGGCCACGACGGCACCGCCCAGAGCGTGGCGAGGCCGCCGCACAGCAAATGCAGTGCGAAGGCAGTGCGCCGGCGCCATGGGCACCCCTCGGTCTGGCGCACACATGCGCTGGCCCTCATAATCGCTGCACGCCCTATGTTAGTTCTGAACTTGCCATAAGCGCAGACAATACGCGATCGCACCGATCGCGCCCATTGTCAGCGACCCGTCATGTCCGAGTCACCACAACTGTCGTTCGCCGGCTCAACAGGACCCAGGCCATGGGATGCGCGGCTGGCGCGCCGTTTGGTGACGCCGCTCAAGGACAGCTGGGTGACCCCCAACCACCTGACTACCGTGCGGCTGCTAGTCGGCCTGGCGGCCGCATGGGCCTTCATGCATGGCACATACGGCTGGTCGAATCTGGCTGCGCTGCTGCTGAGCCTGTCGAATTTTCTCGACCACACCGATGGCGAACTCGCGCGCATCAGCGGCAAGACCAGCCGCATCGGCCATTTATACGATCTGGGCACGGATGCTGCCGTGACCATACTGCTGTTTGTCGCCATCGGCGCAGGTCTGGGTACGGACATCGCCGTCGTCACCGGATTGAACATGGCGCTGCCGCCGGCGGCGTTGGGCGCGACCACCGGTTGCGCGATCGCGTTGATTTTCCTGCTGCGCATGCGCATCGAGGAGCTGGAGGGCAAAGCCGGCATCCGCCAGAGCTCAGTGGGCGGATTCGAGACCGAAGACGTGCTGTACCTGCTGCCGCTGGTGACGCTGTGTAATGCGCTGGCATACTTTCTGGTAGCGGCCGCGATCGGCGCGCCGCTGTTCGCGATCTGGGTGGTCATCGATTACCGCCGGGCGCTGCGCCGCCTGCAGCCGGCACAGCCGATGCGCCAGGTGCCGTGGCCGCTCGGCCAAGCCGATCAGGCCATGAGTGCGCGCCTGACCGGACTGCCCACTGCGCCGCTGCGTTCAAACTTTGCCGCGCAGGGTGCGTTCCTGTTTGTGCCGGATTTTCTGGCGCCCGAGGTGAGCGCGCAATTGCGGGACGCGGTCGCGGCGGTCAAGCCTTGCGTCAACCGCAACTATCTGCCGGGACACAAGCAGGGAGGCAGTGTCAGTCGCCATACCATCGATCAGCTCTCACCCTTTATCGCCGAGCTATACCGCTCGCCGGCGTTGATCGAATGGTTGAACCAGATCTCGGGCGAACGCTTGCAGCTCTCCCCGCCGGACGATCCGCATGCCTATGCACTGTATTTCTATACCCGGCCCGGCGATCACATCGGCTGGCACTACGACACCTCCTACTACGCCGGCCGTCGCTATACGCTGCTGTTCGGAGTGCTCGATGAGTCCTCGTGCCGCCTGGAATACCAATTGCACACGCGCGAGGCCGGTGTGGCAGTGATCGCGGGCTCGCTGCAGATTCCCGCGGGGGGGCTGGTGTTTTTCGATGGCGACAAGCTGCGACACCGGATCACGCCCCTTGGCGAGGGCGAGATGCGTGTGTCGCTGACTTTCGAATATGTGACCGATCCAAGCATGCACGCGTGGTGGCGCATCATTTCCAAAGCCAAGGATGCGGTCGCGTACTTCGGCTTCCGTCAGGTGTTCCGTCGGCGCACACAGGAACCGGCTGGGCACGAATGACCCGGGCGGCAATCTGGTTGTTGGCGGCCGGTGCGCTGCTGTTCATCGGTGTGCTTGTCTCGCAAGGACTGCCGGCGGTGCTGGCAACCCTGGCATTGGCCGGCTGGGGCCTGGTGCTGGTGGCACTGTTTCACCTGTTACCGCTGGTGCTCGACGCCGCGGCGATCTATGTGCTGTTCGACCGCACCACGGTGCGCGGTGCATTCGGCAATGCAGTGCTGACGCGCTGGGCGGGCGAGTCCGCCACCAGCCTGACTCCTGGCGGGCAGATTGGCGGCCCGGTGCTGATGGCCCGTCACCTGGCTCAACGCGGCATGCCCATGGCCGAGGCGGCGGCCGCGATCACCGTCAGCACCACGCTGCAGACCCTGGCGCAAATCCTGTTCGCCCTGATCGGCATGGCACTGCTGGGCGCGCAGGCCAGCCATATTCTGCCGCCCGGCGTGCGCACCGCATTGCTGATCGCCAGCGGCGTACTGGCGCTGACGGTAGTGCCGTTTTATTTTGTGCAGCGGCGCGGTTTATTCGGTGGCTTGATGCGCGCGGCGGCGCGCTTTGGTGGTCAGCGCGACTGGTCCTTACTGATGAGCCAGGCCGAGGCCATCGATCTTGCAGTCGAGCGCAGCTATGGCCGCACGGGCCGCGCGGCGGCCAGTTTTGCGCTGAGCCTGATCGGTTGGCTGGTGGGCGCCGGCGAGGTGTATCTGATCCTGCAGTTTCTTCATGCAGCGGTAGGCTGGCGCGATGCGCTGATGCTCGAAAGCCTCGGTCAGGCCATTCGCGGCGCAGCCTTTGCCATTCCCGGTTCACTCGGGGTGCAGGAGGGCGGCTATCTTCTGCTGGCGCCGCTGGCGGGCTTGACGCCCGATGTGGCGTTGGCGTTGTCTTTGGCAAAGCGCGCGCGCGAACTGCTGCTGGGCCTGCCCGGAGTGCTGTATTTGCATCTGTCCGAGCGCGACTGGCGCCGCCGGCGCCTGGCCGGTGCCACATGGAGCGAATAGAGGCGTGGGGGCAGAAGCCGATGTCAGGGGCGTGGGGGGGGGTGCACGATACTGCAATTCACATTAATTTAGATTCTTTAATATCTGATTATAAAAGGTTTTGAATGCGCGCCATCATCCTCGCTGCCGGCCGCGGTCTGCGTCTGCAACAGCCCGAAGATCAGCAATTGCCCAAGTGTCTGCTGCAGTTCGGCGGCATGAGCCTGCTCGAACGGCATCTGCGCATGCTCAGGAACGCCGGGGTCGATGAGATCGTGCTGGCTCTGGGATTTCGCCAGCAACTGGTCGCGCAGGAGCTCGACCGTCTGGGCTGGCAGCCGCGTCCCGAGATCGTGCTGAATGCGGGCTTTGAACTGGGCAGCGTTTTAACCGTGCACACCGTGGCCGAAGCCATGACACGCGGCGGCGACATACTGCTCATGGATGCCGACGTGCTCTACGACCAGCGCATCCTGCGCGCGCTGGTGGCCGGTTCCCCACCGATCAACCGCGTGTTGATCGATCGCGATTTCGAGCCCGGCGATGAGCCGGTCAAGCTGTGCGTGCGCGATGGCGTGCCGGTGGAATTGCGCAAGCAACTGGCGGCGGACTTGAAATACGACACTATCGGCGAGTCGGTGGGCTTCTTCCGCTTCGATGCCACGGCCGCGCGCCGGCTCGCGGCGCTGGTGGCCGGCTACGTCGATGGCGGACGCTCGCAGATGCCGCACGAGGAGGCGGTACGCGATCTGCTGCTCGAGCGCAGCCAGCTCTTCGATGTTGCTGATGTCACGGGCGCGCCCTGGATCGAAATCGATTTTGCCAATGACGTGGCGCGCGCCGCCCGCGAGGTATGGCCGCAACTTCAATCCCTGGGACTGCAAACATGAATGCTTCAATCGCCGTTTCCACGCCATCGGCGCCCGCGCAAGCCGCCGGCACCGATGCAGTGCCCACGCGCAGCGCGAAACTGCGCCAGATGCTGCACAGTGATCGTCTCGAGTTCCTCATGGAAGCGCACAACGGCTTGTCCGCGCGCATCGTGCGCGAGGCCGGATTCAGCGGCATCTGGGCTTCCGGGCTGTCGATTTCGGCGCAGTTCGGAGTGCGCGACAATAACGAGGCCAGCTGGACCCAGGTGGTGGATGTGCTGGAATTCATGGCCGATGCCAGCGGCTTGCCCATTCTGCTCGACGGCGATACCGGCTATGGTAATTTCAACAACCTGCGCCGCCTGGTGCGCAAACTCGAGCAGCGCGGCATCGCCGGAGTGTGCATCGAGGACAAGCAGTTCCCGAAGACCAATAGTTTTCTGAACGGTGAACGCCAGCCGCTGGCGGATATCAAGGAGTTTGCGGGCAAGATCGCCGCCGGCAAGGACACCCAGAGCGATCCGAACTTCTCGATCGTGGCACGGGTTGAAGCGCTGATCGCCGGCTGGGGCATGGACGAGGCGCTGCGGCGCGCCGAGGCGTACCGGCTTGCCGGCGCGGATGCGATCCTGATCCACAGCAAGCTGTCGAAGCCGGACGAAATCGTGACCTTCGCGCGCGAATGGGCAGGCCGCGCGCCGCTCGTGATCGTGCCGACGCGCTACTACAGCACGCCGACCGATGTGTTTCGCAAAGCCGGTATCAGCACGGTGATCTGGGCAAACCATATGGTGCGCTCGGCTACCTCGGCGATGCAAAGCGTAGCCCGGGAAATCCATGACAGCCAGACGCTGGTGAACATCGAAGATCGTATCGTGCCGGTCAGCGAGATTTTCCGCCTGCAGGATGCCGACGAATACTCCGCCGCCGAACGCGTGTATCTGTCCGCCTCGGGCAGCTCGCGTGCGGCGGTGGTGCTGGCTGCAAGCCGCGGCCGCGGACTTGAAGCCCTGACCGTCGATCGCCCCAAAGTCATGCTGCCGATCGCCGGCAAGCCGCTGCTGCGCTGGCTCATCGATAGCTTCAAGAAGGAAAACATCAACGAGATCACCGTTGTCGGAGGCTACCGCGCCGATGCCATCGACACCGCCGGCATCAAGCTGGTGGTCAATGAGCGGCACGCTCAAACCGGGGAGCTGACCTCGTTGGTCTGCGCGCTCGATGCGCTGGAATCCGATACCCTGATTTCCTACGGGGATCTGCTGTTTCGCAGCTATGTGCTGCGCGATCTGGTCGAAGGCAAAGCCGATTTCTCGGTGGTGGTCGACTCCTCGCGCACCGAGGCCAGCAACCTGACGGTACGCGATTTCGCGTATTGCTCGCGCGCCGACGACCGCGGCTTGTTCGGCAGCCAGGTACTGTTGCAGCGCGTGACCGGCGAGGAAGCCGCGGGCGAGCCGCCGCAAGGGCGTTGGATCGGCATGTTGAACGTAAGCCGCCAGGGTCTGGTGCAGCTCAAAGCCGTGCTGGCCGCGCTGCGCGCGCGCGGCGATTTCGAGCAGCTAGACATGCCGTCGCTGCTGAACGCGCTGATCGCCGACGGGGCGCAGATCGAGGTGCTGTATGTGCACGGCCACTGGCGCGGGGTCAACGATCTCGACGACCTGCGTCAGGCCGTGGATTTCGCCCACTCGCAGACTCCTTTCGGCAGCGCATGATTGAAGCGCGTGATTTTGTCGAGCGCGCGCGCGTGCGCGGTTTCGAGTGGTATGCGAGCGTGCCGTGTTCGTATCTGACGCCGTTCATCAACTATGTTCTCCAGGATGGCTCACTGCACTATGTGTCGATGGCCAACGAGGGCGATGCGGTGGCATTGATAGCGGGTGTCGCGCTCGCGGGCACCGCCGAAGGCGCGCATCGGCGCGGCATTACGATGATGCAGAACTCGGGGCTCGGTAACGCGGTCAGTCCATTGACCTCGCTGACCTGGACCTTCCGGCTGCCGCAGTTGCTGATCGTGACCTGGCGCGGTCAGCCCGGCGTTGCCGATGAACCTCAGCACGCCCTCATGGGGCCGATCACTCCGGCCGTGCTGCAGAACATGCAGATACCCTGGGAGCTGTTTCCAACCGAAGTCGATGCCATCGGCCCGGCACTGGATCGTGCCGCGGCGCATATGGACCAGAGCGGCCGTCCCTATGCATTGCTCATGCAGAAGGGGAGCGTCGCAGCCTACGCGCTCGAGCCCGGCACCGGCGGTATCGCCCGCTCGCCGGCCAGCGCCGCTGTAACGCTGCCTCAGCGGCTCGCGCCCGAAGCCAGGCCCTCAAGGCACGCCGCCCTGGAGCAGGTCGTGGCACAGACCTCGAGCGCCTCGACCGCGGTGCTGGCCACCACCGGGTTCTGCGGGCGCGAGCTCTATGCCATCGATGATCGTCCCAACCAGCTGTACATGGTGGGTTCGATGGGATGCGTGCTGCCGCTGGCGCTTGGACTGGCCCTGGCGCGCCCGGACCTGCGGGTGCTGGCGCTGGATGGCGACGGGGCGGCGTTGATGCGCATGGGCGCGTTTGCCACCGCGGGGGCCTATGGGCCGCCCAACCTACAGCATCTATTGCTGGACAACGGCGCCCACGACTCCACGGGAGCCCAGGCGACAGTATCCGGGCACATGTCCTTTGCGCAGGTGGCTGCCGCCTGCGGTTATGCCTCCTCGCTCGAAACCGATGACGTGGATCAGATCGGCGCGTGGCTGCAGGCCTCGCCGCTGGCGGGCCCGCGCTTTGCGCGCCTGCTGACGCGCACCGGCACGCCTGAGGGCCTGCCGCGTCCGTCGATTACACCGGTCGAAGTCAAGCAACGCCTGATGCGTCATTTCAGCCTCGCCGCGCGGGCCGGTAGCTCTTAAGGCTGCTGTGCCGCTGGCGATGGCCATTGCCGCTCGAGCCGCTCATCGATTTCGCCAATGCAGGCGGCCACGGTATTGCTCATGGCCAGGATTTCCTCATGCATGCGCTGCTCGGAGGCGCGCTGCGACTCCTTGAGCGATGCCAGCTCGGTTTGCAGATACTGCTGCAATAGCGTGAAGCGCGAAGCTTCGGCGTTTTCCGCCAGTTCGCGGTGCGAGCGCAGCTCCGCCGCGTGGCGCCGATGGATGGCCACCAGCCTGAACTGAACCGTCAGCAGCAGCCCGAAGAATACCGCCATCAGCACCAGCGCAAGCGCGAGCAGTATCAGCCCGAGCGGCATGCTCACGCGCGTGAAACCGAACGAGGTCGGTAGGGGCGCGCTCAACATTCCCCAGTTGATGATCACGAATACGATCGCAAGCGCCGCCGGGATCCAGAGCAACACATTGGCCGGTTTGAGTTTCACAGCGCCGCTCCTGGATTCATTCGCTCGGCTTGGTGGGCTCTTTGATGACCTGTTCCTCCAGCGCCTCGAGCACCTGCGTGGTGTCGGTAGGAGTCTGCATGGCGGCCGCCACGGCATCGTGGCGATCGTGCACCATCGGCAGATCGCGCCGCAGTTCCTCGATCAGATGGATGAGTTTGGTGGTCTTCTGCTCGGTCGAGAGATTCAACTGCAGGTCGAGATTGAGCCGCCGCGCTTCAAAGCGCGCCTGCCGGTTCTGCGTAATCAGAACCACGGTAGTGGTGAAAAACGCCCCGAGGCTCACCAGGCCCTGCAGCCAGAAAAACGGCGGCGGATCGAGCTGCGGCAGGTGCAAACGCGGTGCCAGTGCGTTGTACAGCAGCCAGATCGCCGCTACCGAGGCCGCATAGAGCAGATACAGCGGCCGCCCCAGCCATCGGGCCAGGTGCTCCAGGCGCCGCTGCGCGTCACTGAGTTTGAATTCCTCGCGCCGGTGGAAGGCGACGATGCTGTCGATGTTCTGGCTGACATGTTCGGGGACGCCCTCGGGCGCGCTCGCTCCGGTCGCTGTGGCCGCTGCTTTTTGATCCTGGGCAGACATGGCGGGATTGTACCGATCCGCACGCTTGCGGGCGGCTCGGTCGAAGATCAGGTGGCATGGCGAGCGTGCGCAAGCGGCCGCGGCTGCGAGTGCTGGGGCGGGTGCAGGCGATCGAGATAGTTCGAGAACAGCTCGATATCGAGCGGTTTTACCCAATGCGAGTCGAAGCCGGCGTCGCTGGAGCGCCGGCGGTCGCTGTCCTGGCCCCAGCCGGTCAGCGCGATCAGCACCATGGTTTGACCCCAGGGCTGCGCGCGCATGCGCCGTGCCAGCTCGTAGCCGTCCAGGCCCGGCATGCCGATATCGAGCACGGCGATCTCGGGCAGAAATCTCGGCGCAGCGTCCAGAGCCAGAAAGCCATTGGCGGCGGTGCGGACATCGTGGCCGCCGAAGCGCAGCAGCGTGGCGAGGCTCTCGAGCGCGTCCTCATTGTCATCCACGATCAGAATACGGCGCTTGGACTGGGCGCCGTCGAGCGCGTGCGATGCCGCTGCTGCGGCCGTGGGCACTGCGTTCTGATCCTGCGGCGCGGCCGGCAGACGAATGATGACCTGTGTGCCCCGGCCCACGCCGGCGCTGTCGACGCTGATGCTGCCGCCGTGCAGGCCGATCAGCCGCTTGACCAGGGCCAGACCTATGCCGAGACCGCCCCGGGAGCGTTCATCCATGGCTCCGGCCTGACTGAACAGGTCGAACACCGTAGGCAGCAGCGCTGCCGGGATGCCGATACCGTTGTCGCTGACGCGAATCTCGACCGCAGCGTCATCCAGCCGCGCGCTCAGTTCTATTATGCCGCCAGCATTGGTGTACTTCACGGCGTTGCCCAGCACATTGCCGAGCACCTGCGTCACGCGCGTCAAGTCGCCTAACAGCATCAGCGGCGGCGTCGGCAGATCGATGCGCAACTCGTGCTGCTGCTGCGTCAACATGGGCTGCACCGTCTCGACCGCGCGCGCCACCGCGGCGGCCAGTTCCAGAGGTCTGACCTCGATGTTGATCTTGCCGCGCGTGATGCGCGAAACATCCAGCAGATCGTCCACCAGGCGCGTCAGATGCGTCGCCTGCCGGTCGATGACATCGCGCGCCCATTGCAATTGCGGCTCCTCCAGACGCTTGAGGTGCATGAGCCTGATGGCGTTGTGAATCGGTGCCAGCGGGTTGCGCAGCTCATGGGCGAGCATGGCCAGAAACTCATCCTTATGCCGATCAGCTTCCTTGAGCTGCTGTTCCATGCGTGCCCGTTCGGCGTTTTCGTTATGCAGCGCGCGATTCGCCTGCTCGAGTCCGGAAACGGCCTCACGCAGCGAGTCGTTGAGCCGCTCGAGCTCGCGGGTCTTTTCCGCCTGCAGGTTCGAATGCGCCAGCGCCAGCTGGGCGTTGGCGTGCGCCAGAGTGCTGTTGAGTTGCTGCAGCTCGCGGCGCTTGAGATGCAGCTCCACCAACACCGCTACCTTGCTGCGCAGGATCTCCGGCACCACCGGAATCAGCACGTAGTCGACCGCGCCGAGCTTGTAGCCCTTGAGCCGGTCGAAATCGGTGATGTGCACGCCGGTGACGAAGATGATCGGCGTGCGCTCGTAGCGCGGATGATCGTGAATCAGGCCCGCTGTTTCGAAGCCATCCATACCCGGCATGCTGACATCGAGCAGCACCACCGCGAACTCGTGCTGCATCATGCGCTCGAGCGCCTCCAGGCCCGAGCGCGCGATGATCAGGTTCTGCCCGAGATCCTGCAGTATCGCCTGGTAGGAGAGCAGCCGTGCCGGCTGGTCGTCGACCAGCAGGATATTGACCCGCTCGGAGCTCATCGGTGCAGCCACATGCGCACCAGTGACAGCAGCTGGTCGCTGTTGACCGGTTTGGCGACGTAATCGGAAGCGCCGGCCTCCAGGCATTTCTCGCGGTCGCCCTTCATGGCCTTGGCCGTCAGCGCGATGATGGGCAGCTGACGGAAGCGCGCGTCGCTGCGGATTCGACGCATGGTTTCGTAGCCATCCATCTCCGGCATCATGATATCCATGAGCACCAGCGAAAGATCTTCGGTGCTCTCGATCTGCCGGATCGCATCCTGACCGTTGTTCGCGCTCAGCACATGCATATTGTGGCGCTCGAGCAGGCTGTTGAGCGCAAATATGTTGCGCACGTCATCATCGACCACCAGTACGCGGCGGCCGCGCAGCGCCTCGTCGCTTTGATGCAGCTGCTCGATCATCTTCTGCTGTGCCGCCGGCAGATCGGCGACCACGCGGTGCAGGAACAGCGCGGTTTCATCGAGCAGCCGTTCCGGCGAATGCACGCCCTTGACCACTACGCTCTTGGCCTTCTTGCGCAGCTCGCGCTCTTCGCCCTCACTGAGCTCGCGCCCGGTGAATACCACGATCGGGATGTCGCGCAGTTTGCTTTCCAGTTGAATCGCATCGAGCAGTTCGAAGCCCGACATATCGGGCAGGCGCAGATCCAGCACCACGCAGTCGAAGCTGGACGAGCGCAGCAGCTCGAGCGCATCGCCGCCGCTGCCGGTGGTGGTGATGTCGACATCGCCGTGGCCGAGCAATGCGCGGATGCTCAACTGCTCTGCCGGATCGTCCTCGATGACCAGCAATCGCCGCACCCGCGGATTGGTAAATTCGCGGATGCGATCGAACGCCTCGGTCAGGCCGTCGGTGGTCAGCGGCTTGTTGATGAATGAGAACGCCCCGCGCTCCAGTCCGTACTGCCGCTCCTCCTCGATCGTCAGGATCTGCACCGGTATATGGCGCGTGTCCGGGTTGCGTTTGAGATGACTCAGTACCGTCCAGCCGAGCATGTCCGGCAGGAACACATCCAGCGTGATGGCGGTCGGACGGTATTTGCGCGCCAGCTCCAGCGCCTCGGTGCCGGTCTGTGCCACCAGGACCTTGAAGTGCCGGTCGCGCGCGAGATTCAACAGCACGCGCGCGTAATGCGGGTCGTCCTCGACGATCAGCAGCACGGTATCGCCGGGCTGCAGGTCGTCGCGATCGTCGCTGAGCTCTTCCTGGCGCGGCGCGGCCAGCACGATCGGCTGGTAGGCGCTGGCCGGCGCGACACCGGCGGCCCCGAGCTGCGCGGCCTTGCTATAGGCGGGCCCGCTGTAGATTGCGGGCAGGTACAGTGTGAAAGTGCTGCCGCTGCCGGGCACGCTGGTCAGGCGGATCTCCCCGCCCAGCAGGTGCGCCAGCTCGCGGCTGATGGCCAGACCCAGGCCGGTGCCGCCGTAACGCCGTGCCGTGCCCGCGTCCGCCTGCTGGAAGGCCTCGAAAATGATGCGCTGTTTTTCGTGCGCAATGCCGATACCGGTGTCGCTGACCGAGAATTCGATCACCGGCTGGCCCTGACTGAGCATGGGGTGTTCCGCGCTCCAGCCGCCGGCGGCGATACCCACGTGCAGGCGCACGCCGCCGTGTTCGGTGAACTTGAGCGCGTTGGAAAGCAGATTCTTGAGCACCTGCATCAGGCGTTTGCTGTCGGTGGTGATCGCGCGGCCCAGGTGGGTATCGAAATTGGTCGTGAATGCCAGCTTGCGATTGTCGGCCTCGTGCCGGAATGAGCGCTCGATGGTCTCCTTGAGGTGGGCGAAGGACAGCTCTTCGGTTTCCACCGTGACCGTGCCGGACTCGATCTTGGACAGATCGAGGATGTCGCTGATCAGATTGAGCAGATCGGTGCCGGCGCCGTGAATGGTCTTGGCGAACTCGACCTGGCGCGCGGTCAGATTGGTATCGGGATTTTCGGCCAGCTGCTGACCCAGGATCAGAATGCTGTTGAGCGGCGTTCGCAGTTCATGCGACATGTTTGCCAGAAATTCCGACTTGTAGCGCGAGGTCAGCGCCAGCTCGGTGGCCTTCTCTTCGAGTGCACGGCGCGCGAGTTCGATCTCCTGGTTCTTGCGCTCGACCTCCACATTCTGCTCGGCCAGCAGCCGCGCCTTGGTGGCGAGCTCTTCATTGGTCTGCTGCAGTTCCTTCTGCTGCGTCTGCAGCTCGGCCGCGAGCTGCTGCGATTGCGTCAGCAGCCCCTCGGTGCGCATGGTCGCCTCGATGGTATTGAGCACCACGCCGATGCTGCCGGTCAGCTGCTCGAGAAACGCCAGGTGCGAGGCAGTGAATTCCTTCAGCGAGGCCAGTTCGACCACGGCTTTGACGTTGCCTTCGTACAGCACCGGCAGTGCAATGACATTGCGCGGCCTGGCCTCAACCAGTCCGGAGCGGATGTGAATCGCATCCGGCGGAATGTCCGCCAGCAGAAAGCGCTGCCGGTCGAGCGCGCACTGTCCGACGATGCCCTGTCCCATGGCATAACGGCGCGGTTCGCCGTCGAGCGGATCGGCAAAGCTTGCCAGCTGCGTCAGGCATGCCGAATCGCTCGCGCCCTCCATGACGTAGACCACGCCCTGCTGTGCGTTGACCAGCGGCGCCAGTTCCGACAGCAGCATCTGGCCTACCGTGACCAGATCACGCTGTCCCTGCATCATGCGGCTGAACTTCGCCAGATTGGTCTTGAGCCAGTCCTGCTCGGTGTTGCGATCGGTGGTGGCGCGCAGATTGCCGATCATGGCGTTGATGTTGTCCTTGAGATCCGAGACCTCGCCGCGCGTGTCCACCTGAATCGATCGCGTCAGATCGCCCTTGGTCACGGCCGTGGCGACTTCGGCGATCGCGCGCACCTGCGTGGTCAGATTCGCGGCCAGCAGATTGACGTTGGCAGTCAGATCCTTCCAGGTACCGGCGGCGCCCGGCACGTGCGCCTGGCCGCCGAGCCGGCCTTCGACGCCGACCTCGCGCGCCACGGTGGTGACCTGATCGGCAAAGATCGCGAGCGTATCGGTCATGCTGTTGATGGTATCGGCCAGCGCCGCGACCTCGCCCTTGGACTCCACGGTCAGGCGCTGGCGCACATCGCCGTTGGCCACCGCGGTCACGACCTTGACGATGCCGCGCACCTGATTGGTCAGGTTGTTGGCCATGACATTGACGTTGTCGGTCAGGTCCTTCCAGGTCCCGGCAACTCCCGGCACCTCGGCCTGGCCGCCGAGCTTGCCTTCGGTGCCGACCTCGCGCGCCACGCGCGTGACTTCGGCCGCGAAGCTGTTCAACTGATCGACCATGGTGTTGATGGTCTCTTTGAGCTGCAGGATCTCGCCCTTGACGTCGACCGTGATCTTGCGCGACAGATCCCCGCGCGCGATCGCAGTGGCGACTTCGGCGATATTGCGCACCTGACCGGTCAGGTTGCTGGCCATGGAGTTGACGTTGTCGGTCAGATCCTTCCAGGTGCCGGCCACACCGGGCACGATGGCCTGGCCGCCGAGCTTGCCTTCGGTGCCGACCTCGCGCGCCACGCGGGTGACTTCGGCCGCGAAACCATTCAACTGATCGACCATGGTGTTGATGGTTTCCTTCAGCTGCAGGATCTCGCCGCGCACGTCGACGGTGATCTTGCGCGACAGATCGCCCTTGGCCACCGCGGTGGTGACCTCGGCGATGTTGCGCACCTGACCGGTCAGATTGGTCGCCATGGCGTTAACCGAGTCGGTCAGATCCTTCCAGGTGCCGCCGACGCCCGGCACGATCGCCTGACCGCCGAGGCGCCCGTCGGTACCCACCTCACGCGCTACCCGCGTGACTTCGGCAGCAAAGGCATTCAACTGATCGACCATGGTGTTGATGGTCTCTTTGAGCTGCAGGATCTCGCCCTTGACGTCGACCGTGATCTTGCGCGACAGATCGCCATTGGCGATGGCGGTGGCGACGTCGGCGATGTTGCGCACCTGGTTGGTCAGATTGCTGGCCATGGAATTGACGTTGTCGGTCAGATCCTTCCAGACGCCGCTGACGCCCTTGACGTCGGCCTGGCCGCCCAGATTGCCTTCGGTGCCGACTTCGCGCGCCACGCGCGTGACTTCGGCAGCGAAGCCGTTCAACTGATCGACCATGGTGTTGATGGCTTCCTTGAGCTGCAGGATCTCGCCCTTGACGTCGACGGTAACCTTGTGTGACAGGTCTCCGCGCGCGATGGCGGTGGCCACCTCGGCGATATTGCGCACCTGACCGGTCAGATTGCCGGCCATCGAATTGACATTGTCGGTGAGGTCCTTCCAGGTACCGCCGATGCCGACCACATAGGCCTGCCCGCCGAGCTTGCCATCGGTGCCGACCTCGCGCGCCACGCGCGTGACTTCCGAGGCAAACGAGCGCAGCTGGTCGACCATGGTGTTGACGGTCTCCTTGAGCTGCAGGATTTCGCCGCGCACGTCCACGGTGATCTTGCGCGACAGATCGCCGCGCGCAATGGCGGTCGACACTTCGGCGATATTGCGCACCTGACCGGTCAGATTGCTGGCCATGGAGTTGACGTTGTCGGTCAGATCCTTCCAGGTGCCGGCCACGCCGGGCACGATGGCCTGGCCGCCGAGCTTGCCTTCGGTGCCGACCTCGCGCGCCACGCGCGTGACCTCGGCGGCAAAACTGTTGAGCTGATCGACCATGGTGTTGATGGTGTTCTTGAGCTCCAGGATCTCGCCCTTGACGTCGACCGTGATCTTGCGCGAAAGATCGCCCTTGGCCACCGCGGTGGTGACTTCGGCGATGTTGCGCACCTGGCTGGTCAGATTCGTGGCCATGGCATTGACCGAATCGGTCAGATCCTTCCAGGTGCCGGCCGCCCCTGGCACCAGTGCCTGACCGCCCAGCTTGCCCTCGGTGCCGACCTCGCGCGCCACGCGTGTGACCTCCGAGGCGAACGAGCGCAGCTGATCGACCATGGTGTTGATGGCCTCCTTGAGCTGCAGGATCTCGCCGCGCACATCGACCGTGATCTTGCGCGACAGATCGCCATTGACCACCGCAAAAGTCACTTCGGAAATATTGCGCACCTGGCCGGTGAGATTACTGGCCATGGAATTGACGTTGTCGGTCAGGTCCTTCCAGACGCCGCTGACGTCCTTGACCTCGGCCTGACCGCCGAGCTTGCCCTCGGTGCCGACTTCGCGCGCCACACGCGTGACTTCGGCGGCGAAGCCATTCAACTGATCGACCATCGTATTGATGGTCTCCTTGAGCTGCAGGATCTCGCCGCGCACGTCGACCGTGATCTTGCGCGACAGGTCGCCGCGCGCGACTGCTGTCGTGACCTCGGCGATGTTGCGCACCTGGCCGGTCAGATTGGTCGCCATGGCATTGACCGAGTCGGTCAGGTCCTTCCAGGTGCCGGCCACGCCGGGCACGATGGCCTGACCACCGAGTTTGCCCTCGGTGCCGACCTCGCGCGCCACGCGTGTGACTTCCGAGGCGAACGAGCGCAGCTGATCGACCATGGTGTTGATGGCCTCCTTGAGCTGCAGGATCTCGCCGCGCACATCGACCGTGATCTTGCGCGACAGGTCGCCATCGGCCACCGCGATGGTGACCTCGGAGATGTTGCGCACCTGGCCGGTCAGATTGCTGGCCATCGAGTTGACGCTGTCGGTCAGATCCTTCCAGATGCCGGCCACCCCGGGCACGATGGCCTGGCCGCCGAGCTTGCCTTCGGTGCCCACCTCGCGCGCGACGCGCGTGACTTCGGAGGTGAAGGCGCTCATCTGGCGGATCATGGCGTTGACCACCGTGGCCGAACGCAGGAATTCGCCCTCGAGCGGCCGGCCGTCGACGTCCAGGGCCATGGTCTGCGACAGGTCGCCCTTGGCCACGGCACTGATCGCGCGCGTGACTTCGGTCGTGGGCCACAGCAGGTCTTCGATCAGCGTATTGACGCAGTTCTGCATCGAATGCCAGGCGCCGCCGCGGCGGCTGCCCGAGGCACGATGCTTGGTCTTGCCTTCCTTGCCCACCTTCTGCCCGACGCGCTCGAGATCCAGCGCCATCTGCTGATTCGACAGCACGATATCGTTGAAGGTGTCGGCAATCTTGCCGGCCAGGCCGGTCTGATCGCCCGGCAATCGGACCGAAAAATCGCCGTCTCGCACCGCCTGCAGTGCCCGCAGCATGACGCGCATGTCCAGGGTCTGCGGGTCGCTGGCACCGCTGCCATTGCCATTACCTGCTTTGGCGGTAACCGCGCCTTTACGGACGGGTTGATTCTCAGCGATACGCATGGTGGGGGCTCCATGGGGCGAGGGTGCGACGGAATGCCAAAGGTGAGTTCAAGCCGCAGCGTGAGCGCGTGCGGCTGTAATTTTTACAGCGGGAGGACGAGGGCGGTGAGTCGGAGCACGGCGGGCTCCCTTGAATGCTATGCCTGACGATAACGCGCAAGCGATGCCCGTTTTCAGTGGCCCGGATTCGGAACTTCCCAATCGTGTCGTTCTGCTCCGAGAATAACAGATGCGGGCAATCCTGCAATAAATTCAGGGCGTTGCGTCGTCATACAGCGACATTGGACACACTTCACCGGGCAGGGGCTGTGGCTGCCACCAAAGTGCTATAACGAAGGGCGGGCGGCCAGCTATGATGCAGGGGTCGGCCAGATGCGCGGTGCTGCTGTGCAGGCTCGCCGCAGGCGTGGAGTGGTGGTTATGGTGGACGAAGATCGCAGCGCGTATACCGGCGCCAACGATACCGCAGCGGATTCCGAGTCGCTCATCCTGGTGGATGAGGCGGATCGCGAAGTCGGGCACATGAGCAAGGCGCAGTGCCATCAGGGCCGCGGCGTGCTGCATCGGGCCTTTTCACTGCTGATTTTCAATGCCGGGGGCGAGCTGCTGCTGCAGCAGCGCGCGGCGTCGAAGCGCCTCTGGCCGCTGTACTGGTCGAACAGCTGCTGCAGTCATCCGCGGCGCGCTGAGACCATGGAGACCGCGATACATCGCCGGCTGCACGAGGAACTGGGGCTGCGGTGTGCGCTGCATTTCTTGTATAAGTTTCACTATCAGGCGCAATTCGACGTTGCTGGCGCCGAGCACGAGCTCTGTTCAGTGTTCATCGGCCGCTGCGCCGACCCTATCCGGGTCAATCGCAGCGAGGTTCTGGCCTGGCGCTGGATTGCGCCCGAAGCCCTGGAGAGCGAACTGAGCGGGGCCGGCGCCGACAGGTTTACGCCGTGGTTCGTGTTGGAGTGGGGCCGGGTCTGGCGCGATCACCGCGCGGCACTGCTGGCCCTGCAATAGGAGTTATCGATTTGGCTATTCCACTACTTCAGGCCTACCGAGTTGGACGTTATATCGCAGGGCGAAAACTGCGCGGCGCCAAGCGCTATCCGCTGGTGCTGATGCTCGAGCCGCTGTTCCAGTGCAATCTGGCCTGCGCGGGCTGCGGCAAGATCGATCATCCGAAGGAGACTCTGCAGAAGAGACTCAGCGTCGCAGACGCGCTGCATGCGGTCGACGAATGCGGTGCGCCGATGGTGTCCATTCCCGGCGGCGAGCCGCTGATTCACAAGGAGATGCCCGAGATCGTCGCCGGAATAGTGGCGCGCCGGAAGTTCGTCTATTTGTGCACCAACGCCATTTTGCTGCCCAAACATATCGATGAATACCAGCCCTCGCCCTATCTGACCTTCTCGATCCACCTGGACGGCAGCCGCGAACGTCACGACGAGTCGGTGTGCCAGGAGGGGGTGTTCGACAAGGCGGTATTTGCCATCAAGCTCGCGCGCAGCAAGGGCTTTCGCGTGACCATCAATTGCACATTGTTCAGCGGCGAGAACCCGGACGAAGTGGCGGCATTCTTCGATGAGGCGATGGCACTGGGTATCGAGGGTATCATGGTCTCGCCCGGCTACAGCTACCACCATGCGCCGCGGCAGGATGTGTTTCTCGGACGCAGCGCCAGCAAGCGGCTGTTCCGCGAGATATTCAAACGCGGGCGCAAAGCCAACGCCGGCAGCAGCGATTCGCGCAGCCGCTGGTCGTTCAATCACTCCGGGCTGTTCCTGGATTTTCTGGCCGGCAATCAGGCCTACCAGTGCACGCCGTGGAGCACTCCGACCTACAATATTTTCGGCTGGCAGCGGCCCTGCTATCTGCTGACCGACGAAGGCTACGCGCCGAGCTTCCGCTCGCTGATGGAGGATACCGAGTGGGACAAGTACGGCGTCGGCAAGAATCCGGCCTGCGACAATTGCATGGCTCACTGCGGATTTGAGGGCACGGCCGTGGATGATGCGTTCGCTCACCCGATCAAAGCGCTGAAACTGGCGCTGCGCGGTCCGCGGCTCTCGGGTGCGATGGCGCCGGAAATGCCCATACTGTACGGCGACGGCAGCAGACGTCCGGCCGGCACGGTGGCTGCCATTGCGGTGGAGACAATCAAAGTCGCGAACCGTGGGCCAGATGACGGGCATGCCGCCCGGCCGCGATGACGCAGGCGTGATCACCGCCAACGCCGCTCGCGACTCTATGCAGGATGAATCGGCTGAGCGTGCGGCTTTCGGCGCACAGCTGCAGTCCTGGCGCGCGCGCATGGAACTCGCGCTGGCAGCGCGGCTTCCGCCAGCCGACGCCGTGCCCACGCGCTTGCACCAGGCCATGCGCTACAGCGTGCTGGGCGGCGGCAAGCGGGTACGCCCGGGGCTGCTGTTTGCCACCGCGCGCGTGGTGGGTCTTACCGAAGACGAAGTCGAGGCCGCTGCCTGCGCCATCGAGCTGGTGCATGTGTATTCGCTGGTCCACGACGATTTGCCGGCCATGGACGATGACGATCTGCGCCGCGGCCGGCCCACCTGTCATAAGGCCTATGACGAGGCGACCGCGATCCTGGTCGGTGACGCCTTGCAGCCGCTCGCATTCCAACTGCTGGCCAGCGATCCGGCATTGCCCGCTGCCCCGGCGATACGGCTGCGGCTGATCGAGTTGCTGGCCGAGGCCAGCGGCACCTTTGGCATGGCCGGGGGGCAGGCCATCGATCTGGCCGTGCAGGGCAAGCGGCTCGAGGTCGCGCAGGTGGAGGAAATGCACGCGCGCAAGACCGGAGCGCTGATTCGCGTCAGCGTGCTGATGGCCGCGGTGTGCGCACCCTTGCTCGAACCTCGTCTGTACGAGGCGCTGGCCGGTTTTGCGAGCCCCATCGGTCTGGCATTCCAGATTCAGGACGATTTGCTGGATGTGATCGGCGATGCTTCGACCCTGGGCAAAGCCACGGGCGCCGATAGTGAGCGGGCCAAGCCCACCCATCCGGCGGTCATTGGCATCGAGTCGTCGCAGGAGCGCGTGCGGCTGCTGCACACCCAGGCGCTGGACGCGCTCGCGCCTTTCGGCGCGCGCGGCCAGCCGCTGCGCTCCATGGCCGATTGGCTGCTTTCGCGGCGTTATTGAGCTCGCGCCGAGCGCAGGCGTTCTTTCCCCTGCAGCGCCCACCAGCGCTCAACGCTGGCACTCAGACCCGCCGCATCGAGCCCCGCGGCCGCGAGGCAGCTCTCGCGCGAACCGTGCTCAATGAATCGGTCCGGTATGCCCACGTGCAACAGCGGTAGCTGTAATCCGTGCAAGGCCAGCAATTCCCCGACCGCAGAGCCGGCTCCCCCGGCGACCGCATTCTCCTCAATGGTCACGATCGCGCGATGCCGCTCGGCAAGGGCGATCAGCAGCTCCTGATCCAGCGGCTTGACGAAGCGCATATTGACCAGACTGGCATCGAGCCGCTCGGCAATCTTGTGCGAGCACTCCAGCAGCGCACCGAATACCAGCAGCGCCAGCCCGCTGCGGCCCTCGCGGCGTATCTGCGCACGTCCCACGGGTAAGGCCGTCATCTGCGCCGCCACGGCGGCGCCGGGCCCGGCGCCGCGCGGATAGCGCACCAGCGCGGGAGCCTCGAGCGTGGTTGCCGTGTACAGCATCTGACGGCATTCGTTCTCATCGCACGGGGCCATGATCACCAGGTTCGGGATGCAGCGTAGAAAACTCAGATCGTAGCTGCCCTGGTGCGTCGCGCCGTCGCTGCCAACGAGGCCGGCGCGATCGACGGCAAAGGTTACGGGCAGATGCTGCAACGCAACATCATGGATCAGCTGATCGTATGCGCGCTGCAGGAAGGTCGAATAGATCGCCACCACGGGCTTGAATCCTTGGGTGGCCAGGCCGGCGGCAAAGGTCACAGCGTGCTGCTCGGCGATCGCGACGTCGAAGTAGCGCTCAGGGAAGCGTTTGGAGAACGCCACCAGTCCCGAACCCTCGCGCATGGCCGGTGTGATGCCGATGATCTTCGGATCGGCCTCGGCCATGTCGCAGAGCCATTGACCGAAGATCTGCGAATAGGTCGGACCGGCGCTCTTCTCCTTGAAGATCGTGCCGCTGGCCGGGTCGAACGGACCGGGACCGTGCCAGGCGATCGGATCGGCCTCAGCGGGCGCATAGCCCTTGCCCTTACGCGTCAGCACGTGAAGAAACTGCGGTCCGCGCAGCTTGCGCAGATTGCGCAGCGTGGCTACCAGGGCTTTGACGTCATGACCGTCCACGGGTCCGATGTAGTTGAACCCCATCTCTTCAAACAGCGTCCCGGGCAGCACCATGCCCTTCAAATGCTCTTCAGAGCGACGCGCCAGTGCGCGCACGCTGGGCATCTGGCTCAGCATTTTTTTTCCGCCCTCGCGCAAATGCGCGTACACGCGGCCGGAGAGTGCCTGCGCGAAGCGCTTGGACAGTGCACCCACGTTCTCGGAAATCGACATGTCGTTGTCGTTCAGAATGACCAGCAGGTCGGTGGGCAGCGAACCGGCATGATTCAACGCCTCGAAAGCCATGCCAGCAGTCAGGGCGCCATCGCCGATGATCGCCACCACACGCCGGCTGTCGCCAACTTGGGAGGCCGCAATGGCCATCCCGAGCGCGGCACTGATGGACGTACTCGAGTGGCCGACGCCGAAGGTGTCGTACTGGCTTTCGCCGCGGGTCGGGAACGGCGCCAGTCCCCCAGGCTGCTTGATGGTCGGCAGACGTTCGCGTCGACCCGTGAGCACCTTGTGCGGATAGGCCTGATGCCCGACGTCCCAGACCAGCAGGTCGTGCGGCGTCTCGAACACATAATGCAGGGCGATGGTCAGTTCCACCGTTCCGAGGCCTGCGGCGAAATGCCCCCCGCGAGTGCTGACGCTGTGAATCAGAAATTGCCGCAGCTCCGCAGCCAGGGCCGGCAGTTCTGCCACTGACAAGCGGCGCAGATCTGCGGGGGAATCGATGCTGCCGAGCAGCGGCTGATTATCGGACGGGCCAGTCATCGCAGGCAGTATACCCCTAAGGGATTCGCGCCCGGCGCGACCCGATGGATTGCGTGTTAAAGTCGCCATCGGCGATGTGGCTATCCGCGCCTTTAGGCGCCATGTGCATATCGGACGGCTGCGAGCCGGCGATGTGTTATGCCAGCGGCTTGGGGCCGCTGGTCATCCACTTTGTCCCAAACGTAACGTCTCGAAGTGGTGTTATTCGTACGATGTCGCGAGACACTCTCCAAATCGAATCCGGAGTTTCCGATGAGGTCTACCAGGACCGGATTCTGCCGCATGTGTCGCGCACGTTCGCGCTGACCATCCCGCAATTGCCGGCGGCGCTGCGGACTCCGGTCACCAGCGCCTACCTGCTGTGCCGGATTGCCGATACCATCGAGGATGAGCCGGTGCTGTCTGCCGATGCGACCCTGGTGCTGCTGCAGCGGTTTGTCGGCGTGTTGTACGGCACGGAGGATGCGGCGCTGCTGGCGCGGGAGCTGACCCCGCAGCTGTCCGAGCAGACCTTGCCTGCGGAACGGGATCTGGCGCTCAACCTGGGCAGGGTGGTCAGGGTGACTGCGCGCCTGGAGGCGCCGCAGCGACTGGCGATCCAACGCTGTGTGGAAGTGATGTGCAGCGGCATGCATCAGTTCCAGCGCACCGCAAGTGTGCGCGGCCTGCCGCGCTCGGTTGATCTCGACGATTATTGTTATTACGTCGCCGGCGTCGTTGGGCAGATGCTCACCGAGCTGTTCTGCGACTACTCGGTCGCGGCCGCGCAGCAGCGCAGCGCGCTGGATGAGCTCGCGGTGTCGTTCGCACAGGGCCTGCAGATGACCAATATTCTGAAGGACATCTGGGAGGACCGCGCTCGCGGTGCCTGCTGGTTGCCGCAGGAAGTCTTCAGCCGCTATGGCATCGATCTGGCACAGCTATCCCCGGCCAACCGCGATGCGCGATTCGATGCCGGCATGCGCGAATTGGTCGGCGTCGCGCACGCGCACCTGCGCAACGCGCTGTCGTTTACGTTGCTGATTCCAGCCAAGGAGACCGGCATACGGCGCTTTTGCCTGTGGGCCATCGGACTGGCAGTGCTGACGCTGCGCAGAATTCACGGCACGCCGGGCTTCAGCAGCGGCTCGCAAGTCAAAATATCGCATGCGGCGGTGGCGATGACTCGCTTCCTGACCACCATGGCCGTTCGCAACGACTGGATGCTCAATCGGCTGTTTGATTGGGCTGCCGCCGGGCTGCCGTTGGCGGCGCCCGCGGCGTTGCGCCGCGCCTCCCGGCCGGCTTTACGCACCCCGGCGCCGGTACCCGAATACAGCCACAACGCCAGGCACGTGCCGCTCGAGGCCGGCGGCCGGCGCTCTGAAGGAAGATCCTGACATTGAATAGCAACTCACCCGCGTTCGGCGGTTTCGTCAACCAGCCCATGGCGCGGCCGGAACGCCGGGCGCGTACGCGCGAGCAGCTCGCCGGGCTGCCATCGCTGGACCACACGATCGAGGCGGCGCGTGAGGCGCTGATCCGAGTGCAGAGTGCGCAGGGCTACTGGTTGTTCGAGCTCGAGGCGGACTGCACGATTTCCGCCGAATACATTCTGATGATGCACTTCCTCGAGGAGATCGATACCGCACTGGAGTGCAAGATCGCCGCTTACCTGCGTTCTCATCAGGCACAGCACGGCGGCTGGCCGCTCTATTACAACGGTGAACTCGATATCAGCTGCAGCGTGAAGGCCTACCTTGCTCTGAAGCTCGCGGGCGACAGTCCCGAGGCGCCGCACATGGTGCGGGCGCGCAGTGCAATTCTGCAACGCGGCGGCGCCGCGCGCGCCAACGTATTCACGCGCATCACCCTGGCGCTGTTCGGTCAAATACCCTGGCGCGGCGTGCCCTACATTCCGGTCGAAATCATGCTGCTGCCGCGCTGGTTTCCGTTTCATATCGATAAAGTCTCCTACTGGTCGCGTACCGTCATGGTGCCGCTGTTCATTCTGTGCACGCTCAAGCCGCGCGCGCGTAATCCCCGTCAGGTCGACATCCGCGAACTTTTTACGACACCGCCGGAGCAGGAACGCAACTATTTCCGGCTGCCACCGGACCGCGCCGGCCCGTTGGCCAAGGCGTTTCTGCTGTTGGACCGCATCGCACGCCTGATCGATCCGCTGATTCCCAAAGCCGTGCGCGAACGCGCGACGCGCCGCGCCGAAGACTGGATGCTTGAACGACTCAATGGTGAGGACGGTCTCGGCGCAATCTTTCCGGCCATGGTCAATGCGCTCGAAGTGATGGCGGTGCGCGGCTATGCCAGCGACGACCCGCGGCGTGTCGCGGCCAAGCGCGCGCTGCAGAAGCTGCTGGTGGTCGATGGGCCAACGGCCTATTGCCAGCCGTGCGTGTCACCCATATGGGATACCGGTCTGGCCGCTTTGGCCATGCAGGAGGCGGGGGGCGCCGGCGCCACGGCCGCGGCCGCACGCTCGCTCGACTGGCTCAAGACCCGGCAGCTGCTCGAGGAGCCTGGGGATTGGCAATTGAGCCGGCCGGCGTTGCCGGGAGGCGGCTGGGCCTTTCAGTTCTCCAACAGTTTCTATCCCGACCTCGACGACACCGCTGTGATTGCCTGGGCCATGCACCAGGCCGGCGATCACGGCCGTTACGGCCAAAGCCTGGAGCGGGCGCTGAACTGGCTGGTGGGCATGCAGAGCCGCAATGGCGGTTTTGCATCCTTCGATGTCGACAACGTTCACTACAATCTGAATTACATTCCGTTCGCAGATCACGGTGCGCTGCTGGATCCTCCAACCAGCGATGTCACGGCCCGCGTGGTGACCGCGCTGGCCCTGGTCGGCCGCTCCGAGGATCGGCCGGTGATCGAGCGGGCCATCGGTTTCCTGCGCGCCGAGCAGGTCGCGGACGGCTCGTGGTTCGGTCGCTGGGGCACGAATTATATTTACGGCACCTGGTCGGTGCTGGTAGCGCTGGCGCAGGCGGGTGTGCGGCCCGACGATGAAGCCGTGCAGCGCGCCGTCAGCTGGCTTGCCGCACGGCAGAATGGCGACGGTGGCTGGGGCGAGAGCAACGACACCTATGCCAAGCAGCCTCGGGCATCGGAGAGAACGGCGAGCACGCCTTATCAAACCGCCTGGGCGGTGTTGGGGTTGCTGGCCGCCGGCGAGGCCGATTCCAAGACCGTGCGCGGCGGCATCGAATATCTGATGCGATCGCGCCAGGCAGATGGGCTCTGGAATGATCCCACCTTCACGGCGCCGGGTTTCCCGCGCGTGTTCTACCTCAAGTATCACGGCTACTGCGCCTATTTCCCGTTCTGGGCGCTGGCGGCGTATCGCAATCTCGCACGCTCCCGAGCCGCTCATTGAAGCGAGTCGGAATCGTCTGTGCCCTGGCGGCTGAGGCACGCCACCTGGGGCCCACGACGCCGCCGCATCAAGCGCTCGCATCCCTGGCCGATGGCACGCTGCTGGCCGTGAGCGGCATGGGCGGCAATGCTGCCGGCGTGAGCGCGCGTGCGCTGATCGAGGCCGGCGCCGGCGCGCTCGCGAGCTTTGGCTTGGCCGGAGGGCTGGATCCGGCGCTGCCCGCGGGCGCGATCTTCCTACCCAGCGAAGTCTCAGCGCTCAACGCGGCGCCCATCAGCACGACAGCGCATTGGCGCGAGCGGCTCAGTGCGGCGCTGGCCGCGCACCGCCCGCTGACGCAAGGCCGATTGCTGAGCTGCCCCCGGGCGGTCGCTACCGTGGCGCAGAAGGCCGCTTTGTTCCGTGAAACCGGTGCGGTGGCCGTGGACATGGAAAGCGTGGCCGTGGCCGAGGCAGCTGGCGCTCGGCACTTGCCTTTCATTGCTGTGCGCGTGATCGTCGACACTGCTCAGGACAGTCTGCCGCCCTCGGTAAGCGCCGCCGCCGACAGCACCGGTCCGCTGCAACTCTGGCGCCTGATCGGTGCGCTGGCCTGCTCGCCGGCGCAACTGGCGCCTCTGATCCGGCTGGCGCGGCGTTACCGGCTCGCGAGCCGCTCATTAGCGGTGGTGGGGCGCGCAGGCTCGCTGGCCGCGCACGCCTTTTCATGAGAGCGCTGGTCACCGGCGCCACGGGCTTTGTCGGCTCGGCCGTCGCCAGAGCACTGCTGCTGGCGGGCTGGCAGGTGCGCGCGCTGGCGCGCAAGGACTCGCCGGTTCGCAATCTGCAGCAGCTCGCAGTGGAAATCGCCGCCGGCGATCTCGCCGACCGGCCCTCACTGGAGCGCGCGCTTGGCGATTGCGAGGCGCTGTTTCATGTCGCGGCGGACTACCGGCTCGGTGCGCGCGATCCGGATCAGCTGTACCGAACCAATGTCGAAGGCACACGCAACATCCTGGATGCCAGCCGCGCTGCGGGCGTTGCACGCATCGTCTATACCAGCAGTGTCGCCACCATCGGCCTGCCCGCCGACGGCTCGCCGGGAAACGAGGACACACCGGTAGCGCTCGCGGATATGATCGGCCACTACAAACGCTCGAAGTATCTGGCCGAGCAGCTGGTGGGTGAAGCTGCGCGGGCCGGCACCGCGGTAGTCATCGTCAATCCGTCGACGCCGATCGGTCCCGGTGACATCAAGCCCACCCCCACCGGGCAGATGGTGCTGGATGCCGCCAGTGGCCGTATGCCTGCATACGTGGACACCGGGCTCAATATCGTGCACGTCGATGATGTGGCCGCGGGTCACCTGCTGGCATTTCATCGCGGACGGCCCGGCGAGCGCTACATACTCGGCGGTGAGGACATGACGCTGCGCGAGATTCTCGGCGACATCGCCAGCCTCGTGGGCCGCAAGCCGCCGCGCATCCGTCTGCCGCGCGCAGCGCTGCTGCCTGTGGCTTATGTGGCGGAAGGCTACGCCCGTGTCACCGGGCACAGCACGCGGATTACGGTCGAGGGCGTGCGCATGGCGCGCAAGCGCATGTTCTTTTCGAGCCAAAAAGCGGCGCGCGAACTCGGGTATCAATGGCGAGCTCCGAGCCGGGCGTTTGAGGACGCGGTACTGTGGCTGCGCGGGCAGGGACTGCTGCCCCCATAGGCGCTCGCTAGCGCCTGGCGATTTTCAGATGCCGGTAATCACGCGGCGTGACGCCGAATTTGCTGCGAAACACGCGGCCGAAGTGGGTCGGGCTGTTGAAGCCGTGGTCGAACGCGATTTCGGTCACGGTTCGGCCGCGCTGCGCATCGGAACTCAGCGCGCGCGAGCACGCCTCAAGCCGGCGCCGCAGGATGTAGCGCGCCACGGTCTCATTCTGATCGGATGAGAGGTGGTACAGGTAACGCGGGGTCATCTTGCAGGCGGCAGCGATCTTGGTCGGAGTCAGGTCCGGATCGTGCAGATGCGCTTCGATGTAGTTGATGATCCGAATCCGGTGTGCAGTGGCCAAAGAGGAACGGCCCGACTGTGAACACGGCAGGTCGGCGTAGGCGGCTCCGAGCAGGTCCAGAATGGCGGTCGTGACGCGGCCCGCCGCGTTATCGTCGAGTTCGCGGCGGCACTCCACCCAATAGCTGCGCAGGAAACGCGAAAACAATCCGCGTACGCCCGCCGAGGCCTGCATGGCAATCGCGACCAGGCTTTCCGGGCTCGCGATCTGCCGGCGCAGATGCGCATCGGGGATGCCCAGCACCAGCATGCGGTTCGTGCCCGGGAATACGATCTCGTAATGGCGGGTGCTGTCGCAGAGCGTGAAATCGCCGGCCTTCAGGTGCGCCTCACGGCCATCCTGGCGGCTGATGCTCTCGCCCTCCATCTGCAGATGCAGGAAGAACAGCGGACTGCGCGTGCGCACTACGTGCACGCGCGAGTGGCGCACGATCTGCGCCTCGGAGTAGACGTCGGCCAGCGTCAGGTCCCCGATCGCGGTACGCGCGATCGAGCCGTTGAAAGTGCGCAGGTCGGCCGGATCGGACACCAGTGGCGAGAAGCTCTCGCAGGCATGTTCATTCCAGCAGGCCAGTTTGCGGCGCGGATCCAGTCCGGCCGTAGAGAACGACACAATCTGCGTCATCTTGTACCCCCTCGGAAATCAGCGCATCTCATCTCATTGTGCGGGATATTTTCCACCTATGGCGCCCGTTTGTCGAAGCTCAATGCGGGCACGGGCAAATGACCGCCGGCATCAAAGCTGCATTTTCTCCAAGCAACTCAATCGCCTAAGCCTCGGCGCTCC
>Ga0302314_10004071_pt1 | contig 26925 bp, 25 predicted proteins | sample III_Palsa_N2_3_FD_200533 | JGI IMG/M metagenome (GOLD analysis project Ga0302314, IMG submission 200533) | Peat permafrost microbial communities from Stordalen Mire near Abisko, Sweden - III_Palsa_N2_3 | ecosystem: Environmental > Terrestrial > Soil > Palsa > Peat permafrost | place: Sweden...
TAGGCCGCCGTAGGGGCGAGAATCTGCAGCGCCGCCGCGACGATCAGCATCAACCCCAGCACGCCGCTCCATGCGCCGGCGGCCCGCGCCGGCCGGCCGAAGCTCGCGGCTCCGGCAAGCGCGCCGACGCCGCCGAAACCCAGCGCCAGCATATCCAGACCGCCGAAGAGGCCGGCGGCCACGCCCTGGCCCAGGGGCAGCGCCGCAGCGATCCAGCGACTGCGGCTCCGGCTGATCAGCGCGATCGTGGCCAGCAGCGCCGCCAGGGCGGCCGCGAGCATCATCACCTCGAAGGTCGGGAACCGGGCCAGCAACGGCCGGTAGCCCATCCACCCTGTCCCGACGCCGGTCGCTCGGCGGACCAGCTCCAGGGCGGTCCCGCTGAGCGCGACCAGATAGAGGCCCGCGCCGGCGCCCCTCGGGGCGTCGACCCAGCCGAACGCCTCGCGTCGCCTGGCGAGCGTCACGCCCGCCGCGATCAACGCGGCGCAACCTGCGAGGATCAGCCACCCGACCCACGGCGGATAGGCCAGCGTCAGGCCGAACAGGACATTGCCATAGACCACATCCGGCGTCCGGGCCGGCAGCGGTCCGAACGCCAGCGCCACAGCGGTGGGCAGGACTTGCTGGCCCATATGCTGCAGGGAGCCGATATCCAGCGCCTGGGGCGTCGAACTGGGCGAATGGTAGTCGAACTGGCGGCCGATGAAGGCGTAATTCAGGCCGACCTTGCCGTGCTGCTTGGCGACGGTGAAGTCGGTGTCGTTGGGCAGGTGCTGGTAGACGAAGACGGTGAGAGCGTTGCTCTCCGGCGTCATCGCGGTCCGCCGATAGAGGGCGATATCGCCGCCGTCGTGGTCGGCGGTCTCGAACATGATCGCCCGGCCGCCGCCGCCCCGCGTCTCCAGATTGATCACATAGCCGACGTGCGCCGCGAGCGGGCTGTCAAAGAAGGCGCGGGCGCCGAGCAGCCCGGCCTCCTCGCCGTCGGTGATCACAACCATCACGTCCCGCGCCGGGACGCCGTGGGTCTTCATAGCGCGGACGACCTCCAGGATCGACGCGACGCCGGTGGTGTCGTCCGCCGCGCCCGGCGAGCCGGGGACGCTGTCGTGATGGGCCATGAGGGCCAGGGCGGGTGCGTTGCGATCTCGTCCGGGCAGGACGCCGATGACATTCTCCACCGTCCCGCCGGAGATCAGCCGTCCGTGGGCCTCGAACGCCGTTCCGCGCTGGATTTGCGGCGAAAGCCCGAGCGCCTGCATCCGCGCCATCAGATAGTCGCGAACCCTGGCGTTGGCGGGCGAACCCAGTGGATGGGGGACGGATCCCATGGCCTGCACGTCGGTGAATGCCCGCCCGGCGGAAAAGGCGTCCGCCGGCGCGTTGGCGGGTACAGGCTTGGGCGTGACGCTGCCGAAGTAGAAGATGGCGAAGCCGGCGATCAGCGCCGCCAAAAGGCCAATCCGCCGCATCCTGTCGCCCCCCTCAGAGCCGGTCCTGGAATCAGCGCCCATTAAACACGGGCGTGCGCTTTTCCACGAAGGCGCGGAAGGCCTCGCGGGAATCTTCGCTGCGGCCGGAGGCTATGTGGCGGGCGGTCTCCAGGTCGATGAAGTCGCGCAAGGGCAGCCGTTCGGCGTCCAGGAAGTTGGCCTTCATGGAGCGCAGGGCAATCGGCGCGGTGTTGACCAGCCTGGTTGCGATCTCCTCGACCCCGGTCTCGAACGCCGCTTCGGGGAACAGCCGGCTGACCAGGCCGATGCGGTGGGCCTCGGCGGCGTCGAACCGGCCGGTAAGCATGTAGAGCTCCCGCGCCTTGGCCGCGCCCAGGATGCGCGGCAGGAACCACGGGCCGCCCATGTCGCCGGAAAGTCCCACGCCCAGGAAGGCGGTGTTGAACTTGGCGGTGTCGTCGCAGACGCGGAAATCGCAGGCCGCTGCCCAGCCGACCCCCGCGCCGGCGCAGGCGCCCTTGATCGCGGCCACCGTCACGATGGGCGCCTCGTGCAGGATGGACGAGACATGGAAGGTCTTGGGGTTAGACACCCCGCCGGTTCCTGCCGCATAGGCCTTCACATCGGCGCCGGGGCAGAAATCCTTGCCCGCGCCGCGCAGGATCAGCACCCGCAGGCTTTCGTCGGCGGCGGCGTCCTCAAGCGCCACCAGCAGTTCGTCCAGCATGCGCTGGGTAATGCCGTTGCGGGCCTCGGGCCGGTTCAGGGTCACCGTCGCCCGGTGGTCCGCCTTGTCATAGAGGATGGTATCGAAGTCGGCCACGGCGAGGCCCTCCCAGGCGGCGCGGATGTCGCCTCCGCTGGCGCCACTCTCGCCCAGGCGTCCGGCGCCGTAAACCCGGCTAGCGCCAGGGGATCAGTTCGCAAAGCCCCGCGCCGATCAGCGACACCGCGATCAGGGCCGCGATGAAGACCGCTTCCGAGATTAGGCCGACGGTCAGGTTGACATGGAAGTCGTGGGGCATTTGGCGGGCGCTCATGGCCGTCACCTTTCATTGCCTGGCGCCCTTGGCAGCGGGGCGTCTTCTTCATTGCTCAGATAGTATCACGCCGTGAGGATTTGAAGGTTTGGCCGCACACGAAGGTCGGTCAGATCGACGTAATCGGGCGGCGTGGTCGGCGCCTACGATCCTCCGCCCAGCGTCCGCTTGAAGAAGGCCAGATAGGTCTTCCACAGCTGCACCTGCTTGGCCGGCGTCGAGACCCCGTGCCGCTCGCCGGGAAACAGCATCAGGTCGAACGGGACCGAATTGGCCTGCAGCGTCGCCATGATCCGCGTGGAATTCTCGAACACCACATTGTCGTCGGCCATGCCGTGCAGCAGCAGCAGGCGAGGGGCGCCGGGCCTGGCCAGCGCGGGCAGGCGCGGCAACAGGGCCGAGGCGTCATAGGCCGCGGCGCTGGTCCTTGGATCGCCCATGTATTGCTCGGTGTAGTGGGTGTCGTAGAGCCGCCAGTCCGACGGCGGCCCGCCCGCCGCGCCGGCCGCGAAGGGCGTGCCGGGCTCAGTCAGGAGGCGGATCGTCATGAACCCGCCGTAGGACCAGCCCATCACCCCGACCCGCTTGGGGTCCACATAGGGCAGGGACGCCAGGAACCGTTCGCCCTGAAGCTGGTCCTTCACCTCGACCCCGCCCATGCCCTGGTAGATCGGCGCGGCGAACTTCATGCCCCGGCCAGCCGTACCGCGATTGTCGATGCGGAAGATCACAAAGCCCGCCTGGGTCAAAAGCTGGTCCGTCGCCGATGGCCAGGCCTTGCGCACCAGCCCGCCGACGCCGGGCCCGCCGTAGACGTTGACGATCGCCGGGTAGTGTTTGGACGGATCGAAGCCGTAGGGCTTGGTGATCGAATAGTAGAGCGTCTGCCCATCCTCGGCCTTCAGGGTTCCGAACTCGGGAAAGCTCTTGTGGTCCAGGTAGGGCGCGTAGGGATGGCCGGGGCCGAGCCTGTTCTCCTCGATCCAGGCCAGCCGCTTGCCGTCGACATCATAGAGCCCGGTCTGCGCCGGCGTGTGCGGATCGGTATAGGTCCCGACGAAAGACTTGTGATCCTTGGCCATGTCGACGGTCCACCAGCCGTCGCCGGTGGTGACCCGCCAGGGCTCGCCGGTCTGGCGATAGCTGGTGGCATAGAGCTGCTGTTCCAGCGGACTGTCCTTGGCGGCGGCGAAATAGACCAGCCCCTTGGCTTCATCGACCCCGGCCACCCCCGACGGATGCCGGCCGGCGCCGGCGCTGGCGGCGATCGGCCAGTCGCCCTGGGTGATGGCGCGGACCAGGGTCCCATCCGGCTTGTAGAGATAAAGGTGCAGGTAGCCGGTGCGCTCGGAGCCCCAGATGAAGTCGCCGTCCTTCAGCGCGGTGAAATCGTCGTTGACGTCGATCCAGGGCTTCTGCTGTTCGGTGATGATCACCCTCGCCGCGCCGGTGGCGGGGTCGATGGCGAGCAGATCCAGCCGCTGCTGGTCACGGCTTTCCCGCTGCACGTAGAGCGTCTTGCCGTCCTTCGACCAGTCGACCCGCGCCAGATAGATGTCGGTGTCGGCGCCAAGGTCCACCTTCACGCGCGGCCCGCCGCTCAGGGCCGAGACGTAAAGTTCGACCACGGCGTTGGGCCGCCCCGCGCGGGGATAGCGCTGGTTCACCACCGTTGCGCCGTTCGCGCCGATGTCGAAGCGCGGAACCACGTCCACCGTCGATTCATCCACGCGGGTGAAGGCCACGAGCCGGTCGCCCGGCGAGACCCAATAGCCGGTGTAGCGGTCCATCTCCTCCTGGGCGACGAACTCGGCGGTCCCGAACGACAGCGTCCCCGCGCCCTCGGTGGTCAGGGCGTGGTCGGCGCCGGTCTTCAGGTCGATGGCGTGCAGGTTCTGGTCGCGCACATAGGTCACATAGCCGCCGGCGGGACTGACCTTGGCGTCGAAAGCGCCTTCGCCGGCCGCGCTCAGCTTGCGCACCGCGCCCGTCTTGGGATCAGCCAAATAGAGGTTTCCGCTGGCGGGGATCAGGATCGCGTTGCCGGTCTCGTCCCAGTCGTAGTCGATCACGCCGTGCTGGCCGCCCACCCGTTCCCGTTCGCGCCGGCCCTTTTCGGCCTCGGTCAGCACGGCGGTGCGAGGCTCGACCACGGAGCCGTCGATCAGACGCCGAGGCGCGCCGCCGCCGATCGGCAGGGCCCACAGATCGAAGGTGGTCTGATCGTTCGGCTCGGGCCGCAGGTAGGTGACCAGCGTCCCGTCCGGCGAGATCTGCACCCCGTGCGGCGCGGGGCCGTTCAGCGATGGGGCCGCGAACACCCGCTCGATCGGCAGGGAGTCCGCGCTGGCGAGCGCGGGTGCGAAGGCAAGGGCGCAAGCGGCGAGGATGAGGCGTTTCATCCCGCCAAGCTGCCCCGCCGCCGCGCTAAACTCAACCGTTACGCTCGATCGATCCGGGCTGCGAAACAGCCATAGGCGGCGTTGTGGGCGTGCAGATAGGCCGCGTCGGGGCTGGCGAACTGGCGGCCTATCGCCGCGTCCACATCGTCGGCCAGCGCCAGTTCGGCGGTGATCAGCATGCCGGCTGCATCGAACGCGCGCACGGCGATCGGCCGGCCGCGCAATACCGGCGGCAACTCGCCCGCGAACCGCCTGGGCGCGGTCGCGGCCTCGCGCAAATAGATGGCGTAGTTCGAGCGGTAGGGCGTATCGGCGTCCTGATGCTGATAGTTGACCAGCAGCAGGCTCTCGCCGGGCGCGGCGTCCTCCAGCGTCACGCGGCAGGGATAGCGGCCGGTCTCGCCGGCGGTTTGGCGCACGGCGCCGTGGGCGGCCAGCGCGGCGTCATCCAGGCCGAACAGCGGCTGGAACGTTTCGAGCGGCAGCCCGGAAATCACATAGTCTGTAGTTGGGGTCATGGTCGAAGCTCCAAGGTTGGCGGCGCCGGATTGACCACGGCCGCCGCCAGCCGTCTGGCCATTTCCGGACCTCGCGGCGCCCTCATTTGCCGTCACGCCATCTTACCCCGTCCCCCAGGCCTTGTGCCTGGGGCCCATTGCGCGCGGACGGCAGAGTTGGAGCGCGCTGTCTGATCGGCGAGCGCTTGTGCGAAGTTTTCACCACGAAGCACACGAAGAGCACGCAGGGGCCTGTGTTTCAAAGGTTTGACGCGAAGGCGCTAAGACGCAAAGGAGGCGCGAAGCGCGGTCAGACAGCGCGACTGCCGACGGTTTTCATGCGGGCGAAGCCCGCCTTGGCGTCCTTCGCGCCTTCGCGTTGAATCCCTTCCTTCGTGCCCTTCGTGTGCTTCGTGGTGAAATTCTTCAAACCACCTACCCCGCCGGATAGACCTTCCCGCCCGAGCCGTTCCAGATCTTGCCCGCATCCAGCGGCGAAGCGGTCAGGAGTTTGCCCGAGACGTTCAGGCGGTTCATGCCCTCGGCTTCGTACAGGGCCTCGAAAGCGTCCGGCGACTGGCCGGTCCCGACCATCTGCTTCAGGCCGGCTGAACTCGTCGCCGCGTCCGCCGCCTGCATCAGCGCCACATCCCGCGTGCCCGCCACCACCACGATCCGGTTGCCGGCCGGGCCCTTGAAGGTCGAGACATAGCCGTAGTCCACGTACATGCTGCCGGCGCTGTCCGGGCCGCCGCCCTGGCTGGAATAGTGGCGCCGCGTGCGGCCGTCGATCAGGTCGTCATAGGTCTCGCCGATGGAAAATCGCGAGCCGGCGAACACCGCGTCGCGCAGCACCCCCATGGCGCTGAAATAGCCGACGTAGACGATGTTGTTGGCCTTCAGCATGCCCGGCGTCAGGTCCGAAGCCAGGATCACCCTTACGGCCCCCGCCCTGGCCGCCGTCCCGACCACCGGCAACACGTCCCGCAGCGCATAGGCCGCGCCCACCGGCAGGTAGCGCAGATCGAGGTCGACATAGTGCGAGACCTTGTCCGGATGGGCCATCAGGAAGTCGTCCAGCTCGGTGTTGGAATTGACGGAATATTCCCGCACCAGCCGGTTCACCTCCATGCCGTTGTCGCTCTCGCCGAAGATGTAGTAGTCGCCGACCACGACCAGGGTCGGGAAGCGGTTGGACAGCAGCGGCGACCAGATCGGGCCGGCGCGCACCTTGTCCCGCTCCTTCACCGCCGCCGGCCGGGCGGCCTGGATGGCGAGCCAGGTGGCGCCGGACGACAGGATGACCAGAGACACGGCGGCGAGGGCGACCAGCCAGGGGCGGCGCGCGGCCTGGATCACGACGGGCGCGGCGACGGCCGCCGCGGGCTGGTGCTCGACGAGCAGACGGTATTCGCCGCGCGGGATCGTCAGCCGGTGAACCGTCCCTGCGCGCGGGCCCGCGTAGATGGCCTCCAGCTTGCGCCGCAGCTTGTGCACATAGACTCGGACCACCGCGTCCTGGCTGGTGTCGAAGTCGGCTCTGCGATTGAACACTTCGCTGGCGACCTCGGCCTCCTTGGGCGAGCGATCTTCCAGCGACGATTGCACCAGATAGTCGAACAGGCGGCGCACGGGTTCGGAACGGCCCAGCGCGCCGGTCTGGCGGATCTCGTCCGCCTCAGCCTGCAGCGCCGCGTGCGTCATCGCCCGGTTCGATGGTCCTTGTGTTTTCAGAGCCCCGCGCGAGCACTCTAACGTTCATGAACGCGCCAGAGAACCTGAATTTTCAATCGGTTGGCGTAGGCGCGACGGTGGTCGGTCCGTGCATCTTCGGCGCGCATCTCCGAGGCCCGGTGCGCGATTCGACCCCCTCACGGTCGACAAGCTCGATAGAATGGAACATACCGTAACGTTCTCTAATAGCCTTAATATGCACCTGAAATAGGGAATGATAGGGACTAATTCGCGACTAATTATGGTTATTTGAGGAAGGGTCACAACGTGCGCGGCAAGCTCCCCGGCGAAAGCCCCCAGGAACTCTATTCGGTGGATCAGGTCGCCGAGCGGCTCGGTCTGCATGTGCGCACCGTGCGCGGCTACGTGCGCGACGGCCGGCTGAAGGCCACCCGGATCGGCAAGCAGTACCGCATCGGCCGCGAGGACCTGGAGGCCTTCACCGGCCATCCGGTGGGCCCGACCGAGCGCGAGACCGTGCGCCGGCGGCGCTTCGTCGAGGTCACCAGCATCGTCCAGATCGACGCCATCAGTCCCGACGCCGCCGACCGCATGGTCAAGACGCTGGCCGCCGCCGCGGACGGCCGCGCCGAAGGCCTGCGGGTCGAGTCGCTCTATTTCGACGACCTCGGCCGGCTGAAGCTGATCCTGGTCGGCGACCTCGCCGCCGTCTCGCAAGCCTTCGCCCTGGTCGACCTCTTGGGGAAGGGCTGACCCATGGGCGAGGTCTTCAAGGCCGGCCGGGCTTGCGACATCGGCGGCGTCCGCATGCTGGAATGCTCAATCGACGGCCCGACGCTTGCCCGGGCCGGTGACGTTTCCGACTACATCGGCGCCGCCTGGGAGAATCAGGCGGCGCTGGTCGCCATCCCCGTTGAGCGACTCGCCGCCGATTTTTTCCACCTGCGCACCGGCTTGGCGGGGGAGGCGATCCAGAAGTTCGTCAACTACCGCATCCGTCTGGCGGTGGTCGGCGACATCGCTCGGTTCGTCGAGGCGAGCGGGCCATTGCGGGATTTCGTCATCGAGTCCAATCGGGGCGAGCATGTGTGGTTTGTCGCCGATATGGACGCGCTCCGCGATCGCCTGACCCTCTAGGCTGTGCTGGCGATTTTGCAGCGAGCGCTGCGATGGTCGGATTTTGACCGATCGAGCGTCTTTTATTCGCCACAACCACAGGCCGAGATGCGCTGATCGGGGAGCGCGGGCCGGACGTGAAAGCGTTGCTCCTGGCGTTGCACGTTGGGGGGCGGCTTGAGCAGATGGATACTTCCCGCTGTCGCGGTGCTGCTGGCGATCACCTCGGCCGCCGAGGCCCAGACCGTCAATGCGCCGACCGACCAGCCGCCAGACCAGACGTCCAAGTCGTCGACCACGGTTCAGCCCGTGACGGTGACCGCCAAGGCGCCGGACGTGCGCCGCTATATCGACCGCCGCAGCTATAGCCTGTCGAAGGACGTGCAGGCGGCGAATGGCTCGCTCGCCGACGCCCTGCGCAACATTCCCTCCGTGGACGTGGACCCTCGCGGCAAACTCAGCGTCCGCGGCGACAGCAACGTCACCATCCTGGTCGACGGCCAGCCCTCGGCCCTGTTCCAGGGCTCGAACCTGGCCGACGTTTTGCGGGAATTGCCCGCCGATCAATTCGACCGCGTGGAAGTCATCACCAACCCGTCCGCCGCCTACAAGCCGGACGGATCGGGCGGCATCATCAACCTGATCCGCAAGACGTCGCATCCGGCCAAGCCGACCGGAACGATCAAGGCAAGCTTCGACCCGGCCGGGCGCTACAGCGCGTCGGTGAACGGCAACGCAACCTGGAACAAACTCACCTTGTCGGGTGGGGCGGGGGTAAGGCACGACTTCTTCGATGTCGACACCCAGACCGTGGCGCAGCTGACCGATCCGTCCTCTGGCCAGACGGCGCGGACCAGCTCGGGGTCGCAAACGCGAGAGACCTATACGACCCGCGATGTTCACGCGGCGATCGACGACGATCTGGACGCCAAGACGCGCCTCAGCGCCAATGTCAGCTACTTCGGTTTCAATGCCGACGTGCCTCTCACCAGTTTCTATCGCAGCTCGGCGACGACAGGGGTGCTGGCGCAGGATGATGACAGCGCAGGCGACGTCGGTTCGGTCGAAACGTCTTTTTCGGGCGGCGCCAGCTATCGCCGCCAATTTTCCGGCGATGACCATAATCTGGTGGTCAACCTGAGCTACAGCAACGCCACACAGGTCACCGGCAACCGCCAGCTTCTCGACTACACCCTGCCGGCCCAACCCGACCTATTCCAGGATCTTGATACGACCACCCTCACCACCACCGCCGAGCTGAAGGCGGAATACAAGGCGCCGATGCCGGGACAGGGGCGGCTGGACACGGGCTACGACCTGGTGTTCGACGGCGACACAGTGGATCACGCCGGCCAACTCGGCGTCGATCGCGCCGACGCTATCGGCCAACCCGCGCTGAATGACCGGTTTCGCGATGATCAGCTCATCAACGCGCTGTTCGTCACCTATCAGCAGCCCCTCGGCCGCTTCGACATCCAGCCCGGGCTGAGGCTGGAGGCGGAAACGCTGGACACGGACCAACTGCTCATCGGCGCCAAGACCACCGAAACCTATCTCGAGGCCTATCCGACCCTGCACCTGGGCTACAAGCTGGGTGACAAGACCCAGCTCACCCTCAGCTATAGCCGGCGGGTACAGCGGCCGATCCTGGTGCAGCTCGACCCGTTCCGGGTCTATTACGGCCCGCTTGCCTATACCCAGGGTGACCTTCATCTAAAGCCGTCGCTGACGGATTCCTACGAAGTTGGCTATGAATATACCGAGAAATCAAACGACTATCTGCTGACCCTCTATTATCGCGATCACCACGACGCGGCGACCACCTTGACCGAAGTCCTCAGTGGTGGCGCGATCCTGAGCGCCGCCGCAGACATCGGCCAGCAGCGCGAGGCGGGCGGCGAGGCGGTGATCGGCCAGCAGATCTTCAAGACGCTGACGCTGAAGCTGACGGCGGACGTGTTCTGGAGCCAGCTTAGCAACGCCGATCCGGGCCTGGCCGCCTATCGATCAGGCGTGGTGGAGCAGGGCCACGGAACCCTGAACTGGGATGTCACCAAGACGGACTTCCTGCAGTTCGGCGCCTATCTGCACGGCCCGAGCGTCACCGCCCAGGGCGCGACGTCCGGCTACACCTATTTGAACATCGGCTATCGCCACAAATTCAGCGACAAGCTGGCGATGGAGGTAGTCGCGACCGATCCCACCGCCTCTTTTCGGACGTCCACGTCCCTCAACGCGCCCGGACTGAGCCAGATCACTCACGTTGAATATGGATACCGCGCCATCTCCGTGGGCTTCACCTATGCCCTGGGTGGCGCGGGCAAAGGCGGCAAGGACTTCGATTTCGCCGGCGGCCAAGCGGGTCACTAGGCCGCGCGGCAAGGTAGCCATCGCCGCCTGGTACTGACAAAAAAATAGTACCTTGCGTAACACAATACCTGGTGATACATAGGCTCCGAAATCGGAGTTCGACGACGTGAACGAAACCATCCAGGTGCAGCTGAAGAAGGGGGTGCTGGAGCTCTGTGTTTTGGCGTTGCTCTCCAGAGGAGACGGCTACGCCTATGACATCGCCAGCCGCCTCGCCAAGGGAGTCGATATGGGGGAAGGCACCATCTATCCGCTGATGCGCCGCATGCAGGCGGACGGCCTGGTCGACACCTATCTGCAGGAGTCGCCGACCGGGCCGCCCAGAAAGTATTACCGTCTTACCGCCCAGGGCCGTTCGAGCTTTGCGTCGCAGCGTACTGAATGGGCGGCCTTCGTCGCGGCGGTCGACGCCATCCTTGAGGAAGCCCAATGACCCGGCAGGAGTTTCTGACGAAATTGCGCGCGGGGCTCTCCGGCATGCCGGCCTCCGCGATCAGCGAGATCGTGGCCGACTACGAGACCCACTTCATCGACGGCCAGGCCGCCGGCCGCAGCGACGAGGAGGTCGCCACAGCACTTGGCGATCCGACCCGCCTGGCGCGGGAGCTGCGCGCCGAACAGGGCCTGAAAGCCTGGCAGGAGACCCGTACGCCGTCCACGGCGGTGACCGCGGTCTTCGCGGTGCTGGGCCTCGGCGCGCTGGATTTCCTGTTCCTGTTCCCGATCCTGATGGCCGTGGCCAGCGCCCTGCTGGCTTTCTACATCGCCGACATCGCCTTCATCTTCATCGGCGCCCTGATGCTGATCGGTGGCCCGTTCTACGAGGGCGGCGGCGGGATCGCCGCCCTAATGTTGGCCGGACTCGGGGTCATATCGATCTCGGTCTCGCTGGGGGCGCTGCTGATCCTGGCCACCACCTGGCTGGTCAACGGCCTGGTCTGGTACGGGCGACTTCACTACCGGCTTTTGAAGCCGGCGATCGAATCCTGAGAGGGGAGCACGAGATGACTCGCGTACTGGTAATGACCGTTGCGGTCGGTCTGGCTCTGGCCGTGTTCTGTTTCGCCACCGCCGGCGCCCTGGGAGGGTTTGGCTGGGGCCCGAACGGGCTGGCCTGGCGGTTGGGCGATCATTGGGGCCATCACCTGGTCCATGTCGATTTCGATGGCAGTGACCGGGCCGCCGGTCCGATGACCACCCGGGATTTCGCCTGGAACGGCGGCGACAGCCTGGACCTCAACGCCCCCGCGGACCTTGAATACACCCAAGGTCCCACGACCCGGATCACGGTCACTGGCCCCAAGTCGTTGCTCGACAAGCTGACCATCCGTGACGGCCACATCGATCTCGACGACACTTGCGTTGGGGTCTGCATGAACAACGACGGCCCGATCAAGATCGTCATGACCGCGCCCAACATCACCAAGTTCGAGGCCAACGGTTCGCAGTCGATCTCGATCCTCGACTACGACCAGGATCAGCTCAAGCTGCAGGTCTCTGGTTCCGGCGACGTCACCGCCAAGGGCAAGGCCAACCACGCGGTGCTGGATATCGCCGGCTCCGGCGATGCGGACCTGGGCGGCCTGACCGGCGACGACGCCAAGGTCGACATCTCGGGCTCCGGCGACGCCACCATCGCCCCGACGAAGGAGGCCGACATCCAGGTCTCCGGCTCCGGCGACGTGCACCTGATGACCCGCCCGCCGGTGGTCCACTCCCAGATCTCCGGCTCGGGTGACGTGACCCAGCCTGACGAGAAGAGCAAGGCGGGATAGCTGGAAAGCGGTTTAGCGGGGCATTGGCCCTTCTGCCCGAAACCGTCCGCGCCGCCGCCGCCCTAGACCGCCTCGCTGATCGGCAGAGTCTCACGCAGCTCCCGCTTCAGGAACTTGCCATTGGCGTTGCGCGGCAGATGGTCCTTCACGAACCAGATGTAGCGGGGGATCTTGTGGCGGGCCATCAGCGCGCCGCAGTGCTCGCGCAGCGCTTCGGCGGTCACGGTCATGTCCGGGCGCAGCACGACGGCGGCGCCGACTTCCTCGCCCAGGCGCTTGTCCGGCACGCCGAACACGCTGCATTCGGCGACGGCGGGGTGCTGGTGGATGATCGCCTCGACCTCGGCGCAATAGATGTTCTCGCCGCCGCGCAGGACCATGTCCTTCTTGCGGTCGACGATGAAGATGAAGTTGTCCTCGTCGATCCGCGCCACGTCGCCGGTGTGCAGCCACCCGTGGGTGATGGACTCGGCGGTGGCCTCGGGGCGGTTGATGTAGCCCTTGATCACCGGCGAGCCCTTGACCCACAGCTCGCCAATCTCGCCGGGCGGCAAGGTCTTGCCGTCGTCGTCGACGCACTTGACCTCGAAAGCCGGCATGGCGGGGCCAACGCTGGCCGGCTTGTCGACGAAGAAGTCCGCGGCCACCGAGGTGATGATGCCGCAGGTCTCGGTCATGCCGTAGCCGGTGTTCGGCCGGGCGGTCTTCACGCTGGAATCGATCTTGGCCACCAGGTCCGGCTGCAATTGCGCGCCGCCGCCGCCGACGGACTGCAGGCTGGAGGTGTCGTACTTATCGAAATCGGGATGGCTGACCAGTTCGCGCGCCATCACCGGCACGCCGGTCACTGCGGTGACCTTCTCCCGCTCGATCAGCTTCAGCGCCTCGCCCGCGTCCCAGCGGTGCATCAGCACCAGCTTGCCGCCGCCGGCGCTGAGCAGATAGGCGGCGCAGTTGTTGGCGGTGACGTGGAACAGGGGCGTGGTGATCAGGCCGACGGGGGTCGGGACCGGCGCGGCCGGATCGACCGCAACGCCCGTTCCCCGCGCGGTCGCCAGCGCCTGCACCTGGCCGGAGAAGACCATGTTGAACAGGTTGGCGACGCAGCCGCGGTGGGTGAGCTGCGCGCCCTTGGGAAAGCCGGTGGTGCCCGAGGTGTAGAAGATGCAGGCGTCGGCGTCGGGGTCGACCTGGACGGCGGGCATCTCGCCGCCGCCCTTGATGACGTCAGCCCAGAGGTGGGCGTTGGCCGGCGCCTGGCTGACCCGCACCGCGACCAGCTTGGTGGAGGCGGCGATGGTCGGGTCTTCCTCGATCCGCTCGAGGCGCTCCTGGTCGCAGAACGTGACCTTGGGCCCGGAATCCTTCATCCCGAACGCCATTTCCGAGGCGACCCACCAGGCGTTCATGCCGACCACGGCGACGCCGGTGCAGACGCAGGCCCAGTAGATCAGCATCCATTCCGGATAGTTGCGCATGGCGATCGCCACCCGATCGCCGGGCCGTACGCCCTGGCCCCAGAGCCACGCGGCCACGGCGTTCACGCGCTGGTGGGCTTGGGCGTAGGTCAGCCGTTCGTCCTGATAGACGATGTAGTCGCGGTCGCCGAAGACAGCGGTGGACAGCCAGACCTCGCGCACGCTGGGCGGCGCGTTCTTGTAGCAGCGCAGCACCTCGCCGCGCACCTCGACGGGAACGATTTCGAACGGGGCGCCGGGGCCGGTGAGCTCGGACCAGGCCGCCTTCAATTCCTTGTAGTACATGATCCTCGCCCCGGCCGTTTCTGCTTGGCTTTGCAGGCGGCGTAAGGCGCGGGCGCGGTGCTGTCAAACGGCCAAGCGCACGGGCGAGGGGGTGGCGTAGCGTCAACGGTCAGGTCCGACGCCTTGGCGCTCCACCCGGACGCGGAAGGTCCGCTCATCGGCATTTCACCCAAGGGTCCGCGTCTGGGCGTGAGACCAGGGACTGGGTCGGACCCGTAGCCGACCTCGTGGAGCGCAGCGGCGCGAGATCGTCATCCGCCGGCTTTTTAATGAACCTCGTCCTATTGGCGAGTGCGCGACACCCGAGCTAGCTATTCCGTCTCGGATGTGGGTGTCGATATGAAGCTTGTCGGTGCGGCGACATCAATCCTAACGGCCTTAGGCCTCTCGTCGGCTCCCGTTAGCACAGACTACACAGTCACCCCTCATTTCACATCCGGTGCGCTAGATGGGCTGGAGGTCACCATCAGCCTGCGCGCCAACGCCGACGGCCAAACCGTGCTGGACCTGCCCGATGGCGGAATGGGGCAGAAGGACCGTTGGAGGTATATAACTGACCTTCGCGTCACTGGAGCCGCCGTTCAAGACAACGGCCCGGCTAAACGCATCCTGGTCTCGAAGCCAAACGCGCTCATCAAGGTTCAATACCGTGCTCGATCCGCTTACGGGAATGATCCCAAGGGCGAAGATGGCAACCCTTACGCTGGAGCCGCCGTTCTTCCGATGTGGTTCACCACGCTCGGCGACTTCATCTTCGCCTCGCCCGAGGGGCGGGACCACTCGCCGGCCACCTTCACCTGGGGAGCGGCCCCTCGGGGCTGGACGCTGGCGTCCGATTTGGACCGAACCTCGGCGGATGTTCCGTTGACGGTTGCGGACGTGGTGAACAGCACCATGCTGGGCGGGCCAGATGTGCACCTCTACTCGCGCCACATACCGGGCGGCGATCTCCGTGTAGCCATTCGGGGCCAATGGTCCTTTTCCGAGCAGAAGTTCATCGATGACATTGGGGAAGTCGTTCGCGCTCAGCGAGACTTCTGGGGCGACGCTCACGGTTCCTATTTTGTCAGCATCATACCTCTGGCCACGTCGCCGACGAACCTGTCCGTCGGAGGCACGGGCAAATTCCGAGGCTTCGCTCTTTACGGTACGAGCAATGCCGAAGAGTTTCGCCTACGGCGCATCCTTGCCCACGAGCAGACCCACAACTGGATACCATCAGAGCAAGGGCTGATGCCGGAAGGGCCGAAGGAGCCCAGCTACTATTGGTACAGCGAGGGCTTCACGGATTTTTACACAGACCGCACGCTCCTGCGCGCGGGCATCTGGACTCCCGCGGATTTCGTCGCTCACCTCAACGAGGTTCTGCGAGAGTACGATAACTCTCCGGTTCGAACCGCTCCGAATGACCGGATCGTTTCCGGGTTCTGGACAGACCCCGATGTACAAAAGCTCGCCTACGAGCGGGGCTACCTGCTCGCCTTCCTTTGGGATGAGAAAATGCGCCGAGCGACCGAGGGTCGGATCGGACTCGATCAGGTCATGTTCGCGATGCGGGATCGCTATCAGCACTCCGCCGAGTCGGCGCGGCCGGACCTGATCGAAAATTTCGAAAGCGCGAGTCGAGAAAGGACCGGCGTAGACGTCCGGGATGACATCCAGCGCTTCGCCATTGAAGGCGATCCCATCACGCTTCCAGAAAACCTGTTCAGACCTTGCGCCAATATCGGAACGGTTAGCGTGCCGTCCTACGATATCGGGTTTGATTCAGCGGCTTCCGCTAGGGCTGGCGTGTTCGCCGGCGTTGACCCTGCGGGGCCTGCGTATCGGGCGGGTCTTCGCAATGGCATGCGGCGGATCGCGAGGTCTGGCGGCGAACCTGGAGACTCTCAGGCAGAGATCACCTACCGCGTGCTCGACGCTGCCGGAGCCGAGCACCTGATCCGCTATAAGCCGGAAGGGTCACGCGTGATTAGATTTCAACAGGCCTCTCTGTCACCGCCAAATGGGCAGGCGCCGGACTGCACGGCGAGACTTGGCGGCGCTTGAGCGCCAAGATCTACCAGCGCCAGGCTGGCTGTCCGTGATATCCGCTAAATTCGAATATCCACCGAGGGGTCTTTCGTCGGCGTCTCGTAGTCCGGCCGCTTGACGACCGCCCCCACGGCGTAGACGTCGCCCTCGGCCAGGCCGAGCGCCTCTTGCGACGCCTTGGATTTAGGGGGCTTCTCTTTGGCTTTGCCGATCCCCGTGGCGGCGATCGGCGGCCAGGCCATCAACTGGTGTATGTGCATGGACGCCTCCGAGCGTCACGAAGAAGTCGTTAAAGCCTGCGCCGCAATCCTTAACGAATGGCGCCGCTCACCAGGCCCCGACATTGGGCATGGAGGTCCAGGGCTCGGCCGGGGGCAGCGATCCGCCCTTCTGCAACAGCTCGATGGAGATGTCGTCGGGGGAGCGGACGAAGGCCATGTGGCCGTCGCGCGGCGGCCGGTTGATGGTCACGCCGCCATCCTTCAGCCGCTGGCAGGTGGCGTAGATGTCGTCCACCGCATAGGCCAAGTGGCCGAAGTTGCGCGCGCCGCCGTAGTCCTCGGCGTCCCAGTTGTAGGTCAACTCGACCATTGGCGCCCGGTCGGCCTTGGCGCGGTCCAGGTCTTCCGGCGCGCACAGGAAGACCAGGGTGAAGCGGCCGCCGGCGTTCTCGACCCGGCTGGCTTCGACCAGGCCCAGCTTGTCGCAATAGAAATCCAGTGAGGCGTCGAGGTCCTTCACCCGAACCATGGTGTGCAGGTATTTCATTCAGATCTCCTCCGCGTCCTCGCTGTCGTCTGTGTTCAATACCCCAACCGGGCTGACGGACTCCAGCACCCGCGCCTTTGCCGGCGCCTCGCGGGTCTGACGCCGCCACAAGGCCGCGTATTCGCCGGCATGGGCGATCAGCTCGTCGTGCCGCCCGCGCTCGACGATCTTGCCGCGCCTGACCACCAAAATCTGGTCGGCGTCGACGATGGTCGACAGCCGGTGCGCGACCACCAGGGTGGAGCGGCCTGAGGTGATCTTGCGCAAGGTCGCCTGGATCGCCGCCTCGGTGGGACCGTCAAGGGCGCTGGTGGCCTCATCCAGCACCAAGAGGCGCGGATTGGCCAGAAGGGCGCGGGCGATGCCCACGCGCTGCCGCTCGCCGCCGGACAGTTTCAGGCCGCGCTGGCCGACCTTGGTCTGCATGCCCTGGGGCAGGCCGCTGATGAAGGGGGCCAGTTCCGCCTGCTCGGCGGCGGCCCAGACCTCGGCCTCGGCGGCGGACGGGCGGGCAAAGGCGATGTTGGCGTAGAGGGTGTCGTTAAACAGGGCCACGTCCTGCGGCACCAGGGCCGCGGCGCGGCGCAGCGAGGCCTGCGCCAGCTCCCGTAGGTCGACGCCGTCCATCAGCACCCGGCCGGCGCGCGGGTCGAGTAGGCGCAACGCCAGCCGCACGATGGTGGTCTTGCCGCCGCCCGATGGACCGACCAGGGCGGTGGTCGTGCCGGGCGCCAGGCGAAAACTGATGTCATCCAGGCCGACCGAGCGGGCGTTGTGCTGAAAGGCCGCGTGCTCGAACACCAGCTCGGCCCCCTGCCCCGAAGCCGGCGGCAGGTCTCGCGCGTCCGGCGCATCGGCGATGTCGGGCTTGACCGCCAGCAGATCGATCATCTGCTCCATGTCGATGAAGGACTGGCGGATCTCGCGGTAGAACATCCCCAGGACGTTCAGCGGGATGTAGACCGTCTGCATGATCAGGATGCAGGCGGCGACGCTGCCCACGGTCATCCGTCCGTGCATCGCCTCGACCGCGGCCAGCGCCACGACGCCGAATATGCCCAGCCGCAGCACCACCGCCTGCAGCGCATTGAGCAGCTGCAGCGAGGTGTTGGCCTTCACCGCGGCGAAGGCGTAGCGGTCCATGGCGTTCTCATATTGCGCCACCGTCCGCGCTTCCGAGCCGAAGGTCTTGATGGTCTCGAAGTTCATCAAGGCGTCGACCGCCAGGCCGGCGGCCTCGGAGTCGGCGTCATTCCACTCCCGGCGATGCTTGATCCGCCAGTTGGAGATGCTCACCGTCACCACGATGTAGACCAGGATCGACGAGACCAGCACCGCGGCCAGCATCGGGTCGTGGAAACGGGTGCTGAAGATGTAACAGGCCATCGCCAGCTCGATCACCGACGGGCCCAGGTTGAACAGCACGCTGCGGATCAGCGATTCAACCGATCGGGCGCCCCGGTCGATGATCCGCGACAGGCCGCCGGTCTGCCTGGTCTGGTGGAAATCCAGGGAAAGGGTGAGGGTGTGGCCGAAGGTCTCCACCGCCGACAGGGAAAGCGCCTTCTGAGAGACCGGCGTGAAAATGGCGTCACGCATCTGCGGCGCGGCGGCCGAGATGAAACCCAGTCCTGAATAGATGAGGATCCAGACCAGATCCGCCGAATAGGGAACATGGCGGCCAAGGCCATCCAGGAGCTTCTGCACGAACAGGGGCGCGATCACGCCGGTCCACTTGCCGACCAGCACAAGCGCCAGCGCGACCAGCAGCCGGGTCCGCAGGCCCTTGGCCTTCGAGCGCATGACCAGGCGCACGAGGTCGCCCATCGACGACCAGAAGCTGAACTTTGCCGACGCCGGCGCAATGGCGCCCGGTGTCGACATTGGACGGGCGCCCGCACCATGTCCGCCGTGCATGAAGGTCATGGGCGGGCGCCGGGCTGCGGCGGATCGAACACCAGGGTCGTCTGCGGCGCCCCGCCGGGTGTGAGCCAGTCGATTCGCCAGTCGTTGGCTTGGCGCTGGCCGACGAAGGGCGGCCCGGAGATCGGCGCCGCCTGGCTGACCGCGAAATCGGCATGGCCATGGCCGACGGTCGACTGCGCTTCGGCTTGATGCAGGCCGGGTTTCAGCGTGAAGGGCAGAATGACCAAGAACCCGCCGTCCGCGTCCGGACGCGCTTCGCCGGCTACGACGCCGTCCACCGTCACCCGCACCGGCGCCCCGGGCCGCCCGATGCCGGAGATCACCGCGCCGCCGCCCGCGTCGAAATCCACCGCGGAAATCCATGGCGCGGAGGCCGTGGGCGCGAACACCTGCGAACCCCCGCCCGCGCGCAGCAGAATGGCCGTCTGGCCGGGGGGCGGCAGAATCGCCAGATAGCCGGTCGACTGCACGGCCCGGGAGCCCACCTCCTCGGCGATACCCACCAATCGCACGCCCTGTTGCGGGGGCATGGCAAGGGCCCAGCCGCCATCGGCCGCGGCGGTGACGCCATAGGCCGCGCCGTCCGGCGACTGCAGCCGGACCCGCGCCTCCGGATCGGTGCGTCCGGCCAGCGCCACGCCGCCGCCATCCATGCGCACCGCCGAAGTGACGCGGGGCGGGGTGAGATAGGCGGCCTGGGATGAATCCTCCGGCTGGCCCGACGCTGCGGCGTGGCCGTCCGCGCGCGGATGGCAGGCGGCGAGACCGAGGGCCAGGGCAAGTCCGAGAAGAAGAGTTGGTGATCCTGGCGCGCGCCGGCTTGTGTTCGCGGGCCAGCGGCCAATCATGCTCGAATCGATCCCATGCGCACCTTTATCGCCGCGCGTCTTAGTATCCGGAGCCGCCATCAATGCCCGATCTGCCTGCGTCCATCGGATCGGTGTGCGTCTATTGCGCATCGTCCGACGCCGCCGATCCCGCCTACATGGAAGCCGCGGCGGCGTTCGGCAAGACTTTGGCGAAAGAGGGCCTCAGGCTGGTCTACGGCGGGGGCGACATCGGCCTGATGGGCGCCTGCGCCCGCGCGGCCCACGAAGCCGGCGGCAAGGTGCTTGGGGTGATGCCGGAGTTCTTGCGCCTGCGGGAAATCCTCAATCGCAACGTGGAGACCATCGTTGTGTCGTCGATGCACGAACGGAAGATGGTGATGTTCGAGCAGTCGGACGCCTTCGTGGTGCTGCCGGGGGGCGTCGGCACGCTGGAGGAAGCCATCGAGATGATGTCCTGGCGGCGGCTGGAAGTGCACCGCAAGCCGATCGTCTTCCACAGCCCCGGCGGATTTTGGGCGCCGCTGTACGCGCTCTTTCAGCACACGGTCGACCACAACCTGACGCCAGTCGCGTTCATGGACACCTGGCGTTCGGTGGAGACGGTGGAGGCGATCCTGCCGGCCGTGCGCGAGTTGGCTGCCTCAAACGGCCCGTTGCTCGAAGCCAGGATGCCAAATATTCCGTCAGACCAGCGATGACCCGCCGTCGACCAGCAGGACCTGTCCGGTCGTGTAGCCGGCCTTCATGAGATAGAGATACGCCTCGGCCACCTCGGCGGGCTCGCCGATGCGCGGCAGCGGTTGATGGGCGGTCATGCGCTTGAAGGTCTCCTCGCGTCCCGCCTCCGGGATCGAGTTCCAGACGTCGGTTCGGATCATCGCCGGACAGACGCAGTTCACCCGTATCGGCGCCAGGTCCATGGCCAGGCCCTTGGCCAAATGCTCCACGCCACCCGCGGCGGCGGTGGAAAGCGCGCGGCCCTTCATGGGCCGATGCGCCAGGGTCCCGTCGGTGATGGTGATGGACCCCGTGGGCGGCAGATGCTTGTGAGCGTGCTTGGCTACCCGGGCCGCTCCCCAGAAGCGGACAGCGAGCAACGTCGCCGCCGCCCGATCCAGGTCGACCTCGCCGATCGCGCCACTGCCGCGCTCCCCCCAGTCTCCGGCCGTGAACACCACATGGTCAATGGGGCCGAGGCCGTTGAAAAAGGCCTCGACGCTGCTCTCGTCGGTGACGTCGATCGGAAAACCCTTCGCGCCCTGGCCGAGGCGCTTGACCGCCGCATCGACGTTGGCTGCCTTCGACGAGGCGACGATCACCTCGGCGTGCTCAGCAACGGCGCCTTCGGCCACCGCGAAGCCGATGCCGGACGTGCCGCCGATGACGACGACCTTCTTGCCGCGCAGGCTCATGACTTGCTCCTACTCGGGCCGGGTGACCCGATCCCTGAATCCATTCACGATCGGATAGCGCCGATCGCGCCCGAAGGCCTTGCCGCCGATCTTTACACCCGGCGGGGCTTGGCGGCGCTTGTACTCGCTCAAATAAAGCAGCCTCTGGATGCGTTCGACCACGTCTGGCGCATAACCCCGCGCGACGATCTCATCCAAGGTCGCTTCCTCCTCGACCAGGCCATGCAGGATGCCGTCGAGGTCGGCGTAGGGCGGCAGGCTGTCCTGGTCCTTCTGGTCGGGGCGCAGCTCGGCGCTGGGCGCCTTGGTGAGGATGCGGTCCGGCATCGGGTGGGCCGCCGCGCCGGCGTGCGGCGCATGGGCGTTACGCCATTCGGCCACCGCGTAGACGTCCGTCTTGTAGATGTCCTTCAGCACGTTGTAGCCGCCGCACATGTCGCCGTAGAGCGTCGCGTAGCCCACCGCCATCTCGCTCTTGTTGCCGGTGGTGAGCAGTAGCGCGCCGGTCTTGTTGGACAGGGCCATCAGGGTCACGCCGCGGATGCGGGCCTGGATGTTCTCCTCGGTGGTGTCGGGCGCGCGGCCGGCGAAGGCGTCCGCCAGCATGGCGTCAAAGGCCTGCACCGCCGGCTCGATGGGGATGATGTCATAGCGAATGCCGCACGCGTTGGCGCAGCCCTCGGCGTCCTCGAAGCTTTCGCCGCTGGTGTAGCGGGAGGGCAGCATCACGCAGCGCACCCGGTCAGGCCCCAGGGCGTCGGCGGCCACCACCGCCGTGAGCGCCGAGTCGATGCCGCCGGACATGCCCAGCAGCACGCCGGGAAAGCCGGACTTGTTCACATAGTCCCGCAGGCCCAGCATCATCGCGCGGTAGACCTCTTCGGGTCCGTCCGGCCAGTCGGTCATCGGCGCTTCGACGCAGACCCAGCCCTGTCCGGCGTCTTCCCAGCGGGTGATCGCCAGCGCCTCTTCGAACATCGGCATGCGCATGCATTCGCGGCCGTCGGCCTGGACGGCGAAGGAGCCGCCGTCAAACACCAGTTCGTCCTGGCCGCCGACCTGATTGACATAGACCAGCGGCAGACCGGCTTCGCGTACGCGTTCGCACACAACTTGAGTCCGCTCGCGATCGGCGGTGCGGCGGTAGGGCGACCCGTTGGGGACCAGCAGGATCTCCGCGCCCTGCGCCTTCAGAACCTCGCAAGGGATGGGCCCCCAGATGTCCTCGCAGACCGGCACGCCGAGAGTTATGCCCTTGAAACCGAAGGTCTTCGGACCCGGTCCCGGCGTGAACACGCGCTTTTCGTCGAATACGCCGTAGTTGGGCAGATCGACCTTGAAGGTGACGTCCTTGACCTCGCCGTCGGCGATGAGGGCGAAGGCGTTGTGCGGACCGGCGCCGGGCGTGGCGTTGGCCCAGGGCAGGCCGATCAGCGCCGCGCAGCCGGTCCTGGTCTGCGCCGCCAGCCGGTCCAGCGCCGCGCGGCAGGCGGCCACGGCCGCGGGCTTGAGCGCCAGGTCTTCCGGCGGATAGCCGATCAGGAAGAGTTCGCTGAACAGGGCGATGTCCGCGCCGGCGGCGGTCGCCTCGGTCAGCCACCTGGCGGCCAGCGCCTCATTGGCGGCGATCGCGCCAACGGTGGGGTTGGCCTGGATGCAGGCGAGTTTGAGAGTACGCGTCATGGCCGAGGTTATTAGAATGGTTCCGGCCAAAGGAAAATCCAGGGCCAATCCTACCAGCGAAGCAGCCAGCGTCCTAGGACCGCGCCCAACGCGCCGCAGGCTCCGACCCCAAGCGTATACCAAATGGCCGTGAAGATGAACGGCGCCTCGGGGCAGTGCAGGCCATAGATGCTGGCCGCCACCGCGCCGGAAAAGGCGCCCGCGGCGAACCCGGCCGCCATCGGCCGCGTGGGCGCGAGCCCTCGCATGCTCATCACGCAAATCAGCGTCATCGGCGCGCCGAGGACAAGAATGTTGCGGGTGCAGACTCGCCACGACACGCCCTGGATCGCCGCCAGCTTGCGCGCGGCCGGCATCGCGCCCCACTGCATCAGGCCCAGCCCGGCGAACACAGCGACAATGGCGACGGCCAAGGTCCAGGCGCGACCGGCGGCGACGCCTGGCCGCGAAAGGCGCTCGCCCGCATGGAAGAAGGCGGCCGCGAGGGCCAAGGTGTAACCGGCCTTGATCCAGAACACGGCGCCGCCGATCGCCTCGGCGAGATCGGACCTCAGCCCCAGCCAGGCGGCGACGAGGATGAAGGCGATCAAGCCGCCGGCGATCGCGGTGGACGCCAGCCGACGTTGTGGCTCGCCGCGCCGGACGACCGCGACATCGGCAGACAGGGCGTCGATCAAGTCATCCGTCTGCATCAGACATCCTCGTTGACAGCAACTTCAGCGCCCGGTGCAGCGCGACCTTGGCCGCGCCCTCGCTGTAGCCTCGTCGCGCACCTGCCTCGGCCAAGCTGAGACCGCCGATCTTGACGTCCTCCACCAGGGCGCGCTGGCGCGGATGCAATGTCTGCAATGCGCGCGTCAGATCGAGCCCATCGTCCAACGCCGGCGTGCGCGACGCCAGGAAATCGGCCACATCGTCCAGCGGCAGGGCGAAACGCACCTTACGTCGCCGCCAATAGTCGATCAGCTTGTAGCGGGCGATCGCGTAGGCCCAAGCGGTCACGGGCAGATTGCGGTCGTAAGTGGCGCGGCGCGCGTGAACCGCCAGCAACGCCTCCTGCACCAGGTCTTCGGCGTCCTCCGGGTTTTCAGTGAGTCGGCGGCCAAAGTAGGCGCGCAGGCGGTCCCGGAGCAGCGTCAGGCACTGTCGGTGCGCCTGGGCGTCGCCATCCAGGCCGCGCAGCATCAAGGCTTTCAGACGCTTTTCGAGTTCTTCCACCGTACGCCCTTAGTCGGGCGGGAGACGGGCACGGTTACAGGGCGTCGCGACGTAACGAATGGCCACGTCGCGCGAACTAGCCGGCGATCTCAGCTTCGGAGCCTTCGCTCCAAGCCGCCACGCGGATTGCTCGGCGGAAAATCAGCCTGCCAGGAGACTTTCATGAAGACCTCGACCCTTCGAGCCTGCGCCGCCGTGACCGCGGCCCTCGCGGCTCTCACCACCGCCGGCCTCGCCGCCGCGCAGGACGCCATGAGCAGCAGTTCGACCAGCGCCATGTCCTCCAGCGCCATGAACTCGGATCACATGGCCATGAGTTCGGCCAAGCCGATGAAGCCCAAGAAGAAGAAAATGATGAAAGCCGACAAGCCGATGGCCTCGTCGGACGCGATGAGCTCCAGCGCCATGAAGCCCGACGCGATGGCGACCGGCCACTAGGCCGCTCGCCAAGGCCGCCTCGCTCCGCCCCGAGGCGGCCTATTCGTCCCTGTGGACGCGTTCCTGGCGTTCGTGGCGTTCCTGGGCTTCGAGGCTCAGGGTCGCGGTCGGGCGGGCGTCGAGGCGGCCGACGCCGATGGGCTCGCCGGTCTCTTCGCAATAGCCGTAGGAGCCGTCCTCGATTCGGCGCAGAGCGTCATCGATCTTGCTGATCAGTTTCCGTTGCCGGTCGCGGGTGCGAAGTTCAAGCGCGCGATCGGTTTCCGAAGACGCCCGGTCGACCAGATCAGGATGATTCTCAGTCTCGCTCTGCAAATGACTGAGCGTCTCGCGAGATTCCTTGATCAGATCGTCTTTCCACTTCAGCAACTTCTGCTTGAAGTACTCACGCTGACGATCGTTCATGAACTCTTCGTCCTCGGAAGGACGGTAACTGTCGTCGTCTACCAATGCCGCGGTCGCCGTCATAAGGGTTTCCACGCTGCCACCACAACTCCTCCCGGGAGCGATGCGCTTATAGCAAAACATCCGGCAGATACAATGAAGGCCACACCGCGCCCAGACGTCGCATGTGCGCTAGTGTGGCGATTCAGAAATTCGCCCGCAGATGATGGCAGGCCCCGTGCGAATTTCTGGATCAGAAGCCACACTAGAAGTGTTTGATTTCTAGTGTGCTTTTGGGTCTGAAGTTCGCTCCGCGCTCGATCCCGCCTACAGGCGAACATCAGACCCGGCACACTAGCCTCAGGCGGCGGCGCGCGCCATCTCAAGCTTGGCCATTTCCACGGCCGCGCGGGTCTCGATCTCGTCCAGGAGACCCTCAAGGCGGGGATCGTCCGTCCCGCCCCGCTCCTCGCGAATCGCGGCAAGCAGGCGCTCGAGCGCCGCCGGCGGCAAGCCGCCGTCCAGCAACGCCAGCTTCACCTCATCCAGCACATCCAGGATCCGGCCGGCCCTGCGCACGGCCTTGCGGCGACGTTCCAGCGGACCGCCGACCTCCTGCAGAGCCAGAAGTACATCAAGAGAGGCGACTCCCGTCGGCCCGGCCGCACGCGCCATCGGCGCCGCATCGGCCGCCGCCCCGGCGCCGCCCAGGGAGAAGCCGCCGGCGACGGGGCGCGAGGGGGCGTATGTCGCGCCCGCGCCGCCCACTGAACCGGAACCGCCAACCTTCATCAACGCCGTAAGCCATGGTTAAGCTGTCTTAACACCCGGCCAGTTTTGCCTGCGTCCGTTGCCGGTTCGTTAAGACCCGGCAGAATCTGCCGTTTTACGTCGAAATGTCGTGTTAACTTTTTAACTGATTGTTTTTCATAGTAATTTTTTCGACGAAATTGGCACGAAGATCGCATGGACGCGAGCGGGGCGCTGGGTGGCGGTCCCGGTATCGTTAAGGGGCCCCATGCGTTCTCGGTTTCTGGTTTGGGTGATGGCGATCGTGGCGGGTAGCTTGATGGCGTCGCAGGCCTTTGCCTCCTCACGAATCAAGGACATCGTCGAGTTCGAAGGGGTGCGCGAGAACAAGCTGGTGGGCTACGGTCTTGTCGTCGGCCTGGCCGGCACGGGCGACTCGCTGCGCAACGCGCCGATGACCAAGCAGAGCCTGGAGGCGATGCTGGAGCGGCTCGGCGTCAATACCCGCGACGCCACCATGGACACCAAGAACGTGGCTGCGGTGATGGTCACCGGCAGCCTGCCGGCCTTCGCCGCCGCCGGATCGCACATCAACGTCACCGTCTCGGCCATGGCCGACGCCAAGAGCCTGCAGGGCGGCACCCTGCTGGTCACGCCCCTCCTCGGCGCGGACGGTGAAGCCTATGCGGTGGCGCAGGGCTCGGTGCAGACCGGCTCGATCTCCGCCAGCGGCGGGTCGGGGTCGTCCGTCAGCAAGGGGGTGCCCACCTCCGGCCGCATCGCCGACGGGGCCAGCGTGGAGCGCGAAGTCGCCTTCTCGCTCGACAACATGGCGCAGCTGCGGATGACCTTGCGCAATCCGGACTTCACCACCGCCAGCCGGATCTCCGACGTCATCAATCAGCACTACGCGGGCAGCGCGATCGCCGACAACTCGACCATCGTCACCATCAAGCCCCCACCGGGCCAGAGCATGCAGCAGTTCGTGACCGCGGTCGAAGAGCTTCAGGTCGACCCGGACGAGCCTGCCAAGGTGGTCATCGACGAGGTGTCGGGCGTCATCGTCATGGGCGATCAGGTGCGGCTGTCCACCGTGGCCATCGCGCAAGGCAACCTGACCATCTCCGTGCAGGAGACGCCGCAGGTCAGCCAGCCTGGCCCCCTGTCATCCGGCACGACGACGGTCGTCAAACAGTCCCAGATCAAGGTGGACGAAGAGAAGGGCAAGAAGCTGATCATTCTGCAGAAGTCGGCCTCGCTGTCGTCGCTGGTGGCCGGCCTCAACGCCCTGGGCGTCACGCCCCGCGACATGATTTCCATCCTCCAGGCGATCAAGGCCGAAGGCGCCTTGCAAGCCGACATTCAGG
>Ga0302314_10004072_pt1 | contig 26924 bp, 23 predicted proteins | sample III_Palsa_N2_3_FD_200533 | JGI IMG/M metagenome (GOLD analysis project Ga0302314, IMG submission 200533) | Peat permafrost microbial communities from Stordalen Mire near Abisko, Sweden - III_Palsa_N2_3 | ecosystem: Environmental > Terrestrial > Soil > Palsa > Peat permafrost | place: Sweden...
CGCTGTTCGGCACCGCCACCCCCTGCAGCTCCACCAAGGGCGCCACCGGCCATGCGCTCGGCGCCGCCGGCGCGCTCGAGGCGGTCATCTGCGCGCTGGCGCTTAAGGTGGGCCTGATGCCCGGGGGCCTGAACCTGCGCCAGCGCGATCCCAAGCTTGCGCTGAACTACCTGACCGGCAATCAGCACGCGCCGCTGCGGCGCGTGCTGAGCAACTCATTCGGCTTTGGCGGCGCCAACTGCGCGCTGCTGCTTGGCTGTGCAGGTTAGCCACCGATGAGCACGCTGACAGGCTGCATCCAAAGCTTGGGATTGCTGGGACCGGGGCTTGCCGACTGGAGCGCCGCGCGCGCGGTGCTCAATGGCGAAGTGGCGCATGTCGCGGCGCGCACCGTGCTGCCGCTGCCGGGCGTGCTGCCGCCGGCGGAACGGCGTCGCGCCGGTCGGGTGATCAAACTCGCGCTCGCCGTGGCCACGGAAGCACTGGCGCACGCGCGCTCGCACGGCGCGCTCGATGAGCGGGCGCTGGCGACCGTATTCACCTCATCCGGCGGCGACGGCGACAACTGCCACGAAATCTGCCTCTCGCTGGCAAGCCACGAACGGCTGATCTCCCCGACGCGCTTCCACAATTCGGTCCACAACGCGGCGGCCGGTTACTGGGGCATCGCCTACGGCTGCACCGAGGCCTCGACTTCGCTGTGCGCCGGCGACGCCAGCTTTGGCGCCGGGCTGCTCGAAGCGCTGGCGCAACTGGCCTGCGGCGCACCGGCGGTACTGTTGCTGGCGTACGATGCCGATTATCCGCCGCCGCTGTACGCCCAGCGGCGCATCGCCGACGCCTTTGGCATCGCGCTGCTGCTGACGCCGCCGGCCGCGGGCAGCGCGCTGCCGCGACTGCAGGTGAGCCTGAGCGATGCGCCGGCCGCGACCCTGGATGATGCCGGCCTGGAATCGCTGCGCGCCTCGATTCCTGCGGCCCGCAGCCTGCCGCTGCTCGAGCGCCTGGCGCAGCGACGCGCGGGCACCGTGGTATTGGATTATCTGGACACCGTGCGCCTGGCGGTGGAGGTGCACAGTTGAAGCTCGATCACGCATGGATCGCCGCCCATATTCCCCACCAGGGCAGCATGTGCCTGCTGGAAGAGGTGCTGTCCTGGGACCTGCAGCGCATCACCTGTCGCAGCATCAGTCATCGCGCGATCGACAATCCGCTGCGCGCTCATGGCCAGCTGGGCGCTGCCTGCGCCATCGAATACGCGGCGCAGGCGGTGGCGGTCCACGGCGCGCTGCTGCAATGCGCGCCGGCGAGTGGCAGCGGCTTTGGCATGCTCACCAGCGCGCGCCGGGTTGAACTCGCAGTGGCTCGGCTGGACGACGTGGCGGACGATCTGCTGGTCAGCGCGCTGCGCCTGCACAGCGATGCCGTCAGCGCGCTGTATTCATTTGCCCTGAATGATCGCGAGCGGCTGCTGGCACAGGGCCGCCTGAGCCTGCTGCATGGGGCGGGCGCGCTCGCGCACCCGGGCGCGACATCGCAGCTAGCGTCCCCCGCCCGGCCATGACTGGCACGGTGCGACGCGCGCTGGTTACCGGCGGCAGCGGCGGCGTCGGCGCCGCCATCTGCCAGCGCCTGGCGCAGTCGGGACATCATGTGTACGTGCACGCTCATCGGGCGCGGGAGCAGGCGGAAGCCCAGGTGCTTAAGCTTCGGGCCGACGGCCTGAGCGCCGAAGCGCTGTGCTTCGACGTCACCGATGCTGCCGGCACGCACGCGGCGATTGAAGCGATGCTGGCTGCGGGCCCGATTCAGATACTGGTGAACAACGCCGGCATCCATGACGACGCGGTGTTTCCGGGCATGTCTGCGCTGCAGTGGCAGCGGGTGATCGACGTCTCGCTGCAGGGTTTCTTCCACGTCACGCAACCGCTGCTGCTGCCGATGCTGCGCACGCGCTGGGGCCGGATCGTGAACGTATCGTCGGTGGCCGCCCTGATCGGCAATCGCGGCCAGGTCAACTACGCCGCCGCCAAAGGCGCGCTGATCTCGGCCACGCGCGCGCTGGCGCTCGAGGTCGCCACCCGCGGTGTCACGGTGAATGCGATCGCTCCGGGAATCATCGCCACCAGCATGACCGAATCCACGTTCGACGAGGCCGCGATCGCGCGCCTGGTGCCGATGCGGCGCGCTGGCACCGGCACCGAAGTCGCCAGCCTGATCGACTTCCTGGCCGCCGACGGGGCCGCCTATATCACCGGCCAGGTGGTGTCGATCAACGGTGGCATGTACTGAGCAGCGGGGCTGAGCGGCGGTCGAAGGGGCCGCGACGGGCTGGCGGGTATAATCCCCCGATGCTCCGCGCTCACCGCAACCAGCCGCTTACCCGCAAGCCAGGCGTTGGCGTGGCGCTGCTGCTGGCCATGCTACTGCTGTCGCCCCTGGGCGGGGCCGCAATGGCCGCCAACACGCCCACCACTCCTGGCACCAGCGTGCCCCCCTCAGTGTCCACCAGCGTACTCAAGCCGCCGGTAAAGTCGGCCAACACCGGAAGCCTTAAGACCAGCCGCCAGGCGCTGCTCAAGCAGCGCACCACCAGCGTCACTGGCCTGAACAACCGCCATCCCGGGAAGATCATCGGGACCACCACCCCGCCCCCCAAGATCATTGTCACAAAACGAAATCTTCCTAGGTAAGCTGTTGATTTAAAACAATTATATTTCGTGTCGCCAATAGGCGACAGCGTCCCAGGCGCCGGAAATGTTAAAATCTGGCCCATCAGGTAACGCGTCGAGGGATGCACCAATGACTCGCAGACGACTAAGGCTCCCCGCAGCAATCGCGTTACTTGCCCAGTGCAACGCCGACCTGCACCAGGCGGCACACAGCTTCCACTGCTGGTGGAATGGCGTGCGCGCGCGCGTCGCCCAGGCCTGAAAGCGCCGTAGCGCTCCGCCCGCCGTTACTTAATCCGCTGGCGCCTGCCGGCCTGATTCCTCAGCCCGAGCCGAACCTTTCCAGCGCCGATGGATCCAGGTCCAGTCGCCCGGATTCTCCTGGATCATCGCTTCCACCAGGCTCGCGTAGCGAGCGGTAAAGGCCTGCGGATCGAGCCGCTCGCCGGCGGCGCAGATCGGCAGAAAATCCACCTGGTATTGGCCGCGGCTCACCCGACGCATCGGTACGAAAAAAGCCGCATAGCCGGTCAGGCGTGCGATTTGCGCCGGCCCGGGGTAGAATGCGGTCTCGCGGCCGAGGAAAGTCAGCCACTGGCGCCGGCCGCTGGAGGATGGCATCTGATCGGCGTGCAGGGCCACCGCATGCAGCTGGCCGCGGCGGCGTAGCACCTCGCGCACCAGCTTCTTGGCTGCGATCAGTTGCGCGCCGTAACGGCAGCGCAACTTGCGCAGCTCGCGGTCGAAGCCGGCGGCGTGCAGCGGTTTGTAAGCTGCGTCTACCGGTACCCCCAGATACAGCACCGTCGCCTGCAGCGTCCACTCCCAGTTGCACTGGTGCGCGCCCAGCAGCAGTACCGATCGACCGGCATCAGTTTCGGCGCTGACGCGCTCGACGTGCTGCACCTGCAGATGCGAGCGCAACTGATCGGCCGATATGTCCGCCATCTTGATGAATTCGGCTGCCACCTGCGACAGCTGGCGGTAGTAGTGATCGAGCAGCGCATCGATCTCGGACTCGGAGCGCTGCGGAAAGCAGCGACGCAGATTGTCGCGCGCCACCGCGACACGAAAACGAAATACGCGGCGCAGCAGCCACATGATGAGCCCGGTCAGTCGGTACAGCGCGCCGAACGGCAATCGCGACAACGCCCTGATCCACAGCGCCGAGCGGCCGTGCGCGCTCGCTTCGACCAGTGCTTCGGATCGTTGTTCGGATTGCTGGGTCATGTTAGCGGGATAGCTTAAGCGCTCCGAGTCGCGCTAAGGTGCCATATCATGCTGTGGATCAAAGCGCTGCATCTGATTGCGGTCACCGCCTGGCTCGCGGGACTGTTCTATCTGCCGCGTATATTCGTGCACTACGCCGAAGGCCGTGCCGCGGGTGAGGACGTGCGCCGGCTGGTGGTGATGGCACAGCGATTATTCGCCTTCATGAGCGTCATGGCGGTTTTTGCGCTGCTGTTTGGACTGTGGCTATGGCTCGGCTTTGATGACAGCGGCCGCTGGCTGATGCTCAAGCTGCTGTTCGTTGTCGGCCTCGTCGGCTATCACCTGGCTTGCCGGGTGCTGCTGCAGCGCCTGCAGCACGCGGCGGCGCTGCCGAGCGCGTTCGCACTGCGGTTGTTCAATGAGGCGGCGCTGCTGCTGGTGGTGCCGATCATCCTGCTGGCGGTGGTCAAACCGTTCTAGAGCCGCTCACTTGCGCCAGCGCCAAGGCACCACGATCACACCGTGCGGCTGAACAGCGCCTTGTCCGGCATGCGGCGCGCCAGCCGGGCATCGAACGCCATGCAGATGTTGCGCAGATAGGCGCGTCCCTTCTCCGTGACGCGGCAGCTGGCTGCACCAAGCTCCACCAGCCCATCGGCAGCCGGTTCGGCCAGACGCTGCATCGCCGTGCTGATGTAGTCGGTGTAGTCGCCTGGCTGATCCCAGTTGGTCTGCAGCCGCGTCATCAGCCGCAGGATGTGCCCGCGCAGCACCCGGTCCTCGGCATCCAGCAGGTGGCCGCGCTGGATCGGCAGCTCCCCAAGCGCGACCCGCTCCTGGTAGCGCTGCAGATCCTTTTCATTCTGCGCAAAGGCGTCGCCGGCATCGCCGATCGAGGACACGCCCAGGCCGATCATCGGCCGCGTGAAAGCGGTCGTGTAGCCCATGAAATTGCGGTGCAGGGTGCCGCCGCGCAGCGCCCGCCACAGGCTGTCGGTCTCCAGCGCAAAGTGGTCGAGCCCGATCTCGCGATAACCCTCGCGCTCCAGGCGCTCACGGCCCAGCTCATACAGCGCCCGTTTCTGTTCGCCTTCCGGCAGATCGCTTTCGGTGAAGCGGCGCTGCCCGGGTTTGATCCAGGGCACATGCGCATAGCCGTACAGTGCGATGCGATCCGGCCGCAACCGGCACACCGCGTCCATGGTCGCCTCGACGCTGCCCTGCGTCTGCAGCGGCAAGCCATAGATCAGATCGAAGTTGACGCTGTCGTAACCGAGCGAGCGAGCGGCCTGGGTGACGTCGCGCACCTGCTGCTCGCTCTGCACGCGATTGACGATCGCCTGTACGCGCGGATCGAAATCCTGCACGCCCAGGCTGATGCGCCGAAAGCCATGGCGCGCCAGCACCTCGAGCTGCTCGGCGGTGGTCACGCGCGGATCGACTTCAATCGACGCCACCGCATCGGCGCGGGCCTTAACCCGCTGGAACAGGCCGGACAGCAGTGACTCGAGCTCGGCGGGTGTGAGGAAGGTCGGCGTACCGCCGCCAAAGTGCAGCTCGCCGAATTCCAGCAGCGGCAACCCCAGCTGCGCCCGGTACAGGTCAAGCTCGGCCAGCACCGACTCGATATACGGGGCGACGAAACCGTGGCTGCGGGTTATGCGGGTGTTGCAGCCGCAGAACGTGCACAGCGCGCGGCAGAATGGAATATGCAGGTAGATCGCCGCGCCATGCTCGCCCGCCTGGCCCAGCGCACCGCCAATGCGCTCGATCCATTGTGCGGCGCTGGGCGTCGCGTCCCAGTACGGTACCGTCGGATAGCTGGTGTAGCGCGGACCGGCGACATCGTATTTCGCCACCATCGGATTGGCCACGGTTGCGTTCATCCGAACATCTCCCGCTGGACATTGAGCACCAGCCGCACGTTGTCTTCCGGAGTCTGCTGCAGCACACCGTGCCCCAAGCCGCAGACCCAGGCGGCGCGTTGCGCCGCCGGCAGTGCCAGCACGCCGGCGAACAGCGAACGCAGGCGCGTCTCCAGTTCCGCCGCCGGCAGCAGCAGCCACTGCGGATCGATGTTGCCCTGCACGCCCCAGCGATCGCTTTGCCCCAGCAGTGCATCGCGCAGGTCGTGCCGCCAGTCGATACCCAGGCATTGCAGATCGATGTCGCGCAGCGCCGCCCAGTGTTCAGGTCCGGTGTCGCGCGAGTAATAGATCAGCGGCGTGTGCGGGCAGCGGTTGCGAAACTCCCGCACCACCCCCGCCAGCGCCGGCGCCGCCAGGCGCGCGAACTCTCCAGCGCTTAGGGTACCCGCGGCCGTGTCAAAGATTGCCACGCAATCCGCTCCGGCCTCCGCCTGCAGCGCCATATTGGCGGCCAGCAGTTCACATAACTGCTGGTTGAAGCCGCGGTAGAGTCCATTGTCGAGTCCGGCGACGCCATCGCGCGCAAATCCCTCGTGCGAGCCTGCGACGGCATAGGCGTAGAGCGTAAACGGCCCACCGACGAAGCCGATCAGCGAGCGATCAGCCGGCAGCCGGGTACGCAGCAGCGCAATCGCCTCGGCCTGAAAGCTCATGTGCGCCGCACGCGGCGCACCGCCCTGCAGACGCGCCAGGTCGCCGGTGTGGCGCAGGTGCCAGTCGAGCTTTGGACCGGGCTCATAGCGCAGGCCCATGCCCATGGCTTCCAGTGGAAACAGCAGGTCGGAAAACAGGATCGCAGCGTCGAAGCCGAAGTCCTCGATCGGTCCGAGCGTGACTTCGACCGCCAGCTGCGGCCGCTTGCACAGCTGCATGAAATCGTGGCGCGCGCGCAGCCGCTGGTAGTGGCGGTGATAGCGTCCGGCCTGGCGCATGAACCATACGGGGGGCCGGCCGGGATTGCGGCGCGCGATCGCCTGCTGCAGCAGCGACTCACTCACGGTTGATCTCGGTCAGCAGGTAACCCACCCCGCGAATGCTGCGGATCACGCGCGGGTCGGCCGCGTCGACTTCGATCAGCTTGCGCAGCCGGACGATGAAATTGTCCACCGTGCGCGAGGTCGGAAACTCATCGGTCGACCAGGCGCGATCGAGGATGTCATCGCGACTCACGGCCTTGCCGACCCGCTCGGCCAGCAGCCGCAGCACAGAGCACTCTTTGTGCGTCAGCGCCACGCTCTCGCCGTCCACCGTGGCCGAGAAGCGCTCGAAATCCACCACCGCGCGCCCGATGCGCACCTGGCCGCGCATGTCACCCGGTACGCGCGTCAGCTCCTGCGCGCGCTTCAGGCATTTCTGGATCCGCAGCAACAGTTCGCGGAAATGAAACGGCTTGCCGATGTAATCGTCGGCGCCGAGCTCCAGGCCGCGGATACGCTCCTCGGCGGCCGCATGGGCGGTGAGGAATATGATTGCCGTGGCCGGCGCGCGCTCGCGCACCAGGCGTGCCAGCTCGAAACCATTGCCGTCGGGCAATCCGACATCGAGCAGCGCCAGCTCGAATTGCAGCGCGGCTATGGCCCGGCGCGCGCTGGCGATCGAGTCGGCGCGCGTCACCTGAAAGCCCTCGGCACCCAGGCGCTCGACCAGAGTCTCGGCGACATTGCGCTCATCTTCCACCAGCAACAGCTGCGCCCCGGCGCTCATGCGCCGGCCCTGAACCACAGTTCGCAACGAAAACCATCGCCCGGCGCGGTGTCGAACCGCGCCCGGCCATGCATGCGCTGCATCAGCCGGCGCACCAGGTACAGCCCCACGCCGGCGCCCGGGGAGGCGGCGCCGCGGCCAAACAGGCGTCCCAGGCGACCGGTGCCGGCGGCGACTCCGCGGCCGTTATCCTGGTATTCGAGCACCACGTAGCGTCCGTGCCTGGCCGCGGTGAGTCGCACGCTCACCGGGGTGATGCGCGAATGCCGCACCGAATTTTCGACCAGGTTGCGCAGGATCAGCTGCAGCGCCGCGGCGTCGGCCTGCACCGGCGGCAGGCTGGCATCCAGGTGTGCGCGCAGATCCAGCCGTGCGCCGTGCGCGCCGGCAATGTCGCGGATCGAATGGGCCAGCCACGGGTGCAGCGGGATCTCCTGATCGGACAGCGAACCGCCGCCCTCGATGCGCGCCAGTTCCAGGGTTTTTTCTATCTGCGATTCCAGGCGGTGCGAATCCTCGAGCAGTCGTCGCGCCAGTTCCGCGCGTTGGCCGCCTTCCGCGATCGCCTCCGCCTGCAGCCGGATGCTGGTCAGCGGCGTGCGCAGCTCATGGGTCACCGAAGCAAAAAACGCCTGCATGCTGCGGGCGCGACGCTGTTCGCGCCAGTACAACCACGCCAGCAGCAGCGATATCGCCAGCAATAGCGCCAGAAAGGTGCTCGACTCGCCGATCAGCATCAGCCGCGTGCGCGACCACTGCGCGGCGGTAAGATCCTGGCCGGCGCCGCTGAACGCTTCCAGCGCGGCGATGCGCCGTGCCTGACGCTCGATCAGCGTCGCCCACCACACCAACAGCACCAGCTGCAGCGCCAGCCACACCAGCGCCGCACCCGCGATTAACGCCGTGCGCCGCATCGGCACGATGCTCAAGCCGCCCTGACCTGCACTGCGACTCACACGCCCAGCCAGTGGCGCCAGTGCGCCGGTTGCGGGAACAGGCGCAGATTCTGCACCCCTGCGCGGCGCAGGTGTTCATAGGTCTTGCCCGGGCCGCAGGCGTGCTGCACGCCGGGCGCCAGCAGGCCGCGCCAGCGTGCAAACTGTGCGCTGCTGGACCAGTACACGTGAGTGGCATCGGCTGGCGGCGCCGCGCCGTCAAGCCCCAGGCGCGGCACGTGGCGGTAGGTCGCGATCACATCGCCCGCCCGCCAGCCCTCGACCGCGTCAGCGTGTGTCAGCACGGTCCACTGATCGCGCGGCGGTAGCTGCAACAGCGGCTGGGACAGCATCGGTTCCAGCGCGCCAAAACCCAGGCCGTCGGCGCAGCCCTCTACCCACACGCCGCGCTCGGCCAGCGCCTGCCAGGTGTCGATACCGGGCACCCAGACATGCACGGCGGAGTGGATATGCGTGGGCTCGTCCTCGGGCAGCGCCCGGCGATGGCTGACGAACAGCGCCGTGGCACGGCGCAGGCGCTCGGCGCTGCGCGCAACGCCAGCCGCGATCGGTTCAATACCCGGGCGCTCGGCGCGACTGCCGTCCCAGGCTTTGATGGCCTGGCCCGGAGGCTCGAGCGCAGTCGCAGGCGTCCATTGCGGCGGCGGCGTTCCGGCATCGAGCCGCGCGTCCGTGTCGCCGCCATCGCGCAGGTAGAGCAGCGTGCCGACGCCGGGCAGCTCGACCTGGGTGGCGCCGAAGCGCTGATGACAGCCGCCGCCGCGCTGCGCCAGCAGCGCACGCTCAGTCGCGACCGCGGCGCGTGTCGGCGCATGATCGATGGCGCGCAGCAGCGCCAGGGTATCGGCATCGTCCAGGCGGCACTCGACCGCCAACGCGCCCTGGGCCGGGGCTGCGGGGCACACCGACAGCGGCAGCACGATGCGCGGCAGACCCGAGAACAACTCGCGCATCAGCTTAAGTCCCGCGGCATCGGCCCAGAGCCGCGCCAGACCCGCAAACGCAAGCACAATGCCATCCAGTTGCCGCGGCGAGCCGCGCGGCTCGCGCAGGCGGCGCAGCCGCGAGTCGACGTTGCCGCGCAGGTCGACCAGCCGCACGCGCCCGAGGGTGCGCCGATCCGTGGTCCGTCGCGGCAGCACGCGTTGCAGGAAATCAGGCACAAAGCTGGCGCGGCGTGGCGAGGAGCTGCCGAGCACCAGCTCATGGCCGGCCGCCAGCCGCTCGGGGACATCGGCGGCAAACACCGCAATGTCGTGCGGCAGCTCGCGTCGCGGCACCGCGGCAAGCAGCAGGCGCGCCGAGCGCTCCAGGCTCAGGTCCTTATAAGAATGCACGGTGAAATCGACCTGGCCGGCGAGCAGCGCCGCGTCCAGGTCATCGGTAAAGAACTCCTTGCCTTCGACGCTCGACAGCGGCGTATCGAGGATGCGGTCGCCGCGGGTTTCGATACCGACCAGCTCGACCGCGAGACCCGGATGCAGCTGTTCGAGCTGGCGTGCAACGGCAGCGCTTTGCGCACGTGCCAGCACGGAACGGCGGGTGCCGAGCTTCAATGCCCGCGGCGGCATGGCTCAGCGACTATCGAAGGCGGCGAGATCTTCCCAGCTGTGCGGGTGCGAGGAGTTCGCTCCCAGCGAGCGCAACAGGGCTTTCTCCACGCAGGCTCGCCGCGCGCGCTCGAACTGCCGCCGCCGCAGCTCCGACTGCGCCTGCAGCATGTCGAACAGGGCGCCGAGACTGACCAGCTCCGGCAGCGCATTCCATGGCGCGGCGCCACCGGCACCCAGGCCCAGATGAATCACGCGCCCGGCACGATCGTCGCGCTCGCGCCAGGCGGCAACGCGCGCGCCGTCGCGCGACGGGTGGCCCGGCACACACACGATCACATTGCGCGCGCGGCGCCAGGCGGCGAGTTCCTCCTCAAGATCGCCTTCGATGACACGCACCGGGCGCGCCGGATCGCGCTTCGCCAACTCGCGCGCCAGCTCCAGCGCGCGTTCACTGGTGCGGTTCCATAGCCAAACTTGCGACCCGGTAAGCCAGGGTGCGATCGATTGCGCCAGCTGTCCGGCGCCGATGAGAAGTGTCGGACCGCCGCCGGCCTCATCGCCCAGCAGGCGGCGCGTCTGCGAGCCGTAGGAGGCGCTGCCCAGACTGCACAGATGCTGCGCGCGCACGGCCTTGGCATCCTGAAACAGCAGCTGCACCCAGGGCGAGAGCTGGCGCGCCAGCGGCGAGCCGCGCTCCGAGAACTCGCGCCAGGCCTGTTTGATCTGGCCGAAGATCTCGGTCTCGGCGACCAGTCTGCTTTCCAGACCGGCGGCAAAGCGCAGCAGAAACGCGTACGCGTCCGCACCCTCGAAACTCTCGAGCGCTCCGTCAACGGGAAATTCCTGGCGCGCGAGCGCCGCGGCATCAGCGCCACCGACCACCGCCACACGCCGAAGACAGGTATCGATCGCAAACCAGTCCAGGCCCGATCGTGACTGGGGCGCGGCAGCGGCGACGACATGCGCGCCGCGCCAGTGCAGGACGTTGATGTCGCACAATTCCACGGTTCGCAGGCTAGCGCGGCCGGGGGGCAATTTGTCATGGCCGTGTCACTGCCAGGGCCAAAACCCGCGGGGTAGCTCGTCGGCTGTCGAGAATCCGGAACCAGGCCAGGCCGCCAGCACGATCCAATCGAGATTGGAATGAGAATCATTATGAACAAATACCCGGAACACCCGGGGCCGACCGAACACGGGTTATGCTAGATAAAATGTCAGACAAATAGGTATGGCGATGGGCCAGATGTCACGGCGCGGGCTGCTGGAATTGGGCGCTATGTCCGCGCTCAGCGCCCTCGCCGGCAATGCGGCCACCGTGCGTGCCGCCACTGCTTCATCTGCCCCGGGCCTCAAGTGGGCCGCCTACGCCGACGTCACGCTGCTCGACGGGCCGCTGCTCGATCAGTTTCGCGCGCAGCACGCGACGCTGCTGGCGATGGACGAGGACGCGCTGCTCAAGCCATATCGCACGGCCGCAGGCCTTGCTGCCCCGGGCGATGATCTGGGCGGCTGGTACAACGCATCGACTGCCTTCGACCCGCCGCGCGATATGCATGGGTTCATACCCGGCCACAGTCTCGGGCAGTACATCTCCAGCCTGGCGCGCGCCTATGCGGTCACCGGCGATGAAGCCACACGGCAAAGAGTGCAGCGACTGGTTGCCGGATACGCGGCCACGATAACGCCACGACTGTACGACGGCTATCCGCTGCCGGCGTACCTGTTCGACAAGATCAATATTGGACTCATCGACGCGCATGCGCTGGCCGCGGACCCGCGGGCGCTGGCGGCGCTCGATGGCACGCTCGACGCGGCGCTGCCGCACCTGCCGGAGAAGGCGCTCACGCGCCCGCAGATGGCAGCGCGGCCGCATCCCAACATGGCCTTCACCTGGGACGAGTCATACACGCTGCCGGAAAATCTCTATCTCGCCTGGCGGCGCGGCGCCGGCCATCGCTATCGCGAGCTTGCCGCACGTTACCTGCTCGATGCCGACTACTTCGATCCGCTGGCGCGCGGCGAGAACGTACTGCCGGGCAAGCACGCGTACAGCCACGTGAATGCGCTCAGTTCCGCCATGCAGGCCTATCTGGTGGACGGCGATCCCAAGCACCTGCAGGCGGCCAGAAATGGTTTTGATTTCGTGCTGGCGCAGAGTTTCGCGACCGGAGGCTGGGGGCCGAACGAGGGCTTTGTGGTCCCGGAGTCAGGAGCACTCGGCGAGTCGCTGGGCAGCACGCATGCCAGCTTCGAAACCCCGTGCGGTGCCTACGGTCATTTCAAGATCGCGCGCTATCTGATGGCCGTCACGCTCGACAGCCGCTATGGCGACAGCATGGAGCGGGTGCTCTACAACACGGTGCTAGGCGCATTGCCGATGAAGCCGGATGGCACCGCGTTCTATTACGCCGACTACAACAGCAGCGGCTCGAAGAAATACTTTGAATACCGATGCCCATGCTGTTCGGGGACGCTCGGGCAGATGGTGGCCGATTATGGGATCAGCGCCTATCTGCTCAGCCAGCACGGCGCGCTGGTGAACCTGTACCTGCCGTCGAGGCTGTCCTGGCGGCACAACGGCCGCCCGGTGAGCCTGCAGCAGAGCACCGCCTATCCGCTCGATTCCGCGATCGAGCTGACGCTGTCCACAGCAACGCCGCAGACCTTCTCGATCACGCTGCGCATCCCGGGCTGGGTCGGCAGCGACAGCGCGATCAGTGTGAACGGCAAGCGCGTGCAGCAGCCAATCGTTGCCGGCAGCTGGCACGAAATTCGGCGCACCTGGAATGACGGCGACCGTATCGAGCTCATCCTCGACGCGCCGTTGCGGCTGGAGATGGTGGACCCGCAGCATCCTGATCTGGTGGCGGTGATGCAGGGTCCGCTGGCGTTGTTCGCGCTCGGCGATCGGCTGCTGCCATTCACGCGCCGCGAGCTGATGTCGGTGCGCCAGGTTGCAGCGCGTTCGAGCGAGTGGCGCGTGGTCACGGCCGATGGTGCCCAGAGCTTCAGGCCCTACTACGCGCTCGGTTTCGAGAGCACGCGGCTGTATCAGCCCGTATCTGCCTAACCGCTACCAGAAGGTGATGTAGAACACTCCCACCGCCGCCAGCACGATCAGGCTCAGCACGACGTCCGAGGTTCCCCAGCTGGCACGGGTGGCGGCTTTCTCCTCGGCGCTGGCGCCATACCAGGTGACACGCACCACTTTTGGATCGGGTGGCCTGGTGAGCAGGCTGATGACTACGACCAGCGCTGCAGTCACCAGCAGCAATATCTGCGTGTAGTAGAGCCAGTGGATATTCCAGAACTCGAAGATCCAGCCGTGCGCGGCCCTGATCGGCCCGATCGCCGTGTCGTACTGCTGCTGCGTGATCGCGTGCCGGTAGAGCTGTTGCTTGAGGGTCGCCACAGTCACGCCGTCATTGCGCATCACCAGGTCGGCCGCCAGGCGTGCAAAGCCGCCAATGATGCCCACGACAAAGGCCCAGAAAGCCGCCGGCGCCGTGGCGCGGGTCCAGAACACGCCGAGCAGGAACAGCACCGCGATGGCCGGGGACAGATAGCCCTGCACGCTCTGCAGGTAGACATACAGATCGGAATGCAGGCTCTTGATCACCAGCACCCAGCAGATCCCCATCACGACGATGACCGCGGTGGCGATGCGCCCGACCACCACTTCGGTTCTGCCCGAGGCGTTCGGATACCACTCGCGGAAGAAGTCCATCGTGAACAGGGTCGCGGAGGCATTGAACTTCGATGCCAGCGAGGCCATCAATGCCACGATCATCGAGCAGGCGACCATGCCGCGCAGGCCGTGCGGCAGGATCTGCGCCACCAGGGACGTATAGGCAGCATCGCCGCTGGTCCTGAAACCCATCGCCGGCGACTGCGTCAGCGCGAACGCGATCATGCCGGGCACCAGGAATATGAACACCGGTGTCAGCTTCAGGAACGCAGCCAGGATGGCGCCGCGGCGCGATTGTTGCTGATTCCTGCCCGCCAGGACGCGCTGCACGATGTACTGATCGGTGCACCAGTACCAGAAGCCGATGATGGCCGACCCGGGCAATACCGCGGCCCATGACCAGTCGGGGTCGCCGAGCGGGCGAACCAGATGAATGTTGGCGCCGGCAGCGGCGACCGTCGCGTGCCAGCCGGCGCTCACACTGCCATGGCCGAGTGCATTCAGCCCGGCGTACAGAATGCAGACCGAACCCAGAATCAGCACCGGCGCCTGCAGCACCGCGGTGTACATGATGACCCGCAGGCCGCCGAGCACGGTGTAGAGCCCGGTGGTGAATGCCAGGCCCAGCGCAATCACCCAGAACACGTCGACGCTGGTGCCGAAGATGTTCACGGTGTCGATCCCCAGCAGCGTGCGCACCACGACATCGCCGGCGTAGATCGTGACCGCGATCTTGGTGAGCACCAGGCTTGCGATGGTAAGGATGCTCAGTGCATTGCGCGATCCGCGGCTGAAGCGCAGCTCGAGGAACTCCGGCATCGTGAACACCTTCATGCGATCGTACAGCGGCACGAATACCCAGCCGAGCACCAGGATCAGCCAGGCCTGCATCTCCCAATGCGCCATCGCCATGCCGGTGGCAAATCCCGCACCCGCCAGTCCGACCAGATGTTCCGAGCCGATGTTGGAGGAGAAGATCGAGGTGCCGATCTGCACCCAGTTGCTGTCGCGGCTTGACAAGAAATAGTCCTGGCCGGAGCGCGCCTTGGATCGCATCGCGTACAGGACGATGACCAGCATGACGGCGATAAACAGCGCCACCACCAGCCAGTCCTCGAGATTGAACACCGAGCCCGGTATCGGCTGCACAAACTCCCCCGTTTCTCCCAACCTGGCGCCGGAAGAGGCGACCTAGAGAACGCTGATCGCGGTCGGCGGCGAAGGCACGGTTTGCAATGGATTGCGCAGCGGCAACATGAACGGTTGCGCTTCGATTTCGAACACATCCCCATCCTGCGCCAATACGCCGTCGGCGAAGGAAATCGTGGCGGTGCCAAAGAAGTGTACGTGCAAGTCGCCCGGCCGGCGGAACTGCGGATATTTGAAGTGATGATGCTCCAGATTGCTGAGGTGATGCGACATGTTCGCCTCTCCGGTCAGAAACGGCTTTTCCCATATAGGCTCGCCGGCGCGACGGATGCGCACGGTGCCATGGATATCCGCCGGCAGCTCCCCGAGCAGCAGCTCCGGCCCGATCGAAGCCGGGCGCAATTTGGAATGCGCCAGGTACAGGTAGTTCATGCGCTCCATGACGTGATCGGAAAACTCGTTGGCAAGCGTGAACCCCAGCCGGAAAGGCGTGCCGTCACCGGCGATGACGTAGATACCGGCAAGCTCCGGCTCCTCGCCGCCGTTGAGCGCAAAGTCGGGCGACGTCAAGGGCTGTTCCGGCGCAACGATGCTGCTGCCATCGCCTTTATAAAACCATTCTGGCTGCACGCCCGGCTCTCCATGCACCGGCTTGCCGCCTTCCACCCCCATCTGAAACATCTTCATCGAATCGCTGGCATTGTGCGACTGCGCCTTGGCGTGCATGCGATCGCGCGCATCGGCAGAGCCCAGATGCGTAAGACCGGTGCCGGTGAGCAGCGTGCGCGCACTGTCCGGGTGATCGACCGGCGCGAGGATGCGGCCACGGCGCAGGGCGTCGTTGAGGTCGACGAATTCGCCATACCCCGACGCCTCCGCGATTGCGGACAGCGTCGACTGGGCGGCTATGGCAGCGTGCGCCAGCGCGTATACCGTGGTGGCACCGATCACCCGCCGGGCCTGCGTGCCGCCATTGCTGGCGACCACCGTCCGCTCCCCGCCCGATCCGAGCATCTGGATCAAGCGCAAGGTCATGGCGGCAGGTACTGGCCGTCGACCAGCCGGCGCAGCCGCGGTGGTGCGTCGTCACGCAATTCCGGCGGCAGCAGACTCTGTGGTACATCCTGATAGCACACCGGGCGCAAAAAACGCTCGATGGCGCGCGTGCCGACCGAGGTCACACGCGAATCCGAGGTGGCGGGATAGGGTCCGCCATGCACCATCGCGTGGCACACCTCGACGCCGGTCGGCCAGCCGTTGACCAGAATGCGTCCCACCTTGCGTTCCAGCAGCGCCATCAATCGCGCGGCAACCGGTTGGTCGCTGGTTTCCAGATGCAGCGTCGCGCTGAGTTGGCCGTCCAGATGGTCCAGTACCTGCTCCAGTTCCGCGCTGTCGCGGCAACGGACGACGATCGAACTGGGACCGAATACTTCCTCGGCCAGCGCGGGCTCCATGATGAATTGCTGCGCCTGCACCTCAAACAACGCGCCGCTGGCGAGGCTGCCGGCGCCGGCGACAGGGCCGCTCGCCACGGGCGATAGCTGCGCATGCGCGCGCAGTCGCGTGACGCCCTGGTGATAATTGGCGCAGATGTTCGCTGACAGCATCTGGCCGGGTGCGGTCTTTGCCAGCGCATCGCCGGCCGCGGCAATGAAGCGCGCAAGGCCGGGGCCGTCGATCGCGATCAGCAGGCCCGGATTGGTGCAGAATTGTCCGCTGCCCAGGGTCAGCGACGCGACGAATCCGGCCGCCATCGCCTCGGCGCGCAGTTGCAGCGCACCGGGCAATAAAACCACCGGATTGATGCTGCTCATCTCCGCGTACACCGGGATCGGCTCGGCGCGCGCGGCCGCCAGCTTGCTCAGCGCCAGGCCGCCGGCACGCGAGCCGGTGAAAGCCACCGCTTTGATGCGTGGATCGCTCACCAGCGCGGCTCCGAGTTCGTTCGCCGGTCCGCTCAGGTGCGAGTAGGTGCCGCTGGGCAGGTCACATTCCCTGGCGGCGTCGCTGATGGCACCGGCGGCGAGCTCCGAGGTGCCCGGATGAGACGGATGTGCCTTCACCACCACCGGGCAGCCGGCCGCCAGTGCCGAAGCGACGTCTCCGCCGGCAGCGGAAAACGCCAGCGGAAAATTGCTGGCACCGAACACGGCAACCGGGCCCAGGGCGATCATCCGCTGTCGCAGATCGGCGCGCGGCAACGGCTTGCGCTGCGGCAGCGCCGGATCTATGCGCAGCCCGAGCCAGTCGCCCTGCCGCACCACCTGCGCGAACAGGCGCAGCTGGCCCACGGTACGTGCGCGTTCACCCTCGAGGCGCGCACGCGCCAGACCGCTCTCCAGTGCGGCGCGCTCCAGTAATTCGTCGCCCAACCCCATGATCCGCACCGCGCAGGATTCGAGAAATCGCGCCCGCGTGGCGAGATCGGCTTGGCGGTAGGGATCAAAAGCGGCAGCGGCCAGGACGCAGGCTCGAGCCACCTCGGCGGCCCCGGCAATACAGAACGGCGGCTCGAGCTGTGAGCCGCGCGCGGGATCGGTGGCGCGAAAGCTTGATGCGGTGGCAACGCGGTCATAGCCGATGATGAGCTGGCCGTTCAAAGGCATGATCGTCTGCGTGGAATGGCGGCGCGACCGGCATCATAAGATAACTCAGACAATATTTCAGCACCTGCCGGCAGCCGGCCGGGCCGGTCAGCGGCTGCGCTTGCGAGCCGAACGCTTCGAGGCCGGCGTATCGATGCGCGCCAGCTCGATCAGCTCACTCATCGCTCGCTCGGCCTTGCCCGCTTCCCCGGCGGTGATCGCTTCGAACACCCGCAGGTGATCCGGCAGCGGATCGCGGCGCAGCGGACGCTTGCGCTGCTTGAATATGGTCGTGGTTCTGATCGCGGCGTTGACTCCGTTGGTCAGCGAGATGATGAACGGGTTGTTGGTCGCGGTGAGCAGCGTGGTGTGAAAATCCAGATCGGCCTGCCGCCCGGCCTCGGTCGCCAGCGTGTGCGTTGCCATGCCATCGAGCGCTGCGCGCATGGCTTTCAGGTGCGCCGCCGAGCGCCGCTTTGCAGCCATGCCCGCCGCGGCCGATTCCACCACGTTACGCAGTTCGAACAGGCTGTTCAGCAGCTCCAGATCGGGCTCGGATTCGAACGTCCAGTCGAGAACGTCCGGATCGAGCAGGTTCCATTGCGACTGCACATTGATGCGGGTACCGACTTTTGGTCGCGCGTCCACCAGCCCCTTGGCCGCGAGGATCCGCACCGCCTCGCGATATGCGGTGCGCGAGACCGCGAACTGCTCGCTCGATGCGATCTCGCCATTGAGCAGATCACCCGGCTTGAAGCGGCCGGACACGATCGAGATGCCGAGCTTGCGCGCAATGGTCCCATGCAACCGCAGCGCCTTGTCGCGCGCCTTGGGCCCCGGCCCCGGCTCGGATTCCCGACGGGCGAGGTGTGTCAGCTGTGAAGGTTTGCGCGACAATTTTTAGTCGGACTCGCTGGAGCAGTACCGCAGCACTCCAACCGGCCCGCCGATAGTTTAGATGTGGCGATCAAGACGCACGAGCCACGATGTTATCTGCGGCGCGCCCCAAAACGCAAACCGCGACCGTCAGCGAGCTGGCGTTGTATTTTTGCCGCGAAATATACAGTGAGCGCTACCATTTCCCCGCGACGGGAAAAGATGCGACAAAACTCAGACAAAATGACACGCCGATCTTGTCCGCGGGCGCGGCTTCGCTTATTGTCTGAGTTATAGGCGCATGAGACGCCCGCTGGGGCGAAGTACGCTGCGCTCTGACAAGGGGGAAAACAATGGTCAAGTTGCATAAGGCTCTGCTGCCTGCCGTGACCGGCATGGCTGCGTCGATAGTGACCGGCCTCGCCTTCGGACAGACGGCGCCCGCCACGCCGCCAGCCGCCGATCAGCCCGAAACGCTGGAAACCATCATCATCACCGGCGTACGCGCCAGCGTGAAATCGGCCGAGGACATCAAGAAGAATTCCGACCAGCTGGTGGATTCCATAGTCGCGGAAGACATCGGCAAGCTGCCGGACAACAACGTCATCGAAGCCCTGCAGCACGTCACCGGCGTGCAGATCAGCCGCAACGCCGCGGAAGCCACGCAGCTGCTGATCCGCGGCCTGCCCGACATCGCGACCACGCTCAACGGCCGCGACATCTTCACCTCCTTCGGCCGCTACATTACGTTGCAAGACATACCGGCCGAACTGCTGTCGCGCGTGGATGTCGAGAAATCCCCGCGCGCCGATGACATCGAGGGCGGCATCGCCGGCCTGATCGACGTGCGGCTGCATCGGCCGTTCGACTTCGACGGCTTCGAGGCCGCGGGCACCGCGATGGGCACCTACAGCACCCTGTCGAAAGACACCGATCCGCGCGCCAGCGTGCTGCTGAGCAACCGCTGGAACACCTCGGCCGGGGAATTCGGGCTGCTGGGCGACGTGTCGTTCTCAAAGGACCGCTGGAAAGAGGAGATCCTGGACAATTACATCTCCACCCAGTCGATCGGGCCGGTTCCAGGTTCCACCGGCGCCGGCGGCACCGCCTGGATTCCGCTGACCGAGGGCGCGCAGTCGATGAACGGCGATCGCCAGCGCCTGTCGGCTAACCTTGCGGCGCAGTGGGCCCCGAACGCGAATACCGAGTTATTCGCGGAAACCTTCTACACCCGTTATCGCAACCCGAATAACACCGACTTCTTCGTCGGCCTGCCGTGGATCTGCGCCAATCCGGCCACCGCGACCGTGTTCCCGGGCACCGATGAGGTCAAGACGGTCACCGGCGGCTGCTACGACCTCACCAGCGACCAGTCGTTCATACCGAAGACCGACACCTATCAGATTGCGAGCGGCGGCAAGTGGACCGGTGACAACGTGACCCTCAGCACCGAGGTGGATTACACCTGGAGCCGCAACACCCAGGAGGGCATCATCCTCGACACGCAGTACAACCCGCCGCCCAACGGCTACACCGCGGATTTCAACTACAAGGGTACCGACACGCCGTACATGAACGTCACCGGACTCAACCTGGACGACCCGTCACAGTTCCACCTGCGCCAGCTGTACGATCAGTGGTGGGTCCAGAAGGGCAACGAGATCGATTGGCGCGGAGATTTGAAATTCAAACTCGGCGGCGACAGCCCGGTCAAATCGCTCGAGACCGGCGTGCGCCTCGGCGATCACTTCGCAGCGCAAACCGAGGACAACCAGGGCGGCCTCGACTGCCTGGGTACCGCCGATCCGTCCAGTCCGACCTACGCGGCCGTAGCAGCGGCGATCGCATCGCCCGCCTGCGGCAAGGCGTTGACTGCGCTGCCGGGCACGGCTTGGCATCAGACCAGCGGCAGCCAGTTCAACGGCCAGTTCGGCATCAGCAATTGGGTCGACGCCAACCCGAGCTGGCTGATCGGCAATGCGCCGTACCTGCGCGAACTGTTCGACCAGTCCCCGACCGGAGCGGCGCCGCCGGGCGACCCGACGCAGGCGTTCGATGACCGCGAGCTGAGCTATTCCGGCTATGTGAAGGCTAATTTCGGCTTCCCACTGGGTTCGCACTTGCTGGACGGCAATCTCGGCCTGCGCCTGATCGATACGCACGCGACTTACCGGGGCAATTCGCTGATCGTGACCACGCCTGTTGCCGGCCCTTCCACCTTCACTTACCTGCCGACCGAGACCGAGAAGAACTCGCTCGACTGGCTGCCGAGCCTGAACGCGCGGCTGGCGCTGCAGGACGACCTGTTCCTGCGCATTGCGGCCAGCCGCACCGTCACGCGGCCGACCTTCCTGCAGTTGGATCCCGGCCTGTCGCTGTCGGCCTCGACCGCAACCTTGCTCGGCTCGGGCACCAGCGGCAATCCTGCCCTCAATCCCGAGCGTTCGACCAACGGCGATGTGTCGCTGGAGTATTACTTCGGACGGCAGAACTCGCTGACCGGGGCAGTGTTCTATCGCAAGATCGACGGCTACATCCAGAGCGGCATCACGCCGGACACGATCGCGGGCATCGTCTATCAGGTCACCGAGCCGGTGAACGCGCCCTCGGGCCACATCGATGGCGTCGAGGTGGGTTACACCCAGTTCTTCGATCAGCTGCCCGGCATCTTCAATGGCCTGGGTGTCCAGGCCAACGGCACCTATGTGGACGGTCCGTTCCAGAACATCTCCAAGTGGTCCTATAACCTGATCGGTATCTACGAGAAGGGCCCGACCGAGTTCCGGATTGCGTACAACTGGCGCTCCGGCTTCAACGTCGGTCCGACCCCCGGCGGCGCGCAGCCGGCGGAACCGCTGACCATCTTCTCGCATGCGCAGCCGTGGCTGGACCTGTCGGCAAGCTATCGCGTCTGGCAGCAGCTCACAGTCACGTTCGACGCAACCAACATGCTCAACAGCTACTACCAGGACTACTTCGGCAACTCGACCGTGTTTCCGCGCGATACGCGCCGCTTCGACCAGACCTACGCACTCGGCATCCGGTACCGGTTGTAGCTGTTAGCGGAAGAAGGCATGGCGCAGTCGCGGCGATGGGTGTTACAGGGCACTGTGGCAGGCCTCGCCGCGCTGGCTGCAAGGTTCAGCGGTGCGCAGACGCTGGCGCCGCTGAACCCGAAGCTGACCGGTGATCTGTATCCGGTGCACGATCCCTGCATCATCAAGGCAGGCGACGCCTATTACCTGTTCTGCACCACGCCGCGCGCCGATACCCCGGCGCAGGTCCCGTGCTACAAATCGACCGATCTGCTGCATTGGGAACGCGCCGGTCACGTGTTTGCCAGGATGCCCGACTGGGCCAGCCAGGCCGTAGCTCATACGGAAACCATCTGGGCGCCCGATATCTCGTTTTTCAACGGCCAGTACTGGCTGTACTACGCGGTGTCGACCTTCGGCTCCAACCGCTCGGTCATCGGGCTTGCAACTACCGCCGCGCTCAATCCTGCCGATGCCAACTATGGCTGGCAGGACCGCGGACTGGTGCTCGAATCGCAAAAGAGCGACGACTTCAATGCGCTGGACCCGAACCGCATCATCGATCGCGACGGCAAGCACTGGCTCGCGTTCGGCAGTTTCTGGACCGGGCTGAAGATCATTCAGCTGGATCCTGCGAGCGGCAAACCGCTGCCAGATGCACAGCGGCAAAATCTCGCGCGCCGGCCCAAGCCGCCGGACGCGATCGAGGCGGTGTTCATCATCCAGCGCGCCGGCAACTATTATCTGTTCGCCTCATTCGATTTCTGCTGCCGCGGGGCCGACAGCAGCTACTACACCGTGGTCGGCCGTTCCAAGGACATCCTCGGCCCGTATGTCGACCAGAGCGGCAAGCCGATGCTGGAAGGCGGGGGCACGCTGGTGCTGGCGGCGCCCCCGGGAGAACCGCGCTGGCGCGGACCGGGGCATATCGCGATCCTGCGCGACGACGGCAAGGACTACATCGTCTATCACGCCTACGACGCCGAGCACAGCGGCCGCCCGACGCTGCGAATTGCGCCGCTGGGCTGGACCGCCGACAACTGGCCGGTAGCCTTCGTGTAGGCTTCGTCCCGGCTGCTTCTTCCTGGGAGAATATCCATGCGAGGGGTTTGGCGCACACAGCAGGCGAGCTTGCTGCTGACATCCATCGCCCTATGGGCACCGCAGATTTGGGCGCAAAGCGCCCCTGCCCCATCCGCGAGCGTCGTGATTCACGCCGACCGGCCAGGCGCCACTATCGACCGCCACATCTATGGGCAATTCGCCGAGCATCTGGGCCGCGGCATCTACGAGGGTGTGTGGGTCGGGGAGCATTCGTCGATCCCCAATACCCGCGGCTTTCGTAACGACGTGGTCGCAGCCCTGCGCGATCTTCACGTGCCGGTGGTGCGCTGGCCGGGTGGCTGCTTTGCAGACGAATACCACTGGCGCGACGGCATCGGGCCGCGCGCCAAGCGCCGCGTGACCTTGAATACCAACTGGGGCGGCGTTGCGGAGAGCAATGAGTTCGGCACGCACGAGTTTCTCGACTTTGCCGAGCTGATCGGCGCCGACGCGTACATCAATGGCAATCTCGGCACCGGCTCGGCCGCCGAGATGGCCGAGTGGCTGCAGTACATGACCTCTGACCGGGCCACGTCGCTGACCGCAGAGCGCGCCCGCAACGGGCATCCGGGCCCGTGGAAGATCGCGTATTTTGCCGTCGGCAACGAGGCCTGGGGCTGTGGCGGCAACATGACGCCGAATCACTATGTGGACCTGTTCCGCCAGAGCGCAACGTTCCTGAAAGCCCCGCAGGGCGCACGACCGACCATCATCGCCAGCGGCGGCAATGACGATGACACCTCATGGACCGAGGCACTCAGTTCACAGGTGCCGGCGCGCGAGATCGGCGCGATCAGCTTTCACTATTACACCATCCCGGGCGATACCTGGAAGAACAAGGGACCTGCGACCGGCTTCGGCGAGGATCAGTGGATCTCGACCTTCGCGCACACGCTCAAGATGGAGGATTTCATCACCCGCAACAGCGCGGTGCTGGACAAGTACGATCCGGCGAAGAAGATCAGCTTTGCGGTCGATGAATGGGGCACCTGGTATGACCCGGGTGCCGGCCTCGAGCCTGGATTCCTGTACCAGCAGAACACGCTGCGCGATGCGCTGGTGGCCGCGATCAACCTCAACATCTTCCACCACCATGCCGATCGCGTGCGCCTGGCGGCGATCGCGCAGATGGTCAACGTGTTGCAGGCCATGGTCCTGACCAAGGGGCGGCAGATGCTGCTGACCCCGACCTATTACACATTCCGGATGTTCCGGGCCTTCCAGGATGCAACACTGCTGCCAACTTATTTGCAGACACCGCAGTACTCGCTGGGCACCGTGTCGGTACCGGCGGTCAGTATCTCGGCTGCCCGCACCAGCGACGGCGCGATCGTCGTCGCATTGGTGAATCTCGACCCGAACCAGGCGATTGACCTGTCTGCGACCATCCCCGGCGCCAACGCGCAGCGCGTGAGCGGCGAGATGTTGAGCGCGCCGACGATGGATGCACACAACACGTTTGAAGACCCGTACGCGGTCTATTCCACCCCGTTCACCGGTGCCTCGGTCAGCGGCGGCGTGCTGTCGCTGACGCTGCAGGCAAAATCCGTCGTCGTCCTGAGCCTGCAGTGAGCTAACGGCGCGTACCGGCATGCCCCTCTCGCGCCGTGACCTGCTGGCCGGAATCGCGCTAAGTCCCATGGGGCTTCACGCCGCGCTGAGCGCAGCGGATTTTCGCACCCTGGCGCCGACGCCGCCGATGGGCTGGAACTCCTGGGATTGTTACGCCACGACCATCAATGAGGAGGCAGCGCTCGCCAACGCCGCCGTAATGGCCGAGAAACTGCTGCCGCATGGCTACCACATCTTCACCATCGATGCGCAATGGAATGAGCCACTCGCGAACGGCTTTGAGTATCGCAAGAATGCCGAACTGGCGATGGATCAGTGGGGCCGGCTGATTCCGGCGGCGAACCGCTTTCCGTCCGCCGCGCACGGCGCCGGCTTCAAGCCGCTGGCCGCGAAGCTGCACCGGCTGGGACTGAAGTTCGGCCTCCACATGATGCGCGGCGTGCCGCGGCAGGCCGCGGACCGGAACCTGCCGATCCTCGGGACGCGCTATCGCTGCGGCGAGATCGCCGACCGGGTCAATGTCTGCAGCTGGAACTCCGACATGTATGGCATCGACATGAGCAAGCCCGGTGCCCAGGCCTATTACGATTCAGTGATCGGGCTATGGGCGTCCTGGGACGTGGATTTCATCAAGGCGGACGACATGAGCCGCCCGTATTTACGCAACGAGCCGGAAATCCACGCGCTACGCCAGGCGATCGACCGCAGCCGTCGGCCCATTCTGCTGTCCCTGTCCCCCGGCGAGACGCCTCTGGCAGCGGCCGCCGACGTCGCACAAAACGCCAATATGTGGCGCATCAGCGACGACTTCTGGGACACCTGGCCGCTGCTGCTGGAGCAGTTCGAGCGGCTGAAGAACTGGAGCGCACACCGGCGCCCCGGCAATTGGCCGGACGCCGACATGCTGCCGTTCGGTACGCTCGAGCTGGGACAACGCCAGACCCGTTTCAGCCCCGATGAGCAGCGCAGCGTCATGACGCTATGGTCGATCGCACGCTCGCCGCTGATCGTGGGTGCCGACCTTGCGCTACTCGACGATGCGACGCTGGCACTGCTGACCAATGACGAGGTACTGGCGGTCAACCAGGCTAGCCGCAACAATCGTGAACTCCTCCACCGGGACCGCCTGGTGGTATGGCAGGCGTTATCGCCGCGCGATGACGTCTACGTCGCGATCTTCAATCTGGACGACCCGGTGGCCGGCGCCGCGGCCGCTCCGGTACCGATCAAACTGGCGGAACTGGGCATCAGCGCCTCGGCACGGGTGCGCGATCTGTGGCAACGAGCAGATCTGGGCAATTTCGACGACACCCTGAACACCTTCGCGCCGCGGATCCCCGGCCATGGCGCCGCATTGTTCCGCCTGACCCCGTGTGATGTATGTCTAGTCTCTTAAGGTGCGAAACGCCAGTAGCGTTTTCTCGGAATAGACCTCGCCGCGATGCAGAATCGTGGACGGAAACGCCGGCTGATTGGGTGAATCCGGGAAATGCTGCGTTTCCAGGCACAGCCCGGTCCGATAGTCGAATACCGAACCGGTGCCCGCCGGTTTACCGTTTAGAAAATTGCCCGAGTAGAACTGCAATCCCGGTTGTGTGGTGCGGATTTCGAGCGAGCGCCCGCTGTCCGGATCCGACAGCACGGCCGCAAGGGTCAATGTTCCGGGCCGCGCCTTGTTGAGTACCCAGTTGTGATCGTAACCGTGTCCCAGATGCAGCTGCTCGTCCGGATCGTCAATCCGGCTGCCGATAGCCTGCGCAGCGCGGAAATCGAACGCCGTGCCCGCCACCGATCGCAGCTCGCCGGTTGGAATGAGCGTGGCGTCGACCGGCGTGTAGCGATCAGCGTTGATCGTCAGCCGATGCCCCAGAATCGTGCGGCTGGTGTCGCCGCCGAGGTTGAAATAGGCGTGATTCGCGAGATTGACCGGTGTCGCGGCCGTCGTCGTGGCCTGGTATTCGATCGCGAGCGTGTCATCGTTGCCCAGCCGGTAACTGACGTGGGCGGTCAGCTCGCCCGGGAAGCCCTCCTCCCCGGATGCGCTGACATAGGTCAGCCGCAACTCCGGCCCGTGCGCGCTGTCGCTGGCCTGGGCGCTCCAGACGCGCTTGTCGAACCCGCGGTGACCGCCATGCAGGCTGTTCGGCCCATCGTTGGTCGCCAGCTGATAGCTGTGTCCATCCAGGGTGAAGCGGCCGCCGGCGATGCGGTTGGCGTAACGCCCCACCGTGGCCCCGAAGTACGGTACCCCGGCCAGGTACGGATCCAGGGAGTCGAAACCGAGCACGATATTGCGCAATTGACCTGCCCGGTCCGGCGTCCTGAGCGATACGATGGCGGCCCCAAAGGTGGTAATTCTCGCTTCGATGCCGTGAACGTTGGTCAGCGTGTAGATATCCACCGGCTGGTCTCCGACGCGGCCGAACGGGGCCTTCCCGATGGCGTGGTGCGTACTGCCGGCGGCCGTCGCGGCATGCGCGCCGGCGGCCAAAAGCGTCAGGCAAATCACGGCCCGCAGCATCGCAACGGATCGGCGCCCTCGCATCGTGGCTGCCATAATCTACCTCAGTGAGCCATGATATTTAATCAGACAAATACGCGCATCACCAGCCGCATTAAGTTACTTCAACCGCGTTTCGCACCGGCGCGGCGCGAGCGGCAATGATGCCGCATGATCTTGCCAAGGTGGGGCCACTATGGCAATTTGTCTGAGTAAATACTGGAACAAAATAGCGCCATGCGAACGCTTCGCATTGGCAAGCGGATACTCGACATGACATCGGCCTCTGCACCGCGTCGGCTGCGCTCCCGGGCCTGGTTCGACGACCAGGACAACACGGACATGACCGCGTTGTATCTGGAACGCTACATGAACTTCGGCCTCACG
>Ga0302314_10004073_pt1 | contig 26920 bp, 20 predicted proteins | sample III_Palsa_N2_3_FD_200533 | JGI IMG/M metagenome (GOLD analysis project Ga0302314, IMG submission 200533) | Peat permafrost microbial communities from Stordalen Mire near Abisko, Sweden - III_Palsa_N2_3 | ecosystem: Environmental > Terrestrial > Soil > Palsa > Peat permafrost | place: Sweden...
AGGCGGCGCCGCCGGTGCCACCCGCGGCCGCCGCGCCACCGCATCTGGCCGGCCGGACGCTGGCGCGGCTGGCCGGCGGCCTCGACCGGGTCGATCCGGACGGCACGCTGGAAGGCTGGTGCTGGTCGCCGGACGAGCCGAAAATCCAGCGCGCGGTCGCGGTGCTGATCGACGGCATCGAGGCTGCACGGCTGATGAGCGACCAGAGCCGCGGCGATCTGGTCGCCACCGGCGTCAGCGACGGCCGGCACGGGTTCCGCTTCCGCCTCGACCTCGGGCGCATGGCGCCCGGGCAGCGGGTGAGCATGACGCTGCGCGACCTGCGCACCGGGCAGCAGGTCGGCGGTGCGATCGAGGTGCAATGGCCCGGCGCCGCCCCGGCCGCCAACGAGCCCGGCGCCCCGCCCGACCAATTGCCAATGCTCTCCGGCCATCTCGACCGCGTGTCGCGTGACGGCTGGGTCTCCGGCTGGTGCTGGTATCCGGATCAGCCGGCCGCGCATGTCGACCTCATGGTACTGGTGGACGACGAGCGGGTCGGCACGGTGCGCGCGGACGCGTTCCGCCCGGACCTGCAACAGGCCGGCATCGGCGACGGCACGCACGGGTTCAGCATGGCGCTGCCGTATGCGGTGCTGTCGGACAAGGCGACGCTGCGCGTCTCGGTGCAGGAGGCCGGCACCGGCCGCAACCTCTCCGACCCGGTGACGGTGCGGTTCGGCCGGATGGCGGCGGCCGAGGACCGCATCAACGAACTGGAGCGCGAACTGCGGCTGCTGCGCGGCCAGATCGACGAACTGGCGCATCTCGGCGAGGCGCGCGACGAGCAGCGGGCGGCGCGGGACCTGTTCACCACGGTTGCCGAGTTCTTCACCGATCTGGCGAAAGGCGGCGCCGGGCGCGGGACGGCGCGCGAACTCGGTGCGGCCGGGCTTTCGAGTGCGCTGGAGGATGTCGCGGCGCGCTACGCCCCGGTGACGCTGGCGCTGCCGGACCGGCTGGTGGCCACGGTGGTGGTGGCGGCGACCGCGGGATTCGACCCGATCTACCGCTGCCTCGCGGCGCTGCACGAGGCCGGCATCGACCGCACGGCCGAGATCGTGCTGCTGGACGATGGCGGCCCGGGGGCCGGGCAAGGCGGCTCGGCGGCGCTGCTGCCGACGGTGGTACGCAACCTGCGCTATGTGCGGCTCACCGACGGCAGCGGGCTGATCGCTGGGCGCAACGAGATCGCCCGCGCCTCGCGCGCCCCGTTCGTCGCCTTCCTGGCCCCGCAGGCGCGGGTGCTGCCGGGCTGGCTCGACGAGATCGAGACGACGTTCGCGCGCGAGCCGGAGGCCGGCGCCGTCGGCAGCCGGATGGCCCGCGACGATGGGCTGATCCACCACGCCTTCCTGCTCGCGACCGAGGATGGCGGCCTGCACGATCCGGCGCATCTGACACCCTTCGAGGCGGCGGAGCACCGGTTCCTGCGCCGCGCCGACGCGCTGCCGGGGCAGGCGTTCGCGGTGCGGCGGCAGGTGCTGCTGGGTATCGGCGGCTTCAGTCCGCTGTTCCGCCGCTTCGGCCATGCCACCGCCGACCTGTGCGTGCGGCTGCGCGCAACCGGCTGGACGGTGCTGTATCAGCCGCTGTCGACCGTGGCGTGGCCGGTGCATGGCGTGCCGGACACCGACGGCGAGCCGCCCGACCTGCGCCTGCAGGACGAGGACACGCTGCGCCTGGGCACGCGGCTGCAGCACGAGGGCTGGCCCGCCGGCCGCGCCACCGCCCGCTTCGCCGGCCACGCGCTGGTGATCGACGACGACCTGCCGCGGCCGGACCGCGACGCCGGCTCCATCGCCACGTTCGAGCAACTGCTGCTGCTGCGCCGCCTCGGCTGGCACGTCACCTTCTGCCCGGTGCATGCGCTGACGCTGGACCGCACGGCCGCCGACCTGCTGGCGCGCCATGGCGTGCAGGTGGTCGGCCCGCCGGACTACGGCTCGGTCACCCAGTATCTACAGGCGCACGGGGCAGAACTCGGGATCGTCCACATCTACCGGCACGCCAACGTGGCAATGCTGCTGGACCGGGTGCGCGACCTCGCGCCGGACGCGCGGGTGATCTTCGCCACCGCCGACCTGCATTTCCTGCGCGAGCAGCGGCGGGCCGAACTGGCCGGCACGACGCTGCCGGAGGCGGCGCGCGAGGAGGAACTCCGCTGCATGCACGCGGCGGACGCCACCATCATCACCAGCGACTACGAACTCGGCCTGCTGCGCCGCGACGTGCCGCCGGAGAAACTCGTGCTGCTGCGCTGGATCGAGCGCCCGCGGCCGCTGGCGTATCCGTTCTCCGAACGGCACGACATCTGCTTCATCGGCAACTACAAGCATCCGCCGAACCTGGACGGCGTGGAGTGGTTCCTGTCGGAGGTCTTCCCGCTGGTGCGCCGCAAGCTGCCCGGCGTGCGGCTGAAGCTTGCCGGCAGCGGCATGCCCGCCTCGCTGCGCGACTTCGCCGACGACGGCGTGGAGATCCTCGGCTGGGTCGAGGATCTGGCCGACCTGTTCGGCACAATGCGGCTCTCGGTCGCGCCGCTGCGCTTCGGCGCCGGCTTCAAGGGCAAGGTGGCAACCAGCCTCGCCTACGGGCTGCCGGTTGTCGGGTCCTCGATCTCGCTGGAGGGCACCGGGCTTGGCAACGGCGACGGCGTGCTGGTGGCCGACGAGCCGGAGGCGTTCGCGGCCGCGGTCGTGCGGCTGCACGAGGATGCGGAGCTGTGGCAGGCGCAGGTGGCGCGCGGCCTCGAACGCATCGCGGCGCTGTATTCGCCGGACGCGGCGCTGGAGATCTGGAAGCGGATGCTGCTCCGGCTGGACCGCCCGATCGCGCCGTAGCGGTGGGCGGCGTTCAGCCGGGCGGCTGCCGCAGGCTCATCCAGTAGGCGCCGACATCGGCCATCTTCGGTGTGCGCGACGGGTCCGGCACGCCCTCCGCCGCGACGTCGAACGCGGCCCGCAACAGCGCCGCCACGTCGATGCTGTCCGACGCCCACAGGAACCGGCCGTCGTCCGACGGCTGGTCGAGCAGCGCCGGCACTGCGCGTTTCGGCATGTTCAGCACGAAGCCGCGTCCGCCAGCCGCAAGGCCGCGCCCAATCCGGGCAATGTCGTCGGCCGGCGCGAAGCAGTGCTGCAGCACCCACACCGAAATGGCCGCGTGCGTCCGCAGCCCGGCGCCGACCAGGAGATCGAACTGCGCCGGCGACAGCGCGACGAACCGCTCGGAGTTGACGTAGTGCACGGCCAGGGCGCGCATGTTCGGGCTGATATCGACGCCGATGACGCTGCAGCCGGCGGCCGCGATGATCGCCTTGGCGATCCGGCCGATGCCGCAGCCGTAGTCCAGCACGACCATGTCGGGCCGCAGGGCGAACGCCCCGCCGATCAGTTCGATGACGTATGGCGTTTCCACCCGCCATCGCGTCTCGGTGTCCGCGCCCGGCCCTTCCTCGGTCAGGATGATCTTCTTTGCCCGTTCGATGTCGGACACGTCGAAGATCTCGGGATAATATTGCGCTGACACTCGCCCTTCGCCCGTCCTATTCGAACCCGTCCGTCACCCAGCTCTCCGCGCCCTCGCCGGTGAAATGCACCGCGCTGGCGGTCGCCTGCATCTGGTTCAGGCTGCGGATCAGCTTCACGCGGTGGTGCGGCGGCACGATGAACATGAAGAAGCCGCCGCCGCCGGCGCCCGACACTTTTCCGGCAATCGCGCCATGCGCCAGCGCCGCCGCGTGCAACTCCTCGATATGGCTGTTGCTGACGCCGCGCGCCGTCCGCTTCTTGGCCCCCCACGAGCGGTTCAGGATGTCCGCGACATGGCGGATTTCGCCGCGCAGCAGTGCCTGCTTCATCTCGATCGCGTCGCGCTTGAGGTCGTGCAGGCTCGCCAGGGCCCCGGCGTCGCCGGTGGTGTTGCGCTGCTGCTCCTCGATGATCGCGTCCGAATCGCGCGACAGGCCGGTGAAGCAGGTGACCAGCGAGGTTTCCAGCTCGTTCATGAAACCGCGTGTCACCCGCAGCGGATTGACGATCACCCGGTCGCCGGCAAGGAATTCGATGAAGTTGGCGCCGCCGAACGCCGCCGCATACTGGTCCTGCTTGCCGCCCGACAGCTTCAGGTCGATGCGCTCGATCTCGAAGGCGAGGTGGGCGACGTCGTAAAGGCCGAGCGGCAGGCCGAGCAGCGTGCGCCATGCCTCCACCATCGCCACCACGAGCGCCGAGGAGGAGCCGAGCCCGGAGCCGGGCGGCGCATCGACGTAGCTGGTGATTTTCAGCGCCGGCAACTCGCCGCCGGCGAATTGCGACGTCATGCGCCGGTACACGCCGGCATGAAGCCCCAGACGTGCGGTTGCCAATGCCAGGGGCCGCCGCGGCAGCCGCTCCTCCACGCCTAGGTCATGGGCGACGAAGTGAATGGAATCGTCGGCGGCGGCCTCGATGAAGCAGTAGGCGTAGCGGTCGATGGTGCAGTTCAGCACCGCGCCGCCGTGCTCGTCGCAATAGGGGCTGAGGTCGGTGCCGCCACCGGCGAGGCCGAGCCGCAGGGGCGCGCGGGCGCGCACGATCTTGCCGGGGCGGATCATTGCTCTGCCCGTATCACAGCGAGGCGCGCAGAATCATGTTGAATGAGCCGAGGTAGCCCAATTCGTTCGACCAGAAGCTGTGCGCCGCGGCGTGCCGGAAGCCGGCCTCGCGCAACCAGTCCAGCACATCCCAGCCGATCTCGTGCACCGGGTCGCGGAATTCCATCGGCAGCCGGCCGGCCACCAGCGGCAGGCCGTCGCGCGTCAGCGTGCGGGCGGCGCGATAGCGGAACGGCACCACCATGACCAGCGAGCCGCCGGGGGCCAGCACGCGGCGAAATTCCGCCAGTGCGGCGCGCAGCGGTGGCACCCGGTGCAGGTAGTCGGTGGTGACCAGCAGATGGAAGGCCGCGTCGCTGGCCGCCAGCCGCACGGTTTTTCCGCCGGGGCCGGGGGCAAGCCGCTCGATCCGCGTCGTTGTGCCGGCAACGCTGCCGAGCCGATGGTCGGCGGGCGAGGGGGGGCCGAACAGCAGCAGCCGCGTCCAGGAGCGCAGCATCGCCTCGGCCAGGGCGAAATGCAGCAGTGCGCGGTAGCGGCCGGTCAACCGGTCCTCGCAGTCGCATGCCTGCGCGTTGCTCCAGGCCGGCAGCCGCCGCCCGTCCGGCTGTCGCTCCCACATGCTGGTGTCGGTGGTGAACACGGCGCGGCGCAGGCAAGGGCCACAGGTGCCGAGCTGACTGACATAGTTCTCGTGCGTGGTCAGGCTGGTCTCGTGCAGGTAGCGCGTGTCCAGCCGGGCCTGGGCGAGCCGGCAATACTCCGCGAACTCCTGCTGCGAGACGAAGCTCGCGGCCGGGAAGCGGGCCTGAAGGCGGGTTTCGGTCATGCGCGGCCGCTGCGGACGGGAGCTTCCGGTTAGGCAGGTCGTCGCGCCGGGTCAAGCGCCACCTCCCCCCAGCGGTCGGCGAAGGCGGCGAGGGCGCGGCGCACGTCGGCGGGCGGCACGAGCAACGAGGGCAGCGCGGAGGCCGGGTCGGCGGCGGCGGGCTCGCCGACCGTCAACACCGGCAGGCCGAGCAGGCGGGCGCGGAAGGCGAGGTCGGCACATTCCAGCCCGGCGCCGTCGTGCAGCGCCGTGTCCAGCGGTCCCAGTTCCTGCCACAGCACGCGATCGATGCAGAGCGCCACGCCAAGCCGGCCGCGCAGGCGCACTGCCTCCGGCGGCGCGCTCTCCCCCGCGCGCTCCAGCGCCGCGGTCGCCGCCGAGCCCAGCAGCAGCGCCGGGGCGGCACGGGACGCGGCGTGGGCGAGCGCCAGCAGCGAGGCCGCGGAGGGCTCCGCGGGCACCTCGTCGAGCACCAGCAGCCGCGCGCCCCGTGCCATCGGGATGGCGAGGTTGGCCGCTGCCGCCGTCGTCGTCGCGCTGCGGTCGCGCAGGTAGCGCAGGTTGCGCACCTCCGCCGGCAGCAGCGCCGCGTAGGCGTCGTGGCCCGGGTCGACGACGATGATCTCGGCGCCCGCCAGATCGGCGGCGGGGGCGAGGGCCGCGATGCGGCGCAAGGTCGGCTGGGCGCCGCCGGCGAGCAGTACTACGCTGAGCTCCGGGGCCGGCAGGTCGGGCAGCAGGATCGGCGGGCTGGGCGAGTAGGGGGGCGTGCCGGGGTCGATGTCGCCGGCCGCCCGATACGGTGCGTGGCGGGCCGCGAGCCGGCCGGCCAGCACGCCGAGCGCCTCGCGCAACCGGTCCGCCGCCGCCGGCGCGGCGCGGCCTGCGTGCGCCGCCTGCAGCCGGCGCCACAGGCCCTCCATCGTCCCGGCCACGGCCTCCAGCCGCTCGGCGCCGGCCATGTCGCCGGCGGCGGTGCGCAGCACGCGGCCGAACACGAAGCCGGATCGGCGCTCGCGGGCGGTGACGATGTGTTCCTCGTTGGTCTCCGGCAGGTTGGGCGGCAGGCGCAGCGAAAACCCATGCCGGCCGTCGCCGATGCCACGCAACTGCAGGTCGCGGCGGAACACGGCGGCGACGATCGAGGCGGCCAGCGTGTCGTTGACCAGCAGATCGACGACGAGGCGTTCCTCCGGCCGGTCCGGTGCCCAGCACCAGCCTTCGAACCCGCCGTCGACCCGTTCGCGCAGGTCGCCCCTCAGGGTCTGGTCGAGCATGCTGCGTTCCCGATCCCAATCGCCGGCACGGCTGGCGCTACTAGGGGTCTGCCGTCCGGCGTTCTGTCAAGCCGGGAGCTGGCGCAGGCAGATCGAGCGGAAGCAGAAGCCGATCTCCCGCCCGTCCTGGCCATCGTTCAGATCCTTGGGGCGGGCACTGTGCGGCAGATAGAACAGCAGCCGCATCACCGAGCGGGTGCCGCGCGTGAACCACCATTCCGGCTCCAGCGTGACCGTCAGCGCCGTCTCGATCCGCGCGCTCATGCGCCATGCGGCGATGCGCCAGCCGTTGCCGAACAACGTGAGTTCCTGCATGGGCCGGGCGCGGGTAACATAGGGCTCGCCCATCACGATCAGGCCGAAGCGGGCAAGCGGGGGACGGACGGAGATGCAGTAGGCGGCTTCGAGGCCATCGTTCCAGGTGTGCCCCTCTTCCGGGGCCGACCAGCCGCTGACCATGCCCCTGGCCCCGATATCGGCCGCACCGAACAGGCGAATCACGCCTGGTTCACAGTCCAAGGTCGTATCGCGCTGCACCATGTCGAGCATGTGTGAAGTCTCCCCTCACCTTGCGTCCGCGTGGCCACGGAAACGTAACATACTGCTAGACGAACTGATGAGCAACTTCGAGCCGTACAGTGGCGAATCCTTGTCGGAAGGCATGAACCGCGGCGCGTCTGGCATGTCCGTGGGGCTTACCGACATATTTACTGGTTATTGACGATAAATTAACTATCATTTGACGATTCCGGTGCCTTTCAGGTCGCGATTGCGGTATGACTTTCCGGCACGGACAAGGGCGGACAACTGCCGATGCGGCGAACTCTGGTCACCGGGGCGGCCGGAATGGTCGGCTCGCACCTCCTCGAACGGCTCGACTCGGCGGCCCCGGGGGTGTCGCTGGGCACGTATTTCCGCCCGACGGTGCGGCTGGAGGAACTTGCCGGCCGCTTCGCGCTGGCCGAACTCGACGTGCGTGACCGCGTCGCCGTGCGCGACATGATCGCCCGCGAACGCCCCGCCACCATCTATCACCTCGCCGCGCAGAGCCTTCCCACCGTCTCCTGGACCGACCCGTGGGAGACGATGCGCACCAACGTCGAAGGCACCATCAACGTCTTCGAGGCGGTGCGGGAGATCCGCGCGCAGGCCGATCCCGGCTACGACCCTGTGGTGGTCGTGGCCTGCTCCTCGGCGCAGTACGGCGCCAGCCTGACGCCGGAGAACGTGCCGATCGCCGAGGAAACCCTGCAGCAGCCGTTGCATCCCTACGGCGTCAGCAAGGTCGCGCAGGACGGGCTGGCATTCCAGTACTGGCAGAACGACCGCATCCGCTCGATCCGCGCCCGCATCTTCAACACCACCGGCCCGCGCAAGCGCGCCGACGTGGTCTCGGACTTCGCCATGCGCGTCGCCAGGATCGCGCGCCAGGGCGGGGTGCTCCGCGTCGGCAACCTGGAAACGCGCCGCGCCATCATGGACGTGCGCGACCTGATCTCCGCGCTGATGCTGCTGGCTGAGCACGGCGCGCCCGGCGAGGCGTACAACATCTGCGCCGACCGCGCCTGGCGCATCGGCGACCTGATCCCGCTGTTCGAGAAGCTGGCCGGAATCGGCTTGACCGTCGAACCCGATCCCGCGCTGTTTCGTCCCTCCGACGAGCCGGTCATTCTGGGGCGGAACAGCAAGCTGAAGGAGCGGACCGGGTGGCAGCCGACCGTAGAACTCGAGGACACGCTGCGCGCGGTGCTGGAGTACGAGATGGCGCATCCGGACCCGTGAGTGCGGCGCCGGGGGCCATCGGCCCGGCGGCCGCGCTGCATCGCTACCGGTTCCTGCTGCCGCTGTGCCGCGGCCGCGTGGTGGCGGACGCCGGCGCCGCCGACGCATCCGGGCAGGCGCTGCTCGCGGCGGAAGCCGCGACGTTGCTGACCGCCGAGCAGGGCGGGCAGGCCGAGGTCGTGGTCTCGCTGGTGCCGCTGCGGGGCCAGGAACTGGCCGGCGCGCTGCCCACGTTGCGGCGGCGGCTCGCGGCCGGCGGCACGCTGGTTGTCGCGATCGACGACGACGCGGCCGAGGCGCGCGCCACCCTCGCCAAAGTGTTCGCGCACCTCGCCTGTTTTCGCCAGCGGCCGCTCGCGGGCACGCTGATTGCCGGCCAGCGGTTCGCCGAAGGGCGCATGGTGGCGCTGGCCGATCCCCGGCCGGACGGCGCGCACTGGACCACGCTGCTGCTCGCTTCCGACAGCGCCCTGCCGCCGCTGCCCTCGCTGCTGTTCGAAGCCGATCCGCCCGAGACCCTTGCGCCACGCGCGCCGACGCCGGCTGTGCCGCCCAGCCCCCTGCTGCCGGATCTGGCCGATACGCCGCCGGCGAGGCCGGATCTGCTGGAATTGCGCCGACGCACCGTTTCGCTGGTCGAGCGGCTGGTGGAGGTCGATGTCCACGCCTTCGACCTGCAGGCGGAGAACAGCCGGCTGCGCACCTTGATCGCGCAGCAGCCGACCGAGAGCGGCGGCACGCGGAGCGGCGTGTTCGACGTGCCGCGCATACAACAATCCTGGCCGGTCGCCGACCATCCGGACCGGCCGCGCAGCGACCTGACCTACTACGAGCACCGGCCAGACGACGATGCGATCGACGGTGGCCGGCGCGGCGAGGGGTTTCTCCGCCAGTTCGGCCTGCTGACCGGCCAGCCGGACCTGCAAGGCGCGGTCGCCGCGCTCAACGCCGCACCGCGTGCGCTGTTCCTCGTCACCGAGCCGGCCGCGCCGCCGCCCGACGCGAGCATCATCGTCCCCGTCCATGGCCAGATCGCCTACACCCTGAACTGCCTGGAGAGTCTGTTCGCCCACGCCAGCCGCCATGCGGTGGAAATCATCGTCGTGGACGACCGCTCGCCCGACGAAACCCCGAACCTGCTCCCGGGCGTGGCCGGCATCCGCTGGCACCGCAACGACGCGAATCTCGGCTTCGTGCGAAGCTGCAACGCCGCTGCAAAGCTTGCGCGTGGGCGCGTGCTCGTGCTGCTCAACAACGACACGCGCGTGCTGCCGAACTGGCTCGACGCCCTGCTCGACAGTTTCCCTCTGTTCCCCAACGCCGGCCTCGTTGGTTCCAAACTGCTGTACCCGGATGGCACGTTGCAGGAGGCCGGCGCGATCATCTGGCGCGACGGCTCGGCCTGGAACTATGGCCGCAACGACGATCCGAACCGCCCGATCTACACGCACGCGCGCAAGGTGGACTACATCTCCGGCGCCTCCATCGCGGTGCCCGCCGACCTGTGGGCGGACCTCGGCGGCTTCGACGAGCTCTTCGTGCCCGCCTATTGCGAAGACGCCGACCTTGCCTTGCGCATTCGCGCGCACGGCAAGGACGTCTGGTTCCAGCCGCAGTCGCGCGTCGTGCACTACGAAGGCCGCACCTCCGGCACGGATACGAAGTCCGGCGCCAAGGCGTACCAGGAGATCAACGGCAAGAAGCTGTTCCTGCGCTGGCGCGAGACACTGGCCGCGCATCGCGCCAATGGCGACTCACCATATTTCGAGCGCGACCGGGGCGTGCACAAGCGCGCGCTGGTGGTGGACGCGACCACGCCGACGCCGAAGCAGGATGCCGGTTCCGTCACCACGACGCTGACGCTGCGGCTGTTCCAGGATCTCGGCTACAAGCCGTACTACGCGCCGCAGGACAACTTCCTGTTCGATCCGACGCATTCGCCGGAGTTGCTGCGGCTCGGCGTGGAGTGCGCGTATTCGCCGTTCGATGGCCCGTTCGACGCCTATATCCGCCGCTACGGCGGGTTGCTTGATGCCATTCTGGTTTATCGCATGCCGGTGCTGGAAGCGACGCTGGACGAGTTGCGACGCCACGCACCGCGGGCGCCGGTGCTGTTCCACATGATGGACCTGCATTTCCTGCGCATGGAGCGGCAGGCCGAACTGGACGGCACCGAGGAGTCGCGGCTGGCCGCTGCGAAGATGAAGGCCAAGGAACTCGATCTGGTCGGCCGCGTCGATTGCACGATCACGCATTCGACGTTCGAGCGCGACCTCCTGGCCCGCGAGGTGCCGGGTGCGTCCGTGGTGGTGTGGCCGTTCATGTTCGAGTTCTTCGGCACCGAGATCGACTTCGAGGATCGCCGCGACATCGTGTTCCTCGGCGGCTACAAGCATCCGCCCAACATCGACGCCGTGCAGTTCTTTGCCCGGGAGGTCATGCCGCTGATTCTGCGCGAGGCGCCGGACGTGCGCTTCATCGTCGCCGGCGCCAACCCGGGGCCGGGGGTGCAGGCGCTGGAGTCCGAGCACGTCGTCGTCACCGGCCTGATCGACGATCTTCGCGACGTGTTCGACCGGACGCGCGTGTTCGTCTGTCCGCTGCGCTTCGGCGCCGGCACGAAGGGCAAGGTGTCAACGGCGATGTCGTACGGGCTTCCCGTCGTCTCGACCACCTGCGGTGCGGAGGGGATGGAACTGATCGAGGGCGAGGACGTGCTGATCGCCGATGACCCGCAGGCGCTGGCTGCGGCGTGCCTGCGCGTCTACCGCGACGCGGCGCTGTGGCAGCGCATGTCGGCGGCGGGCCAGACGCTGGTGCGCGAAAAGCACTCGCTGGAGATGGGCCGCCGCATGCTGGCCGATGCGATCGAGGCGGCGCTGCGGCACAAGCTGGGGGTCGCGTAGGGCGTCACCGCCTTTGGCTATAGCGACCGGGCCCTATCCCGCCTTCATCCGCCGCACGATCGAGGTCGTCGAATGCCCGGCCTCCAGGTCGATCAGCTTCACCTCGCCGCCGGCTGCGCGAACGATGTCGCCGCCGACGACCTGGTCGAGCGTGTAGTCGGCGCCCTTGAACAGCAGGTCCGGCAGCAAGGCGCGGATCAGGTCTTCGGGCGTGTCTTCCTCGAACAGCACCACCAGATCCACCGCCCCGATCGCCGCCATCACCGTCGCGCGCGCCATCTCCTGCTGCAACGGGCGTTCCGGTCCCTTCAGGCGCTTCACCGAGGCGTCGCTGTTCAGCCCAACGATCAGCCGGTCGCAGGCGGCGCGTGCCTTGCCGAGCAGCCGCACGTGGCCCGGATGCACCAAGTCGAAGCAGCCGTTGGTGAAGCCGACGCGCAGCCTGGCGCTGCGCCAGGCCTCGCGCAGCGCCCGCGCTTCCTCGACTTCCAGGATCTTATCGTCGAGCGCCAACAACTCGCGCCGGTGCAACCCGGCGGCGAGTTCGCCGTGGCTGACGGTCGCCGTGCCCGGCTTGCCGACGGAAATGCCGGCGGCGACATTGGCGAGCATCGCTGCATCCGGCATCGGCGCGCCGCACGCCAATCCGATGGCGAACGCGGCAATCAGCGTATCGCCCGCGCCAGACACGTCGGCCACCGCCTGCGCCCGCGTCGGCACATGCAGCGGCGGCGCCCCGCGGCGCACGAGAGTCAGACCCTTGGCGGAGCGCGTCACCAGCACCGCGCCGGCATCCGCCTGTGCCAGCGCCCGCTCGCCGGCCAGCACCGCGCCTGCGTCGTCCTCGCACGGCACGCCGCCGGCCCGCGCCGCTTCCTGCTCGTTCGGCGTCAGCACATCGACGCCGTGGTACGCCGTGAAATCCGGGCGCTTCGGGTCAGCGATCACCTTCTTCCCGGCAGCGCGGGCGAGCGCGATCACCCGCGCCAGCACCCGGTCGGTCAGCACGCCTTTGGCGTAGTCCGACAGCACCACCACGTCGGCCTGCGCCAGCGCCGCCTCGAACTCGCCGATCAGCCGCGCCTCGGTGGTCTCGTCGATCGCCGCAACCTCTTCCTCGTCCACTCGCAATAACTGGTGGCCACCGCTGACGAAGCGCGTCTTCACCGTGGTCGGACGGGCCGGGGAGGCGACGAGGCAGGCGGTGATCTCCGGGCTGGCATTGAGCGCGCGGCCGATCTCGGCGCCAGCGTCGTCCATGCCGACGACGCCGGCGATCAGCGCGCGCGCCCCCAGGGCGACCACGTTCTGCGCGACATTGGCGGCGCCGCCGAGCACGGAATGGCGGCTCAGCGCCCGCAGCACCGGGATCGGCGCCTCCGGGGAGATCCGGCGCACCTCGCCCATCACGTAGCGGTCCAGCATCACGTCGCCCAGCACCAGCACGGTGCAGCCCGCGAACAGCGGCAGCAGGCCGGCGAGGGCGCCGTCGGCGGCGGGGTGGTGGGAGGGTTCGGTCACGGCGGCATCCTGAGCTTTGGCGCGGTGGCGGGGTTATACCGGCGCGGCGCCGTCTCCGGTAGCACGATGCGGGTTGACGCAGATCAAGGCCGCCGCTGACGGGCCGGGGCACGGTGCCGGCATGGAAATCGGTGCCCTGATCGAGAAATACGACACGCGCGTGCCGCGCTATACCAGCTACCCGACGGCGCTGCATTTCAGCCCGGCGGTGGATGGCGTGGCCTACGAGCGCTGGCTCGCGGCGCTGCCGGCGGACGTGCCGGTCTCGCTCTATGTGCATGTGCCGTTCTGCGCGCAACTCTGCTGGTATTGCGGCTGCCATACCACCGCGGTGGCCCACCGCGCGCCGATGGACAGCTACATCGATGCGCTGCTGGCCGAAATCGACCTCGTCGATTCGGCCCTGAGGCACAGGCTGCGGGTGTCGCACCTGCATTTTGGCGGTGGCACCCCGCACGCCCTGCCGCCCGACCGGCTGCGGCTGCTGATGCAGCATCTGCGCGAAGCCTTCGCCTTCACCGACGACGCTGAAGTCGCGGTGGAGATCGATCCGCGCACCGCCGGCCCGGAGGTTGCCGACGTGCTGGCCGAGATGGGCGTCACCCGCGCCTCGCTCGGCGTGCAGGATTTCGACCCCCTGGTGCAGCACGCCGTCAACCGCGTCCAGAGCTGGGAGGACACCGCCAGTTGCGCTGCCGGGCTACGGGCGCGCGGCATCCGCTCGATCAACCTCGACCTGATGTACGGCCTGCCGTTGCAGACCGAAGCCGGCGTCCGGCGCACCGTGCAGCAGGCGCTGGACCTGGAACCGGACCGCATCGCGGTATTCGGCTACGCGCATGTGCCGTGGATGAAGCGGCACCAGAGGCTGATCCAGGAGGCGGACCTGCCGGGCCTTGCCGAGCGCTACCGCCAGCACGTGGCCGCCGAGGCGGCGATCGTCGCGCGCGGCTTCGTCCCGGTCGGGCTCGACCATTACGCGCGCCCGGACGACGCGCTGGCGGTCGCCGCGCGCCAGGGCGCCATGCGCCGCAACTTCCAGGGCTACACCACCGACTCGGCGGCCACGCTGATCGGGCTCGGCGCCTCGGCCATCGGCTCGCTGCCGCAGGGCTATGCGCAGAACGTGGCGGCGCTGCCCGCCTACAGGGACCAGGTGCGGGCCGGCCGGTTGCCGACGCTGCGCGGTATCGCCACCACCCCCGAGGACCGGCTGCGTCGCGACGTCATCGAGCAGTTGATGTGCCAGGGCGAGGTCGACCTGTGGCGGGCGGCGGCGCGCCACGGCACGGACGCCGGCGGCTTGCTGGCGGCCGCGCCGCGGCTGGCCGAGCTGGCGGCGGACGGGCTGATCGCCTGGGATGGTGCCCGCGTGGTGCTGCGGCCGGAGGCGCGGCCGCTGGTGCGCAACGTCGCCGCGGTGTTCGACACCTATTACCGGCCGCAGGGCGAGACCCGCCACGCCCGCGCCATCTAGGGGAGAGATCCGATGATGCTTGCCGATTCGCTGGCCGACATCGGCCTGCTCGATCTGGGAGCGCTCGCGCACGCCAAGTTGGTGCGGGAGCCGTTCGATTTCCTGGTCGTCCCTCATTTCGTGCCGGCGGATATGGCGGCGGCGGCGCGGCGGTGTTTTCCGCTGTCGGCGCATGGCGGTGTCGCCCCGGCCGTCCCGGCCGCGTCCGGCGACTGCTTCGACCGTCTGCTCGACGCCCTGCGCGGGCCGGCGTTCACCGAGGCCATGGCGGCGAAATTCGGCGTCTTCCTCGATCCGCGGGCGCTGATGGTCACGATCCGCAGCCGCTGCCGTCCGCAGGACGGGCGCATCCACGCCGACAGCGAGGACAAGGTGGTGACGGCGCTGATTTATCTCAACGCATCCTGGCCACACACCGGCGGCATGCTGCGCCTCCTGCGCGGCCCGGACGACATCGACGCGACGGTGGCCGAGGTGCCGCCGCTGGATGGCACGCTGCTCGCCTTCCGCCGCAGCGAGCACTCGTTCCATGGCCATCTGCCGTACGAAGGCGTGCGCCGGGCGATCATGCTGAACTGGATGGTCGATGTCGGCGCGACGCGGCGGGAGACGTGGCGGCATTCCCTCTCCGCCACCGCGAAGCGGCTGATGGATGTGGTGGGCGTATGACCGGCATGGGTCCGCACCTGCTCCCGCACTTGCACGCGGCGCTGGCGGCGGCGGTGCAGGCCGAGGTGCCGTTCCGCCACTGGACGCTCGCCGACGTGCTGCCGCTGGAGGCCTGTGCCGCGGTGCGGGCGCTGCCCTTCGATCCGCCGGACATGGCGGCGATCGCCGGGCGGCGCGAATCGGTCAACGCGCAGCGCTGCTTCTTCGGCCCGCGGGAGCAGGCTTTTTTCCCGGTCTGCGAGGCGCTGGCCCACGCGTTCCAGGCGCCGCAGACGATCGCGCGGCTGCAACGCCGCTGCGGGCCGGTGCTGGAAGGCGGCTCGCTGCGCATCGAATACTGCCAGGACACCGACGGGTTCTGGCTGGAGCCGCACACCGACATCGGCGCCAAGCTGTTCACGATGCTGGTCTACCTGTCGGACGGGCCGGACGCCGCGCAATGGGGCACCGACCTGCTCGACGCGGCCGGCACGCTGGTCGCCCGCTCGGCCGGCAGCTTCGACACCGGGCTGATCTTCATTCCCGCCGCCGACACCTGGCACGGCTTCGCGCCGCGCCGGATCGAGGGCGTCCGCCGCACGCTGATCATCAACTACGTGCGCCCGGAATGGCGGGCCCGCCACGAACTCTGCTTCCCGGACGCTCCGGTTGCCGCCGGCTGAGCCGCCGTCAGGCAGCAGCCCCGGCGGGGACGATCGGCAATAGCCGCTTCCACAGCGTCGCCCCGTCGGCGCGTAGCCCGGCGCCACGCAGCCCGGCTTGGACGGCCGCATTCCGGTCGCGCACCAGCGCGCGGATGCCGGTGCAGCCGAAGCGGCGCGCCAGCCCGTCCATTTCCTCGATCAGCGCCCGTACCACCGGCGCCGGGTCCAGCACGTCGACCGCGACGAAATACTCGGTCGCCAGGATCGGCCCATGTGCCAGATCGGTCTCCCGTCGGTACAGGAACAGCCCGCACGGCAGCGGCCGCGGCACCCGCCGGACGGCGACGATGCCGGCCTGCGCGGCGCGGCGCGGGGTGGCCAGCGGCCGCGCGAACGCCACCCAGGCCCGCAGCGTCAGCCCCGGCACCGCCTCACGCACCAGCGGAAAGACGGCGTGCAACTGGTCAGGCGTGACGATATGCGAGGCGAAGCCCGCCATTCCGATCCTCCAACCGCGGCCGACTGTGCCTGCGTGCCCGGCCGGGATGCGTTGACCCAGATCAAGGATCGGAACGGCCTGGGGCAAACGGTGGGTTCACGCATCGCCGGCGTTCCGGTAAAGCAACTGTGACCATCCCAACGTCTGGGCTGGCCCACCGTGGGACGGACATGGCGACCTTTCACGCGCGACCGTTCGTGGTCGAGACCAGTCACCACCTTCCCGACCCTTGCGGACTCTGCGACGTGCGGCCGTTCAGCGTGTGCAGCGCCATCGAGGATCGCGATCTGCCGCGACTCGCCGCACTCGCGCACCCGTTCACCGTGGAGCCCGGCCGTGCCTTCATCACCGAGGGCGACCCGGCCGATAATTTCTTCAACGTCACCAGCGGCACGGCGAAGCTGTTCAAGATGCTGCCGGACGGCCGGCGGCAGATCACCGGGTTCGCCGGCATGGGGCATTTCCTCGGCCTTGCCGTCTCCTCCACCTACGCCTTCGGCGCGGAGGCGGTGGACACGATGCGGATCTGCCGCTTTTCGCGTCCCAGGCTGCGCGCGCTGATCGAGGATTTTCCGGCGCTGGAGCGGCGGCTGCTGGAGGCGGCGTCGAACGAACTGGTGGTGGCGCAGGAACAGATGCTGTTGCTCGGCCGCAAGACCGCGCGCGAACGGCTCGCCAGCTTCCTGATCGCGCGCGCCGACGGGCAGACGCTGGGGCCGTCCGGCTGCGTCCACATCGCCCGCTCCGGCCGCGTCCGCCTGCCGATGACGCGCACCGACATCGCCGACTATCTCGGCCTGACCATCGAGACCGTCAGCCGCACGCTGACCCGCCTGCGGGCCGAAAGGCTGATCGAGATCCCGACCCCCGCCGAGATCGTGCTCCGCGACATGCCGGCGCTGGAGAGTCTGGCGTCCGGCCTCAACTGAGGCGCCCTATGATCCCTCCGCCATCACAATGTAATTGGTGTCAACATGGCGGGTGGTGCGCCAGCCGCCGCGCAGCGGGTCGGGCGCCATGCCGGCGATGTCGGACAGCCGCAGCCCGGCGGCCCGCAGGTAGCCGGACAGTTCCGGCGGGGTGACGAAGCGGCGGAACTCGTGCGTGCCGACCGGCAGCAGCCGCAGCAGATACTCCGCCCCCAGCTTCGCCGTCAGGAACGACCGCGGCGTGCGGTTCAGCGTCGACAGGAACAGGCGGCCGCCCGGCTCCAGCAGCCGCGCCAGCGTGGCGACGAAGGCGGCAGGGTCGGCGACATGCTCGATCACCTCCAGCGCGGTGATCGCCGGAAAGCGCAGCCCCTCGGCCAACAGCGCCTCCGCCGTCGCGTCGCGGTAGGCGAGGGTGAAACCCTTGCCGTCGGCGTGCGCCCGTGCCGCGGCCAACGCCTCGCCGGCGGCGTCGATGCCGAGCACCGTATGGCCACGCCGCGCCAGCGCCTCGGCCGCGAGGCCGGCGCCGCAGCCGACATCCAGCAGGCGCACGCCCTCCTGCCCGAAGCGCGCCCGGATCCGGGATTCGATCCAGCCGACCCGCAGCGGGTTCATCGCGTGCAGCGGCCGCATCGGCCCGCGCGGGTCCCACCATTGCGCCGCCAGCGCGTCGAACCGCGCCACCTCCGCCGTCAGCACGCTGCTCGCTTGCGCCTGTGCCATGTTGCCGCCACCTCCGCCCGCCAGTATGTGTGCCGCCCCGCTGCGCTGCAACGCAGGCGGGAAGTCTTGTCTTGCCCGCAACCGTCTCGCCCGGAAAGCCCGATGGCCCGCATCGTGATGAAGTTCGGCGGCACCTCCGTCGCCGACCTCGATCGTATCCGCAACGTCGCGGCGCGGGTCAAACGCGAGGTCGAGGCCGGCAACGAGGTCGCCGTCGTGGTCTCCGCCATGGCGGGCGTGACCAACCAGCTGGTCGGCTGGTGCCAGTCGCTGTCGCCGCTGCACGATGCGCGCGAATACGACACGGTGGTCGCCACCGGTGAGCAGGTCACGTCCGGGCTGACCGCGATCGCGCTGCAGGAGATCGGCGTCGAGGCGCGGTCTTGGCAGGGCTGGCAGATCCCGTTCGGGACCGACGGCGCGCACGGCAAGGCGCGAATCGACCGGATCAACGCCGAGGACCTGATCACGCGCATGGGCCGCGGGCAGGTTGCGGTGGTGGCCGGGTTCCAGGGCATCGGCCCGGACAATCGCCTGACCACGCTGGGCCGCGGCGGCTCGGACACCTCGGCAGTGGCGCTGGCGGCGGCGCTGCGGGCCGAGCGCTGCGACATCTACACCGATGTTGACGGTGTCTACACAACCGATCCGCGAATCGTTGCGAAGGCCCGCAAGCTCGCTAAGATCGCATACGAGGAAATGCTGGAACTCGCCTCGGTCGGCGCGAAAGTGCTGCAAACGCGCAGCGTCGAATTGGCGATGAAGGAACGGGTTCGCATTCAGGTGCTGTCGAGCTTCGACGGCGGCAACTTGCTCGGCAGCGACCTGCCCGGAACACTGGTGGTGGACGAGGACGAGATCGTGGAAAAGGAAATTGTCGCCGGCATCGCCTACTCGCGCGACGAAGCGAAGGTGACGGTGCGCCGCGTGCCGGACCGCCCCGGCATCGCCGCGGCGATTTTTGGCCCGCTGGCCGGCAACGGCGTCAACGTGGACATGATCGTGCAGAACGTCTCGGCCGACGGCACCACCGACATGACGTTCACGCTCGGCCGGGCCGACCTGCCGCGGGCGCGCAAAACGCTCGACGACAACCGCGGCGCGATCGGGTTTGCGGAAATCACCACCGATTCGGACGTGGCCAAGATCAGCGTCGTCGGCGTCGGCATGCGCAGCCATGCGGGCGTCGCCAGCACGATGTTCCGCACGCTGGCCGAGAAGGGGATCAACATCCAGGTCATCACCACCAGCGAAATCAAGGTCAGCGTGCTGATCGGCGCCGAATACACCGAGTTGGCGGTGCGTGCCCTGCACGCGGCCTACGGCCTCGATGCCGCCTGACATCACCCCCCCGGACGGCCGGCTGCTGGCGGCAAAGGCGGAACTCGACCGGCTCTGGCAGCGCGGCGCCGCGTTCCTCGGCTGCCGCACCGCCATCATGGGCGGGGCGATGAGCTGGGTGAGCGAACGGCATCTGGTTGCCGCCATCTCCAACGCCGGCGGCTTCGGCGTGATCGCCTGCGGTGCCATGGGCCCCGATCTGCTGGCCAAGGAGATCGCCGGGACGCAGGCGCTGACGCAGCAGCCGTTCGGCGTCAACCTGATCACCATGCACCCGCAGCTCGACGATCTGGTCCAGGTCTGTCTGGCGGCGAAGGTCGGGCACATCGTTCTGGCCGGCGGCATTCCGCCGGGCAGCGCGGTGCGCGCGGTGAAGGACGGCGGCGCCAAACTGGTGTGCTTCGCGCCGGCCCTGGTGCTGGCGAAACGCTTCGTGCGCTCCGGCGCCGACGCGCTGGTGATCGAGGGCAGCGAGGCCGGCGGCCATATCGGCCCGGTGTCGCTGACCGTGCTGGCGCAGGAGATCCTGCCGCATATCCGCGAGGTGCCGGTGTTCGTCGCCGGCGGGCTCGGGCGCGGCGAGGCGATCCTCGCCTTTCTGGAGATGGGCGCCTCCGGCGCGCAGCTTGGCACGCGCTTCGCCGCGGCCACCGAAAGCATCGCGCACCCGAATTTCAAGCAAGCGTTCTTGCGCGCCAATGCCCGCGACGCGGTGCCGTCGATCCAGCTCGACGAGCGGTTTCCGGTGATCCCGGTGCGCGGCCTCGCCAATGCGGGCACCAAACGCTTCCTGGAGCATCAGGCGGAGACTCTGGGCCGCTTCCAGTCGGGCGAACTGACCAAGGAGACGGCGCAGCTTGCCATCGAGCATTTCTGGGCAGGCGCGCTGCGGCGCGCGGTGATCGAGGGCGACGTGGACGGCGGCAGCGTCATGGCCGGCCAGTCGGTCGGCATGGTCACGTCGGTGCAGCCCACTGCCGAGATCATCGCCGAGCTGATCGGCCAGGCGGCCGCCGCGCTGGCTGCGCGCCAGGGGTGACCAGGGTGGCAGGCCGGCTGCCCCGCGTCCTGCCACCGTCTGCGTCCTCGCACGTGGGGCGCTGAGCATGTCCACCCCCCGCCGCCTGCTCGCCCGGCTGCGCCATCTGATGGCGCACGACACCGCGCCGCTCGGCGAACTGGTGCGCCTCGTCGCCTCCGAGCTGGTCAGCGAGGTCTGCTCGATCTACGTCGTGCGGCCGGGCGAGGTTCTCGAACTCTCGGCCACCGAAGGGCTGAAGCGGGAGGCCGTCGGCCGCACCCGGCTGCGGGTCGGCGAGGGCATCGTCGGCCTCGTCGCCGCGACCGGGCAGGCATTGAACCTGCCGGATGCCCAAAACCACCCGGCCTGGGTGTACCGGGCGGAGACCGGCGAGGAGCCGTATGCCTCGCTGCTTGCGGTGCCGGTGCGGCGCGCCGGCCGCACGCTGGGCGTGATCTCCGTGCAGAACCGCGCCCCCCGCCGCTACGACGCGGATGAGGTGGAGGTGCTGGAGACGGTGGCGATGCTGCTCGCCGAAGTGCTCGCGGCAAGCGGCGCGGCGGAGCGCGCCGATGCCGGCATCGGCGCCACCGTGCCGCGGCGGTTCACCGGCACACCGCTCGTGCATGGCACGGCGCTTGGGCTGGTGGTGCGGCACGGGGCTGCGCATCCGCCGCGCCGGTTGCTCGCCGACGATCCGACCCACGAACTCGGGCGGCTCGCCCACGCGGTGGAGCGGATGCAGCGCGGGCTCGACGAACTGATCAGCGCCCGCCTGCCGGCCGGTGAGGCGCCGCGCGAGATCCTGGAGGCCTACCGGCTGGTCGCAGCCGACGGCGGCTGGCTCAGGAAGGTGAACGACGCGATCCGCGGCGGCCTCTCCGCCGAGGCCGCGGTGCACCGGGTCGGCGGCGAGTTGCGCGACCGGATGCGCCGGGTGGCCGACCCCTATATCCGCGAGCGGCTCGCCGACCTCGAAGACATGGTCAACCGGCTGCTGGTGACGCTGGACGTGGGGGCGACACCTGCGCCGGTGCCGCCGGGGGCGATCCTGCTGGCGCGGCGGCTCGGGCCGGCGGAACTGCTGGACTGGCATTCCCGCGGCATCGCCGGCGTGGTGGTGGAGGAAGGCAGCGCCACCGGCCACGCCGCGATCCTGGCCCGCGCCCTGGGGCTGCCGACCCTCGGTGGCGTGCGCGGCGTGCTGGACGTCGCCGAGGACGACGACGAGGCGCTGCTCGACGCCGACGAAGGCTTGCTGGTGCTGCGCCCGGAACAGGAGGTGCGGCAGGCCTATCAGCGCGAGCTGGAAGCGCGCGCCGACCGGCAGGCGCGCTGGGCGGCCCGGCGCGACCTGCCTTCGGTCACTGGCGACGGCACGGCGGTGCAACTGATGCTGAATGTCGGGCTGACGCTGGAACTGGCGCAGCTCGACGTCACCGGCGCCGCCGGCATCGGGCTGTTCCGCACCGAGATTGCCATGATGGCGCGCGGCGCGATCGTGGACGTGGCCGAGCAGGCGGCTGTCTATACGCGGGTGCTGGACGCGGCCGGGGCGCGGCCGGTGGTGTTCCGTACCCTCGATCTGGGCGGTGACAAGATGCTGCCGGGGAGCCCTGCGCCGGAGGAGGAGAATCCGGCGATGGGCTGGCGCAGCCTGCGCATCGGGCTCGACCGGCCGGCGGTGCTGCGCCGGCAGTTGCGGGCGCTGCTGCTCGCCGCGGCGGGCCGGCCGCTGACGATCATGTTCCCGATGGTGGCGACCGTCGCCGAGTTCCGGGCGGCGCGCGCGCTGCTGCTGGCGGAGGCGGCGCGGGTGCGGCCGGCGCCGGAAAAACTCTCGGTCGGCACCATGCTGGAGATCCCGGCGCTGATGTGGCAGCTCCCGGACCTGCTGCGCGAGGTGGATTTCGTCTCGCTCGGCACCAACGACCTGATGCAGTTCCTGTTCGCCGCCGACCGTGGCACGCCCTCGCTGGCCGGGCGCTATGACTTCCTGTCGCCGGCGATGCTGGAGCTGGTGGCGTATTTGCAGACCAAGGCGGCGGCCGCTGGCGTGCCGGTCTCGGTGTGCGGCGAGGTGGCGGGGCGGCCGCTGGAGGCGATGACGCTGGTGGGACTCGGCATCACCACGCTGTCGATGCCCGCCGGCGGGCTGCCGGAGGTGAAGGACCTGCTCTCCTCGCTCGATCTGCCGGCGTTTCGCGCGGTGCTGGCCTCCATCCGCCGCACGGCGGCGGGAGCGGCGAGTGTGCGCGAGCCGATTGCCGGCTGGGCGCGCGAGCACGGGCTGCCGATCTGACCGGCCGCGATACGTCGGTGGTGCGGACAGCACACGGTTGCCGGCGTGTGGGGCCGACCCGGTTGGCAAGCGTGATCGCGCGGTTTAGAAGCAAGCCCTGGACGCGGGAGATGTGCCCGCGGCAAGGCGCGATGTCGTCGGTCTTGCCCGTAACCGTTGGCTGCCGCGCCCGCGTGACGTAGCGCTCAACCTGCCCTGGGACCGATGCCGCTGTGCTGCAGGATCGAAAGTCCAACCTGGCGGAAGGCCGATTCATGATGTCGTCCTACGACGACGAGTTCCGCGGGACTGCGGGACCTTCGGCCGCGCGTGTCGGGGCGGACCTGAAGGCCGCGCGCGAGCGGCTGGGCTGGACGCTGCCTGCCATCGCCGGCCATCTGCGCATCCGGCTGCCGTTCCTGCAGGCGATCGAGGACGGCCGGGTCGAACTGCTGCCGGGCAATGCCTACGCGATCGGCTTCCTGCGCACCTACGCCCAGGCGCTCGGGCTCGACCAGGACGAGGTTGCCCGCCGGTTCCGCGCCGAGGCGGCGGAGGCCAACCGCAAGACCGAACTGAATTTCCCGGCGCCGGTGCCGGAGCGCGGCATTCCTGCCGGCGCGATCGTGCTGGTCGGCGCGCTGATCGCGATCGGCGCCTATGTCGGCTGGTACAAGATGTCGGCGACCAGCCATCCGACCACGGCGATGGTGCAGCCGGTGCCCGAGCGGCTGGCGCCGCTGGCCGACAAGCCGACGCCGGGCCTGGAGCCGATGGCACCGGTCACCAGGCAGACCGCCAGCACCGAGCTGCCGCCGCCGCCGGTGCCCTCGATCGCGCCGAGTTCGGCGGCCGCGGCCGTCTCGCCGACCGGCTACGCGCAGACGAGCGTGCCCTCGGTTCCGCCGGTGACGGTCGCGACAATCACCCCGGCCGCGGTGCCGATGCCGCCGCAGGGTGTGGACGCCGCCAAGCTGGACGGGCCGCGGATCGTGCTGCGGGCGAAGGCGGACGCCTGGATGCAGGTGCGCGAGAAGGGCGGCCAGGTGCTGCTGAATCGGGTGCTGCGGTCCGGCGAAACCTGGCAGGTGCCGCCGAAATCGACGCTGCTGCTGACCACCGGCAATGCCGGCGGCACGGAATTGCTGGTCGATGGCCAGCCGACCGCCTCGCTCGGTACCGATGGCGCGGTGCGCCGCGATCTGCCGCTGGACGCCGACGCGATCAAGGATGGCAAGCTCGCGGTTGCCGCAACCACACCCATCACCGCCGGATCGGCAACGGTGCCGCTGAAAAAGCCTTAGCGAAAGCGCCCGGCAACCCCATTTTGGCGGCAGAGGCAATCCAGCGGGGCGAACCAGCGCCCCAACCGGAGCACGACGCATGAGTTACCGTCCCTACCAGCACATCGAACGGCGCAAGTCGCGGCAGATCCATGTCGGCCGGGTGCCGGTGGGTGGCGATGCGCCGATCACGGTGCAGACAATGACCAACACGCTGACCACCGACGTCGCGGCGACGGTGGCGCAAATCAAGCGCGCCGAGCGCGCCGGGGTGGACATCGTCCGCGTCTCCTGCCCGGACCAGGAGAGCGCGCTGGCGCTGAAGCAGATCGTGCGGCAGGTGGATGTGCCGGTCGTGGCCGACATCCATTTCCACTACAAGCGCGCCATCGAGGCGGCCGAGAGCGGTGCTGCCTGTCTGCGCATCAACCCCGGCAACATCGGCTCGCCCGAAAGGGTGCGCGAGGTGGTGAAGGCGGCGCGCGACCACGGCGTTTCGATGCGCATCGGCGTCAACGCCGGCAGCCTGGAGCGGCACCTGCTGGAGAAATACGGCGAGCCGAACCCGGAGGCGCTGGTGGAAAGCGCCCTCGAGCATGCGAAAATCCTGCAGGACCACGATTTCCACGAGTTCAAGATCAGCGTGAAGGCCTCCGACGTGTTCATGGCGGTGGCCGCCTATACGCAACTGGCCGAGGTGTGCGACCACCCGTTGCATATCGGCATCACCGAGGCCGGCAGCAAACGCGCAGGCACGGTGAAAAGCGCCATCGGCCTCGGCAACCTGCTGTGGGCCGGCATCGGCGACACGGTGCGCGTGTCGCTCTCGGCTGAGCCGGAAGAAGAAGTGCTGGTCGGCTGGGACTTGCTGAAATCCCTAGGAATTCGGCATCGCGGTGTCAAAATCATCTCCTGCCCGTCCTGCGCGCGGCAGGGGTTCAATGTGATCCAGACGGTGCAGACCCTGGAGGAGCGGCTCGCGCATATCGAGACGCCGATCACGCTCTCGATCATCGGCTGTGTGGTGAACGGGCCGGGCGAGGCGCTGATGACCGATCTCGGCGTCACCGGCGGCGGCGCGGGCAAGCATATGGTCTACGCCGCCGGCAAGACCGACCACACCATGCCGGCGGACAACATGGTCGAGCACATCATCGAACTGGTGGAACGCAAGGTCGCGGTGCTGCAGGCCGAGCAGGCGGCGGCGAAGCAGGCGGCGGAATAGCGGCGGCGCCGCGCGATGGCGGATGAGGGCGCGCTGGTCCTGTTCAGCGGCGGCCAGGACAGCGCCACCTGTCTCGCCTGGGCGCTGGAGCGTTTTGCGACCGTCGAGACGATCGGCTTCGACTACGGCCAGCGCCATCGCATCGAACTGGATTGCCGCGCGGGTGTCCGCGGGGATCTGGCGGCACAGTTTCCGGCCTGGGCGGGGCGGCTGGGCCAGGACCACACGCTGCGGCTCGACGCGCTGGCCGAGGTCTCCGATACCGCGCTGACCCGCGAGGCGGAGATCGTGTTGCGCGCCGACGGGCTGCCCAACACGTTTGTTCCTGGCCGCAACCTGTTGTTCGTCACCTTCGCGGCGGCGCTCGCCTACCGGCGCGGCCTGCGGCACCTCGTCGGCGGCATGTGCGAGACCGACTATTCCGGTTATCCGGACTGCCGCGACGACACGCTGAAGGCATTGCAGGTCGCGATCAATCTCGGCATGGACCGCCGCTTCGTGCTGCACACGCCACTGATGTGGCGCGACAAGGCCGCCACCTGGGCGCTCGCCGAGGCGCTCGGCGGTCAGCAACTCGTTGAGATCGTGCTGGAGCAGACCCACACCTGCTACCTCGGCGACCGCTCGCAGCGCCATGCCTGGGGTTATGGCTGCGGCTCCTGCCCGGCCTGCGACCTGCGGCGCAAGGGCTGGGAGAGCTACGCCGCAACGCCGGATTGCATTGGCGCGCCCCGGGGGGCATAGACCCCGACGCTGCGCGCCCGGCGACCGACGCGCGCGGCTTATTGGGGCGAATTTCCGACGTGACCGACCTGCAACCCGTTCGCGGCACCCGCGACCTGATCGGCGAGGAGTATCGCCGGTTCCTTTGCGCGGTCGAGATCGCGAACGGGAAGCACATCCGCTGTATGCCTCTGCGATGCTCTGGTAGTGTTTGGCCAAGAGCGTTCCGACACGCGTCGGCGTTCTTGGCCACCTTGTTGGCAGTGTTCTGTGCGGTCAGCCCTACGGTTCGAGCGGATACGCAAAGTGTTGGACCGGAATGGGCCTGTATGCACCCTAGAGATGACGAATATCTCCCCTGGCGAGTGGCGAAGCGCATCGAGGATGGCGAAGGGCCGGTAAAGGTGTGGCGGGAGGAGCGCAAACTGACTGCTCATGCGCTGGAGGATCAGGCCGGGCTTGACGATCAGACGTTGGAAGCAATCGAAAGCGAGCGTACCGATCCCAATTCCCGTGTTGCCGGCGAGTTGGCCCGTGCCCTGCGGCTGAAGCCATTTCAGCTTGTTCGATACAGTAGAAGGCCGAAGTGCTGACGTGACCGACCTGCAACCTGTTCGCGGCACCCGCGACCTGATCGGCGAAGACTCTCGCCGGTTCCACCATGTCGTCGACACCGCCCGGCGCCTCGCGGCCGGCTATGGGTTCGAGGAATGGTCGACGCCGATCTTCGAGGACACCCGCGTGTTCGCCCGCTCGCTCGGCGACACGTCGGACGTGGTGATGAAGGAAATGTACACCTTCACCGATCGCGGCGGCGATTCGATCACGCTGCGGCCGGAGGCGACCGCCGGCATTTGTCGCGCGCTGGTGAGCAATGGCCTCACCCAGTCGCTGCCGCAAAAAGTCTTCTACACCGGCCCGATGTTCCGCTACGAGCGGCCGCAGAAGGGCCGCTACCGCCAGTTCCACCAGATCGACGCGGAACTGATCGGCGTGCCGGAGCCGCTGGCGGACGCCGAGGTCATCGCGCTCGGCTGGGACATCCTGACCGCGCTCGGCGTGGCCAAGGACGCCATCCTTGAGGTCAACACGCTGGGCGACCGGGAAAGCCGGGACGCCTATCGGGCGGCGCTGGTGGCGCATTTCTCGGC
>Ga0302314_10004074_pt1 | contig 26920 bp, 23 predicted proteins | sample III_Palsa_N2_3_FD_200533 | JGI IMG/M metagenome (GOLD analysis project Ga0302314, IMG submission 200533) | Peat permafrost microbial communities from Stordalen Mire near Abisko, Sweden - III_Palsa_N2_3 | ecosystem: Environmental > Terrestrial > Soil > Palsa > Peat permafrost | place: Sweden...
GGCCAGCGAGTTCGCGTCGCCAGTGATCCAGAAAGCCCTGCAGGGTTGGAAAGGCAGGGGCGAGATCATAGTCCTGCCAGACGTAGAGCTGCAGCAAGGCCGGATGGTCGGGCAATCGGTAGTGGATCTCCGCCGTCGTCAGTCCGTAGCCCTGCAATTGCAGCAGGAAATCGCGGCTCACCATGGTGGGTCCCCTCGTGCTGTCTCGGGTCTGTGGACGTCAGGTCCCAGCGGGCGTCGGGAGGCCGGCCGGTCGGGACCGGCGGCGGCGCGAAAGCCCATGGTCGACGGTCGCATGGTTGCGGCGACTCACCTGTTGTCTCCCGGACAGGAGCGCACGCATTCGGGTGGGGCGACAACCCAAACCGAGATCTCGCCTGTGATTTTGTCACTGGGCGGCCCGCGGCGCCTTTTGAAGGCGCAAAGTGGGGCTTCAACGAGCTCTTTCGCCCGCCGGACTGAGCGTTTTCCGTGTTACGACGTTATAGCCGATACCGGCCAACTGGTCGGGAGAGGGCGAACCGCCGCGCATCGCGCGTCTTCGCTCTTGTACCGGAAAGAAGTCACATGCCGAATATCCAGAAAGCGGCCTTAAAGGCGACGGCGTGATGCCGATCAAACGTCTGGCCTTGATAGGCAACGCCCTGCCGAGACGCTGCGGCATCGCCACCTTCACCACCGACCTGCAACAGGCCGTCGCGACCGCCCGCGCCGACCTGCACACCTGTGTGGTGGCGATGACCGACCCCGGGCAGGACTATGACTATCCGCCCGTCGTCGGCCGTCAGATCCGCGAGGACAATCCACGCGACTACCGAAGCGCCGCGGATTTCCTGAACGCGGGCCGGTTCGACGCCATCTCGCTGCAGCACGAGTTCGGCATCTTTGGCGGCGAGGCGGGCGACCGCCTTCCGCCCCTGTTGGCGCGCCTGAATGCGCCGATCGTGACCACGCTGCACACGGTGCTGGCCGAACCGACGCCCAAGCAGCGCCGCGTGCTGGGTCAAGTGATCGAGGCGTCCGCCAAGGTGATCGTCATGGCTGAGAGAGCGCGGACCCTCCTCACCGAGGGCTACGCCACCCCGGCGGAAAAGATCGACGTCATCGCCCACGGCATCCCCGACATGGCGTTCGGCGAGACGGAGGCGGCCAAGGCCGTTCTCGGCTTCGGCGGCAAGATGGTCATCCTCACCTTTGGCCTGCTGTCGCCCAGCAAGGGCATCGAGGTGATGATCGACGCCATGCCGGCGATCCTGGAGCGTCGCCCCGACGCAGTCTACGTCGTGCTGGGCGCGACCCATCCCAACCTGGTCCGCCGGCAAGGCGAGGCTTATCGCGAGAGCCTGATGGCGCGAGCGCGCGAGCGCGGCGTCGCCGCGCAGGTGGTGTTCCGCGATCAGTTCGTCGACCGGCCCACCCTGCTCGGCTTCATCTCAATGGCCGACGTCTACGTCACGCCCTATCTCAACGAAGCCCAGATGACGTCCGGCACCCTCGCCTACAGCTTCGGTATGGGAAAGGCCGTGGTCTCCACCCCCTATTGGCACGCCCAGGACTTGCTGGCTGACGGGCGCGGCGTGTTGGTCCCGTTTGGCGACTCGGCGGCCATCGGCAAGGAGATCGGCGACCTGTTGACCGACGACGTCCGACGAGAAGCCATGCGTCGCCGAGCCTACGCCAGCAGCCGGTCGATGACCTGGGCGCGGACCGGGCAACAGTACCTAGAGGCGTTCGACGCCGCGCACGCGGCTCGCCGACCGAGGATCGTCAAGCCGACCGCGACCGTACTGCCGATGGTCTTGCGGCAAACGCCTGACCTGCGGTTTGACCACCTGATGTCAATGTGCGACGACACCGGCCTGTATCAGCACGCGATCCATTCCGTGCCCGACCGCGCCCACGGCTATTGCGTCGACGACAACGCCAGGGCCCTGCTTCTGGCCTGTACGCTGAACGACCAAGCGGGACCGCGGCTGCCCGACATCCTGATCTCGCGCTTCGCCGCCTTTGTCCAGCACGCCTGGAATCCCGATACCGCGCGGTTCCGAAACTTCATGAGCTTCGATCGCCGCTGGTTGGAAGCGGTCGGGTCGGAAGACAGCCATGGCCGTACGCTCTGGGCGCTTGGCGTCTGCGCGCGCAGCGACCCCAGCCCGTCACGACGGCGCTGGGCTGCCGGCTTGTTCGCCGCCGCGTTGGCGAGCGTCGAGGGCTTTACCTCACCCCGCGCCTGGGCCTTCACCCTTCTCGGGCTTGACGCCTATTGCGCCGCGATCTTCGGCGATGCGGCCGCCGAGCGATTGCGGCGCCTGCTCGCCGGGCGTCTGACCTCGGATCTTATCGCGACGGAGACCAAGGACTGGGTCTGGTTCGAGGAAGGCCTCGCCTATGATAACGCGCGGCTGCCCCAGGCGCTGATCCTCACCGGCCTCGCGACCGGGGCAAAGCGCCAGGTCGCCGCGGGCCTGAGGTCGCTAAGCTGGCTGGTGGCGCAACAGACGGCGCCATCTGGACTGTTTCGGCCGGTGGGGTCGGACAGCTTCGGCGATCTTCGCAAGCCGCCGCGGGCCTTCGACCAACAGCCTCTGGAAGCCGCCGCGACCATATCGGCCTGTCTGGCCGCATTGGGAACCGAAAGTGGGATCGACTGGACGGCCGAGGCCCATCGCGCTTTCGCCTGGTTCATGGGCGCGAACGACCTGGTGATTCCGCTGGTGGACGTGGAGACCGGGAGCTGTCGCGACGGACTGCACCCCGACCGCGCCAACGAGAATCGCGGCGGGGAATCGGTCGTCTCCTACCTGCTCGGTCTCTCCGATATGAAGAGTCTCGCGAACCTTGACGAGGAGAGATCGCCACTGGCCGCGCGCGCCTGATAATATCAGCGTTCGTTTCCAGATTCGTCGAGGGGCAACTTGTCTGAATTTCCGTTTCTAAATCGGCAGGCGTTCCATTTGCGCCCCGATCTCGCCAGGGTGGTCGTGCGCCCGTTCAAGCCGGCCACCGAGCCGCGCGACCTCAATCCGACCGACAAAACCCGCGCAAATCATATCATCGAGCGGGTCATGGCCCTCGCGACCGAGGTCGCCGCTGCTCAACTCGCCGATGTGCTTGAAAACTTTGAGGGGCGTCATCGCAACCTGCTGAAGACGTTTGAGGCCCGCGCGGACGAAATGGAGGAGGTTTTCAACACCCACTCCGCCTTCAACGACGTCCAGCGTCAGCTGGTCGGCGCCTATTTCATGCATGAATATTCGTTCGAGGCCTCGGCGCTGTTCAATCCGAGCATTGTCTCCCACCCAGATCAGACCGGCGCTCTAGCCGGCGAACGGCGATTCATTCTCAGTCTGCGAGCCGTGGGCGAGGGCCACATCTCGTCCCTAACCTTCCGGTCGGGAACCATCGGCGCCAAAGGCGCGGTCACCGTCGATCCGACTCAGCGCCTGGCCTCCGTTCCCCGCGTCGTTACGCGCGTCTGGGGCGCGGAGGGCGACGAGCTCGAGCTCGCGTTCAGGCCCGACGAGGACATCAGCGAGCGGGTGATCTACCCGGTCACCGAATCTCAGTCCAATGGCATCGAGGACGCCCGGTTCGTGGAATTCGAGGACGGCGGGCGGAGAACATACTACGCCACCTACACCGCCTACAGCGGCCGGGCGATCCGATCGGAACTGATCGAAACCAGCGACTTCATTTCATTCCGCATGACCCCTCTGAAGGGGGCGGCGGCGAAGAACAAAGGCATGGCCCTGTTCCCCAGGAAGATCGCCGGCCGCTACGCCATGATCAGCCGTCAGGACAACGAAAACCTCTATCTGATCTATTCCGACGACCTCTATTCGTGGGAAGGCGGACGGGCGATCCTGAAGCCCCAATTCCCATGGGAGTTCGTGCAGATCGGCAATTGCGGGTCGCCGATCGAACTGGACGAGGGCTGGCTGTTGCTGATCCACGGGGTGGGACCGGTGCGCAGATATTCGATCGGCGCCGTGCTCCTGGACAAGGACGATCCCTCCATGGTGATCGCCAGGTCCCGCGAGCCGCTCGTGCGTCCTGAATCGACCGAACGCGAAGGCTATGTCCCGAACGTCGTCTATACCTGCGGCGCCATGCGCCACAACGATCTAATCGTGCTGCCCTACGCCGTCTGCGACACCTTCTCCACCTTTGCGACCATCCGCATCGACGACCTGATGCGGGACCTGCGAGGCTGAAGCAGGCCCGCGTCGGATCCGCCGATTCATCGCGTCATGCGCGACCCCAAGCCGGAGGCAGGTCTGCGTCGGGCTGACAACAGATGGCGCCGGCCATTCCCGCCGCGCTAGATAGGCGGCCATGTCCGCCGTCCGCGATCTGTTTGTCACCCGCCTGTACGAGGCGAGCCTCGCCGGGCCCGGCTTCCAGGCGTTCCGCGACGACCTGGCGGGCGCCTGCGACATGCTGGCGGCCGAAGATGTGGCCGGCCGGCGCTGGTGCCGGGCCAATGGCTATGGGGGCTACACCTCCTATGCGTCGCTGGACGATTTGCCCCGGCGGGCGACGGTGTTCGCCGAGTTGAAACGAAAGCTCGACCGCCATGCGGCGCACGCGGCCCGGCGCTTCGATCTCGATCTCGGCGGCGGACGGTTGGCGCTCGACAGCCTGTGGGTCAGCATTCTGAAACCCGGTGTGGCGCACTCCGGCCACATCCATCCGCACAGCGTGCTCTCCGGAACGGTCTACGTCAGCCTGCCGCCCGGCGCGGGCGCGCTCAGGCTCGAAGACCCCCGGCTGCCGCTGATGATGACGGCGCCGCCAAAACGCGGCGACGCGCCGGAGTCCAGCCGCACCTTCGTGACCCTGGCGCCTTCCGAGGGCGGCCTGTTCATCTGGGAAAGCTGGTTACGCCACGAGGTGCTGGCCGGATCGGCCAAGGCGCCCAGGGTCAGCCTCAGCTTCAACTACGCCTGGCGATGAAGCTCTTCCTCCTCGGCAGGCGGGCGAGCATCACCCACTGGCTGGAGGAGGCCGCCCAGGCGTTCCGGGCCGACGGCCACGAGGTGCGGGTTGGGATCGTGCGCGATCCCCGGCTGCATCCGGGCCTGCAGCGGGCGCTGACCCAGCCGATCGCTGTCGCCATCGCCGCGCGGGTGGCCCGTTTCGAGCCCGACCTCGTTCTGGCGGTCGGCGGCCTCCACGTTCCGGCGCCGATCCTGGAGCGGATCGCCGCCCTGCCGGCGCGTCCGCCCCTGGTCGGCTGGGTGGGCGACGCCTTCAATGAAGACGCGCGGGCGGCCGCCGCGCTTTACGATCTCATCGCCTACACCGACACCGGCCTCGTCGAGCGCCACCGGGAACTTGCGTTTGCCGCGCGCGCGGCGTTCGCGGCCCATGGCGTCGATCCTCACGCCAGCGTGCCGGCGGCCGAACGCGCGCACCGGATGGTGTTCGTGGCGCTCCCCACCCCGGCGCGCCGGGCGGTGGTCGCCGCCGTGACCTCGCCCCTGGCGCTCTATGGCGCGGGCTGGACTGACGTTGGAGGGCATGAAGTTCACGCCGGCCGGCTTCCCGCCCGCAAGCTGCTCGAAGTCTACGCCGGCCATCTGGCCTCGTTGAACATTCGCAACGAAGTCAACGTGCTCACCGGTCTCAACCAGCGAAATTTCCAGCCCTATCTCGCCGCGACGCCGCTGGTGACCGACGACCAGCCAGACCTGCCGCTGTGCTTCGAACCCGGGCGCGAGGCCTTGGTCTGGCGTGACGCGGATGAGCTCAATGATCTCTACGCCCGCCTGCTGAGGGCGCCGGACGAGGCCGCCGCGATCGGCGAGGCCGGGAGGCGGCGCGTGCTGGCCGAGCATACCTATGGCCAAAGGCTGGCGGCGATCGCCAAGCTTGTCTGAGGGGAAGGGTCGATGATCATCCGCGAGATCGAAGAAAGCGACCTGGCCGCCGTCCTGACGATCTACGGCCATCACGTGGAGTCCGGCTTCGGCTCGTTCGAGGAGAGGGCGCCGTCCGCCGCGGAGATGGCCCGGCGCGTCGCCCAGGTCCGTGCGCTCGGTCTTCCGTGGTTGGTGGCGGAGGCGGAGGGCGAGGTCGTGGGTTACGCCTACGCCTCGGCCTTCCGCCCTCGGCCCGGCTATCGCTTCACGGCCGAAGACAGCGTCTATGTGGAGCCGCACGCCATGGGCCGCGGCGCCGGTCGCGCGCTGCTAAAGGCGGTGATCGTCCGCTGCGAAGCCATGGGTCTTCGGCAGATGCTGGCGGTGATCGGCGACAGCGGCAACGAGGCTTCCATTGGTCTGCACAGGTCGCTGGGTTTCGAGCTGGTCGGGATCGCCCGCGGCGTCGGCTTCAAGCACGGCCGCTGGGTCGACGTCGTCTGGATGCAGCGCGCGCTCGCGGATGGTGACCGGCAGCCGCCGGCGGGGGCCGGCCTTAGACTGGGCGAACCTTAGGACCAGAGCCGGCGAGCATACGCGCGATCTTCTCGGCCAGTTCCTCGCGGGCGTACGGCTTGTTGATCAGAGTGACGTCGGCATCCAGCTCGCCGCCGCGCCCGATCTCGTCCTTTGGATAGCCCGAGGTGAACAGGATCGGGATATTCGGCTTCAGCCGGCGGAGGGTGTCGACCATCTCGCGCGGCTTCATCGCCCCCGGCATCACCACGTCGGAGAAGACGAGATCGACCTCCTCGCCGGACCTCACCAGCTCCACCGCGCTCGCCGCGTCGCCCGCCTCCAAGCAGTGATAGCCGAGCGTGTTCAGCATGGTCACGGCTGTGAGGCGGACATCGGCGTCGTCTTCGACGATGAGAATGGCGCCGTGGGCCGGCTTCGATGGCGCGCCGGCCGCGGTCGTGGTCTCGCGCGCCGCCGGCTGCAGCGCCCGCGGAAGATAGAGGCTGACCCGGGCGCCCTGGCCGGCCTGGGACTCGAGGCGCATGAGGCCGCCGGACTGGTGGACGAAGCCGTAGACCATCGCCAGACCCAGCCCGCTGCCTTTGCCGTCGACCTTGGTGGTGAAGAACGGCTCGAACGCCCGCGCGCGCGTTTCCGGCGTCATGCCTTCGCCGGTGTCGCTCACCGTGAGTTGGACATAATCGCCTGGCGCGCCGCCTTCGGCGCACAACGCGTCCGCGGGCTCCAGGGTGGCGTTGGCGGCCTCCAATATCAGGCGTCCGCCACCTGGCATGGCGTCGCGCGCGTTGATCGCCAGATTGAGGATGGCGCTCTCGGTCTGGGCGGGATCGGCCATGGCCGGCCACAGATCGGGCGCGATCGTCGTCAAAACCTCGATCTTCTCGCCGAGCGTGCGGCGCAGGATGTCGGTCATGTCGCCGACCAACTTGGCGACGTCGATCGCCTGGGTCGCCAGGGGCTGGCGGCGCGCGAACGCCAGCAATTGGCGGGTGAGCTGGGCGGCGCGGTCGGTGGCGTGGATGGCGTTGTCCAACCGCCGGCGGTCGGCGGCGGCGTCGCCGAACCTGGGCTCGAGCAGTTCGAGATTGCCGCGGATCACCTGCAGAAGATTGTTGAAGTCGTGCGCCACGCCGCCGGTGAGCTGACCCATGGCTTCCATGCGATGGGCCTCGCGCAGACGCTGTTCCGCCGCGTCCCGTTGCGCTGTGGCTTGCGCGGTTTCGTCCAGGGCCCTGACCAGCCGCCGGTTTGAGCTCGCGAGGTAGAAGACGAAACCCAGAAGCGCCGGGAGCGAGACCGCGGCTAGGCCGAGGCCGACCGCGACGCTGACCCCGTTGGCGGCGCCGGCTCGGCGCACGCGCTGTTCGAGAAGCACCCGCTCGGCGGCGTTCACCGCGTCGGACAACCCGCGGATGCTGGGGCCAGCGGGGGCTTGCGCAAGCGCCGCCGCCTTGGCGCCCGCCAGATCGCCGCTTCTCGCCAGTTCCACCGATTGCCGGAGCTGGACCGCGCGCCAGGTTATCGCCCGGTTGAGGGCCGCGACGCGCCCGCGCTCTTCAGGATTGTCGACCACCAGCCGAGCGAGGTCAGCCTGAGCGCCGGGTAGACTCGCCTCGGCGCTCGAATAGCCCCCGAGGCGACGAACATCGCCGGAGAGCAGATAGGTGCGTTCCGAATTCTCGGCGCGCTGAACGAGGGTTAGGACGAATTCGTTCTGCTCGATCACCTGGTGGGAATGGGCGACCCAGAAGTGGGCCTCGGTCTCCAGTTCCAGCTCGCTGTAGGCGAAGCCCACGGTGAGCATCGCCAGCAGGATCACGAGCGCGAACGTTGCGGCTAATGCGCCCCGGAAGCCCAAATTCGCTATCCCATCCCACACGCCCCGCCGACCAACATCCCACCGGCCGGCGCGTTGTCAATCAGGGCCCGACGCGAGCGTCAACGCAAGGCGAACAGCGGGGTCATGGTCACGACGCCCTTGCCGGTGTCGGCGGCGTGGCCCAGCCGGCCCTTGAGGCGGAACGCCTCCTCCATCGTGCGCAACAGGGAATAGTGATTGTAGGGCGTGGGATCGGCGACGCCGCGCGGGCCGTGGTTGGTGATGACGATGGTCGGGATGTGCCCGCCACCGAAGTTCGAGGGCGCGCCGGGGGTCACGGCGCAGCACCCGTCCCGTGTTCCGCCTGAACCCTCGTCGAAGGTGACGACGATGGCGAAATTGGCCGCCGATCGCCAGGCCGGCGTCGCCTGAATACGTTTCACTAACTCGCCCACCACGGCGTCGCCTTGGCGGATGAGCGCGTCCTTGTGCGAGCAGGCCGGCGGGACCTTGGGTCCGACGAGACCGTGCATCTCATTGCACTGATTGGGAACGATGAGGGCGAAGCTCGGCAGGCGGCCGCCGGCGAGGTCGCGGTCCAGCTGGTCGAAGGCGACGATCTTCTCCGCGCGGCGCGGATCGGCCTGAACCTGCGCGAAATTCACGAAGCCGGAATGCTTGGATGCATAGAGGGCGGTCTTGCGCGTGCCGTCGCTGATCGCTGGGTCGGACGCGATGAAGGCTAATGAGCCTGGCGCGGGAAGGTTCTCGAAATAGCCCTTCCAGGAGAGCCCGGCGGTTTCGAGCTGCATGCCCAGGTGCGGCGCGCGCACGGTGTGGTCTACGTAGCCGAGTTCGGACGCGCCGCCGCAGAACGGATCGGTATCGCCGGCCTTGCAAGTAAAGCCGTCGTCGTCGTGGATGCCGAAGGTGTCGCCGCCGAGCAGCGCCACATAATTGGCCTCGCTCGGATGGACCTCGCCGAAGAATTGGGTGGCGTTGCCGTATCGGGCCGCGAGGCCGGCGATGTTGGGCGCGACGGCCGGATCGAGGATCTGCTGGTAGTCCTTGTTCTCCTCGACGATGACAAAGATGTGCGCGTACCGTGGAACCAGGCGTTGCGCCGGGGCCGCGGCGTGGGCGGTGAAGGCGATGACCGCGAGGCTGATGGCGGCGGCGAGGCGCATGCAGGGCTCCTGGTGGCGAGGCCTGGATATATGGACGTTCGCTGCACTTTCGTGACAGCACCGCATTTGATGGGAAGGAGGGTTGGAGTTCCGGCGGAGATTCGCGTCGCTGGCTGGGGAACTAGGACTCGAACCTAGAATGACGGTACCAAAAACCGCAGTGTTACCATTACACCATTCCCCAGCATTCGCCGCCGGGCGCGCGAGCGCGGTGGGATAGCGCAGGACCCTCGTCCATGCAACGCCACGCTCGGCGGACGGGCTCAGGAGGCGTCCTTGCGGGCGATTTTGCGCTCCTCTATAAGGCCCGCTCTTCAATCGGAGTGTGGCTCAGTCTGGTAGAGCACCGCGTTCGGGACGCGGGGGTCGCAGGTTCGAATCCTGCCACTCCGACCAATACGCCCATGGCGTTCGAGCGCCGTTCGGTTATGGCGTTCACAGGCGCGGCCCTTCGCCGCGCGGGGTAAGCCATGAAGCACTTCCTGATCACTGTCGCCGGCGTCCTCGTCGGCCTGTGCCTGTTCGCGGTTCTGACTCCGTTCGTCCTGTTGGGCGTGCTGGCGGGCGCCAGCCGTCCAACGCCGACGCCAGGCCGCACGGTCCTGACGCTTGACCTTCGTGGCGGCCTGACCGACCAGCCGACGCCCAATCCGCTCGCCTTCCTGAGCGGGCGCGGCCAGTCGGTGCTGTCGATTGAACAGACCCTGCGCCGCGCCGAGACCGACGAGCGCGTGAAGGGTCTCTTCGTTCGACTGCCGGAGAGCGGCATGGCCCCGGCGGCGGCGGACGAGTTGCGCCTGGCGTTCAAGGATTTCCGCGCCCACGGCAAGTTCATCACCGTCCACAGCCAGGGGCTCTATGCCGAAGGCGTCGTCACCTCGACCTATGAGTTGGCGGCGGCGTCGGGCGATGTGTGGATGCAGCCCGGGGCGCCGTTCCAGGTCACGGGGCTGGCCAATGAGGACCTGTTCTTCAAGCGCGCGTTCGACCGCTTCGGCGTCGTCGCCGACTATCAGCAGCGCTATGAATTCAAGAACGCGGTCAATCCCTATCTCTACGACGACTATACGCCCGCGCACCGCACCGCCGAGCTCTCCTGGATGGGTTCGGTCTATGACACCGCGGTGGCAGCCGCGGCCGCCGATCGCGGCAAGCCGGCGCCGGCGTTCAAGGCCCTGATCGAGGCCGGGCCTTATGGCGCGGAGGAAGCCATGGCCAAGGGCCTCATCGACCACGTCGGCCAGACCAAGGAAGCCGAGGCCGCCGTCCTGGCTCAGGCCGGCGATGGGGCCAAGTTCACCGATATTTCCGACTATGCCGCCCGCCGGGGCGGCGGCCTCGGGCCCAAGATCGCGGTCATCTCCGCCGAGGGCGCGATCATGACCGGCCGCGGCGGCGAATCGAACCCGCTTGGCGGCGAGCAGGTGATTCGCTCGGACGATGTCGCAAAGGCATTCTACGACGCCATCGACGACCATGACGTGAAGGCGATCGTGTTCCGCCTGTCCTCGCCGGGCGGCTCGGACACCGCCTCGGAGCAGATCCTGGCCGCCGTGCGCGCCGCGCGGGCCAAGGGCAAGCCGGTGGTGGTGAGCATGGGCACCTACGGCGCCTCGGGCGGCTACTGGGTCTCGTCCGACGCCACCGAAATCGTGGCCGAGCCGTCGACCCTGACCGGCTCGATCGGCGTCTTCGGGGGCAAGTTCGTGGTCGGCCCGGCCCTCGCCAAATGGGGCGTGGACATGCGCGGCCTGTCGGTGGGCGGCGCCTTCGCCGACATGGGCGCCGCGGGCCAGCCGATGACCCCCGGCCAGCGGGCCGCGTTCTCGGCCTGGATGGACCGCATCTACAACGGCTTCGTGGCCCGCGTGGCCCAGGGCCGGCGCCTGCCGCCGGCGCGGGTAGCCGAGATCGCCCGTGGACGGGTCTGGACCGGCGTCCAGGCCAAGTCGCTGGGACTGGTCGACGAACTGGGCGGCTTCTACGACGCGGTCGCCCGGGCCAAGGCCCTGGCCGGCATCAGCGGCGACGCCCAGCTCCAAGCCTTCGGCGCTGGGAGCTCGCCGTTCGAGGCGCTACAGCGCGCGCTCGGCGGGCAGAGCCACAGTCTGGCGGGCCTCGATCTCACGGCCGAACCGGAATTGCGCGCGCTCTTGGAGACCGCCCGCGACGCTCGTCTGAGGGCCCAGGGCGCCACCGTCCTCGCGCCCTCGCCTTTCCGCTGATGGCCGGCCTATGAACATGAATCTGACGAGCGGCGGAGACGCAAGCTTGACTCTGGCGGGTGGCGGCGCCTCGATGCGCCCCATGGGCGGGAGAGGCTGTCAGAATGGCGACCGGGTGGGGCCGCACGCGACACATTTCCTTCTAAATTCATATCCGTTGCAACATGGGAGAGGCTAATGTCTTCAGTGCGCAGTATGCTTTTGCTTGGCTCGGCTCTCGCGCTCGCCATCGCCGCTCCAGCCCTAGCAGCGCCGCGAATCGAGCAGGCCGCCACCGTCACGGCGGCCACGCCGACGGCGCCCGTGGATTTCGAAATCTACCTGCCGCTGCGCAACAAGGCTGACCTGGATAGCCTCCTCAAGGCCCAGCAGACGGTCGGCTCGCCGCAATATCATGTCTGGCTGACGCCGGCCCAATTCGCCGCCAGGTTCGGTCCAACGCCCGATTCCTTCGCCAGGGCTCAGGCGGGTGCGCAAGCCGCGGGTCTGCAAGTCACCGCGACCCGGACCCGCTCGTTCCACGTCGCCGGCGACGCCCAGCACGTCAATGCCTTCCTTCACACCACGCTCAGCACGGTGAGAACGCCGGCGGGCGCCGTTCGGATGATGGGGTCGAGCGTGGTGACCCTTCCGGCGGCGTTGCAACAGCAAGGCGCGCTGGTCATCGACTTTAGCGGCATTCCGCCGCGGCGGCCGAATTCGGTCAAGCTCAAGCCGATCACCAACAACCGATACAGTGCTGAGGGGCCGTACTGGTTCGATGATCTCAAGCAGGCCTACAACTATCCTGCCTACGACAAATCGGTGAACAGGACCGAGAAAGGGGTGGATGGCACGGGGGTCAATGTCGCGGTCCTGATGTCAGACCTGCTCTTTCCTGGCGACGTTGCGGCCGCGTTCAACAATGAGCAGTTCACCACGATCACCGGCAAACCGGCCCCCGGCGTCCAGACCGTGCTGGTCGACGGTGGCGGGGCGACCAACGGCCCCGGCTCCTTTGAGGCAAGCCTGGATGTTCAGCAAGTCCTGGGCGGCGCGCCAGGCGCGAATGTGACGCTCGTGAGTATCCCGGATCTTTCCGATGCGCACATTATCGACGGATACAATTATATCGTTAACACCAACGTCTATGACATGGTAAATTCTTCGTTTGGAGGCTGTGAACTCGAATATACAGCGGCGTATAACGGCGGCGTAGACTATACCTATATATTGCAGACGTATCACGAAATATTCGCGCAAGGGAATACTCAGGGAATCACTTTTGTCGCTAGTTCCGGCGACGAGTCTGGTCTCTTGTGTCCCTCCGCCAACTACGGAAATCCCGGCGCGAATCCGACTTTCGTCCCGGGCGTCAGCACGCCGGCGGACGATCCGGATGTGACCGCGGTGGGCGGCGGCAACCTGATCACGGTGTCGGCGCCGCCTAGCCTCAACTCGGCCTATGTCCGCGAAAGCGCCTACGCTGACCCCGAGATTCCTTACGACCCCTACGGGCTCGGCCAGAACGTGACAGGCGGACTTTGGGGTGCGGGCGGGGGCGTCAGTTCGGTCTTCGCCAAGCCGCCCTATCAATATTTGACTGACACCGGCTCGGCGTCGTTCCGCACCCTGCCGGACGTCGGGATGCAAGTGGGCGGCTGCCCGTTGGGTCTGGCGGCGTCATGCGGCGCTGACGACAGCGCCGCGATCGTGGCTTATGGCGTGAACTACGGTGGCGGCTTCTACGGTGTAATCGGCACGTCGGTGTCTTCGCCGGAGTTTGTCGGCTCTTTGGCGCTGTTTTCCCAGAGCATTCATAGTCGTCTTGGCAATGCAAATTACTATCTTTATCTGCTCGGCGCCAGCCAAAGCTTAGTTGGTGGTAGGAAAGCGCCGCCGTCGTTCCAGTTTTACCATCGCAACATTCCAGGATTCAACGGAGTCCATAATAACAACTACCCGAGCCAAAACTATAGCTACACCTATGGTCTCGGTAGCCCGGACGTTCGCAAGCTCTTCGGGCTCAGCGAATATCCGACCGCCGGTATTCCTCAGACGCCTAACAATCCCTGAGGCCCACCGGCCGCCGCTTGAGGGCGGAGCGGCGATGAGTCCGTTGAGAGAGAAGGCGGGGCGGTGTCCCGCCTTCTTTCATTGTGGTCGACAGGTGGCGCGGCGGCGGTCCGCGCGCCGCTGCGTTGCGCCGCGTGATCCGTTGGGAGTAGACAAGGCCGATGGCTGATCGGCCATTCTTGCGGGGTGAGGCCGCCCATGGATGACGGTCGCGAGCCCGTCGCGGCGATCGCGTATCCGGCGGATTTGACTCTGGATCAATTGGTGCTCGCGCGCGAATTGGCTCCGGCCGAGACTCTGGCGCGCGCGGCGCTCGTTCAGGCCGAGACCGGCGAGCCGTTCGACAGAGTGCTCACCCGCCTGGGTCTCCTCAGCGAAGACGCCCTGGCCCGAGCAGTCGCCGAAGCAACGGGCTTCGGCATCGCCACCGCCGATGACTTTCCAGCCGAACCCGTGGCCGCCGACCGGCTGTCGCCCGAGTTTCTGCGCGCGGCGCGCGCCGCGCCGCTGAGGGAGGGCGCGGCGGCTGTCGAGGTGGCCTTCGTCGACCCTCTGCGCGAGGCCGATCGCCACGCCTTGGCCTTCGCCTTGGGCCGCCCGATCATTCCGTTCGTCGCCCGGTCCGGCGACATGGAGGTGGCGCTGGACCGCCTCTATCCGACGGCGGACCAAGGGCCCCGCCAGGAGACCGAGGCGGATGAGTTGGATGTCGAACGTCTCAAGGACCTGTCCAGCGACGCGCCGGTGGTGCGGGCGGTGAACGCCCTCATCGCCCGGGCCGTCGAGGCTCACGCTTCCGATATCCACATCGAGCCAACGGAGGATGCGCTCAAGGTCCGCCTGCGCCTCGACGGCGCCTTACGCGACGAGCAGACGATGCCCGCCGCCTACAGGTCGTCGTTCGTCTCGCGCATCAAGGTGATGGCTGGCCTCAACATCGCCGAACGGCGCCTGCCCCAGGACGGGCGTCTGCGCCTGGCGGTGCGCGGTCACGACATCGATCTGCGGGTCGCTACATCGCCGACCATTCACGGCGAGAGCGTGGTGTTGCGTATTCTCGATCGCTCGCATCTGGCGCTGGATTTCGAGGCGCTGGGATTCACCAGCGAAACCTTGCCGCCGTTCCTACGCCTGTTGCGCCAGCCGCACGGCATCGTGCTGGTCACCGGCCCCACCGGCAGCGGTAAGACCACGACGCTCTATGCCTCGCTGATGGTCATGAACACCGCCGACCGCAAGATCCTGACCATCGAGGACCCGATCGAATATCGCCTTGGCGGGATCAACCAGACCCAGGTCAATCCACAGATCGGCCTGTCCTTCGCCGCCGCGCTGCGTTCGTTCTTGCGTCAGGATCCGGATGTGATGATGGTCGGCGAGGTCCGCGACCTGGAGACCGCGCAAGTGGCCGTTCAGGCCGCGCTCACCGGCCACACCATCCTGTCGACCTTGCACACTAACAGCGCGGCCGCCGCGGTGACCCGGCTCCTGGACATGGGCGTCGAGCCGTTCCTCATCACATCCACCGTCAACGGCGTCCTGGCCCAGCGGCTCGTGCGCCGGCTGTGCGGTCTTTGCCGTGAAGGCTATGAGCCCGCGCCCGAGGCCCTGCGCGCCCTCGGGCTTGAACGCGCCGATGGCGAGCGATTCTGGCGCCCCGTGGGCTGCGCCGCCTGCGACCACACCGGCTATCAAGGACGGATAGCCGTGCTGGAACTCCTGGTGCTGGACGAGACGACAGAACGCCTGATCCTGAATCGGGCGGAGACACGCGCCATCGAGGCGGCCGCCAGCGTGCGCTCGATGCTCGACGACGGTATCGCCAAGGCGCGTGCGGGTCTCACCAGCCTCGAAGAGGTTTTGCGCGTGACCGGAGAAGGGTAGGGGGCATGGCGCTATACCGCTATCGGGCGGCGACGAGCGCGGGCGAGTTGCGCAGCGGCGTCCTCGACGGCCTCTCCCGCGACGACGCCGTCGGCCGTTTGCGTCGGCAGGGCCTCACGCCCATCGAAGCCGTTGAAGTCGCGCGCGGTGGGCGGACCGCGACCGGCGCCAAGCCCGGCGCCCGCGCCCGCGCGGCCATGATCAACGCGATGGGTGAGTTGGGCGTGCTGCTGGAGTCCGGCCTCACGCTGGACCGCGCTCTCTCGGTGTGCGTGGACAATGTCGATAATCCCGCGGTCAAGGCCGCATTCGCCACGCTGCATGCCCGGATGCGCGAAGGCGCGCCGCTATCGAAGGCTGTGAGTGAGAACCCCGGCCTGTTTCCGCCGATGGCCTCGGCCATGTGCGAAGCCGGCGAGGCCGACGGTCGGCTTGGGCCGGCGCTGAGCCGGCTCGCCGAGAGCCTCGATCGCGCAGAGGCCCTGCGCCAGACGGTGATTTCGTCCCTGGCCTATCCGGCGCTGCTGGTGGTGGTGGCGACAGGCGTCATCCTGGTCATCCTGCTGGTCGTGGTGCCTCAGTTCGAGGGCCTGTTTTCTAGCGGTGACGCGAAGCTGCCCTTCATCACCCGCGCGGTCATGGCCGTTAGCGAAGGCGTGCGCGCCTGGGGCTGGGCGGTCGCGCTCGCAGCCATTGCGCTGGTCTTGGTCGCCCGCTGGCACCTGAGCCGCCCCGCCACCCGCCAGGCCTTCGACCGCGCCGTGCTCTCCTGGCCGCTGATCGGGCGCCTTGTCAGAGAGGCCCAGACAGCGGCCTTCGCGCGCACCCTGGGCGGGCTCGTCGAGGGTGGCGTGGCGCTGCCCCAGGCCCTGGCCATCGCCCAGCGGTCGGTCACCAACAGCTGGATGGCGAGCGCGATCGGCGAAGTGACGGCCGGCTTGAAACGCGGCGGAGGCCTTTCGGGACCGTTGGCCGCGGCGGGCGTCTTTCCGCCGATGGCCACGAGCTTCCTGCGCACCGGAGAAGAGACAGCTCAGCTCGGCCGCATGCTCATCCGCCTGGCGGACGTGCTCGACCGCTCCGTGCGCTCGACGATTGAGCGATTGATCGCCATACTGACGCCGGCGGTCACGGTGTTGATGGGCGCGGTGGTCGCCACGGTTATCGCTTCCCTGATGTCGGCAATCCTAGGCTTCAACGACTTGGCGCTCGCACCATGACCCAGACCCCCATTCGCAGCCGCGATGACGGCGGCTTCACCCTCCTCGAACTGCTTGTCGTCCTGGCCATCATGGGCTTGTTAGCGGCGATCATCGCGCCCCAGGTTCTGCGGTATCTGGGAAGCTCGCGCACGCAGACGGCGAAGGTGCAGATTCAGAACGTCGCCTCGGCGCTCGAGCTGTATCGCCTGGACGTCGGCCAGTATCCGACGCAGGAGCAGGGTCTGAACGCGGTGCTGGTCGCGCCGCCCAACACGCCGGGCTGGAGCGGCCCTTACCTCACTCGTTCGTCCGCGCTCACCGATCCCTGGGGACAGCCCTACCTGTACCGCAATCCCGGCCAGCACGGCGAGATCGACGTCTATTCCCTTGGCTCGGACAAGGCCCCGGGCGGGACCGGCGAGGCCGCAGATGTCGGCAATTGGTAGCGACCGCGGGACCACATTGATCGAGGCGCTGGCGGTGGTCGCGATCACCGCGCTGTTGGCGTTGGTCGGCTTTCCGAGTTTGCGGGACACGCTCTCGGGATTCGCCCAGCGTGAGACCGTCGCCGCCGCCGGGGCCAGGCTGCGCCAGACACGCGCCGATGCGATGCGGCTGGGAGAGCCGCGGCTGTTCGAGATCGGCAGGGACGGACGCGGCTTCGTGGCCACCGGCTGGGCCTACACGGTCGCCCCATCCGACGTGAACCTCGCTTCTTCGAATGTGATCACTTTCTTCGCTGACGGCTCGTCCGGCGGCGGCTCGGTCTTCGTCGCCGACGGTCGGCGCCGAACGCGCCTGGACGTCGCGCCGGCGACCGGCGCGGTCAGCGAGCGCCCGAGTTGAGGCGCGCGGATGGCGGCGCGGTGTTCGTCGAATCGATGATCGCCGCGGCGATCGTGGCCATGGTGCTGGGCACGACATTCCAGGTGATCGCCGACGGCGCGCGGCGCGAGAGAGCCGCCGACGCGCATCGCTTGGCGCTGCTCGTCGCCCAATCCGAGCTGGCGGATGTGGGCGCCGACATTCCGCTCGAGCCCGGAGAGACGTCGGGTGTGGCCGGTCCATTCGTTTGGCGCGTCGACGTGACCCCTTACACGGCCGAGGGCGGAGTCAATTCGGCGGGCGCGCTTTGGAAGGCGGCCATCACCGTGCGGCGCCGCGACGGCGGGGCCACTCTCGCGGCTCTGTCGACCTTGCGGCTCGGCGGCTGAGGTGCGGGGAACATCCGACTGTGGCTTCGCTCTCGTGGAGGCCCTGGCCAGCCTTGTGATCGTGGCCCTGATCAGCCTGATGCTTTTCGAGGGGTTGGGCGCGGGCAGGCGGGTGTGGCGGGGTGTCGATGCGCGCGAAGCCGGCGCCGAGGCCGTCGAGGAGGCCCAGTCGCTCCTGCGCGAGCGGATCGGCAATCTCTACGCGGCCACGGCGCATGACGCGGATGTCCCCTACGTGGACTTTAACGGCGCTTCCGACAACGTGACGTTCTTATCGGCGCCATCGATGGCCGGCCGCCCATCCGGTCTGCGACGCTATCGGCTCGCGCTCGCCGATGACGCACTTGTCCTCATCTCGGTCAGCGACGCCGCGGCGCCTGCCGAACGGACGCCGGTTGAGGATGTGCTGCTGCATGGGGTGAGGCATCTCGATATTGCCTATTTCGGCGCCGACTCCGCGGACCCGACGCCCTCGTGGCGCGGTGTTTGGCGACAGCAAAGCCGACCGCCGCGCGCCGTGCGTATTCGGGTCGCGTTCGCGCCTGGCCCTTCACTCTGGTGGCCGGACATGATCATCCGCGTGAACCCGACCGTGGGTTCGGAGTGCGCCGTCAGCCCCAATGGCCAAGGCGCCTGCGGCGTATGACACTCCAACAGGTACTCAACTCCGAGATGGATTTCGCGTCGGTGGCCTCGTTGGCGCGGCGCGGGCTTGCGTGGTGGGGCGAGGAGCTGGCCGGGATGGTGCCAGCGCGGTGGCGAGGAAGCTTCACCGCCCGTCCGCGCCTGTTCGCCGAGCACCTGGCCGAGGGGGGCTGGCGGGTCTGGCGCGACGGTCGCCTGGCGGCGGACAGACTGACGGCCTCGGAAGCCAAACGGCCTGTTGGCATTCTGATGAGTTCGACTGGGGTTCTGGTGCGGGAGCTAGAAATCCCGCGCGTGCCGCGCGCGGACGTGCGCCGAATGATCGCCCTCGATATCGATCGACTTTCACCTCTCAAGCCAGATCTGGTCTATTTCGATGTCGAGGTGTTGGACCCCGGTGGTTCGGGGCCTCGGCAGCAGGTGTTGCTGGGTCTCGCACCCCGCGCGGCGGCGGCGGCGGCGGTGGAAGAAGCGCGGGCGGCCGGGTTGCGGCCGGGCCGTCTGAGCATCAGTCTCGAAGACCGGGACGGGCCGCCCAGATTCGACTTCCTGCCCCAGGTCCAGGCGGCCGCCGGTGAGCGCTCCGTGACGCCACGCCGGGCGTGGGCGTGGGGCGCCGTGGCGTTGCTGATGGCGCTCAATCTCGCCCTCCTGGTGGCACGCGATATAGCATCTGTCAGCGATCTCAGGCGACTGGTCGAGGCGCAGCAGCCCGCGGCGAGCGCCGCGATGCGGGTGCGCGCGGCGGTCGATGGCGAGGAGGCGCGGCGCCGCAACCTGTTGGCCAGAGGCGCCGGCAGTGATCCGCTGGCGGTCCTGAACGCCGTCACCCAGGCCATGCCGGCGAGGGCATGGGTGCAGCACCTGGAGTGGAATGGCCGAACTATCCGCATCGTTGGGTTCAAGACAGGCGGACTCGACATCGGCGCGGCGGTGCGCGGCTCGGGCGCATTCGCCAATCCCCGCGCCGACGCCGCCGACGCCGGTGCGCGCAACGCGGCCGGCCAGCCTTTCGACATCACTGCCGATGCGAGGCCCCGCCCGTGAGGCCGCTCAGCGCCCGCGAACGAAAGCTGGTGGCCCTGGCTCTGCTGGTGGGCGCGGTCGCCGTCGTGTGGCTCGCGGTCGTCCAGCCGTTGATGGGCGGCTTTTCAGAGCGGGCCGACGAACGCCAACGCCTGCTCCAGACCTGGCGCAGGAACGAGCGGTTGATCGCCGCCCTGCCGGCCTGGCGCGCGGCCGCGGAGCAGCAGCGCCGCACGGCGGTTCGGTTCTCCATCGACGCGCCCAGCGAGCGGCTGGCGGCCGAAGCGCTCAAGGCGCGCATCCAACAGCTGGCCTCCGACGAGGGCTTCAACGTCACCGGCGTCGAGGACGTGTCCGACCTCGCCGCTCCAGGTGAGGTAAGGGTGCGCGCGGATGCGGAACTCACCCTGACACAATTATGCGATAGTTTACGACGACTTGAGACTGAGGGGGCTTTCACCATTGTCGACTTCCTCGCCATCTCGGCGGACCGGGCGCTCGCCAGCGGGCGGGCAGCGCCGCTCGATGTTCGCCTCGAGCTCACCTCGGCCTATCGGCCGCCTCGCGGGCGGGGGCTCTGAGTTGTTCCCGATGGCGGCCGCGCTCGTGTTGCTTCTGGCGCTGGGCCTGCAGTTCGCGATGGTGACCGCGACCACGCCGCTGACATCGTCGGCCGTGGCGTCGCGCCGGCCGCGTCTGGTGGGCGTCCCGCCGGCGTCGGACTACCCCGCGATCCTGGCGAGCCCCGTCTTTGCCCCCGACCGCAAGCCGGGCTCGGCCGAGCTCGCGGCGGCCGGCGGCGGCGCGCTGGCGGGCTACGCCGCCCTCGGCGCGGCGGCCGGCGGCGGCGCCGCGAGCGGTGTGGTCTCCGGCCCTGGCGGGCAGGCCAAGACGATCCGCGTCGGCGACAGCTTGGAAGGCTGGCGGCTGGTGTCGGTGAGCCGGGCCGTTCTCACCTTTGAGCGTGAAGGCGCGCGCCACCAACTGATGGTAGGCGCGCCGGCCGAGGTTCTGGCGCCGCTGGTCAATGCGCCGCCCGCCGCTATGCCGGGAGCAACTGCGCAATGACCCGTCTGCTTAGGCCTTGCGCCGCCGCCATCGCTCTCGGCGCCTGGGCCATGACCTGGGCCGCGACGGCTCAGACCGACCCTTCGCCCTCGCCGCTCGACGACCGCGAGGTGAGATCCACGATCATGCCGGGCGAACCGGTGACGGCGCCGCCCTCGCCACCGCGGCAGTCGCCGCGCGGCGGGCCGGTGAACCTCAACTTTCCCGCCGTCGACGTGCGCTCCGTGGCCCAGGCGGTCCTTGGGGACACCTTGCGCCTCCCGTTCGCGGTGGACCCGTCGGTCCAGGGTACGATCACCGTCGAAACCTCGCGGCCCATCGAGCGCGCCGACGTCCTCGCCTTCTTCGAACAGGCTCTGGCCAGCGCCAATCTCGCCCTCGTGCAACGGGCCGGAATCTACACCGTCGTGTCGGCCGCCGTCGCGCGCGGCGAAGCGCCGGTGGTCGGGCCGACGGACACGGGCTACGGAAACGAGACCGTCGAGTTGAAGTTCGTCAACGCCGACCAGATCAGGCAACTGCTCGATCCCTTGGTGCCGAACGCCATCACCGTGGCTGATCCGACCCGGAATGTGCTGGTGATTTCCGGCAATGAGATCCAACGCCGGGCGTTGCGCGAACTCGTCGCCCAGTTCGACGTGGATTGGCTGCGGGGGATGTCGTTCGCCCTGTTCGTGCCGCAGCGCACCGACGCGCGGCTGATCGCGCCGGAACTCGATAAACTCTTGAATGCCCCCGGATCGGCTTCGGCCGGGCTGGTGCGGCTGATCCCGATGGACCGGCTCAACGGCATCCTCGCCATCTCCTCGCAGGAGCAATATCTGGAGGACGCCCGACGGTTCGTCGAGGTGCTCGACCGCGAAGGCGAAGGCTCGGAACGGCGCCTGTTCGTCTACCACGTGCAAAACGGACGCGCCGCCGACCTGACCAAGGTTCTGGACGGCGCCTTCGACATCGCCCCGTCCAGAGAGTCCACGACCAACACCGAGCCGGCCCAGATCAACGACGTCAGCGGGCCGCCCCCGCCGGTCGTTCAATCGCCAGCCAACGGCTTGAACTCGGGCCTTTCGGCGCGCGCGACCAACGGTGCGGGCGAGAGTGGTCGACGGGCGGGCGGCCAGGAACAGCCCGGCAGCGGCTTGGATGCGATCACCATAACCGCCGATGAAGTCAACAACGCCATCGTGGTGTTCGCCACGCCACGGAATTTCGCCGTTATCGAGGACGCGCTGCGCAAGCTCGATGTGCCGCCTCTGCAGGTGATGATTGACGCCTCGATCAGCGAAGTCACACTCAACCACGCGCTGCAGTACGGCCTGCAATGGTCGTTCACGAGCGGCAACAGCAGCGCTGCTCTTACCCAACCCAACAATGTCACGGGCGTGGCGAGCAGTGTCCCACAGCAGAATTTCCCCGGATTTTCCTACCTTTATTCGGGCATGAATTTTCAGGCGACGTTCAACGCCTTGGCGCAGGTGACCGACGTCCACGTTCTATCGGCGCCGAAGTTGATGGTGTTGAACAACCATACGGCGACCATCGATGTCGGCGACCAGGTGCCAATCTCCACCGGGTCGGCGGTGAGCACCGAGACGGCTGGAGCCCCGATCGTCAACTCGATCGACTACCGGGAAGTCGGCGTCATCCTGAAGATCACGCCGCGGGTAAACAGTGGCGGACTGGTGCTCCTCGACATCGCTCAGGAGGTCAGCGATGTCCTTCCCCAGACAGAGACGGCGGCCAACTCCGGCTCGGGAATCATCTCGCCGACCTTCGAGGAGCGCAAGATCGCCACCTCCATCGCCGTGGAGGACGGTCAGACGGTGGCGCTCGGCGGCCTGATCAAGAACGAGGTGGACAAGGGCCGCTCGACCATCCCGCTGCTCGGTTCGATCCCCGTCCTCGGTCATCTGTTCGGTGACACCACCGGCACGCTCATTCGCACCGAGCTCATCGTCCTGCTGACCCCGCATGTGGTGCGCACGCCGGTCGATGCGCGGGCCATCACCGAAGAGCTGAAGTCGAAGATCGAGATGGCGGCGCCGCCACCCCCGCCGCCACCGCCACCGCCACCGCCCAAACCGAAGAAAAAGCCCGTTGCCGGCTGAAGTCAGACAAGATCGCGGCTATGCCCTGATCGTGGCTTTGATGGCCGTCGCGGCCTTCGCTTATGTCTCCTTCCAGGTTCTGGCGGCCAACGAAGGCGCCTTGTCCGAAACGTCGGCGGCCGCCGATCGCGCTCGCCTGATCGCGGCGGCGGATGCGGCGGTGCTGATCGCAATCCATGGCCTCAGCGAAGACGATCCTTCGGCGCGATGGGGCGCCCGCGGGGAGCCGCGCCATCTGGATTTCAACGGCGTCGATCTCACCGTGAGCGTGGAGGACGAGCGGGGCAAAGTCCCACTGGCGGGCCTCGACGACAATCAGGCGCGGGCCCTGTTCGCGGGCGCCGGCGCTTCGGGAGGGCAGCTGGACGCGCTCGTCTCAGAGTTCGCCGACTGGCGCGATCAATGGCGCGCCAGCGAAGCGGCAGGCGCGCCCGCGGCCTCGCAAATCCATCGCTTCCGCGCCCTTGGCGAGCTCATGATGCTCAAGGACATGAGTCTCGATCTCTATGACCAGATCCTTCCCTCGGTGACGGTGTTCTTCGAACCGGGCGCCACCTTGGACGCCGACAATGCGACGCCACTGGCGCTCGCCACCATGCAGGCCACGGCCGGCGCGACTCCATCGCCGACCAACGGCGCTCCTTTCGCATCCGAGCATCCCAGCCTGGACACGGCGCCGGACGCCCGTCTGACCGGCCACACCCTTTCCATTCACGTGACGGCGCGAGATCAAAACGGAGCCACGGCGCGGCGCCTGGCGATGGTTGGGTTGACCGGCTTCAGGACCGAGCCGGTCTGGGTCCGCTACGTCGAATAGGGGCCGTAGAGCCAAATCAGAAAAATCGACAGGCTGAGTGGCGCGCCAAACGCGACGGGCGCCTTCAGTGTCTCGCGGCCGCGGACCAACAGCCTGACCGCCGCGAAAGCGAAGGCCGCGGCGCAAGCGATGAGCACGACCAGGGGAAGCGAGCGCCAGCCGAGCCATGCACCCGCCGCGGCGAGCAGTTTTGCGTCGCCGGCGCCGATGCCTTCCACGCCGCGCCACCGACGCCAGGCCATGGCCAAGAGCCTCAGGCTGGAGTAGCCGGCCGCCGCGCCCACCAGACGGCCGATCACCGGCGAGCCGGGTGGGGCGAAGCTCGCCAGCAGGCCGAGGCAGAGAAGCGGGAGCGTCAGGGCGTCCGGCAGGCGAAACACCGCCAGGTCGATCGCCGCCAGGCTGATCAGGAACCAGGCGAGCGCCAGACCGGCGAACAGGCTCCAGCCTCCCGGAATCACCAGCGTCGACCAGACGAACGCCGCGGCTGTCGCGACGATCATGGTCGCCAGAGCCGACCATCCAGTCTCGGAGGCGTAGCGCCGGAGAATCCGCCAACCCAGCCATCCGGCCCCGCCGCCGAGGACGCCGGCCGCCGCCGCCAGGATCGCGGCGCCATGAACTGTCCACACCGGGTTCATCCTGCTGCGCCGCGCCCGGCGCGTGTCGCATGCACGGCGGTCTGGTTGCAAGGCGCGGGCGGCAATCGTGTGCTAAGCCGATGCCGCCATGGCCGAAGTGATCGCAGGCTGAGATTTCAGTTTTGCGGCGGAGCGGTCGGCGTGACCGGGGCGTCGGGGGCCGGCGCCGGGGCGCTCGGCGCCGCGCCTGTCGCCGGCTTGTCCAGATAGGAGTTGTAACCGCCGATCGGCGCCGCTCCGGGTTCGGGGGCCGGTGGGTTGGGCGTAGTCGAGGCCGGAGCGGGCGCATCCGGCGCCGGCTCAGGCGCCGGCGGCGCCGGGGCGTCGGTCGCCGAGGGATTGTTGTATTTCAGCGCCTTGCCGAGCAGGGACGAGCTGACCGCCAGTTCCTTGGCGTTGGTGGCGCAACGGTCCGGCAGGGCCCAGGTGAGCCAGGCGCGGGCGAGCTCCCGCCGGGTCTTCAGCTCGGCCGGCCGCCATATGGACCGACCCTGGTCGATGTCGGCGACGCCTTCGGGCGCGATCGCGGTCGGACTGGCCTGCTCGGCCGCCTGCACCGCGGCGCCGATCTGCTTGAGCTCGATGCGGGCCCCGGCCATGTCGCTGGCGTAGGGCTCCTTCTCGTTCGGCACGGACGAGCCGAACATCTTGTCGATGGTGCGGAGGTCCGGCTTCACGCGCTCATAGACGTCGAGATATTCGCTGAGCGCGCCATAGCACCAGGCGGCGAGGGGATAGGCCTCGGTGGGAGCGCCCGGCGGCAGGGGCTCGCCCTCCGGCGCGGGGGCGGGATCGCTGGCCACGAGCGAGAGTGCGAAAAGCAAGGCCGGGACGGGCATTCGGTCTGGTCTCCTTAAGGGGTCTCTGAAATCTCCGGCGCGCCAAACCCCCCGCCCCCGGGGGTCTCGATCTCGATGGCGTCGCCGGCCCGGACTTCCAGGCTGAAGCAGGCGGGCAGCACCTTTACCGCGCCGTGCGCGTCGATCAACCTCTGGGCGCCCGGCAGACCCGGTCCGCCGCCGGCCAGGCCTTGTGGCGCATGCTCGCGGCGCGTGGAGAGCAGCGCGGCCTCCATCGGGGCCAGAAAGCGCAGCCGCCGGCGCACGCCCTCTCCGCCCCGGCGTTTGCCCGCGCCGCCCGAACCCTTGCGCATCTCGAAGGCCTCCAGGCGGACGGGGAAGCGCCGCTCGAGAATTTCCGGATCGGTCAGGCGGGAATTGGTCATGTGGGTGTGGACGCCGCTCGCGCCATCCGCCCGCGCCGTGGCTCCGGCCCCGCCGCAAAGGGTTTCATAGTACTGCCGCTCGGTGTCGCCGAAGGTGAAGTTGTTCATCGTGCCCTGGGCGTTGGCCATGACCCCGAGGGCCGCATAGAGCGCGTCGACCACGTGCTGGCTGGTTTCGACATTGCCGGCGACAACGGCCGCGGGCGGTTTCGGTTGCAGCATCGAGCCGTCGCGGACGAGAATTCTCAGCGGCTCGAGACAGCCGGCGTTGAGCGGGATGTCATCGTCGACCAGGGTGCGGAAGACATAGAGCGCCGCGGCGTCCACGATCGAGGCGGGGGCGTTGTAGTTCGACGGCAACTGATCGGCCGAGCCGGTGAAATCGAGCGTCGTCTCCCGCGCCTGGGCGTCGACGGCGATGCGGACGGAGATCAGGCCCCCGCCGTCCATCGGCACACTCGCCTCGCCATCCGAAAGGCTGGCGATGGCCCGCCGCACGCAGGCGGCGGCGTTCGCCTGCACATGGCCCATGTAGCGGGCCACCTGGTCGCGCCCGAAGGTTTCGATCATGTCGGCGACCGCCGCCGCGCCGGCCTGGCAGGCGGCGATCTGGGCCTTGAGATCGCCGATGTTGCGCTCGGGCGCGCGGCTGGGCCAGGGTCCGGCGGCGAGAGCGGCGCGCGTCTCCGCGTCGAGGAAGAGGCCGCCGCGCAGGATCGGCAGGGCGTCGAGCAACACGCCTTCTTCCTCGATCGTGCGTGAGAACGGCGGCATGGAGCCCGGCTGAATGCCGCCGACATCGGCGTGGTGGCCGCGGGCGGCGGTGAAAAAGGCCGGGACGGCCTCATCGCCGACAAACACCGGCATGACCACCGTGATGTCCGGCAGGTGGGTGCCGCCGTCATAGGGGTTGTTGAGGGCGAAGGCCTCGCCGCGCGCAAAGCCCGGTCGCCGGGCCGTCACCGCGCGCACGCTGGCGCCCATGGATCCCAGGTGCACCGGCATGTGCGGAGCGTTGGTCACCAGGCCGCCGTCGGCGTCGAACAAGGCGCAGGAGAAGTCGAGCCGTTCCTTGATGTTCACCGACCTGGCAGTGCGTTCGAGGGCGGCGCCCATGGCTTCGGCCACGCCCATGAAGCGGCGGTTGAACAGCTCCAGCGTCACCGGATCGGCGGTGTCCGAGGCAAGGTCGGTCCTGACGGGCGCGGCCACGCGTCTGAGCCGGATCAGGCCATCGGCCTCGGGCGCGGCGCGCCAGCCACGCTCCAGCCAGATCTGGGTGTCGCCGCGCACGATGAGCTTTGGGCCATCGACAGAGCTGGTCAGCGCCTCAGCCAGGACGATGCGATCCTCCTCCCCCTTGATGGGGGAGGTGGCCTCGCGCAGCGAGGTCGGAGGGG
>Ga0302314_10004075_pt1 | contig 26919 bp, 27 predicted proteins | sample III_Palsa_N2_3_FD_200533 | JGI IMG/M metagenome (GOLD analysis project Ga0302314, IMG submission 200533) | Peat permafrost microbial communities from Stordalen Mire near Abisko, Sweden - III_Palsa_N2_3 | ecosystem: Environmental > Terrestrial > Soil > Palsa > Peat permafrost | place: Sweden...
TAGCCCTTGGTGTAATCGAACTTCTCCACCGCCCGGATCAGGCCCAGGTTCCCCTCCTGGATCAGGTCCAGGAACAGCATCCCCCGCCCGGTATACCGCTTCGCCAGCGACACCACCAGCCGCAGGTCCGCCTCCAGCAGATGATTCTTAGCCCGGGTACCATCCTCCGCGATCCACTCCAGGCCGATCCGCGCCTCGCTGCTCAGTGCCGGGGCGCCCTCGGCGAGCTTCTCCTCGGCGTAGCGCCCGGCCTCGATGCGCTTGGCCAGCTCGGTCTCCTGCTCCACGCTAAGCGGGGGCAATTTGCTGACGTGCGCCAGATAGTCCCTGATCGGGTCCGCGCCCGCATCCGCCCCGGGATCGGCAGCCGCACCGGTCTCCTCGCCGTCGTCCGCGTGCCGGGTGAGCCAGGCCAGGAAACGGGCCCGGCCGGCGCCGGCGTCGTAACCTCTGGTGTGCTGCTCGGCGAGGTACTCGCCGAGCAGCGGGTAAAAATCCGCCACGAACAAGTCCGCACGATCCTGGTGTGCGCTTGCGCCGGTTGTCATGAGGCCGTTCCTTCCCCGCTGTCCTTGCCGAACGGGTAATACCGCTCCAGCCCCGTGATCAGTTTGGCCCGCGCCGTATGCAGATGAGCGTGCACGGTGCCCTCCGCCACGCCCAGCACGGCGGCGATCTCGGCGGTCTTCATATGGTTCTGCCATCGCATCAGCGAGATCTCTTTCTGCCTCGGCGGCATGTCGTCGATAATCTGCCGCGCTCGTTCCAGCGCGATCGCGTTCAGTGCCTGGGCCGCAGTATCGGCCGCGGTGGCCTGGTACCTGGCGTGAATGTCGGCGTGCCGACGGCGGAATGCCTCCTTGTGCCGGAAATCGCTGATGTCCTTATTCGCTAGCGTGCCAAGTAGCCAGGCCCGCTGCCGGCTGCTGGCATGCTCCCGCAACGTCGCCCAAGCCCTTGCTGCCGCCTCGAACGTGTCCTGGACCAGGTCCGCGGCAAGCTCGCGATCGCCGTGGGTACGCACGCACGCGTGTCCGAACAGCCAGCGGTCATGAGCCGCGAAGAAACAGCTCAATTCAGCGACGTAGCACCGCGGGATCCTCGCCTCACCGCTATCGTCCATGCCACATCCCCGCCGACATCTGCCTGAGCCCGCCGCCGATCTTGACCCGACAGCCAGGCCGGACCCGAACCGCCCGGCCAGGATTCGCTGAGCGCATCACAACTAATAGTCGCGCGTCGGCCTCAAAACCTTTATCGCCGCTGTAGCCGCGTGACGGCCAGACTCCGCGACCAGCGGTACGTGAGACATCGCAGCGTCAAAACGGCGGTGATGAGCCGACTACAGCCGCCGCTCGGGGATGCCTCAACCATCACCCGGAGACCGGGGCATACCCCTAGAAATGGTTCGTTTACGGTAGTGGCATGCAGGGCGTCCCTTGGTGGGGTCTGGTCTCCTCGGCCGCGGCTCCGATCCTGATGGTCGGCGGGTGGACGGCGGCCGCCGACCTGCAGCCGCGCTTCGACCCGGTGTCCGAGACGGTGAGCTCGCTCGCCGCGCCGGGCGCGACCGACCGGTGGGTGATGACGCTGACGTTCGTGGTGGTCGGCCTGTGCTACGTCGTCACGGCGCTGGCGCTGCGGCCAGCCAGGACCATCGGGCGGCTGATCCTGATCGCGGGGGCCGTGGCGGGCATGCTGGTGGCGGTGAACCCGGAGCACCCGGGAGAGCCCTATCCCTGGCCGCACATTATCTGCGCGTCGATCGGGCTCGCGGGGGTGGCGACCTGGCCCGCCGGGGCCTGGCGGCGCGGGCCTGCGGTGCCCTGGGCCCTTCGCCCCTCCGTGGCCGCCGCCGCCGTCGCGGTACTGCTCGCCCTGGTCGCGTGGTTCGCCGTGGAGCTGGTCACCGGATCCGGCCAGACCGGGCTGGCCGAGCGGGTCGCGGGCGCGGCCCAGGCACTATGGCCGCTGACGGTGGTACTCTCCTGCGCCCTCCCCGGTCGGGGCGGAACGAGGCTGGCGAGCAAACCCCACGCCCGACGTACTGGCTTGGCCGACAGCAGGGCCAGTACCGCGTGGTGCAGGGGTAACGGGTGACGGGACCCTTGCCTCACTCCGCGGCCCGGGCGATCGCCTGGGCGGATTCGAAGTTCGCGGCGAGAAGTTCGCCGGCGTTCTCCATGTGCCGCGTCATCGCCGCGCGCGCTGCGTCGTCGTCACGTTCGGTCATCGCCTTGATGATCGCGGCGTGATCCTGCGCCGATGCCTCGGACCAGCCGGGAATGGAGGCGAAGAACCGGCGCGGCGCGAACTTGGCGGAGATGGAGAGCATCCAGGCCAGCCGCGGGGCGTCGGCGGCGAGGTTGATCCGGCGGTGGAAATCGTGGTTCAGGCTTTCCACCCTTTCACCGTCGCCAGCCGCCGCGGCCTTGCGCAGCGCCTCGTGCACGTCGTTGAGCTCGCGCAGGTCGGCCGCTCCCATCCGGGCCGCGGCCCGGCCGACCAGCTCACCCGCCAGCAGGGCCTGGGCGGTGAACAGGTCGCGGACGTCAGAGGCGGACAACGGGGCGACCACGAACCCGCGGCGCGGCTTGAGCTGGACGAACCCCTCGCCCTTCAGTGAGAGCAGTCCCTCCCGGACCGGTGTGGCGCTGAGCTCGAGTTCCTCGGCAATGCGCTCCTGACGGATGAAGTCGCCTGACTGCAAATGCCCGCTCATAATCAGCTCCCGGACGTAGCGAGCCACCTCGTCGCTGAGCTGCCGCCGCGAGAAGCCGCCCTCGACCGCGCCGCTATCCTCGCTCATCGAACTTGCTCCTGACCCGTCTGGGGACCGTGACGACCGTACTGGATATAGGAAATTCCGCGCCGGCTCCCGGTCCACGGCCGCGCCATCTCCTCGATCCAGGCTCCGGACATCCTTCCCGGCACCCCCTCGGCACCGATTTCCATATCATATATTCTACTGGCGCGGTTCTGCCCAGGTCGGCCGGTGTTCGGTGATCCTGCCGGGCTCGTTCACCCGGCCGGTGTTCGCGTGCGCCGGTGAGGTGATCCACGCGGACTCGGCTGAGCTGGCGGCGGACGGGTCGCTGTTCTGCGTGACGCCGGAACAGTATGACCCGAAGGGGCGGCATGGCCAGGATTTCCTGCCGAGATTTACCGGGAAAGCGAAGAAAGCGGTGAACTGGGGAGCGACACTAAGGAACAACAACGGCGATCCGCTAATACCTTACCAAAGGGACATAAGTTCCCAGGTGGGATGGATCATCTATAGGCGGTAGCTGACTCGCTTGATGGCCGTTCCTGTGCTATGTTCGGATCTGGGGACCAAGCGAAGTATGCGAAGCTAATGCTTAAGGAAACCGAGATACTACCGGCTCTGAATTGTTCGATCGCTTGCGACCGTACTCTTCTACAGAGAATATCCGCTTAATGAGAGCTACCTTTAGCCGCGGCTCGCGTAATCCGCACGGATTCTCTCCGCTGGCACTCGGCATCGCGGTTATCGTCGCCATGGCTGCACTCATCGCTACCCAATCCGGTGCAAGCGCCGCACAGTCCCCCGTAAGTCTCGGAACCGCCGGAAACTATGAGGTCCTGGCTGGGACCTTGGTTACCAATACAGGTCTCAGCCAAATTACCGGGAACCTGGGCGTGTACCCGGGCACCGGGGTGAGCGGGTTCCCGCCCGGCACGATCACCGGGACACAGGACGACGGCGATGACGCCGCGCAGCAAGCGCAATCCGACCTGACCGCCGCCTACAGCGACGCCGCTGGACGAGCCCCTGCTGCCAGCGTGTCAGGCGACCTGGAAGGCGAGACGCTTACCCCCGGCGTCTACAACGCTGCCACCTCGCTCGGGATCACCGGCACGGTCACCCTCGATGCCCAGGGCGATCCCGACAGTGTCTTCATCTTCCAGATAGGCACCACGCTTGTCACCGCATCGGATGCCAACGTCGCCCTCACCGGCGGCGCGCAAGCGGCCAACGTCTTCTGGCAAGTCGGCACCACCGTGGCCCTGGGAGCGAACTCCACCTTGCAGGGCAACATCCTGGCTCTGACGTCGATCACGGGAACAACGGGCGCTACCGTCTACGGCCGGGCGCTGGTCATAGACGGCGCGATCGTTCTCGACGACAACACGATCACAGATCTCGTCCCGGCGCTGACCATCACCAAGAGCGCGGACGCCGCAGCCATAATGCCAGGCGGCACCGTGCACTACACCATCACCGTGGCAGACACCGGCCAGACCGCCTACACCGATGCGGCCCTGACCGACCCCCTAACCGGCGTCCTCGACGACGCCGCGTACAACAACGACGGCAGCGCCACCGCCGGTATCGTCTCGTTCACCGCGCCGAACCTGACCTGGACCGGTGACCTCGGCATCGGCGAGACCGCAACCATCACCTATTCGGTCACCGTCAATAGCTCCGACGACACCGGCGATCTGACGCTCGCTAGCAAAGTCATATCCCCCACGCCCGGGAGTAATTGCCCATCCGGAAGCACCGATCCACGCTGCAGTGTCACCGTGGCCGTAGCCGCGGCCGTCGCCGCGGATCCCCTGGACGGCCCCGACGGGGTCCTCTCGATCAGCGCACCAGCTAGTGCGGACGACATTGGCGCGGCGGCGCCTGGCGGGACCGTCAGCGCCGCGCTCGGCGTTGTCCAGGTGACCGACAACCGCGCCAGCCTCGCGGTCAACTGGACCGCCACGGTTTCCTCGACCGATTTCACCACCGGTGGCGGCACCGCGGCGGAGACCATACCCGTTGATGATGTCCAGTACTCGATCAGCGGTTTCACCGCTACCACAGGCTCGGCCACGTTCACGCCGACCGCGGTGACCGACATGTCCACGGCGCCGCAGACCGTTGTCGCCGCCACGAACGTCCTGGGCGACAACTCGGCCAGCTGGGACCCGGGACTCCATATCGCTGTGCCCAGCGAGGCGGTGGCCGGTACCTACGCGGCGACCATCACCTATTCGGTGTCCTGAACCAGATTCAGTGTCCTGAACAGGACAGACCACCGGCCTCGAAGCACTGTCGGCGCTCGATGATTAGCGCCCGCCCAGCTTCTGCACGACGGTGACGCCGTCCCCGATGGGGAGCAGGACCACTTTCACGCGCGGATCGGCGGCGATCGCGTCGTTGAGGGAACGGATCGCGGCGACGGCCTGGTCGCCCGCGAGATCGCCGGTGACCTGACCGTCCTGCAGGGTGTTGTCCAGGAGCATGAGCCCTCCCGGCCGCAGGCGGCTCAGCACCTCTTCGTAGTACTGCGCGTAACCCGTCTTGTCGGCGTCGATGAACCCGAAGTCGAACTGCTCGCCGGGGGGCAGCGCGCGCAGGGTCTCCAGGCCGGGGCCGATCCGCAGCTCGATCCGGTCAGCGACCCCGGCCCGCTGCCACGCCGCCCGGGCGATCGAGGTCCACTCCTGGCTGACGTCACAGCACAGCAGGCGCCCGCCCGGCCCCAGGCCCCGGGCCACCGCCAGAGCCGAATATCCGGTGAACGTGCCGATCTCCACCGCGCGGGTAGCCCCCATGGCCCGGACCAGCATCTCCATCAGCACCGCCTGGTCATCGCCGATCTGCATGCCGGCCGCGCGTCCGGTCTTCTCCTGGGTGATGCGCTGCAACTCGAGCTGGTCAGCGTCGGGCGGGGTGGAATGCGCGGCAGCGTAGTCATCGACCACGGCCTCGATGAACTGGCTCCGCCTGCGAGCGGCCGGTCTGGTCATGTCCGTCCTTCTTCCTCACGCTGCCACCGCGCTGAGGTCACATCGTCTCATCCATCGCGGCACCTGCTGCCGGGTGTTGCTGTCATCGGCCAGGTGACCGGGCGGATCGGGCGGATCGGTGGAGGCATCATGGCGGCGTGGTGAATACTCGACGTAGCCGCGAGAGGGGAACCCGTACTATGCCGCCGGATCATGTCCATTTCAATGGCAGCGTCAACCTGGCCGATGCCGGGTCGGTGATGCGCGAGATCGTCGCGCGGATCCCGTCCGGCCTGCGGCGCATTCCGGACGGGGAGACCGGGGACCGGGGTAACTGGATCTTCTTCCAGATGCAGAAGTTCCTGCAGTCGCCCTTGCTGGTTCCCGCGCAGCCGCTGCCTGCCGCGGACGGGGACTATGAGCAGCTACCGCAGCTGCGGCTGGCCGACGGGATCGATCCGGCAGAGATGAGGTGGCCGGATCTGGGTTACGCCGAGGAATACCTCAGGTCGTATGAGACCTTCTCCGCACTGCGTGCAGAGGGCGTTATCCCGTCCGGGGTCCGCTTCCAAGTCGAGTATCCGACGCCGCTGGCCTCGATCGGCGGCTACATCGTCCCGGAGCAGCAGCAGTCGCTGCTTGGCTCTTACGAACGGGCGATGTTCGCCGACCTCGACCGGCTGCTGGCGGCGATCCCGCACGATGAGGTGGCTGTGCAATGGGACGTCGCGGTGGAGTTCGGCATCTTGGAGGAGAGCTTCGTGCCCGGCGGGGCTCAGGCCTTTGACCCGATTGTCGCGGGCCTGGTGCGCTGCGTGGACACGGTGCCCGCGGACGTGCCGGCCGGCCTGCATTTGTGTTACGGCGACTACGGCCACGAGCATTTCAAGCAGCCCGAGTCGCTGGCCCTGCAGGTCCGCGTGCTGAACGCGGCCGGCGCGGCAGCCGGGCGGACGATCAGCTTCGTCTCGTTCACCGTCCCGCAGTATCAGCGCGAGGAGAGCTATTTCGCGCCGCTGGCCGGGCTGGCCGCAGGTCCAGGCACCGAGCTCAACTTCGCGCTCGTGCCGTATCACCCGGCGCAACAGGCACCAGGCACCACCGGTGATCAGGTGCGGCTCGTCGACGCTGCCCTGGCGGCCAGCCCGGGCGCCAGCCGTGCCTGGGGCATCTGCACCGAATGCGGCATGGGACGCGCGGGCCGGGAAGAGATTCCGGGACTGCTGGACCTGCACCGCCAGATCGTCGCTGCTGGCTAGGTATCCGCCCAGCTGCGGATCCCGAGGTTGTCTTCGTCGGGCTTCAGCTCCGGTCGGTGCGTTTCCAAGAGGTACAGACGCAGCCGGTTGCCGTCCCGATCCCGCACGACTCCTGTCGCGTTTACCAGCCGCGGACGGCCCCGGCGCATTCGGGCAGGCGAACGGTTTCGGCTGCCGTCCTGGGCAGGAACGCTCCCTGACGTGGCAGAGTAGGCTCATCGCGGCCTGACGGCAACGGGGGACGCAGCGCGCGCAGGCGCGCGAGCGCAAGGAGGTGGGGCGATGGCCGATCCTGCTAGTCCCGTTATCCTTCCCGCAGCTCGCCTGAGCCGCGCTGGCTAAGACGGCGGCATCCCGGCCGGCCCTGTCCTTTTGCCTCGGCGGCTTACGGCGGGTGCGGGCTTAGTCCAAACCTTTGTTCCTTCTGCGCAAGGCTGGTCATGGTATTTCAGTCTCCGTCCGCCGCGCTGCGGCACCGGTACGAGCGGCGCTCGCGGCGCCTGGAACTGGCCAGGGAAATCCGTGAATCCCTGGTGTCGCTAGCTGGGCTGCTGGGACGCCCGGTCAGACACGGCGGCGGCGAGGTGATCGGCAAGGTCTGGGATCTCATCGTCCGGTGGGATACCGACGAGCCGTACCCGCCGCTGTCGGGCGTCGTGGTCAAGGTCGGTGCGCGCCGCGCGTACGTGCCCGCGAGCTCGGTCGCCGAGGTACGCCAGCGGGGGGTGATCCTGGCGACCGCCCGGCTGAGCCTGCGCGATTTTGTGGCCAGGGAAGGGGAAACGGCCCTGGCCAGCGGGGTACTCGACCACCAGCTGGTAGACATCGACGGTGCCCGCGTGGTGCGGGCAGCGGATCTGTACGTGGCCACCGTCGGCGCAGAGGTCCGGCTGGTCGGGGTCGATGTCGGCTTCGGGTCGTTGCTGCGCAGGCTAGGCCCGGCTCGCTGGCGTACCCGTCCTACCCCGGAGGCGGTGATCGACTGGGCCTCGGTGCATTCCTTCGGGCCCGATGAGAGCGAGGGCGGGGCACGGCTGGCCCGTCATCGCGGCGAGCTGAACACCCTGCGGCCCGCGGAGCTGGCCGACCTGCTTGAAGACCTCGGCCGCCGGGAACGGCACGAGCTGCTGGATCTGGTCGAGCCGGATACCGCGGCGGACGCGCTGGAGGAGATGGACGCGAAGGAACTCCGCCAGCTGCTGGCGGAAACCGACATCACAAAGGCCGCCCGTCTGGTCGCCCGGATGGAGCCCGACGAAGCTGCCGACGCGCTGCGTGACCTCAGCGAGGAGGACCGGTCAGCGCTGCTGGCCGCGCTGCCGGCGAAGGACGCCGCGGCGCTCCGGTCAGTGCTGGAGTTCCCGGCCGATTCCGCCGGCGGGGCGATGACCACCGTCCTGGTGCTCGCTCACCCCGAGGATACGGTCGCCGAGGTGCGGCGTCGCCTGATCGGGCAGGCCGAGCATGTGGTGGACCTGGACGCGATCATCGTGGTAGACGCAGACGGGCGCCTGGTCGATGACATCACCCTGGTCGAGCTGCTGCTGTCCGAACCCGATACCCCGCTGGCCCAGCTGATCGGCCCGCCGTGGCCGGTTACCGTCACCACGGAGGCGGACGTGCGCGAGGTGGCGGACCGCATGATCGACGCTCGGCGCCTGTCGGTCGTGGTACTGGATGAGGCGGACCGGCCGCTGGGCCGGATCCTGGCCGACGACGTACTGGACGCGGTCATCAGCGGGCACCGCCGGTGGCAGTTCCCCCGAACGCGCTGATTCCCGGCTAGATCGGAAAGGGCTGCGATCTGCGATGGCATCACCCACGACCCCAGAGAAGGCTGCGGCCAGCGAGGGGGAATCAACGTCCTTCCCGGTACGGCCACGGCGGCGCCGCTGGTGGCGGCGCGCGCTGGTCGCGGTGGCCTTCGCCGGCCCCGGCTTGATCGCCGCGAATGCGGGCAACGACGCCGGCGGCATCGCTACCTACGCCTCAGCCGGGGCGCAGTTCGGTTATCAGACCTTGTTCCTGATGGTCCTGATCACCGTTGCGCTGGTCGTGGTGCAAGAGATGTGCGCCCGCCTGGGCGCCTACACCGGCGAAGGGCTCGGCGCGCTGATCCGCGAGCAGTTCTCCCTGCGAGTGACGGCGTTCGCGCTGCTGGCCTTCCTGGTCGCCAACGTCGGGCTGGTCGTGTCCGAATTCGCCGGCATCGCCGCCGCGCTGGAACTGGTCGGCGTCAGTAAGTACATATCGGTCCCGGTCGCCGCGGTAGTGATCTGGGCGCTGGTGGTGTACGGCTCCTACCGGTACGCCGAGCGGGTCTTCCTTATCTTGTCCCTGGCGTTCCTGGCCTACCCCATCGCCGCCGTCCTGGCCCGCCCCAACCTGACCGAGGCGGGCAGCCAGCTCATCTGGGCGCACTTCACGGACAGCAAGGCGTTCCTGCTGCTGGCCGTAGCCCTGATCGGCACGACCATCACGCCCTACATGCAGTTTTACATCGCGGCCGCGATCGCCGACAAAGGCATCGGCCCCGACGACTACGGCAAAGAACGCGTAGACGCCGTTGGCGGCGCGATCTTCGCCGACCTGATCAGCATCTTCATCATCGTGGCCACGGCCGCGGCCATCAAGACCCGGGCGCCGCTCGCCTCCGCCGCCCAAGCCGCCCAGGCACTGCGCCCGGTCGCCGGGCGGTTCGCCGCGCAGCTGTTCGCCCTCGGCCTGCTCGGCGCCTCTTCGCTCGCCGCCGCGGTCGTGCCCCTCTCGACGGCCTACGCGCTCAGCGAAGCCGTCGGGGCCGAACGGTCGGTGGGCAAGAGCTTCCGCGAAGCCAGGCTGTTTCTGGGCCTGTTCACCGGACAGGTCGTCATCGGGGCGAGCGTCGCCCTGATCCCAGGCAACCTTATCCAGCTGCTCGTGCAGGCCCAGGTGCTCAACGGGCTGATTACCCCCATCCTGCTCACCTACGTCCTGGTGCTGGCCAACCGCCGTAGCCTGCTCGGAAAGGCGGCCAACGGACTGATCTTCCGGGTGATCGCCACCGTCTGCGTCGTTGTGATCGCCATCATGGCCGTCGCGGTCCTGGGCCTGACCGTCGGCGGCTGGGTCGGCATCGGCTGACGCCGGCCGACCCGGTATTTCTGATCTAGTAAGTCGGGATTAGGCTGGCAGTCGAGTGGATACGATCTCGCCGACAACCGATCCGTTTCGTTCTGGGGAGGAAGCATGAGCAGCACCGACATCTTTGTCAGCAACTCCGGCCAGTACGCCGCCAACTTCGATAAGGCAGACCTGCCGCTGCCGCCTGCTACGCACGCCGCGGTGGTCGCCTGCATGGACGCTCGCCTCAACCCGTACGGCGTGCTCGGGCTGTCCGAGGGCGACGCCCACGTCATCCGCAACGCCGGCGGTGTCGTGACCGATGACGTCATCCGGTCCCTCACCATCTCGCAGCGACTGCTCGGCACCAACGAGATCATCCTCATCCACCACACCGATTGCGGGATGCTCACCTTCCACGATGACGACGTGAAGGCGCAGATCGAGGCCGACACCGGCATCCGGCCGCCGTTTGCCCTGGAGGCCTTTCCCGACCTCGAAGGCGACGTCCGCCAGTCCATCGCCCGGATCAAGGCCAGCCCCTACATCCCGAACAAGGACTCGGTCCGCGGCTTCGTCTACGAGGTGGAAACCGGCCGCCTGGTTGAAGTCAAGGGCTGAACCCGGCTTACCAGGGTCCCCGCGCACCTGACCATCAGCGCCCGCGTCGCCATGGCGACGCGGGCGCCTTGGTGCGGCGGGCAGCCGCGACCGAAGCTTAACCGGCGAAACGCCACGGCCCGGTTGGTCGTGCACTGCTGGCGCGGGTACGGTTTGTGTCGACGCTCGGGATTCCTCGGCCGAAGACCATACGGGGAACACGGTGACGGCTTGGCCGCCATCATCGGTCGCGTGGGTACCGCCTGGCGGCGCACGCAGGCTCACGGCAAGGAGCAGCGGCATGATCGAGGTGCGCGATCTGACCAAGTTTTACGGCGGCAAGGTGGCGGTGGACCACCTGAACTTCACCGTCGAGCCGGGCCAGGTGACCGGATTCCTCGGGCCCAACGGGGCGGGCAAGTCCACCACCATGCGGCTGATCCTGGGCCTGGACCGCCCGCAGAGTGGAACCGCGATGATCAACGGCAAGCCCTACCGTGATCTGAAGGATCCGCTGCGGACGGTCGGGGCTCTGCTGGAGGCCAAGTCCGTGCACCCGGGCCGCAGTGCCCGCAATCACCTGCTGTTCCTGGCCCAGACCCAGGGCCTGCCGGCCCGCCGGGTCGAGGAGGTACTTGGCCTGGTCGGCCTGCAGGCCGTGGCCGGCAAGCGGGCAGGCGGCTTCTCGCTCGGCATGAGCCAGCGGCTGGGCGTGGCCGCGGCCATGCTCGGCGACCCGGAGGTCCTGCTTCTCGACGAGCCGGTCAACGGGCTCGATCCCGAGGGCGTGCTGTGGATCAGGAACCTGATGAAGCAGCTCGCCAGCGAGGGCCGCACGATCTTGGTGTCGAGTCACCTGATGAACGAGATGGCCGTCACCGCTGACCACCTGATCGTCATCGGCCGGGGCAAGCTCATCACCGAGTCCAGCACCGCGGATGTGATCGCGCGCAGCACGGACCAGTCGGTCCGGGTGCGCACCCCCGACGCGGACCGGCTGGCCGCCCTGATCACCGAGGCCGGCGGCAAGGCGGCGCCGGGTCCCCCGAGCCCCGGCGCCGGGCTGCTCACGGTCACCGGCCTGCCGGCGTCCCGGATCGGCGAGCTCGCGGCGTCCGGGGGGGTCGTGCTGCACGAGCTGACCCCGCTGGCGTCGCTGGAAGAGGCGTTCATGGAGCTGACGTCAGGCAGCCTGGAGTTCGGCACGCACGGCGCGGATCCGGTGAACGCCGGAGAAGGGAGCGCCCGATGACGACCGCGTCCGTTACCCCCGCCCGGCGGCCCGCAGGCCCGGCCACCGGAGGCCGCGCCGGGTTCGCCAACCTGATGCGGGCGGAGTGGACGAAGATCCGCTCGGTGCGCTCGACCGTCTGGACGCTGCTCATTTTCATCGTGGTGTGCGTCGGCCTCACCGCGCTGATCACCTGGCTGACCGAATCACACTGGAACGGCCCGCACGCCGCGTCACGGGATGCCAGCGCCCTGTCTGACCCGGTCGGCTTCATCTTGGGGGCGGGGGTCGGACTGGGGCAGCTCGCGATCGCCGTGCTGGGCGTGCTGGTCATGACCAGCGAGTACTCGAGCGGGGTAATCCGTGCCTCGCTGCTGGCCGTCCCGCGCCGGATACCGATGCTGGCGGCCAAGGTGGTGGTGTTCGCTCTGCTGCTGCTCGTGGTGACGGAGATCGTGGCCTTCTGCTCGTTCTTCGCCGGCTCGGCGATCCTGCACGCCCACATCGCGGTATCGCTGGGCGACTCGGGGGTGGCCCGCGCGGTGGCCGGGGCCGGCCTGTACCTCACCGTGCTCGGGTTGCTCGGGCTCGCGATCGGCACGATGATCCGGCACACGGCCGGCGCCATCTCCACGGCCATCGGTGTCGTTTTCGTGCTGCCCATCCTGTCCGGCCTGCTGCCCGGCAGCTGGGGCGCCCACATCAACGCCTACCTGCCGGAGCAGGCCGGGACGCTGATCACGCACACCCACGAGGTATCCGGTGACCTGCTGTCACCCTGGCAGGGGTTTGGCGTGCTGTGCATCTGGGCGGCGCTGATGCTGGCGGTCGCCGCCTACCTGCTGGCCCGCCGTGACGCCTGAGGAGGAGGTAAAGCCGCTGAATTAGCGGCGACGCGTCCGAGCGTGTCCCTTATCACAGCGCTGAGCCAGGACTTCGGCGGCATGCCCTGGCTATTCTTGGGGTATATATACCTCATCGTGGCGGGCGCGGATAAAGGTCGGCCGACGTCCGTGGATGATACTTGGCTGTCATCGACGACACGAATGATCTCGTGGAGCGTGAGTGGCCGGAACCACATACTCGCTGGTGAGGCACCGCATCATCACGGGACATGACCACCTGGGTCCCTATGGTGCGGGGATCTTCGGCTCTGTTCTAGGCGCATTGCCACCCGGCAATAGTGGACTAGACCATTTATAGCGTAACCACCGTCGGACAGGACTACTCCAGGTAAGTCCTATGCAGGAGAGATGGCAATGTTCAGCGCGGACGTTATTGACGATCAAAAACAGACAAGCTTCCCCGAGCTGGCCAAGTGGGTGCGAGACATCGCGCAGCTGACCAAGCCCGACGAGGTGGTCTGGTGCGACGGCTCGCAGCAGGAGTGGGAGGGGCTGACCAGCCAGCTCGTCGAGAACGGGACGTTCACGCGGCTGAACCCGAAGCTGCGGCCGAACAGCTTCTACTGCGCGTCCGACCCGGGTGACGTGGCGCGGGTGGAAGACCGCACCTTCATCTGCTCCGAGCGGGAAGCCGACGCGGGCCCGACTAACAACTGGATCGCGCCCGGCGAGATGCGCGAGACGTTCGCGGAGATCTTCGACGGCTGCATGCGCGGCCGCACTATGTACGTGATCCCGTTCAGCATGGGCCCGATCGGCAGCAGCATCTCCCAGCTCGGCGTGGAGATCACCGACTCGCCTTACGTGGTCACCTCGATGCGGATCATGACCAGGATGGGAACGCCGGCGCTGCGCGCGATCGAGGAGACCGGGTCTTTCGTCCGGGCGGTCCACTCGGTCGGCGCGCCGCTCGAACCCGGTCAGGCGGACGTCCCGTGGCCGTGCAACACGGTCAAGTACATCTCTCACTTCCCTGAGACCAGGGAGATCTGGTCCTACGGCTCCGGTTACGGCGGGAACGCGCTGCTCGGCAAGAAGTGCTACGCGCTGCGGATCGCCTCGGTGATGGCGCGGGACGAGGGCTGGCTGGCCGAGCACATGCTCATCGTCAAGATCACTCCCCCGGACGGAGAGCCCAGGTACATCGCGGCGGCCTTCCCGTCCGCGTGCGGCAAGACCAACCTGGCCATGCTGCAGCCCACCATCGCGGGCTGGAAGGTCGAGACCGTCGGTGACGACATCGCCTGGATGCGGTTCGGCCCGGACGGCAGGCTGTACGCGATCAATCCGGAGGCCGGCTTCTTCGGGGTCGCGCCAGGGACGGGCATCAAGACCAACGTCAACGCCGTAAGGGCCATGGCGGATAACAGCATCTTCACCAACGTCGCCCTGACCGACGACGGCGACGTGTGGTGGGAGGGGCTGACCGAGGAGCCGCCCGCGCACCTGATCGACTGGAAGGGCCGGGACTGGACCCCCGGCTCGCCCGAGCCCGCGGCCCACCCCAACGCCCGGTTCACCACCCCCGCCGACCAGTGCCCGATCATCGCCCCGGAGTGGGCTGACCCAGCCGGCGTGCCGATCTCGGCGATCTTGTTCGGCGGCCGCCGCGCTAGCACGGTGCCGCTGGTGATCGAGTCCTTCGACTGGGACCACGGCGTGTTCCTCGGGGCCAACGTCGCCTCGGAGAAGACCGCCGCGGCCGAGGGCACGCTCGGCGAACTGCGGCACGACCCGTTCGCCATGCTGCCGTTCTGCGGCTACAACATGGGCGACTACTTCGCGCACTGGCTGAAGATCGGCCAGACGGCCGACCCGGCCAAGCTGCCCAGGCTGTTCTACGTCAACTGGTTCCGCAAGGACGCCGGCGGCAGGTTCGTGTGGCCGGGCTTCGGCGAGAACATGCGGGTGCTGAAGTGGATCATCCAGCGGCTCTCCGGCGACGCCGAGGCCGTGCCGACCCCGATCGGCAATCTGCCCGCGCCGGGTTCGCTGGACCTGGACGGCCTGGACCTCAGCCAGGCCGACCTCGACCTGCTGCTCACGGTGGACACCCGGGCCTGGAAGGCGGAGGCGGAGCAGATTCCCGCGTTCTTCCGCACCTTCGGCCCCCAGCTGCCCGTCCGGCTCTGGGAGCTGCAGCAGGATCTAGCTGACCGCCTCGGCTGAGGGCCGGGAATCCCCGGGCAGCTCCCGGCGGCCGGTCAGCCGCGCTTTTCCCGGATCTGACGCTTGATCCGGGCCAGCATCGCGGCCATCCCGCGCAGCCGCAGCGGGCTCACCAGGTCCTGCAGTCCGAGCTGGCTGGTGAACTCGCCCGGCGTGGCCAGGACCTCGTCGGCCGTCAGGCCGTCCAGGCCCGCGTGCAAGATGCTGGCGAAGCCGCGCGTCGTCGGCGCTTCGCGCGGGGCCTCGAAGAAAAGGTGAACGGTGGCGTCCGGTTCTACCTCGACGGCCAGGAAAAGCGGCGACTGGCATTCCGGCACGGGCTCTAGCAGGCCGCGGTTCTCTGTGTAGCGATCCGGCAACGGCGGCAGCTCCTGAGAAAACTCCAGCAGCAACTGCAGCCGTTCGGAGCCCGCCATGGCGTTGAAATCATCGACGATCTCCTGCAGCCGGGGGTTGAGCGTGGCGGGTGTCATGAACCCGGGTCAGCCGTCCCGCAGGCGGGCGACCACGGCATCGGACTGCTCGACGGTGAACCCACTGGTGAGGCTGGGCATCGGCAGCACGCGGTGGCCACCGGCCAGGAAGATCACTTTATCGGTCAGGCAGGCACGCAAGTCGGGATGCCGCTCAGCAATCGCGATCTGCTCGCGCATGATGGCCTCGTGCTTGACGGCGAGGGTCGGCAGCACCCGCTCGTTGACTGTGCGCTGCACGCGGCGGCTGATCGCCCGGCCGACGAACCGCGCGGCCGCGCCCAAGACCACGTCGCCGACACCATCCTCGAGTGAGGAGGCAACATCCCCGATGCCGGGCCAGTCCATAGGCCGCGTGAATTGGCCCGACAGGCCCGACTGGCTGGGCTGGCCCGACTGGCTGGGCTGGCCGGGCCGGGCCGAGCCGGTGTATCCCGGCGGCGGCGGTCCCTGATACCCCGGCGGGGGCGGCGGACCCCAGCCCCCCGGCGGCGGTGGATTGAAGCCCGGGGGTAGATCGTAGCCTGTGGGTGACGGATTGTAGCTCGCCTGCGGCTCCGGGCCATTGCCCGGGTGCTGGCCCAGCTGGTTCCTGGCCAGCGCGGCCAGCTCCCCGATCGAATGCACGGCCGCGGCGCTGCCGCATTGCGGGCACACGGCCCCGAACTGCCCATCGTTCACCCGCCCCATTGTGCTCTCCTGACTGGCTCGCTGGGAAGAGATGGCCAGCCCCGGGCGCTGCCGAAGCGCCGGGACAGCTGGCTACGCTAGCTCAGCACGTGGTCTCCTGATGTGCGGGGCGCGTGCGCCAGAAGGTCAGGAGCCGCTTGGCTTCGGGGTGGTGCAGGAGATCTTCGGGTTTATGCCGACATAGTTGAGCGGACCGGCGGCGACCGTCAGCGCTATCGTCGCTCCCTGGGTGCAGCCCAGGTTGGGCGTACCGTAGTAGCCACGCTGGCCTGCCGCGGCAGCGCCGATGATCAGCCACAAGAACAGGATTACTGTCCCCTTGCTCATGTCTCCTCCGCCGGGCAGGGGCACAAACCTAGCTATAAGCTCCTTGTGATAGTAGCCCTCCCACCCCGCTCATGGCCTTCGCCGCGCCGTTAGCCGCAAACGCTCCGGCACGCTAGCTCGGCGGCGCGGTGATGAGCTTGATCCGCGCGAGTGCGGCCTCCGCCGCCTGGGCCGCCGCCCGGGCCGCCGTACTCTAGCGCCGGCCGGACGCGCTTGTCAGTGGCGGGGCTGAGGTGGTTGTCTAGACCGGTGCCCCCCGCTCCCGTCTTGCCCAGCCCGGCCACCGGGCACAGGTCACCGGCCCAGCTGATTTCCTACCTGCTCGAACCCAAGAACTGGCTGATCGTCACCGTGCCCCTGGTCGGCGCGCACGCCGACGGCCTGGCCGGCGTCGGCTGGGGCCTGCTGGCCGTGCTCTTCGCGGCCGTGCTGCCGACACTGTTCATTTCCCACGGCATCCGCCACGGCCGCTGGGCCGACAGGAACGTGGGCGCGCGACGGCCCCGGCTGATAGTGCTGGCATTCATCACGGCGTCGGTCGCGGCCGGGCTGATCCTGCTGATCGCCCTCGGCGCACCCGTGATGGTGACCGGATATCTCGCCTTCATGCTGACCAGCGTGGCCGTGCTCGCGGTCATCACCACGGCGTGGAAGATCTCCATCCACTGCGCGGTCGCCTCGGGTTCGCTGGCCATTCTCGCTCTCACCTACGGACCGCTGGTGCTGCCCGGCTTCCTGCTCGTGGCACTGCTCGGCTGGTCCCGGGTGTCGCTCAAGGACCATACGACCGCCCAGGTGGTGGGCGGCACGGTTCTGGGCGCGCTCGCGGCCGGCATCGCCTACGCGACGTTGGCCGGTACGGCGGGCTAACCACCCTCCTGGTCGTGATATGCGCTTGTGCGCTCGTGCGCCAGCCCCCTGGGTACGCTTTACCTGCCGGTGAGCTGAAACGACAACTCCGGGAGCGAGGCCGGATGCGAGAAGGCAGGAGGATCCGAGATGGGCAAGGCATTCGCGGATCGCTGGGGTGTTCCCGTCCGGGCCGCCAGCCCCGATGCGGTGACGCTGCTCGATGAGGCCATCGAGGATCTGGCCGCGCTGGCCGGGGACCCCGTCGCGCACGCCGAGGCGGCGGTCGCCGCCGACGACACCCTGGTGCTCGGCCACATCTACCGCGCCTACCTTCAGCTATACGCAACCACGGCTGAGAGCGCCGCCGCGGCCGGCGAGATCTTGAAGCAGCTGGACAAGACGGTCATGGGCGAGCGGGAAGCCCATCACATGCGCGCCGCCAGGCACTGGGTCGACGGCGACTGGGAGGCCACTACCCGCTCGCTGGAGCGGGCCCTGCTGCGCCATCCGCGCGACCTGCTCGCGCTCAAGGTCGCCCAGGACCTCTACTTCTTCCTCGGCAACCGGCTTGAGCTGCGCGATTCCGCCGCCCGGGTCCTGCCGGCCTGGCCACGCGAGCAGCCCGGCTGGGGATACGTCCAGGGCATCTACGCCTTCGGCCTCGAAGAGAACGCGGACTACCGGCAGGCGGAATCCCGCGCGCGGGCCGCGCTTGACCACAATCCCCGGGACGTCTGGTCCGTGCATGCGCTGGCGCACGTCTTCGAGATGGAAGGCAGCCAGCGCGACGGCGTCAAGTTCCTCACCGCTTCGGCCAGCGACTGGTCGGCCAGCTACTTCGCCATCCACAACTGGTGGCACCGGGGCCTGTACCACCTGGAGCTAGGCGAGATCGACGAGGCACTCGCGCTGTACGACGACCCGATCCGCGCGGGCCGGTCCACCGAGTGGCTCGACGTGGTGGACGCCTCCTCCCTGCTCTGGCGGCTGTCGCTGTTCGGCGTCGACGTCACCGAGCGGGCCGAGCAGCTCGCGGCCGACATCAGCGGCCTGGTCAGCAGCCCCGTCTACATCTTCAACGACTGGCACGCGGTGATGGCCTTCGGGCTGGCCGGGGACCACGCGCGCAACGAGCTGGTGGTCGCCGCGAACCGGCACCTCACCGCGCCCACCAACCGGGGGGCCGTCGAGCGGGCCGGCCTGGACCTGCTCGAGGCCTTCAGCGCGTTCGCCGCCGGCCACCCCGACCGGGCCATCGACCTGCTCATCGATATCCGGCCACGGGCTCACGCCGTCGGCGGAAGCCACGCGCAGCGTGACGTCATCGACCTCACCCTCATCGCCGCCGCGGCCCGGGCCGGTGATGACGGCCTGGCGCGGGCCCTGGTGACCGAGCGGGCGGCCCGCAAGCCCGCCGCGGAAGCCGCGGCCCGCCAGCTGGTCGCCGCGAACGGCGGGTCACCCGACGCGCTTCGCTGGTAAGACCGAAGCTGTCCCCGCTCTCCCTAGCGGCCCCGCCATTGAGGGCTCCGGCCCTCCGCCATCGCCTGGCCGCCCTCCTTGAAGTCCTCGGACGCCAGGCAGCGGATCTGCTCTTCCAGCGCCACCCTGAGGCTTTCCTCGGGGCTGCTGTACCACGCCGCGTCGAGGGCCCGCCGGGCCCCCCGCACCGCCAGCGGCGGCTGGGCGGCCAGGCGCGCGGCAAACTCGGCCGCGGCGGCGTCGAGGTCCGCTGCGGCGACTACCCGGTTGGCCAGCCCGATCCGCAGGGCCTGGTCGGCGTCGATGATGTCGCCGAGCAGGATGAGCTCGCGGGCCCGGCTCTCACCGATGATCCGGGGCAGCCGGACCGTGGCGCCCATGTCGGGCAAGATCCCGTAGCGGGTCTCGAGCAGGCCGACCTTGGCGCCTTCCGCGAAGATGCGGAAATCGCAGGCCAGGGCCAGCTGCAAGCCTGCGCCGTAGGCGTGGCCGCGCACGGCGGCGACGCTGGCGCAGCCGAGGTCCGGGATCCAGCTGAAGGTGCCCGCCGCGCTCTGGCCCGCGGCGCGGGCGCTCTCGTCGTCGGGCCGCTCGGCTATGTCGGCCAGCATCCCGGCCATGCCCTCGACCAGGTCGATGCCGGCCGAGAAGGTCGGCCCGTCTCCCGTCACCACCAGGCAGCGGAGCGTCTCGTCGGGTACCAGCTCGGCACCGAGCCGGGCGAGTTCGGACCACATCAGCGGGTTCTGGGCGTTGCGCTTGCCGGGACGGGCCAGGGTCAGGGTGCCGATGTCCTGGTGGCGCTGGTAGCGAATGGTCTGGTAGTCGTTCATGCGTTCGCTGGCCTTCCTGTTCCCGGCCGCGTGGAAGGGCTTAACTGCCCCACGGCATCGCGACCGAGCCGGGGGCGGTCGAGGCGACGGTGAAGACCTGGACCTGAGCGGCCGGCCCGGCGGTCAGGATTACCTCGTAGGCGGCCAGGGACTTGGTGACCTGGGTGGGAGCCTCGGCCACGTGCAGGAACAGGGCGCCGCCTGCCTGCGAGATGACCGCATTAAGCGGCGGTTGCTGAGGAGTGAAGGCGCAGAAGTACTTCTGCACGCCAGCGGCGTACTGAAAGACCCCGAAATTGAGGGTCACGGTCGTACTGGCGTTTTGCTGGCTCAGGATCTGCTCGAGCACACTCCGGTTCTCAGCGGAGACAAAGAAGGTGAAGGAGAGCGGCGCCTGAACGGTTTCCTCCCACTGGACCTGCGTGAGCACGCCGACCGCGGGCGTGCTCGCGTTCGTGACCGGATCGGTAACGGTGAGGTCCGCCTTCAGCGTGGTGCCGCAGATGGTGGCCGTGGTCAGGGAGCCGATGGAATCACGAGAACCAGGCGTGAAAGTAAAGCCCTGGGCCGTATCGAGGGCATAAGACAGCGTCATGTGCGAACTCCTTTGGTCGTTCGCGGGCCAGCCGGTGCCACCAGCCGCATGACTTGTCCGTACCGCTCCGCTCTATCGTCGACCCGATCCTACGGCTCCTGACCGCAAATCAGTGCTAACGACCCGTTCGGCGATTCAGTGTACGGCTGCGGGCGGTGGCCGCCAGCGCTTCCAGCCAGGGTCCACGGCGATCAGTCTCGAAGGTCCCGGCGGGACGCCAACCAGCTGCGCCCTGGGGTACAGGGTCAGCCCGGCCGGAACAGGCTCCCACCATCGCGCCCGCCGGAACAACCTGCTGAACATCTCGGGCGTCCGGGCGTCTTGGGGTTTTTGGGTCAGGTCCGCCGCGGAAACCCTGGGGCCATAGATGAGCTCGGCCGGGACCGGCTGGTCCGGCCGCTGCCAGCGGAAGTCGCCCGAGATCCGCAGCGCCGAGCCGTGGTTGGGCAGCGCGGCGTGCGGCGTCAGGCAGTGGAAGATGATCGCGTCACCCGGCTCGTAGCTGGTGGTCGCCCAGCCGGGTTCGGCCGGGCTCAGCGGGCGCGGCCGCCGCGGCGGGCCGAGATGGCCGCCGGGCTGAACCGCCAGCCCGCCGAGCCGGACCGGGACGTCCATCAGCGGAATCCAGCTGGTCAGCATGTCCTGGACGCCGGATACCCCGTAGTCGTAGTGGATGTAACGGCCGCGCGGACGGGCCTGCGGCCGCTCCGGGTAGACGGCGCGCAGCACCTTCGCCGGGTAGGAGAATGCCCCCGGCCCGAGAACGCGGCGGATGACCTGCCGCAGCGCCGTCAGGTACGGAATCTGGTTGAACGCGGGGCCGAACATCGCGGCGCGGAACGCGGGGTCGGCGAGCGCGTCCATCGAGTTGACCGCGCGCGGCTGAATCGAGGGTATCGCCCGGTCGTCCACCCACCCGCCGGCGTGCAACTCCTCTAGGACCGCCTGGCCGGTCGCCCTGACCTGGGCGGCCGGCAGCAGGCCGCGGAAGAACAAGTACCCGTCGTCGGCCAGGCGGCGCCGCAGCCCGCCGGCGTCACTGATCAAGCCGCCCGAGTCGGCCAGTTCATCCACACGCTCACGATAAGCACAGGCGGACAGCGCCCAGGACATCTCACGGCGAGCTCTCATCGCGATCTGAGCTCAGCAGCGTCAGTCCAGAGCCGGCGGTTCTACCCGGCCATGGTGGATGGCCCCAGATCCTCCTTCGGGATCCACTGGTCGCCCCTTTTCTCGAACGTCTTCTTGAGCTCCGTGTAAGCCTCCCGGGACGCCAGGTCCCCCTCACCGTGGGCCTGCACGGCGCTGTCGTGCGCCTTGGTGAACGTCTCCTGGGCTTCCTTCGACGAGCGCCGCAGTGTGCCCGGCAGCTTCTCGCCGCTCGGCAGGCCGCTCCTTCTGGTCCTCGGCATCGTTTACCCCTCCCCTTGGTGGCAGTTGAATTCAGGCAGGTTCCCAGTCATGATTCCTTTCGCGTTCCGTTCACGTGCCCGGGCTGACTACCCGCGGTGACCTGCGCTACACCACCTTGGCGTGAGACCTGGGCGACACCGCCCGCATGTGCGGGGATGGCCCGGGTAGGGGCCGGCGACGCAGCGGTTTGCGGACGCAGTCCGGGGGAAGCGAGCTGGACCTGACAGAAACTCGGGCCTGGCAGCGTGCAGGTCGAGGATATCGAGGGTTGGGGCGGACGAGGAAGGAGCACGCGATGAGGCTGGCCGACTTCGTCAGGGTGCAGAAGTTTCTTGGTGGCATCAAGTACCCGGCCACCAAGAGACAGCTCATCGACTATGCCCGCGGTAACCAGGCGGACGACGGCGCGCTTGCTACCTTGGCCGACATTCCCGAGCGCGAGTACAGCGGCCCGGATGAGGTCAGCCAGGCCGCCGCCTGAGAGCGACGGCAGGGGTCGGGCGGGTCTTGAGGGTTTCAGTCGGCCGGAGCGAGTGAGCCAAGCAGGACACAGACCTGCGGAACGAGCACGGCCGCTGGCACCCACGAAGGCGACTGCGTGGCCGCCAGGGAGCCGAAGATCGCGCCGACCACCAACGCGACGATGACGCCCACGCTGCGTCGCCAGTCCTCAGGCATCCGCCGGATCGCCAGTGCGGCGAACAGACCGGTCAGGGTACTGGTGAGGTAGGTGGTGGACATCGGGCCGAGGCGACGTACGGCTGCGGTCTGCACCCCCATCGCCGTCGCCGCGAGTACCAGCAGGACCATCCGGATCGCGGGGCCGCGGTGCGAACCGGAGATAAGCCAGCCGGAGCTGAACACGACGAGAATGACCAGCTCGACGGCCAGGGTGACGGTGACCCGGCGGGGCCAGACGGGCTGGCCGCGTTCGGCAATCCCGGCGAAGGGGGTACCCATCACGACACCGGCCGCGTAACCCGCGAGCGTCAGGCCGCCGTTGGCGGCCAGCCCGCCGTTCCTCTCGCCGGCGGCGATGCCGATCAGCGCCAGGTTTCCGGTGATGACGCTGCTGAACACCCTCCCCAGCCGAAGAAAGCACGTGGCGTCCAGCGCGCCCGTGCATAGCGTCAAGATGACCATCCCGGTGACGCGTCCCGCGCGGCGTCAACCAGGCCCTTTTCAACAACTCGCTTCTCTGCACTGGCTCATTGAACTATGAAAGCCAGCACGCCGCCCACGCACGCCAGGCCGAGGACGCTCCAGGGGCGCGGTCAGGCCGGCCGGGTCCCGCTCCGTCACGTCAGGGCCGGTCGCGCCGGCTGCCTGCCCGGCGGCCTGGCACGCAAGCCTGGCGCGGCAGGCAGCGGTCGCTGGCTGCGGGAGCGAGGCCGCGTGTTGTTTAGCTTGTTTAGCCGACGTGCGGCCGGGTAGCCACGGTCGCGGAATAGGCCGGCTTATGGATTCAGCCACGGCTCGTTCGGGAAAAAATTCGATAAACTATCGTGCACAAGCAAAACCGGGGCGTCGCGACACACTCGCGTCGCGACGCCCCGGTACGTTCAGTTACCAGCGAGGGAAAGAAAGCACAACCTGAACCTCGAGCCCTCGCCCGGCTCAGCTACTCGGGGAAGGCAAATGGCACGAAAGCTTCGGGTTCACGCCCACATAGTTAAGCGGGCCTGCCAAGACGGTGACGAGGATCGTGCCCGCGTGGGCACAGGTCGTCGACGAGGAGTCGTAATAGCCGCGCTGACCGGCGGCTATCGCTCCGATTATGAGCCAAATCAAGATGATGAGCCCTCCGACTCGCATACGAACCTCCCAAAGACGGGCGGCTCCTGCTTTTCCGAAGAGCCGCGTAGCCGAGACGTATTCTCGTCTACCCCGCTGGCGGCGGATACACGTGCGCGCGGGGAACTATATGCCGCGCATTCGGCCCTTCGCGACGCGGAGCGCCATCTCTGCCGCTCGTTTTCCCGGCCGGTGTATCGTGTCTGCTGATGGCCTGGGATGCCGAGACCGCGCGGCGCAAAACTGCGGCAGAAGCGCCCGCCCGGCCGCCCGTCCCCCTGGCGGCGGGCGATGCCTCTGCCTTCCCGTCGGCTGCGTCGCCGCGTGACCCCATGTCCTACACCTACACCACTGACCTGGCGGCCATCCGCGCCGTCGTGCACCGGCACGCCGTCAAGGCCGGCCTGAGCGAGACCCGCGCGATCGATTTGGTGCTCGCGGTCAGTGAGGTGGCGGCCAACACGGTGCGGCACGCGAAGTCCCCGGGAAGCCTGCAGATCTGGTACGACACCAAGGAGATTGTCTGCCAGCTACAGGACGAGGGGACCATTACCGATCCGCTCGCGGGCCACCGCCGTCCTTCCCTGGAGGCCAGGGGCGGACACGGGCTCTGGATTGTCAACAAGGTCTGCGACCAGGTCGAAATTGCATCGGATGAGACCGGAACGACGATCCGGCTGCACATGGACTTGCACCGTCCCTCCAGCCCGCTGTAGCCCGCGCAGGAGTATCCCGCGGGTATCCGCCGTGTGGTAGAACAAGTGCGTGGATCTGCTGACGGTCTCTGTGACGGCCCGGGAGTCCGCCGGCGAGGCTTACACGTTGGTGGAGATAGCCGGCGAGGCCGACGTCACGAATACCGATGACCTGCGCCACCTGCTCGAAGAAGAGGTCTCTCAGCAGCCGCGGACCCTGATCATCGACCTGTCCGGCCTGCGTTTCATGGATTCTTCCGCGCTGCATGCGCTGCTCCGGGTGAACCGTTCGATGGACCGGCAGGGAGGCGTCCTGGCCTTGGTTTCCCCGCAGCCAGCGGTGGCTAAGATCCTGCGGCTGACCACCGCTGACCGGCTGATTCCCGTCTTCGACAGCGTGGCAGAGGCCGCCGCGGGCTAGCCGGCTGGGGTGCCGTCACGGCTGTGCGCCGGGACCTGGCGCCCGGACCCCGGTCGCGGCGCCGGGACCTGGCGCCCGGACCCCGGTCGCGACACGCCGGGACCCAAACCCGCGGTTGATGGTTTGCGGACTCCCGGTATGGGATATTGTTCTTGGTAGTGGTGCCTACGACGCAGGCACGCTCAATGCGACACACGGTGTTTCGCAGAGCGCGCGGACAGGGCACCACTTTTCCGTCTCTCGCTAACGAACGCCGTGATCGAGGTTCGTAGCGAGAGAGGCCCCCTGATGAAGATCGCCCTAGTAGCTCAGAACGCAACGCCCCTGCACCCCCGCACCGGCTCCGGCCCGGCTAGCGATGACATCGGCCTGAGCGAACTCACCCGCAAACTCGCCGGGCAAGGTCACCAGGTGACCGTCTACGCCGAGAAGAACGACCCCAGCCTCCCCGATAATGCCGAACTGTTCGCCGGCGTCCGGGTCGAGCACATTAACACCGGGCCGGTCCGTTCGCCCGGCCAGCAGGGTGACGCCGAACTGCTCGAGCGGGTCCCCGCCTTCAGCGGCCCGCTGCGAAGCCGGTGGCACCGTGACCGCCCCGATGTTGTGCACGCGCTGCGCTGGACGAGCGGCCTGGCGGCGCTGGCCGCCGTGCGCGACCTCGGCATCCCGATCGTGCAGGAATTCAGCTCGCTCGGGGTCACCGAGCGACGGGCGGCCGGCCGGCGCGATCGGGCCGGGATGAAGGCGGACGGCGCGTCGGCGGCGCGGATCAGGCTCGAGCCTGCCATCGGCCGCAGTGCCACGGCGGTGGTCGCGACGAACTCCGCCGAGGTAGCCGACCTTACCGGCCTGGGCGTGCACCGGTCCTCGATCCGGATGGTGCCCTGGGGCGTCGACACCGACCTGTTCACCCCGGAGGGCCCGGTCGCTAAGCGGAACGACCGGCCGCGGCTGCTCACCGCGGCCGACCTGAGGGAGCGCCAGCCGCTCGAGACGCTGCTGCGGGCGCTAACCCGGGTCCCGGCGGCCGAACTCGTGGTCGTCGGGGGCCCGGCCGAGGCCGAACTCGACGGTGACGACGCGTACGTCAAGCTAGCCAAGGTCGCGGCGACGCTGGGCGTCGCCGATCGGGTGATCTTCACCGGCCAGGTCGAGTACCGTGCGATGCCAGCCCTGCTGCGGTCCGCCGACCTGGTGGTCGCCACGTGCCAGTACGAGCCTGCCGCCACGACATCACTGCAGGCCATGGCGTGCGGGACCCCCGTCATCGCTCCCCCGGTCGGCGGTCACGTGGATGCCATAGTGGACGGGACGACGGGCATCTTGATCCCGCCGGCCAGGCCCGCCCTGCTGGCCCAGCGGATCCGGCAGCTGCTCGCCCATCCGATGCTGCTCGAGGCCTACGGGGTCGCGGCGGCCGACCGGGCGCGGTCCCGTTACTCCTGGGACCGGATCGCCGGGGAGACGCTCGCGGTCTACGACCGCGCGACGGCCCAGGCGGCTTAGACCTTTTTAACCAAGGAACCCGTATCCCCCGCAGGTCTCCTGGCTGAGGGCCCGGGCAGCTTCGGCTGCCCGGGCCCTCAGTTTGCCCGCTCTGGCTGGCCGCGCGGTGGCTGAGCGCGCGCCACGCACCCCGCGCAGAAAGGTTTGGCCAGGCCCGCGCTGGACAGGTGGGCACAGTCGAACGGCGGGACCGGACCTTTCAGGTGTGCGGGCCCGGGCGTCCGGAACCTCTCCCCGGACCTCGGGCTCGCGCGTGACAGACCGCGCCTGGCGGCAGCGGGCCAGGTTAGCGGATGCGCACCGCCACCAGGCAGGCGTCGTCGCCGGTGTCAGAGACAGCGCTCGCGAGTATCCGATCGGCTTGAGCGGCGGCGGACAGCCCCGCTCCGGCTGGCCCGCCCGGGGCTCCTGGGGCTTCTGGGATCACGGCCGCGACGAACTCCTCGAGCACATCGCCGATGGACTCACCACGCCGTTCGATCAGCCCGTCGGTGAACAGCAGCAAGGTGTCGCCAGAGCGCAGCGACTGGATGGCTTCCTCGTACTCGGCGTCCGGATCCATGCCGAGCAGGACCCCGCCGGGCAGCGGAAGCTCGGCAGCGGTCTGCCCGCGCACCAGGACCGGCGGCAGGTGGCCCGCGCGGGCCCACCGCAGCACGTGTGTCTCCGGGTCGTAGAGCCCGCACACGACGGTCCCGACCACACCCGAGGTGAGATTGCACATCACCCCGTTGAGCATGCGCAGCAGCTCGGCCGGACCCGCCCCGGTGATGGCCAGACCACGCAGCGAGTTCCGGGCCGCGACCATCCCGGTGACCGCGTCGATG